>ERZ1292640.927-Hain-H43-02um-R1-927-length-24241-cov-4_pt1 | contig 24241 bp, 14 predicted proteins | sample MGYA00564404_ERZ1292640 | MGnify/ENA primary metagenome ERZ1292640 (study PRJEB36523, sample SAMEA6512636) | groundwater metagenome | collected 2019-01-08 | study: AquaDiva: Metagenomics assemblies of 32 groundwater samples
ATGACCGGCCGGCCTTCGAGTAGAACCTTCATCGGTATTCCCGAATCGACAGCGGGGTGGAGCTCAAGAGGACGGCGAACAGGTTGCGAGATCAGGATTGATGCGTCTGTCGGGGTCATGGAGTCTCTCCCGTTCAACGCGTGCTCAGCGAACGCTCACTCCTCCAGATACGCGCTCTCGAGCGCCGCCTGGAGGACCCGCCTGCTGGTCAACACCCCAAGTGTAATGTCCCCCGACCCACGATAGTCAACCGCGAGCGCCCCGTCATATCCCACCGAGGCGACCGCTTGCACCATGGCCGCGACGTCGTAGCCCACGTGCACGGGCACGGGCTCGGCGGGAGCGTCCGAAGCGGCCCCCTCCTCGCCCTCTTCGAGCCCAAGCTCCGCGAGATCGAGCTCGTTGAGCTCGTCGTCGAGCTCCTCATCGGGCGGTGCGACGACCGGGGGCGGCGGGGCGGCCTTTGCGGCCTTCCCCTTCTTGGGCGGAAGGCCGAGTTCCTGGAGGATCAGCGGAGTCTTGGAGGCTGCCGACGGCTTTGAGGGCTTGCGCGGCGGGAGGGCCGACTCACCGGGCTTGAACGCCATGGTCGCGGCGCAGATGGCCGAAGCGTAAGGGCTCAGGCGACGCAGGTACGTGACTGGATCTTTCGCCTTGGCGGCGGTTTCAAAGTCCGGGAAGGTCCCGATTCGAAACCCGCCAACTCGTTTGAGGAGGTCGGTCACCGCGTCGGGCTCGATCAGCGGGGTGACGGCGGCGGGGCCGACCAGGATGTTGAGGTCCAGTTTCTCCGCTCGCTCGACGACAACCCGCAGGCGTTTGGCCGACAGTGTCCGCGTCTCCTCGGTGCCAAACCCTTCGGCGACGAAGGCGGCGGATGAGCAGCCAAGGAGCTGGGCCGCCTGGGCAACGCGAGCCATGCGGTCGAGCATGGCGGCAACCTTGGACTCGTCGGCCTGGGCGAGCTTCTGGATCTGGGGCTCGACGAGGACGAGGCATGCACAGCCCGCCTTGTCAGCTCGCTCGCGCAGGGCTTCGAGCGAGCGGCGATCGGCGCCGGCGAGAAGGTCTGACGACAGGTTGAGACCACGGAGCCCGAAGACCTCTCGCGTGTGGGCCGGCAGATCAAGCAGCGCCAAAGCGGGCTTGGCCCCCTTTGAAGCGGGGGTTAACAAAGATCGAATACAGGACGCGGAAAGGGTGAGAATCATGAGCGATGAGCGACTGTATCAGGCTTTGGTCTCGGCTGCCAGACAAAAAAGGAGGTGTGAGGGCCGCGGGGCCCAACAAAGAAAAAGAGCGGTCGGGCTTTGCCTGCCTCGACCGCCCGGAGGGGAAGACAACGATTGGGGGGGATGGTAACCGAATGAAAACACCGCTGTCAACCCGTGGCATCGGCGGGGAGCGTGGGCGATCGAGGTGGGAGGCGTCGGGCCCCGGGGCGTCGGTCGCTTGAAAGCTTGCTCGATTTGGATTCGCTAGCATCCGTCCACTCTCCACGAACGACCCGGTCGGGTCACCCGGCGGAGGGAACCAGGAAAGACCACTCATGGCCAAGAGTCCCTCCGATCGCACCTACTCACAATCCCACGAATGGCACAAGCTCGACGGCGACATTCTCACGCTGGGCGTGACGCGGTTCGCGGTCGATGCGCTCACGGACGTCACGTACGTGGAGATGAAGAAGGCCGGCACCAAAATCAAGGGCGGCGACACGGTGGGCGAGGTCGAGAGCGTAAAGACCACGAGCGACATCTACTCGGCGGCAGAGGGCGAGATCATCGAGGTCAACGCGGCGCTGACCGACGACCCCAGCCTGATCAACACCGACCCTTACGGCGCGGGCTGGCTCGTGAAACTCCGAGTGACCAACAAGGCGGGGCTCGACGGGCTCTCCAAGGCCGACGCCTACGACGCGCAGTATCCGACGAAATGAGGATCGATGATCCGTTGCGCGGGCGTGAAGAAGGCATACAGGCTCGGTGAGCGCGAGGTGACGGCCCTGCGCGGCTTCGACATGGAGATCGGGCAGCCCGGCTTCTACGCGGTGATGGGCCCCTCGGGCAGCGGCAAGAGCACGCTGCTCCACCTGCTGGCCGCTCTGGACAAACCCGACGCGGGCGAGATCATCATCGCCGGGCGTGCGGTTCATTCGATGGGTGAGGCCCAGGCGACCGAGTATCGGCGCCGATCGATCGGGATCGTGTTCCAGCAGTTCAACCTGATTCCCACGCTCAGCGCGATCGAGAACGTCGAGCTTCCCGGGCTTCTGGCGGGGGACGAACCCGCGGCGCTTCGGACGCGGGCCAGGGAGCTACTGGACCAGCTTGGCGTGGGCGAACGGCTGGGTCATCGGCCCGATGCTTTGAGCGGGGGTGAGCAGCAGCGCGTGGCGATCGCCCGGGCTCTCATGGCCGCCCCGCCGGTGATTCTGGCCGACGAGCCGACTGGAAACCTCGACACCGCGAGCAGCGAGCGGCTTTGGGGGCTTCTTGGCGGGCTGGCACACGAGCGAGGGCTGGTGATCGTCATGGTCACGCACGAGCCGGCGGCGGCGGCGCACTGCCGGAGTGCGTACATCCTCAAGGACGGCGTGCTTCACGGTCAGATCGAAACGGAGGGGCTCGATGCGGCCGGGGTTGCGTCTCGCTACCAGCAATGTCTTCGGTAGGCGCTCGCGAACGATGCTCCTGGTCGCGGTGGTGGCGATGTCGGCCGCGCTGATCGCGGCGGTCTCGACGGGGATGGCCAGCATCGAGGGGGCGCTGCGCAAACGGATGATGTCCCTGGTGGGCTCGGCCGATGTCCGCGTCCGCCCGATCGCCAGCGGAACGTACTTTGATACCGAGCTGGCGACCCGGGCGGGGGCCTGGCCCGAGGTCGACGTTGCGATCCCGCGGATCTCGGCGCCGATCACGCTCCGCGTCGTGCGCCCGGTGTGGAAGACGGATCCGCAAGCGGGCGACTTTGTGCGTGAGATCCGCTCGCTCTCCTCGACCGCGCTGGGCAACAGCTCTGAGCCCGGGGTCGAGCGGCGCCTGCGCCCCGTTGACCTTGTCGAGGGGCGACTGCCCGAAGCGCCGGGCGAGGTCGTGGTGAGTCAGGTCCTGCTGGACCGATTGCGCGGGCAGAGCGGCGTGGCGGGGCGCCGCTCCAGCCGGCTCTCGCAGATCACCAGCCAGATCGCCGGAGTTGTCGGCGGGGCGACGCTGCCCCAGGGAGTTGATCCAGGCCCACAGCGCGCGGCCAGCGCCGACGACGCCGACGCCCTCAACAAGAGCTACGACGTCCAGATCGGCGGCACGATCGAGGCGCTGCGGCTTCTGGCGCCGCCCATCAAGCTGACGATCGTGGGCGTGTCCAAGTCGGAGCTCTTTGGAGGGCGCCCGGCCGCGATGTTCACGTTTGCGGGGCTGGGGCGGGTGCTGGGGCACTCGGGCAAGGCGAGCGAGATTGAGATCATTCTCAAGAAGGGCCAGGACGCCGAGGCGTTCGTCCAGCGGCATACTGGCGACTTCAAGGGGTGGCCCGAGAGCAAAAACCTCCTTTTCCAGACGACCGCCAAGGTCACGACGGGCTTCAAGCGGAACCTCCAGAACAACAATGTTCCGCTGCTGGTCGCCAGCGGCATGGCGTTTCTCTCGGCCGCGTTCATCATCATGACGGGCATGACTGTGAATATCTCGGAGCGCAAGCGGGAGCTGGCGGTCCTTCGGTGCCTGGGCGCTTCGCGCTGGCAGGTCGCCGAGGCACAGATCTGGACGGGGCTTGGCATCGGGCTTGTCGGCGCGGCGATTGGCATTCCCCTGGGACTTGCCATCGCGCTCTCCACGCTCGAATACTTCAAGAACGATCTCAAGATCGAGGTCTTCTGGCCCGGCTGGTCGCTGGCGGGAGCGGGGGCGGGTTCGGTCGCCTCCGCGCTCTTGGGAGCCGCGTGGCCCGCGTGGCGTGCGGCTCGCCAGAGCCCGCTGGAGGCCCTCACCGCCCGGGCAACGATTCCGGGGCGTTCGGGGATCCTGCTCGCACTCCTGGTCGGCCTGGTTCTCGTTGCGATGCAGCCGCTCCCGTTCTTTCTTGGTCTCTCACTCGACGCCACCGTTCAGCTGTATGTGTTTGCGGGGCTTCCGTGCCTGTTGATCGGCTATTTCATTCTGGGTGTGCCCGTTGTCGTCGGCCTGACGCGTCTCTTCGCGCCAGTGGTCGGACGCCTCATGGGTGTGCAGCCCCTGTTGCTCTCGCGCGCCATCATGGCCACGCCTTGGCGGCACGGGCTCACGGCCGGGGCGATGATGACGGGCCTGGGGCTGATGGTCGCCGTCCGCACCCAGGGACGGGCCATCGCCGAGGACTGGCTGGGCAAGATCCAGTTTCCGGAGATTTTCGTCACCGGGTCCAATCTCCTGCCGCGGCACCAGCGGGCGTTGGAAGGCCTGCCGTTCGTCACCGACACGGTCGCGATCTCGTTGCACTCAGTCGAGAGCGACGCGATGTCCAATGGCATCCTGGCGATCGACAAGACGACGTTCATCGCCTTTGAGCCCGTGCCGTTCTTCAAGCTCACGCACCTGGACTTTGAGCAGGGCGACGTGACCACCGCCACGAGGCGCCTGGAGGAGGGCGGGTGCGTGATCGTCGCCCGCGAGTTTCTCAACGCCAGGGGCCTGGGCATCGGGAGCACGATCCGGTGCGGGTACGAAGGGCGCTGGCAGAACTTCGAGATCGTGGGCGTGGTCTCGAGTCCGGGGCTGGACCTGGTGAATCAGTACTTCGACCTGGGCCAGGCGTTCGCGGACACCGCGGTGCACGCCGTCTTTGGTTCGCGGAAGGACCTTCGCGACAAGCTGCTGGGCGGGGTCGAGCCTTCGACGCAGCTGGTGCAGGTGGGCATCAAGGGGGCGGGAACGCCCGGCGCGGTCACCGACGACGAGGCGGAGGAGCGGGTGCGTGCGGCGATGCAGGACGCGGGGATCCTGGACGTGGGCAACGGGCGCAAGATCAAGACGGACATCACCGCGGTCATCGCCCGCTCGATGCTGGTGACGAGTGTGATCGCGGTGATCTCGATGCTGGTGGCGTGCATGGGCGTGGCGAACCTGATCGTGGCGGGGATCGACGCGCGGCAGTTTGAGTTTGGCGTGCTGCGGGCGGTGGGTGCGCGGCGGGGGCTGGTGCTGCGGCTGGTCCTGGCGGAGGCGGTGCTCATTGCGCTGGCCGCGATGATCCTGGGGACGCTCATCGGGCTGCAGGCGGTGTGGGCGGGGCAGAGGATCGACGCGATGCTCATCGGGATCCGGCTCTTTGTTCACCCGCCCTGGGGACCGATTCTGATGGGATGTGGGGTGGTGCTGGTTCTGACGGTCGGTGCGGCGGCCCCCGCGGTCATCGCCCTTGCCCGGCGCACGCCGCGGGATCTGCTGGCTGCTACGCGAGGCTGAGATCGCGGGTGTGCACAGATGAACAAGGCCGACGCCAACGAAGGAAGAGACGAAGTGCATTCGCCGCTCATTCCTCAGTCCTGTTCACTGTTCACACTGCTCTGAGGCTCGCCGGTCGACTTCCCGCAGCAATCGGGTCTCGGGCGCGCCGGACATACGCATCCAGAGCATGGCCATCGCGGCTCTGGCTGACCATTCGCGAACGCTCCGGCGATCACCGGCCATGTTGAACCGGCGTGCATCGACGGTCACACCGGTGGTGCCCGAGGTGGCCAGGGCGATGAACACGGTGCCCACGGGTTTGGTGGGAGTGGCGCCTCCGGGGCCGGCGATGCCGGTGATCGACAGGCAATCGGTCGCTCCCGTGGCTCGCAGGCCCCCGATGGCCATGGCCGACGCACACTCGAACGAGACCGAGCCGGGGCTGGCGGGGCCTTCGAAGATGGCGGCGGGAACGCCCGCCAGGGACGACTTGAGAGCGTTGGCGTAGGTGATGACCCCGCCCAGGAAGACGCCCGAGGCACCGGGAATGTCGCCAATCATCGACCCGAGCAGGCCGGCGGTGCACGACTCCACGACCGCCAGCGTGCGACCCCGCTCGCGCAGAGCCTCGATGACGGCGGCGGGCAGTTCCTCGTGGGGCGTGCCGTTCTCCGCGAAGACGTGCGCACCCAGGAGCGATCGGACCTGATCTGCGGTGCGACGGACCAGGGCGTCGGCGTCGCTGGCGGGCAATGGGCCCTCGTACCTGATCCGCGCGGTCACGACGCCGCCCGACGCGGTTGTCCCCACCAGGGGCACGCGCTCGCGCGCCATCATGTCGCCGCCGGGAGCCTTGCTCAGAGAGGTTGCGACGTCGGACTCGCCCAGGCCGACGATGTGGAGCGCGAGGGTTCGCACGCTCCTGGCCGTCGGCGGGCGCAGGAGAAACGCCACCTGCTCCTCGAACATGGGAAACAGTTCTCGCGGCGGGCCGGGCATGCAGAACACGTCGGCGCCGCCCACGCGCGCCTGGATTCCCGGGGCTGTGCCGTGGAAGTTCTCGATGGTCGTCGCCGAGCGGGGCCTCATCGCCTGCACCCTGTTGATGACGGGCATGGGCCTGCCGCGATCCTTGAACCAGCGCTCGATCTGGGCGAGGGCGGCCGGGTCTTCGACGAGTGTGTCGCCCTCGGCGGCGGCCAGTGCTTCGCGGGTCAGATCATCGGCGGTGGGGCCGAGCCCGCCGGTGCACAGGATGAGGTCGACGCTGGCCGAGAGACGACGGAAGGCGGCGGTGATGGCCGGGACGTCGTCGGGGAGCGAGACCTGCTCGACGGGCGTGATTCCACGGGCCAGGAGCTGGTCGGCGAGCCACTTGCTGTTGGTGTCGAGGGTCTGACCCAGCACGATCTCGTCGCCCTGCGAGATGATGGCGGCCCTGAAATGATGTCCCGAACGAAAGTCCGAATGAACGCTCATGCCCAAGGGTACCCGCGCCCGGTCAGGTCGCGGGCTCGCCGCTGACTCGTTTGGTGTCTCTGGCCAGGTGCGGGGTGCCTAGGAGCCAGAAAACCCCGCCCAGGAGGATCGTGAAGCCGACGACCAGGAACGCCAGCGTCATGTTGCCCGACGGATGGGCGGGCGACTTGGTGCGGTCGGTGATCGCGCCGATGATCACGGGGCTGATGGCATCGCCCAGCAGGTGGATGATGAAGATCAGGATCGCGTAGGCGCTGGCGCGGATCGCGGGGCTGGTGACGTTGGAGACGATGGTGTTCGACGGGCCGGTGTTGAAGAAGAGACAGAAGATCGCCAGGAACACAAAGACCCACGCCAGCGGGAACGGCGCGTACAGAACGCCCAGGAAGAACGGGAAGCCCAGCAGCATGCTCAGGCCCGAGACCAGGAAATACGAGCCGGAGAATCGCGGCTTGAGCCAATCGGCCGCGTACCCGCCCGCCAGCGTCGCCAGGAGACCCGCGACGACCAGGATGCCGCCGAAAGTCGTGTTCACGCTCGCCTTCATGGCGCTTGCGGCCTCGGGCGTGGGCGGAGTCGGCATCCGGTGCTCCACGAAATACGTGGGCGCCCAGGCGGAGATTCCGCCGATCGCGAACGTCATGGCGGTCATCCCGATGGTGTTGTACACGTAAGAGGGCGTGCGGAGCAGCACGCGGTAGTCGGCGAACGTGAACTTCACGCCGGGCTTGGCATCCGCACGGCCCCGGGGAACCTCCTTGTGCATGAAACAGAGCACCGCAAGCAGGATCCCGGGGGGCAGGGTGACAAAGAACGCCCAATGCCAGCTCAGGAGGTGCGAGACCTGGCCGCCGATCACGTACCCCAGCGCACTGCCCACCGGGATAGCGGCGTAGAACCACGCGAGCACCGACCCGCGGCGTTCCACGGGGTAGAGATCGGCGATGATCGTCGGGGCCGTGGGGCCGTACGCGGCCTCGCCCACGCCGACCATGACGCGCATGAGGAGCAAGATGGTGAAGGTGGTGGCGAGCCCGGACCCGGCCGAGGCGACGCTCCACAGCGTCACGCCCAGCCCGATGACAACCCAGCGGCGCCAGCGGTCGGCGAGGAAGCCAAAGAAGGGCGCCAGTACCATGTACGAGATCAGGAACGCGGTGAACAGCAGTCCCATCTTGGTCTTGGCGTTGTCCGCGTCGACGCTTCCGGGCGGGAAGATCTCCTTGGAGATATCCCCCTCGACGGCCGCCAGAATGTAGCGGTCGATGTAGTTGAACAGATTGATCGCCAGGAGCAGCGCGACCGCGGGGCGGGGCCCGGCGAAAGGGCTCGGGCGTCCGGGCGTGGTCGGCGGGGCTTCCTGGACGCTCATCGCCACATTCCCCCGCTGGGGTCGGTGGTGGAACGGCCGGCGGGCGTGACGGAGTCGCCCGGCGGCGACTCGTCGTTGAGGATGGCGGTCCGCTGCTTTCGCGCGACGGGAGTCGGCTTGATGACAAAGCCAAATCCAGTCACGTTGGCGATGCTGTTGTAGCTGAGCCTCACACCGGCCTCGAACGCGTCAAAGTAACGCCGGACGTCCCCGTTGGCTCCCTGGAATCCGCCGTTGGCGACGTCGTAGCTTGCGCCGATGCCGACGGCGTACTTCTGGGTGAGGAGGTAGTTGGCGCCCAGGTCCAGGTACGTGGAGTCGACGGGATTGAGATAGCGCAGCTCGGCCAGGCTGGAGAACCTGGGGCTGTGCTGGATCAGGATGCCCCCCGAGGCGCGGTCCTGCTGGTTGGTGTCGAAGTTGTAGATGCTGCTCCCGGTGAGGGCCACGGCGCTAGAGACCTGCCACTGCCCCTCACCGATGAAATACTTGCCGGGGTTGGAGAGCTCTGGGCGGTAGTCGATCCAGCGGCCATACTCGCTCTTGCGATCGGTGTCGCGCGACGACAGCACCACGTCGGTCCGCAGCTTGAAGACATCGACGTTGTGCCACTTGCCGGGCCTGGCGCCCCGCTCGGTCTGCCAGGTCTGATCGGCTCCAAAGCGGATCATCCCGCCTTCGGCGAGCGACTCGACACCCTCGTCGTACACGGGGAGCTCGACTCGGTGGATGTTGGTCCCCGACTGCATCACAGTCACGCTGGGCTCGATCACGTGGCGGATGCGGTGGAGGTCCCAGAGCCTCGAGTCGACGGAGTCGTCGATGTGCTGGATCGTCGTCCCCGCTCGAGCGCCGATGGCGCCCCACACGCGGTTTGGGTCGGTCGACGCCGGGCTGAAGGTGGGGAAATCGTTGTCGTAGGCGGTGACCCTGGCGATCGCAAAGGGCTCGATGTTGACAGGGTCGAGGTCGTAGCGGGTCGAGAACTCGTGGCGGGTGTCCAGGCGATGCACCCACTCGCCGGTGTACCCCTGGGTCCGCAGGAAATCGGAGATCCGGTCGTTTGGCCCGATCCCAAACCCGCGCTGCGCCAGGAACGTGTCGATGAATCCTCGCTCGCGCGCCATGATGTTGTCGAACCGCATCTTCATATGGGAGTACTGCCAGTCCTGGGTCCAGTAGACCGGCCCCAGAAACGAGTCCTCCAGCAGGAGATCCGATTGGCGCACGTACCCGATCTCGGGCGCTTTGGACACGGTGTAGCCGCGGCTCTGCACGAGCCACTCGTTGGCGATGAAGTCGTTGGCGTTGCCCGTGGCGCGAGCGTAGAAGCCCATGTTGTCGACCTTGCGGAGCAGCGTCACTCCCGTGCTGAACTGGCGATTGGTCGCGCCCCAGGTGTCGAAGAACGTGTCGAGCACTCCCTCGTCCCCGATGTACGCGCCCTCGGCGAAGAGGCGCCAGTGCTCCGACAGTTCCCAATTCTGCTCGCCCAGAAGCAGGCCGCGCGTCGTCTTCTCCCGCACGACCTTGGTGCCGGGCTTGAAGAGATCCTCGCCCCGGTCGTCGATGAGCGAGTAGGCAAAGAGCTTTCCGTAGGACCCCTCTCGTTGCCACGCGGTGTCGAGGCCCACTCCGTACCCCCGGTCCAGGAAGTCCTGGAGGAGAAGATCGATCTGGGTGCGGTCGACGCGCTCGAGCCCAAGGAGCGAGGGCAGATTCCATCGTGTCTTGATCGCCGTGCCGCTCCCACGCCTGGTCTCAAACCGCACGTCCTTGATCGCCACGTCGTTGGGGTCGCCCGAGAATTCAGGAAGGTAGAAAAACGGCAGGCCCCTGGCCCGCAGCGTCACGTGCGACGCCTCGACAAGCGTCCGATCGCGGGTCACAAGCCCCCCCGGGCCGCCGCCCACAATGCCCAGGTCGTCGCCCGCGCTTCCCGGCAAGGTGAGTCCGGACCGGCCCACGCCGCCGCCGCCGTCGACGCCGGCGATCTCGCCCGCGGTCATCTCGACGGTCTGGCGACGGATCGTCACGGACTGAGCGCCGATGGCCAACTCGGGCACAAAGAACGCGCTGGTCGAGAAGACCGCGTGCTCGGCGGTGAACTGCTGCAGGCTCTCCTGCCGGATCACGTCCGCTCGCACGTAGAGGGGCAGCCCGCGTCGCTCGTCGTAACTCCAGAAAACCGCGTCGAGCACCACCGCGCGATTGCGCTGCACGTCGTAGTACATCCGCGGCCCGCGGAGGGTGAACTTCCCGTCGCTGGCCACCACGTCGCCCTCGAGATAAATCCCCGCGACTTTGGTGACGCCAAAGCGTCCCGAGGCGCTCTGGGCGATGTTCTCGTCGCCCTCGCCGGCCAGGAACACGACGACGCGCTGCGCCTGGAAGCCCAGCGCGTGGTCCGCGCGCGTCTCGTTGTACTGCACGATGACCCCGCCCGTCGCGATCACCGACGCGCCCCCGCCAGGCTCGCCACCCTCGGGCTTGCCGACGTACGTGAGCTGGCCCGCCGAGAGTGTGAACACCCCGTCCTTGGCGAAGATGGGCGAGTTCTCCTCGCCGTACGGAAGGCGCGAGGCCGCACGCTCGAACGCCTCGGCGGTCCCGCCCAGATCAAGATCGCGCCCCGCGCGGTAGGGCCGAGCGGTCGAGGGATCCACCTTGGCGTCGACCGCCGAGTAGGGCGGCTTGAAGGCGGGCTCTTCCACCTCCGCGCCGGGATCGCCGGCCTCCCGGCGTATCGACAGGTCCCTGGCTCTCTCCGCCTCGGTCACAAAGTCGTCGGCGGGCCGCCCGGGCTTCACAGAGTCGAATTTCAGCAGGACCGCGTCGTCCACGTCGATCACCGCTCGTACGGGCAGACGATCGGCCGACAGCGACACTCCGGCGGGCCCGCTGGGATTGCCCACGCGGTCGAAGTAAAGGAACACGCGAAAGACGCCGGCGCGCGGTGTGCCCGCGGCCATGGGCGGAAGAGGCGAGTCGTCCAGGCGTTCGATCCACGCCACCGCCCGGGCCGCGTTGAACTCGTACGCGCCCAGCTTCACAATCACGTCACCGACGAGCGCGAGACGTTGCACCGCCCCAGGGCCTGGCCCGGTCTCATTCCCCAGTCCCGCTCCCGCCTCGTCACCGTCAGCCCACACCCAGGCTCTCGAGGCCGACAGGCTCAATCGCCCGTGAACGGCGGTCGGCTGCCGGCCCGCCTGGGCGTTTCCCTGCGGCGATTCCGCGGGCAGCACCTGGGCGCTCGCGGCACCGGCCAAGCACGCGGACGCGAGGCCGGCGGTCGCGAGCAGTCGGGCGGCGGAGAGGCTTGGGCGCCTGCGGGGCTGGTGGGGTGTGCTCATGGCGAGCGGATACTAACCCGCCCGAAGCACCGAACGCAAACCCGGGGTGGGGTGGCATGGTTTGGCGCTGGTCGCCCTGTCTGACCCGAAGGCCCCCACCGCTCGTTGGTCCCAGGCTCTGGGGATGGGGGTAGAGAGCGTGGACGGAGCGCACGAGCATCAAAACCGAACCTGTGCCAATCCCATAAACTCGGCACCCTCCGGGTTTCGCGGCCGCGTTCGCATCCAAAGCCCGGTTTCCGCACGTTCCTTTTTGGAGATCGCATGCTCATCCGCCTTGTTTCTGCTGCCGTTTCGGTGTCGCTCTTGACGTGTGCCGGCGCTCTTGCCCAGGTTTCGAGTGAGGAGCTGTCCAAGAGCATCGAGGGCATCGCCGCCAGAGCGTTGGCCCAGCCCAACGCCGTCGGGCTCTCGATCGCGGTGGCCAAGGGAGACCAGGTTGTATTTGCCGGGAGTTTCGGCAAGGCCGATCTGGAAACGGGGTTCGCCGGCGACAAGGACACGCTCTTTCGGATCGGCAGCGTGACCAAGCAGTTCACGGCCGCCGCGGTGATGAAGCTCGTCGAGCAGGGAAAGCTCTCGCTCGACGACACGCTGGCCAAGCTCCTGCCCGACTTTCCGGCGACGCCCAAGCCAGTGACGCTCCGCCAGCTGCTCAACCACACCTCGGGGATCTGGTCCTACACGTCCGACGACAAGTTCATGGGGCGAGAGGCGACGCTGGAGCTCACCCCCGCGGAGCTCGTGGCGATCTTCAAGGACCACGCGCCGGACTTTGACCCCGGCACCAAGTGGAACTACAGCAACTCGGGGTATTACCTGCTGGGCGAGATCATCGCGAAGACCTCGGGTAAGACGTACGCGCAGTTCGTGCAGGACGAGCTGTTGACGCCGCAGGGCCTGGCCCGCACCCGGTACGAATCCAACCGCGAGATCATCCCCAACCGGGCTCAGGGGTACACGTACGAGAAGGGCAAGCTGTTCAACGACAAGTCGATCGGGGCCGATGTGCCCGGGGCGGCCGGCTCGCTGCTCTCGTCGGCCGAGGGGCTGGTTCGCTGGAATCTCGCCCTCGCGTCGGGCAAGGTGGTCTCGCCCAAGTCGTACGAGCAGATGTCGACGTCGGCCACGCTTCCCGACGGCTCCGAAACACGCTACGGCTTCGGGCTTCAGCTCGGCGTGTGGGAGGGGCGCCCTCGCGTCGCCCACGGCGGCGGGATCTTCGGGTTCACATCGCAGCTGACCTATCTGCCCAAGGACCAGCTCACCATCGCGGTGATCTCCAACTGCGACGGCTTCAACCCGGCCAAGCTCGCCGACTCGATCGCCCGGGCGGCATTGGGGATCTCAGACTTTGTTCCGGCGGATCTGGCGGTTTCGGCCCAGGAGATCGCGAGGTTCGCGGGCGAGTACAAGTTTGTCGAGTTCCCGATGGAGATCAGCATCTTCGAGCGAGACGGGAAGATGTGGAGCCAGGCCGTCGGGCAGAAGGAAACGCGTCTGCACTACCAGGGCAAGGGCGAGTTCCGCGCCGACTTTGACCCGCAGGTCAAGATCGTCTTCACCGAGGGCACCGGCCCCGCCGATCAGTTCGTGCTGCACCAGGGCGGAGAGCACCCGGCCAACCGCAAGAAGTGATCGGGAATCCCGGGCCGACGGGCTCCGTTCCTTGACCTCAGCAACCGGACTCGAACTCGGCCACGAAGGCGTCGTAGTCGAAGAAGTCGACGGTGCCGTCACCATCGAAGTCGGCGGTCTTGCCCGAGGGGCAGCTGCCGCCCTCGAAGCACGTGACGAAGGCGTCGTAGTCGAAGAAGTCGGCGGTGCCGTCACCATCGAAGTCGGCGGGGCAGGTGGGCGGGGTGCCGACGGTGAAGGAGTACCAGAGCGTGGAGTAGGCCGCGAGCGTCGCCGAATCGACGGCGGCGCCGTTGAACGCGAGGGTGAAGTCGCCCGTGCCGTCGAAGCCCGGACGCACAAGGCCGTTGGCAAAGGTCGCGTTGTAGGGCACCACCGCGAGGTAGTAAGTCCCGTCGGCCAGGGTTAGCCCGCTGAAGCCGCTCCCGGACGTGCCGGCGAAATCATCGTTGGACCGCAGAAGCAATCCGTCGGAGTTGAACATCGCGATCTCGGTGTCGGTGCCAAAGCCCTCGCCGCCCGACGTCTGTATGGACGACACGCTCTCAAAGTTGCCAAGGCTCTCGATCGCGGCGGTCTCGAAAGTCCATGAGACATCGCTCCACACGGCATCGGTGCCCGGTCCATCGTCGGCGGCGGAGCTCGACTCGTGCGTCTCGATGCGGATGACGTCGCCGGTCTTGACGATCATGCCGCCACCCGGATACCCCAGGACCAGGACGGAGTTCTCAAAGTAGCCGAGGTTGATGGGCTGGAAGCTCACGGTTCCGGTGGTGCCGAATCGGGTGTTGCGAAGATTCCATCGCGCCTCTCCCATTGTGGTCCCGCGAATGATGGAGGAGATCGCGCCCACGAACTCGCCGCCGGTGACGACCGCGTCGGGGCCCGTGTATGTGTACAGGTAGACGGAGTTTCCCGCGTTGCCGAAGGCGCCCGCCGAGTGCATCAGCGGGGGTGAGATCGTGAAGTCGGCGAGGGCGGCGGTGGTTCCAAGGGCGAGCGTGAGAGCAAAGGCGGCGGGGAAGGCGTTCATGGCGGGTTCCTTTCGCGAGAGTTTGGGGCGGTCCATCGACACACAGCACGATGCGTCCTCGCCGTCTCTGCACCCCGCATCCGAGGCGCCCAAGTCGATCTTGCACTCGGCGGGCCGAAAAAGGGGCTTTTCGGACGTACCGAGCGAGCACGAGGGGGCATTGAGGACGCGGGTGTCGGCAATCGTGCTCCCACCGACGAGAATGTCCCGGGGCCGGTGCGACGGCCCTGGACACGGCACGCGTTGATTCCGGACGTTGGGCCCTTCCAGGTTCCTTACGAATGTCGCGTCACAGCGAGGATCGCCCTTGGATGAAGCGTTTTGGTGATCGTCCGAAGCAATCGTCGTGGTAGGATGGGACGCAGTCACGCCGAGCGATCGCTTGTTTGTGAGAGATGAAAGATCCAACCTCGGGAGCGCCGCAGATGTTTACAAGAAAGAGCCGCATCGCATCCATCGTCCTGGTCGCCGGACTTCCGACGGCGGCGTACGCCCAGCAGACCTTTCCGAACTGGGTCGGGCCGGCGAACGGCTCGTGGTCGGTCGCGGGCAACTGGAACCCCTTTGGCGTGCCCAACAACTCGGGCCCGACGACTTACGCGCCGATCATTCCGGGGGGCGGCTCACCGGTGCTGAATATCAGCGTCACCGTCGACAAGTTCGGGATCGGACCGGGCGCGGCGATCCAGATGAACAACAACGTGTCGATGACGGTGCTGGCGCAGACCGACGGCGTGGGGACAACGGGACTGCTCAGCAACGAGGGCACGTTCGCGATGAACAGCGTGGGCAATATCACCGACCTGATCATCTCGGGCGGGGTGGGTTCGTACGCGGTGCACGGCAACCTGATTGGAACCACGGCCCTGATCACGATGTCCGACACGCTCGCCAACCGCATCTACGGGGCGACGAGCAACGAGAAGCTGATCTTCGGGGCCGAGACGCTGCTCGAGGGCGCCGGCCAGATCGGTCTCAACCAACTGGAGCTTGAGAACTTTGGAGACCTCCGAGCCATGGGCTCCAATGGCCTGATCTTTGATCCGGGCGTGGCGGGAATGACCAACCACGCGACGATGCAGGCGGTGACGGGCCCGATGACGCTCTCGCTAGGCACGTTCCGAAACGTCGGCGGGCTGGCGGTGATCCGAGCGCAGAACACGCGTGTGGTGACCCTCTCGTCGGCCAGGGTCGAGGGCGGTTACCTTGAGACGTTTGGTTCGGGCGTGATCAACTCCTTTGGCGCCACGGTTTCCAACGTGAATCTTCTGGGGACGCTCGCGATTCCTAACAACACCAACTGCCGCGTTGAATCGTCGCTCACTTTCGCGGGAGCGTCGGGCCTGATCACGATGCAGTCGGTCGGCAATCCCACTGACCTCATCATCACCTCGCCGGTGACGACCTTCGACGGGTTTGGGGGCTCCGCGGGCATCAGCATGAGCAACACGCTCGCCAATCGCATCTACGGCGAGCCGGGCGATCGTCGCATGGTCCTCACCGACTCGGCCTTCATCCGCGGCGCCGGCCAGATCGGTTTCAATCTCATGTCGCTCACCGTGGGTCCCGGCTGCGACATCACGGCGATAGGTTCCAACGGAATCATCATCGATCCCAACCCCGACGGGATGATCAACAACGGACTCCTGCGCGGAAGCAACGGCTCGTCGCTCGTGCTGTCCCTGGGCGAGTGCGACAACACCAACGGTGAGATGCGAGCGGACGTCGGCGGCAATGTCTCGCTGTCGAGCGCGACGGTGGTGGGCGGACTTTTCACGTCCTTTGGGTCGGGAAACTTTGTCACCGCCGCCAGCGTGATCGAGGGAGTCACCAGCAACGCGGTGATCAACCTCAACAACAACAACGCGTCGACCATCCGCACCTTCCTGGTCAACAACGCCACTCTCGCGATGAATTCGGTGGGCAACCTCACCGATCTGACCATCAGCGGCAACACCACCATCACGGGTCCGGGCGTGCTCACCATGACCAACACGACGGCCAACAGGATCTACGCCTCCAACAGCGTCGATCGGCTGACCAATGCCGCCGGGCACACGATTCGCGGGAGCGGGCAGCTGGGCCTCAATCTGATGGCGTTGACCAACAACGGGCAGATCGAGTCCCTGGGGTCCAACGGACTCACGATCGATCCCAACGGAGGAGGGGTGGACAACAACGCCACGCTTCGATCCAGGTCCGGGAGCCACATGACCCTCGCCAACGGCACGTTCGACAACCTCACGGGCGTCGTGGCTGTCGAAGACAGCGCGACGTGTGCTCTTTCGGGGGCGACTGTCCTGGGAGGCGTGTTCACCACCGCGGGGTCGGGCCTGTTCACGGCCACCGGAAGCATCATGGAGAACGTGACAAGCAACGCCAAGATCATCCTGAGCAACAACACGTCCACCACGCTCCGCACGTCGTTCATCAACAACAACGTCTTCAACATGAACTCGGTGGGCAACATCACCGACCTGTTCATCAGCGGCAACACCACCCTCACGGGTCCGGGCGTGATCGCCATGACCAACACGACGGCCAACCGGATCTACGCCGCCAACAGCCTCGACCGACTGACCAACGCCTCGGGGCACACGATCCGCGGGTCCGGGCAGCTGGGCGTGAACCTGATGGCCTTGACCAACAACGGCCTGATCGAGGCCCAGGGGTCCAACGGACTCACGATCGATCCCAACGCCGGCGGGGTTGACAACAACGGGATCCTTCGCTCGCGAAACGGCTCGAATCTGGTTCTCTCCAGCGGGACGTTCGACAACACGGGCGCCCTGATCGACGCCGAGAACGGGGCCCTGTGCACGTTCAGCAGCGCGACCGTCATCGGCGGACAGATCACCAGCGCCGGAACGGGTTCGATCACCGCGGTCGGCAGCGTGATGGAAAACGTCACGAGTGTCGCGACGGTCAACCTGCCCAACAACAACTCGACCTCGCTCCGGGGCACGTACCACAACTTCGGCACGTTCAACATGAACTCGGTGGGCAACGCCACCGACCTTTTCATCAGCGGCAACACCACGCTCGCCGACACGGGCGTGCTCAACATGAGCAACACCACGGCCAACCGGATCTACGACCCCACCGGCGTCAATCGTCTCACCAACGGCACCGGGCACACCATCCGAGGTGCCGGCCAGATTGGCGTGAACCTGATGTCCCTGACCAATATCGGGACGATCGAGGCCTCGGCCAGCAACGGGATCAGCATCGATCCCAACGCCTCCGGTTTCGACAACCAGGGATCCCTTCGCGTCACCGGCGGCACCATGACCATCGGATCGGGCCCGTTCACCACGTCGGGGACCGTCACCGTCAACGCCGGGCTGCTGCTCAACCGGTCGGCCGACTCGTGGGTCCAGACCGGCGGCACGGTGACGGCCAACGGTGAGCTGCAGGTGGTCGCCAACATTTACGATCTCCAGGGCGGCTTCTTGAGCGGCACGGGACTCGTCGACAGCAACGTCACCAACTCGGGCGGCTTTGTCTCCCCGGGAACGTCGCCGGGCACGCTGACCATTGAAGGGAATTACGTGCAGTTGTCCGGAGGCACGCTCAAGATCGAGATCACCGGCGTGACCGACGGCTCCCAGAATGACCTTTTGGCCATTCAGGGCACCGGATCGCTCAACGGCACCATCGCAATCACCCGGCCGACGGGGTTCATCCCCGCGCTCGGCCAGGGATTCACCATCCTGACGACTTCGGCAAACGGGCGGAGCGGGACTTTCTCCGCGATCGACTCGTCGGACTTCTGGCACGTCGTCTATCTGCACAACGCCGCCGTGATCGTCTTCGATGGGCTGGGCGCGCCCGATTGCCCGGCCGATTTCGATGGCGACGGAGCCTTGGACTTCTTTGACTACGACGCGTTCGTCGTCTGCTACGAGGGCGGCTTCTGCCCGCCCGGCAAGACGGGCGACTTCGACGGTGACGGCGGCGTCGACTTCTTCGACTATGACGCGTACGTGGCGGCGTTTGAGGCCGGTTGCAACTGAATGGGTGGGTTCGCGACCTGAACAAGTGGGACGCTGCGCGGTCGAGAGACGCCCGCGCCGCCCGGTTTCCGCTACGATACGGGCATGGGCGTCGCTCTTGTGCCGATCGCGATGATGACGGGACTTCTTGCGCGAGTGCACGAGCCGCCCGCGAGGCCCCCCGTCGACTTTGATCGCGACATTCGCCCGATTCTCGCAGACGCGTGCTTCAAGTGCCACGGCCCGCACGAGGAGAAGCGCGAGGCCCGCCTGAGACTCGACATCCGTGATGGACTCTTCGCCCCCACACGCGACGCCGACGACCCCGATCGATTCGCCGAATGGCCGTCGCGGATCGTGATGCCGGGGAAGCCGGGCGAGAGCGAGATGGCGCGGCGCGTGCTCTCTCAGGATGACGATGAGCGGATGCCGCCACCGGACGCGGCCCGCCAGCTCACCGATGCGGAGCGAACGAGGATCAAGGAATGGATCGAGTCGGGGGCGGCGTGGTCGGGGCACTGGGCCTTTGAGCCCATCAAACGCCCGCCGGTGCCCGAGCCCGCGAAGGCCGGCGGTGTGTCCTGGCCGGGCAATGAGATCGATCGCTTTGTGCTCGCGGAAATCGGGCGGTACAAACTCCCGGGGGTGAGTGGGCCCTCGCCGCAGGCCGACAAACGCACGCTGATCCGGCGATTGACTCTCGATCTGACGGGACTGCCGCCGACGCGCGATGAAGTCGCGGCGTTTGTCAAGGATGAATCGCCCGAGGCGTATGCCAGGGCCGTCGACCGACTGCTCGCCTCGACCGCGTTTGGCGAGCACTTCGCCACCGCCTGGCTCGACGCCGCCCGGTACGCCGATTCCAACGGCTTCCAGATCGATCCGGATCGCACCGCCTGGCCCTGGCGCGATTGGGTGGTCCGCGCGTTCAACAGCAACATGCCGTACGACCGCTTCGTCGTCGAACAGCTCGCGGGGGACCTCCTGCCCGAGGCGACGAGCGAGCAGGTGCTCGCGACTGCCTTCAACCGCAACCATCCGATCAACGGCGAGGGCGGGAGCGACAAGGAAGAGTCACGGATCACCTACGTGCACGACCGCGTCGACACGACGAGCACGACGTTCCTGGGGCTCACGATGACGTGCGCCCAGTGCCACGACCACAAGTACGACCCATTCTCGCAGCGCGACTATTACCAGATGTTCGCGTTCTTCAACAGCGTTGACGAGGATGGCAACGGCGACAAGGGCGATGTCGAGCCGCTGGCGGACTACAAGGACCCCTCGGGCAAGGATCTGAAGATCATGGTGATGCGCGACCGCAAGGAGCGGCGCGAGACGCACTTGCTCGAACGCGGCGTGTGGGACCATCCCGGCGAGCGGGTCGAGACCGCCACGCCCGGGGCGCTGCCGGCGATGGACGGTGCGCCGCAGTCGCCGGGGCGCCTGGAGCTCGCGCGGTGGATCACCGCCCGCAGCAACCCGCTGACAGCCCGCGTCGCGGTCAACCGCCTCTGGCAGCAGGTCTTTGGCGAGGGGCTCGTGCGAACGCCGGAGAATTTCGGGATTCAGGGCGAAAGGCCGACCCACCCCGAGCTGCTGGACTGGCTCGCGAGCCGGTTTGTCGAGAGCGGATGGGATGTGAAGGCGATGCTCAAGATGTTTGTGATGAGCGGCACGTATCGCCAGTCTTCGGTTTGTTCGGCGGAACTGCTCGCGACAGACCCGGCCAACCGATTGCTCGCCAGGTCGCCCAGGTATCGCCTCACCGCGGGCGTCATCCGCGATCAGGCCCTCATGATCTCAGGGTTGCTCGTCAGCAAGGTCGGCGGCCCGCCGGTGAAGCCTTATCACCCCGCGGGCGTGTGGGAGGATGTGAGCTTCGGTCGTCTCAAGTACCAGCAGGGGACGGGTGAGGATCTGTATCGACGCAGCTTGTACACTTTCTGGCGGCGCACGGCCGCCCCGGCGAACATGTTCGACACGCCGCTGCGTCAGAAATGCTCCGTGCGGGTCATCCGCACCAACACGCCACTGCAGGCGATGATCCTGATGAACGATCCGACGTACACCGAGGCGGCGGCGGCCTTGGGCGAACGGGCTATCGCCAGCGCGAGCGACGACAACACCCGATTGGCGTGGGCGTTTGAAGAGGCGACGTCGAGGCCGCCCCAGGACGCGGTCGTCGCGATCCTCAAGCGTCGCCTCGACTCGCTGCGGACCTACTACGGGAAGCACTTCGACGAAGCGACGTCGGCCGCGAACGCGGGGGCACGTCCGGATCCGCCGGCCGACAAGGTGACGGAAGTCGCGGCGTACGCGGGTGTGATGGGTGTGATCCTGAACCTGGACGAAGTACTGACGCGGGAGTGACGTTTGAACACTTGGCCGACATCCAGTCTGGACGAGTGCCTCGCAATGACGCGCCGGCAGTTCCTGGGGCGCAGTGCCGCGGGCGTGGGCTCGGCAGCGTTGGCCATGCTGATGGCGAGCCAGGGGCGTGCTGAACCGACTGAATTGACGATGAAGGATGTCGCCAAGCTCGCCCCGCGGGCCAAGCGCGTGATCATGCTGACGCAGGCGGGAGCGCCGTCGCAAATCGACTTGCTGGACTACAAGCCCGGCCTGGACGCTCGTCGCGGCGAGCTGATCCCCGATTCAATCCGCATGGGTCAACGGGTGACGACAATGACCTCGGGGCAGGCCCAGAAGCTCTTGCCCAGCCAGTTCAGATTCGAGCAGCACGGCGAGCACGGAGCGTGGGTGTCGGAACTGATGCCGCACACCGCCAAGATCGTCGATGAGCTCGCGATCGTGCGGTCGATGTACACCGAGCAGATCAACCACGCCCCCGCGATGACGTTCTTCCAGACCGGGCACCAGAATCCGGGCCGCCCGAGCGTCGGCGCCTGGACGGTCTACGGCCTGGGCAGCGAGAACAAAGATCTCCCCGGCTTTGTCGTCATGGTGTCCAAGGATGTCGAGCGCACATGCGATCAGCCGCTCTATGAGCATCTCTGGAGCGCGGGGTTTCTGCCCGCCGAGCACCAGGGCGTCAAGCTGCGGGCCGGGCACGACCCGGTGCTCTACCTGCCCAACCCCGAGGGCGTCTCGCGCGAGGTTCGCCGCGAGCAGCTCGACGATCTCGCCCAGCTCAACGCACTGCACCAGGGCACCACCGGCGACCCGGAGATCCAGGCCCGCATCGCCCAGTACGAACTGGCCTTTCGCATGCAGATGTCTGTGCCCGACCTCGCGTCGCTCAAGGAGGAGCCCGACGAGACGTTCGAGCTCTACGGGCCGGGCTCGCGGAGGCCCGGTTCGTACGCCGCAAATTGCATCATGGCCAGGCGGATGGCCGAACGGGGCGTGCGGTTCATCCAGCTCTACCACGTGGGCTGGGACCAGCACAAGTCGCTCCCCGAGCAACTGCGCATCCAGTGCCAGCACACCGATCAGGCGTCGGCGGCCCTGGTCACCGATCTCAAGCGCCGAGGCCTGCTCGACGACACGCTGGTCGTCTGGGGCGGCGAATTCGGCCGCTCACCCGTGGGCCAGGGCGACATCGACTCGCCGGGATACGGCCGGGATCACCACCCCCGCTGCTTCTCGATGTGGCTCGCCGGCGGCGGCGTGCGCCGCGGCATCGTCCACGGCGAGACCGACGAGTTCGGCTTCAACATCGTCTCAGGCGGCGTGGACAACAAGGGCGTCCACATCCACGACCTCCACGCGACGATGCTCCACCTCCTGGGCATCGACCACGAGAAATTCACATACCTGTACCAAGGGCGAAGGTTCAGGCTGACGGATGTGGAGGGACAGGTGGTGCGGGATCTGATCGTTTGAAGGAGTTGAACAGGTCCGAGAAAATGACAGAACACGGAAGGCTGAAAGTGAAGGTCGAATCGATTCAGCCCTCAGTTTCAGCCCTTTGCCTTTGCTCAGTTCTGTTCAGCTCGGCCTGCGCTTGTGCCGGCAATGTAGCCGCTGGACCACGCCCATTGGAAGTTGAAGCCTCCGATGCGGCCGTCGACGTCGCAGATTTCACCGCAGAGGTAGAGGCCCGGGCAGACGCGGCTTTCCATGGTGTCGAGTGTGATCTCGTTCAGTGGGATGCCGCCGGCGGTGACTTCGGCGTGGGTGAAGCCGCGGTCGCCGACGACGGGGAGGGGCGTGGCGACGACCATCTGGGCGAGGTTTTTGCGGTGGTCGCGGGGGAGGAGTTGGCCCTGGACGCTGGGGTCGACACCGGCCTCTTTGCAAATGGCGTCGGCGACGCGCTCCGCGAGGCCGCGTTCGCGGAGCCAGCGGGCGGGGCTGACCTTGCCGAGTTTTTGGAGTGCGAGGTCGACGGACTCGATTGATTCGCCTGGTAGCCAGCTCAAGACGAGGCGGGCGCCGGCATCCTCGGCGTGTGCGGCGGTGAAATAGCGGCTCATGTCGAGGGGGCCGGGGCCGCTGAGGCCGAAGTGGGTGAGGAGGGTGGAGTTGGTGAAAGTCTTGAGGCGTTTGCCAGTGGCGGAGCGGAGCTCGAGGGTTGTGGGGAGAGTGATGCCGCTGAGGGAGCGGATGAAGTGGGAGTCGGCGAGGATGAGGGGGACGAGGGCGGGGAAGACGCGGGGAGTGATGGTGTGGCCGAGGGAGCGGGCGATGGCGTAGCCGAGGCCGTCGGAGCCGGACTTGGGGAGGGCCATGCCGCCGGTGGCGAGAATGATCTTGCGGGCGCGAATCCCTACTCCCCCGCTCCCAGCGGGGGAGGTGGCCGAGTCTTCGAGGCCGGAGAGGGTGAGGGCGCCCGCTCGCTCAATGACAAACCCTTCGCCATCGCGTTTCACCCCCCCCACTCTCCACGGGTACATCAGTTCGACATGTGCATCCTCGGCAGCGGCCAACAGGGCGTTGAGCACCGTGTGAGCATCGTCGGTGACGGGGAAGAGTTTGCCGGTGTCTTCTTTTTTGAGCTCGACGCCACGTTCGCGGAAGAAGGCGACGGTTTCGGGGACGTCGAAGCGGCGGAGGACTTTCTTGATGGAGTTGCGGGAGCTGCCGGCGTATTGGAGTTCGTCGACCTGGTGGTGGGTGACGTTGCAGCGGCCTCCGCCGGCGACGAGGACCTTAGCGCCGAGTTTTTTGGCGCCGTCGAGGGCGATGATGGAGCCGCGATGCGTGCGCCCGGCCCAGATGGCGGCGAAGAGGCCGGCGGCGCCGGCGCCGATGATGGCGATGTCGACGGTCGTTTCCACGCCGAGAGTACCCCGGACGATCAGGGGGCGATGGGGACGACGTACTCGACCCAGCGGTTTGGGGGCTTGGGAGTTGTGGGGTGGGCGAGGGCGTCGAGGAAGGCTTTCCAGCTGGTCTTCCACTCGGGCCCGTGTTCCTCTGGACTAAAGCCTGGAGCAATAACCCCCATCGGATAGCGCCGCATCTCTTCCAAGTCCACGTTCATGGATGCGATGCCTTGCTCATCGAGAGTGCCCGACAGGTCGCACAAGGTAAAGCTGAAGTAGTGCGCGAAATTGACTGCGCCAGCGGTGACTGGTTGACCGGTGGACCGGTTAACGACCTGAATTTCGATTGCGGTTCCGCAGCCGACGAGCATGAGGCTGAGGAATCCGGCGATGAGGAGTTTGATCATTTTGGGTCTCCAGATGGGAAGCGTCCGGATGAAGCGCATGTGTCGTCCAAAGAGTTCATATTGAATCAGATAGCGAAGGGGTGCGCCGTGACTCCTTCAGGCGACGCTGGGAACTGGAGGAACGACTCCTTGCCTTGGAGCCCGGAGGGCTCAGCGTCAATAGCCGGGGGCGCAGCCCCCGGAAAGGCGACAAAGCATCGCGCGACCCCGGAGGGGTCGGCCCGGACGCGGTGTGGTGTCCGAGCGCCCAATGGCGGACCCCTTCCTTCTTGCCATTTGGCACACCGGTCCAGAAGGACCCGTTATT
>ERZ1292640.929-Hain-H43-02um-R1-929-length-24204-cov-6_pt1 | contig 24204 bp, 18 predicted proteins | sample MGYA00564404_ERZ1292640 | MGnify/ENA primary metagenome ERZ1292640 (study PRJEB36523, sample SAMEA6512636) | groundwater metagenome | collected 2019-01-08 | study: AquaDiva: Metagenomics assemblies of 32 groundwater samples
AAATTACGTTCTTGGCTTAAATCAGGTTTTAAGATTGCTGCATTTGCTTCTACTTCAAGTCAATTAGAACGAATGCGTTTTTTATTTGAAGAACGCGGACTGCCAGTCAAACAAGACGGCAAACCACAACCGTTATTCATATCATTACATAGAGGGTTATTGTCGTCTGGTTTTAAGTGGCCAGCAGAAGGACTAGTTGTCCTGACAGACGCAGAAATCCTAGGCAAAAAGAAAAATACACTTAATACCCGCTACAAATCTACCGGTCGCTCCTCTGCATTAAAAAGCTGGTCTGGATTAAATATTCTTTCAGATCTATCAATCGGTGATGCCGTCGTACATATTGATCATGGAATCGGAATTTATCAGGGCTTAATTAGGCTTGATATATCGGGCGCCCCCTCTGACTTTCTAATGTTAGAATATGCTAATAAAGATAAGCTTTATTTGCCAGTTTATAGGCTAAATACAATTCAAAAATATATCGGCTCTGGCCAGTCAGCCCCTTTAGATCGACTTGGAAACCAGCATTTCACAAAGGCAAAAGAAAAGGTGCGTGGTGCGGTTAAAAAGTTAGCTGTTGACCTTATCCAGCTATATGCAGAACGGCAAATACGAAAAGGATTCCAGCATTCTCAACGGGATGCTTTCTTCAGTGAATTTGAAGCTAAATTTATATTCGACGAAACGGACGACCAATTAGCTGCCGTAGATGATATTTTAAGCGACCTCGCTTCAGGGCGTATAATGGACCGGCTGGTTTGTGGTGATGTCGGTTATGGAAAAACCGAGGTTGCAATACGAGCGGCGTTCCGTGCGGTTACGGATGGCAAACAGGTTGCCGTGCTTGTACCAACCACTGTACTAGCATTTCAACATGAGCAATCATTTAAAACACGTCTTACTGATTATCCTATAACAATAGACTCAATCTCGAGATTCAAATCGCTAAAAGAACAAAAATCAACGGCCCTAGCCTTAGCTGCCGGAAAAATTGATATTATCGTCGGCACACACCGATTGCTTTCAAGAGATATTAAATTTTCAGATCTCGGTTTGATAATTATCGATGAAGAACATAGGTTCGGGGTGGAGCATAAAGAAAAACTAAAGACATTAAGAGCCAACACCCATGTGTTAACGCTTACTGCAACACCAATACCGCGCACACTACACATGACTCTTGCGGGTCTGCGAGACATTAGCTTAATAAACACCCCTCCGGTTGATAGGCTCCCAATTAGAACCTTTGTGTCACGATTTGATGAAACAATAATAAAACAGGCAGTTGGATTTGAATTAACCAGGGGGGGGCAATTATTTTTCTTACATAACCGCGTACAATCGATTCATGAAACAGCAGATAAGCTACGAACATTGGTTAAAAATGCCCGTATAGCCGTGGCGCATGGTCAAATGCCTGACGGTGAGCTAGAAAAAACAATGGTAGATTTTTATCAAAAAAAGACTGATGTCCTCGTATGCACAACCATAATTGAGTCTGGTTTAGATATTCCGTCTGCAAATACAATTATAATTAATCGCGCAGACATGCTTGGTCTGTCACAATTATATCAAATACGCGGCCGCGTTGGACGTGGTCAATATAGAGCATATGCGTATCTTCTTATACCTGCAGAAGGCGACTTAACCGAAGAGGCAAAGCAACGTCTCGAAATTATCCAACGCTTTGTCGAGCTTGGGAGTGGTTTTAGTATAGCAAATCATGACTTGGAAATACGTGGAGGTGGTGACCTTTTAGGGCCGCTGCAGTCTGGTCATATTAGCGCAGTTGGATTTGACCTGTATACCGAGCTGCTAGAAGAAGCTGTACGCGAAATCCAAGGGAAACCAATGCTGCCACAAGAATCGTCACGTGAGCCCGAAATTAAGGCGCCATTTCCGTCATTTCTTGATGAACAATACGTACCAGATGTACACCAACGCCTTTCATTTTATCGGCGCCTTTCAAGCTCAGTAGACGAATCCTCTCTAGAAAAACTAGAGGCCGAACTTATTGATCGTTTTGGTCCCCTACCTACGGCTGCACAAAATCTATTATGGATTATACGCATAAAGCAGCTATTAAAAAAAGCAGGGATAGATTGCCTTACTGTTGGAGAAGGAAAAATTTCCCTAACCTCTGGACCAATAAGCAATCTTAACCCTGAGCGCGCAGTTGCTCTAGTTGCTACAGACCCTAAAAAATATCAGCTAATATCCGGCTCAAAACTCCTAAGCAGAATGGATACCTCTAACATTAGAGACCTTTTTTTCAACCTAGAAGACCTCATGAACCGCTTAATTCTTTAAAACCGACAATAAAAGGCAATCTTTCCGTGTTTAATTTCTTGTAATTTACAGACAATTTGCCATCAATAAAAAGTCTGCTAACCTTATGGATATGACAACAAAACTTTCTATAAAATCGTTGGCAATAACGCTTATTATCACCAGTCTTCTAATTTCCACTAAATGGAAAAATTCCGTTTATGCCGCCACAGAGTTGGCAAAGGTAAATGATACGGTTATCACGTTAGAAGACTTTAATAAGAAATATAAGGATAATTTAAAATTCTTCCAATTCAAAGCTCCCACAAAAGAGGGGGTTCTTGAAGATTTAATAAGGCGCGAAATCGGCATTCAAGAGGCAAAAAGGCAAAAAATAGATAAAGACCCAGAAGTGATTGAGCGGATGAACACAGTTTTATATCATGCCCTATTGGACAGGAAATTAAGCAAAGAGTTTGAAACAATTCATGTAACCGATGAAGAAGCTAAAGAGTTTTACAAGAAAAACCCGGAAATCAGGACAAGCCATATATTTATATCTGTCAAACCTGATGCAAACCAAGAAGAGGTTAAAAGGGCACACGAAAAGATTAAAACCATCTATAATGACCACGTACGCCCAGGTAAATTAGGTTTCGCTGAAATAGCACAGCGCTTCTCCGAGGGTGTGGCTGCCCCGATGGGTGGTGATATAGATTATCAAACTAGGGATAAACTTGATCCAACATATTATCAGACTGCATTAAAATTATCATCACCAGGAAAAATCAGAGAAATAGTTCGTTCGCAGTTTGGCTACCATGTCATAAAGCTTACTGCAATTAAAGCATGGGGAGATGTGGATAAATCCCAAGTTAAACGACAAGTATTTGACGAACGCCGTGCAAAAATCTTTGACAATTTTATGAATACACTCCGCCAGCAATCACATGTGTCTATTCATAAAGAACTGATAAAAGATTAACTTCCTCGGGCATTTAAAATAGTCTTTCCTTGCAGAACCCTAGTCGTCTGTGACAAGAATTACCTCAAGTATGAAATGGTTTGTATTACCTATTGTTACATATTATTTTGTCGCTGGGCTGTTTTGCTATGCTGATTATACAAATGCTCAACAGATCTTAATTGATAGGCTTGTGGCTTCGGTTAATGCCACAATAATACTGCAGTCAGACGTGAAAAAATTTAGAGAAACCTTGCGACTTCGTGCCCAACTTGACCCTCTTTTCTCTGGGACCGCCGTAGCCACCAAAGGTGCGGGCGCCCTTATTGCCGATGTGGTAGAATTTCTTGTAGATGAAACAATCATCGCACAACATTTTCCAGTAGCTGATTCAGAAGTTGAACAAGAGATAAACTCAATACAAGTAAACAACAAAATTGATAGGGCGCGGCTCAAGGCGGCTATCAACGAACAGGGGTTTTTATTTCAAGATTATTTTGAGCTTATACGCATCAGCACAAGCAAACGAAATTTAATAGATCGCGATATTCGCACTAAGGTTGCTATATCTGAGGATGATGTTAAAAATTTCTTTTACAACCGCTACAGCAAAACCTCTATAGTACCACTTGAATATAAGCTTCAAATCATTTCCGTTAGTATTATAAATTACAAGACCTCTACTGCCGCTAAGGATGTCATAGAACGCGCTAAGGCGGCTTTGCGTGGCGGTGAATCTTTTGAAGAGGTTGCAAAACGGTATAGTGATCATTTTTCCTCCTCTTCGGGTGGTGAATTAGGAACCCTCACCGAGGATCAGATGTCATTAGTGATTCGTGAAGAAGTAAAAAAACTTAAAATAGGTGAGGTTAGCCCTATATTCGGTGGTTTATCTTCCCGAGCATATTATATCGTAAAGTTAGTTGATGTTAAATCGAGCGAAACCTCCAAGCTAGAAAAAATGAAGGATGAAATTAGAAACCAGCTTACGGCCTCAGAATATCAACATCAGATTTCGTTGTGGCTAGAACGACAACGGCAAGTTTCATTTATTCACAAAGTGGAACCGCTAGCCGTACAATAGCCATAAATCTTTTATGAGCCACATTCGCCCTATTGTAATAATCACGGTCGGCGATCCAGCTGGAATCGGGCCTGAGATAATCTATAAAGCACTTTCTTCTAAATCAATTTTAGAATTCAAAAAAAAATTTACTTTTCTTTGTATAGGCGCCCGTAAACCTTTTGATAAACTTGGTGCTCCGATAAAAGAAGTAACAGTTAATTCAATCAGAAAAGACACCTCTATAAATAACGATTTTAAAAACCATATCCTTTTATTACCAGCACCGGAGAGAACTCCAAATAAATCCCTCCTCCTGGAAGGATTCCAAAGTGGCTGGGCAATTAAAAAGGCAACCTCACTTCTTATGAATAACTTTGCAATAGCTATGGCCACTGCACCAATAAGCAAGGAGCGACTTAATGCAGGGGGATTTTTTTATGCCGGCCACACTGAATTCCTGGCCGCGCTTTGTAAATCGCCAGATGTGACAATGATGTTAGCAAACAACCTAGTGCGCGTCTCCTTGGTGACAACCCATGCGCCCATACGGAAGGTCCCTCTGATGATAAATCCCAAAAAAATTGAGGTCTCCGTTAAAAACACTGCTTTATGCCTTAAAAGATGGTGGAATATTAAACGGCCGCGCATAGCCATAACCTCCCTCAATCCACATGGGGGTGAGGGGGGGTTGTTCGGTAATGAAGAAAAAACAATCCTTCTGCCAACAATAAGCCGATTGCGGTATGAAAACTGTAAAAATTATTCCCTCGAGGGGCCGTTCCCCGCAGACACTCTGTTCGCCAATCAGCTTTGGGATAAAAAAAGCACAAGATATGATGCCATAGTGTGTATGTATCATGATCAGGGATTAATACCTGTTAAGTTGCTTGATTTTCCCAACACCGTCAATGTAACCTTAGGTTTGCCAATTATCCGCACTTCTGTAGACCATGGTGTGGCTTTCGATATTGCAGGCAAGGGGAGAGCGGATCCGTCCAGCTTAATAGCTGCAGTACGGCTTGCGGTTCACCTAGGGGTGTTAAACAAGGATAAAAGGGGGCTATAACGTGCCAATAACAATCAAACCCTCCATTTTTCGTGAATATGATATCCGCGGAATCATAGAAAAAGAATTATCCCCCGAGCTTGCCAAATACCTCGGCATTGCTTTCGCAAAATATTTAAAATCAAAGCTGCCAATAGAACAAAAACACATGCCGACAATAGCCGTAGGAAGAGATTGTAGATTTTCTGGTGAAAGTTATGCACATGGCCTTATTGCGGGATTAACCGAACAAGGAGTAAACGTTGTAGTTTTAGGTGTTTGCCCCACGCCTCTGACATATTTCAGCCTTTTTCACCTAAATCTCGATGGTGGAATCATGATTACCGGCTCTCACAACCCACCAGAATATAATGGATATAAAATTTGCGTTGGTAAAGAAACAATACACGGGCATCAGATACAAGAACTTCGACAGATAATGGAAGCCCTTACTAATACACAAATAAACCCTCTCCAGCCGGAAAAGCGCGGCAATACCTCCGAATACCCAATTATTAATGCATATATAGATTATCTAATAAAAAATTCATGTGCGCATAATACAAAAAAAATCGTGCTAGATGCCGGAAATGGTGTGGCTGGCTGTGTAGCTCCAGCAATGTTCCAAAGGCTTGGGGCCACGGTCATACCGCTTTATTGTGATATGGATGGTTCATTCCCAAATCACCACCCGGACCCAACGGTCCCAGCAAACCTTAAAGATCTTATTGCGACAGTTAAAAAGGAAAATGCAGATTTTGGTATCGCATTTGATGGGGATGCCGACAGGATAGGTCTGGTTGATGAAAGGGGAAATATTTTATTCGGTGACGAGCTTATGGTTATATTTTCTCGCGCAGTTTTAAAGGATAGACCTGGCGCCACTATCATTTCAGAGGTTAAATCAAGTCACCGATTATACAATGATATTTTAGCACACGGTGGAAAACCACTGATGTGGAAAACCGGGCATTCATTGATTAAAGCAAAAATGAAAGAAACAAAAGCCGCTCTTGCTGGTGAAATGTCAGGCCATATTTTTTTCGCGGACAGGTATTTTGGGTATGACGATGCAATTTATGCAGCATTACGTTTTTACGAAATAGCAGGATCCACAACCAAACCTGCATCATCATTCCTGGAAGATTTACCAAAAACAATAGCAACACCAGAGATCCGTATAGAGTGTGAAGAGGCTAGTAAATTTGCGCTTGTTGAAGAAACAAAGCGGCATCTTTCCGGTTCAGAAGGAAAGATAAATGACATCGATGGCATTCGTATCGATTTTGGCGATGGATGGGGATTGCTCCGAGCGTCCAACACGCAGCCAGTGTTAGTATTACGTTTTGAAGCCCCCACAGAACCGAGATTAATTGATATCAAAAATAAAATGGAAACCGCACTTCAGCGTGCGGCAAAAACTCTCGGGCACGTCCCTTTGGTGTTGTGATTTACGGAGAGATGTTAAACGAAGAAGCTATCATTATACGCGGAGCTCGCGTTCACAATCTAAAAAATATTAATGCGGTTATTCCAAGAAATCGTCTAGTTGTCATAACCGGCCCATCCGGGTCGGGAAAGTCATCCCTTGCTTTTGATACAATCTATGCCGAGGGGCAGAGGAGATATATTGAAAGCCTCTCTGTATATGCCCGCCAATTTCTCGAACAGCTTAATAAACCAGATGTTGATTTTATTTCTGGCCTAAGCCCAACGATTTCCATTGAACAAAGGACTGCTTCATATAATCCACGCTCGACCGTTGGCACGGTAACAGAAATTTATGATTATCTTCGCCTGTTATTTTCACGTATTGCCAAACCATTTTGCTGGAGTTGCAAAAAACAAATATACTCTCAGTCTCCACAACAAATGGTTGATCTACTGATGACATCTCCAGATGGATCAAAAATTTCAATTTTAGCCCCCATTGTACGTACAAAAAAGGGCGAACACCAGCGCGAATTACTCCAGCTAAGACAAAGCGGATTTGTCCGCGCGAAAGTAAATGGAGAAACTTTGGATATCTCTGACGAGATAATCCTAGATAAGAATAAGAAACATGACATCTCTGTGTATATTGATCGCTTTATTATTAAACACCCACAAATTCTCTCTGAGATGACAAGATTAAGTGAATCTGTCGAACTAGCACTAAAACTTGGTGGTGGGTTAATTATTATTGAAGCTTTATATGGAAATAAATTAACAGAAACTTTATTGTCAGAACATTTTGCTTGCCACGACTGCCAAGTCAGCTATCCACCACCAGAACCGCGGAGTTTCTCATTCAATAGTCCAATGGGCGCGTGCCCTTCGTGTAACGGCCTTGGGATAGATATTCAGCTACCAACGCAAAATTGTTCTCTTTGTAATGGCTCCAGATTACGTAAAGAAAACCTAAGTTTTAAAATCTCAAATAAGAATATTGCCGAATTATGTTCTCTAACGATATCTGCGCTTGGTGGCTTTTTTTCTTCGCTGCCGCTCAACGAGCGAGAAACCATGATTGCAAAACGTATCGTGCATGAAATTATATCTAGGTGCAACTTCCTTGAAGATGTCGGGGTTGGCTACTTAAGCCTTAATAGAACAGCAGAAAGCCTCTCAGGCGGAGAGTCCCAGCGAATACGTCTAGCGACACAAATCAGCAGTACTCTTGTTGGTGTTATATATGTACTTGATGAGCCAAGTATCGGGCTGCACCAAAAAGATAATAAAAAATTAATAACAAGTCTTAAACGTCTTAGAGATTTAGGCAACTCTGTCATTGTTGTGGAACATGATCGCGAAATGATCGAAAATGCTGATTGGATACTTGATCTTGGTCCTGGCTCCGGCAATTTTGGAGGTCAAATTATGGCTGAGGGAGAATTTAAGAAAATACTCCTTTCGGAAAATAGCCTTACTGGCAAATACATGCGCCACGAACTAACTATAGACATACCCATGAAGCGTCGCTCATGGAAAAGAGGACATGTTATTTCAATCAAAGGTGCGACAAAAAATAATTTAAAAAAAATTAACGCAGACATCCCACTAGGAGTATTCAACTGTATAACTGGTGTCTCCGGGAGCGGGAAAAGTTCCCTAATCATTGACACCTTATATATGCTGCTTCTTAAGTCAGTATACAAAACAGATATTGTGACCGTGCCTATTTCTTCGGTCGACGGATTAAATCATGTAGACAAGGTGGTAATAATTGACCAGACTCCCATCGGGAAAACACCAAGATCTAATCCTGCCACATATACCGGTATTTTTAGCTTAATAAGAAATCTTTTTGCTAGCCTTCCTGAATCAAGGTTGCGTGGTTACTCCTGTGGACGATTTTCTTTTAATGTAAAAGGCGGCCGTTGCGAATCATGCGAAGGGGATGGTGTTAAGAAAATAGCTATGCATTTTTTGCCAGACGTTTTTGTTCAATGTGCCATTTGTAAAGGTCATAGATACAATCGTGAAACGTTAGATATCCACTATAAGAAAAAGACAATCTCTGATGTTCTAGAGCTTTCAGCAGATGAGGCATTTTCGTTTTTTGAGATGATCCCCGCGCTTCGAACAAAGTTAAAAACACTTTGCGAGGTCGGTCTCGGTTATGTACACCTAGGACAAAGTGCTAACACCTTATCGGGCGGAGAAATACAAAGAGTCAAACTTGCAAAAGAGCTAAGTAAGCGTGGTACGGGCAAAACCGTATATATCTTAGACGAGCCCTCTGCGGGCCTTCATTTTGACGATATTAAAAAACTGATACAAATCCTTCAATCACTGGTGAATCAAGGAAACACAGTAATAGTAATAGAACACAACCTTGATATAATTAAAGTTGCTGATCATATAATTGATCTTGGCCCGGGGGGTGGTGCCAACGGAGGATTTATTATAGCTACGGGAACACCAGAACAACTAGCTAAAATGCCAAAAAGCGATACTGGCACTAGTCTGGGTCCCCTTTTACAATAACTAGCGCCCCCTAACAATTATACAATATTTTGCAAAGACCCCTAAGAAGCTATTTATGTGTTCATCCACCGATGAGATCATTGTAATCCCACCGTTTCGCCTGGCGGTTTCAATGCTTGAGTCACCAACAGCAATAATTCCCGCAAAAGACTTAGAACATGCCTCACCAACGCGGTTTCCAGCTTGATTTGATGATATAGCCATCCCATAATATAAATCTGAAAATCCAAAACCAATAATTGGTGTTCTCGTCCCTGTTGCACAACTTAAAAATAACCCTATCGGGCTGCTCAAACAAACCAGCACCAATACTTTTTTTAGGAACAAAGGCATATCTTATTTACCCCTATTGTGGCTCAAGTAACCCAGGCAGAAAAAAGCCCTTACTTTTACCAGAAATTGCTAATATTCAGGTCTTTATCTTTACAAAAGATATTACAAATGCGTACAGAACTAATGACTCAATAAGAGCTAGCCCTATAATCATTGGAACAAAGATTTTTTGCTGCGCCGCTGGGTTTCTTGCGATACCCTCAAGCGCCGCAGCCGCGGTTTTCCCTTGCCCTAAAGCACCACCGAATGCCGCAAGCCCGATAGCGAGTGCCGCGCCTAATGATGCGTACTGGGCTCCTCCACTTGTGGCTTCATTAGCAAACGCAACAGATACGCCTACCGTCAAAAAAACTACCAATAATAAAAAAATTGCTTTACGAAAACTCATCGACTCTTACCATCCTTTCTTCTTTAATGATCATGTGATGTAGACAAAGAAATATAAACCATCGTCATGAGACAAAAAACAAATGCTTGAATAAAGGCCACAAACACGCCTAGTGCATAAAATGCTACCGGCAATAAGTACGGAACCAAAGAACTAAACACACCCAATACAACGTGATCGCCCATTATATTCCCTCTAAGACGAAGCGCTAATGAAAGCGGGCGAAAGATGTGTGACGCAAGCTCAATAATTACCATTAGCGGCGCTAACCAGACAACTGGTCCGATGAAATGCTTCAAATAAGACAAACCCTGCGTCTTAAGGCCAGCATAATTATAATAAATAAAAACAAAAGCCCCAAGCGCCAATGTTGTATTAAGATTATCTGTCGGGGGTAAAAAACCAGGGATTAGGCCGATTACATTCGAAGCCAATATAAAAATGAATAACGAACCAATTATAGGAAAATATACCGGTGCATCATAATGTCCAATTACCGATTCTGTAAGTTTGTACAAATTTTCCGCCACTATTTCGAAAAAATTTCTATAGTTCAGTCGTGGCTCTGGGATAATTCCACCCTCGGGCCTGCTAGTTACGATACGTAAATGATTGCTAGCTATTAATGTAGTTAAAATAAGCACCACAGCTACAAGCATCGCCATAACCACGTGATTCGGCAACTCCTCTAACCCTGGAATTATTGATAACCAATTAAACCCCTGCTCTTCATGCATATCGCATACTCTCTCGGGCCCAAATCCATCCGCTTACAATTGGTATAATTACTAATGTACTTAAGCCTATTACCAGAACCAAACCAGGAATGACAGATGCTTTCATAAAAAATAATACAAAAAGGATAAAAATAAATACCTTTATCAATCCCCAAAAAAACAACTTGCCGACCGTCTGCCCCCTTTTTTTTTGTTCCGTTCCCACAGCTAAAAATAATGCTGACTTCACCATTTTTGCTAAAACAAATAAATCTAGAAGAGAGAGCACCCATAGTGTCAAAAATGATTTAAGTATAAAAATGAAAGCTATTTCTTTTGAAACAAATAAGCAACAGATTAGCATCCCAATAAAGCACCAAACCGCCGAGACTGATAAAACGATCTTGCCCCAGTTCCGTCTCGTTTCTGTATTATTTATCTTCATTGCTATCTCTTTGTGAAATTCTATAAAGCTGCCACATCGCGGCTCCAAGACCAAGAAGTGCTGTAAACATAATTATCCACTGTGGTGCTCCGATTTTTTTCCAAACAAGATATCCAATTGCCATTCCAGCACCGGTAAATGCTAATAAATCTCCAATAATAACTGAAAATAAGGCGAGGCTTCGTATGTTATTTTTTTGCTGTTTATCTTTTTTCATTAAACTTCATGGGGTTAGCATGAAAAGCCACTTATATCAACGACTTCGCTGAATTTTACGTTCTCGTATTCTTGCTAATTTAATTTCTATTATTCTTGGAACTATATAATCACTACGTAATGTTTCATAAGCATGATAAGCCGCATTAAGTTGATCCATTTCTTCCAAACAATTTGCTATCCCAAATTTAGCTTCCGGTACAAACCTGCTTTTTGGATATTTTTTTAAAAATATTTCAAAAGTGTCTATTGCATCTTGGTACGATTCGCTCCCCCGGTTACCTTTCGTATAATATGAAACTCCAATTTCGTATGCTGCTCTTTCTCGCCATACAGACTCTTGATTGGTATTTACCAAGCTAGAAAAAGCAGAAATTGCTTCATTAAACTGACCTAAGTAAAAATGGCTCTTTGCTATCCTAAAAATGAACTCTTGTACATCCGGCGCTTTTGGGTTCTTTTTAATTAAAGAGGAATAATGATGAATTGCCTGGTCATATTGTTCACTTTTTGAATAAAGGATTTCACCTATAAGTTTTTCTGCTTCCCAGGCTTGCGCGCTGTCTATAGAAATTATATTCAGATATTGTCTCAATTTTCTTGCTGCTTCATCATATTGAGACAAAAAAAATAATTGTGTGATGGCAGCACGAAAAAGTGCTTGTTGACCTAGCTTTCCATTTAAATCCCCCGTTGTTACTTTTTCATATTCAACAACAGCTGCCGCATATTTCCCGTCATTCCAAAGTTTTTCCGCAAGTATATAATTTTTTCTAGCGGTGTTTATTCCACAAGCTACTATGGTGGTAAAAAAGGTTATTATAAAAAAATTTTTGGCTGGTCTTGGTAGAATATTCACTGAGTATGTGTATTATCTTGCCCGGCAGTAGCTTCTACAGGGATCCCTACAGACTCAATGGTACTTTCTGCCATATGTTCAAAAGAAACAACTTTCTCTCCTAAAGATATAGTCATAAGCCTTACACCCTGTGTGTTTCTTCCTTGTTCAGAAATTTCTCCAACATGGATTCTGATCATTTGGCCCTTATTAGACACAAGCATGATATCATCTCTAAGCAGGACCTGCCTAGCTCCCATGACGGCCCCATTTTTTTCTATGGTCTTCATGGTTATAATTCCCTTACCGCCGCGGCTTTGGATACGATATTCATTTACTGGTGTTCTTTTCCCATAACCGCCTTCAGTTATAGTAAGAATTTCACAATCTCCTCCTTGGGTTGCTCGGTTAAGCACCTCCATTGCCGCCACTATGTCTCCAGAATCTAAAGTCATCCCAATAACACCACGCGTGGCTCTACCCATGGGCCGGACGTCTTGTTCAGAAAATCTAATACTCATACCACTACAGGAACATAAAAAAATGTCATTACCACCGTCAGTTAACTTGGCACATATAAGGGAGTCTTCTTCGTCTATAGACATTGCGACAATTCCGGAGGATCTGATATTGGAAAACTCACTCAAGGCGGTCTTCTTAATAATGCCTGATTTGGTAATCATAATCACATATTCATTCTCTCTGAACTCTTGGACCGGGAGGATGGCTCTTATCTTTTCTCCTGGAGCAAGTGATATAAGGTTCACTATGGCTTTACCTTTGGCGCTTCGACTTGCCTCTGGAATCTTATATACTTTTAACCAATAAACACGTCCCTTGTCTGTAAAACATAAAAGGTAACTTAGTGTGCTTGTCTTATAAATTGCCGTGACAAAGTCTTCTTCTCCTGGGGCTACTGCCTTTATTCCGCGGCCGCCTCGGTGCTGACTTTTAAAAAGATTTGGGTCAGCACGTTTAACATAACCAGAGTGGGTGATGGAAACTAACGTTTCCTCATTCGATATTAAATCCTCCACATCAAATTCAGTTGTAACTCCATAAACTATTTCTGTGCGTCGTTTGTCTGAATATGTCTTCTTTATTTCTAATAATTCATTTTTAATTAAGGTATATATAAGTACATCATTGCCAAGAAGTTTTTTTAGCTCGTCAATCAAGATTAAAACCTGCTTATGTTCATTTATTATTTTTTCCCTCTCCAGTCCTGTTAAGCGCTGTAATCGCATATCTAAAATTGCCTGGGCTTGTATTTCAGAAAAAAGGAACTGCTTGACCAACCCGTCCCTGGCGCTATCAGGATTTTTTGCAGACTTTATGAGATTAATAACCGCATCTATCTTTTCAACCGCACTTGCAAGACCTTGTAGTATATGGGCGCGTGCTTCTGCTTTTTTTAAATCAAAAATACTACGTCTGGTTACAACATCCTTTCGATGCTCAATGAATGCCCAAATCATATCGCGTAAATTAAAAATTTTAGGCTGATTATGGTGAATGGCTAACAAGTTAATGCTATAACTTTCTTGCAGTTGTGTTAGCTTAAAAAGTTGATTTAGGATGACGTTTGAGTTTTCACCTTTTCTGATTTCAATAACTATACGCATCCCTGAACGATCTGATTCATCGCGCAGATCAGAAATGCCTTCTATTTTTTTGTCCCGGACTAATTCTGCAATTCTTTCTATTAAGCGTGCTTTATTAACTTGGTAGGGGAGTTCAAAAACTATAATTCTTTCACGATCCCCTTTGAAAGCTTCTATTTCTGTTTTTGCGCGAAGTATTACAGACCCTCTCCCGGTCATATATGCTTCCCTTACTAACTCTCCACCAAACAAATAGGCACCCGTCGGGAAATCTGGCCCCTTGATATGCTGTAAAAGTGCATCGCTTTTAAGTGCTGGGTTGTCTATCAACGTTATTGTAGCATCAATAACCTCTCCTAGATTGTGTGGTGGAATGCTAGTTGCCATGCCAACGGCTATTCCGGCAGATCCATTCACTAACAGATTAGGTATTTTTGCAGGTAATAATAGGGGTTCTGTCAGGCTGTCATCATAGTTTGGGCCAAAATCAACGGTTTCTTTTTCTATATCAGAAAGGAGTTCATCTGTAATCCGTGCCATACGAATTTCCGTATAGCGCATGGCCGCTGGAGCATCGCCGTCTATGGAACCGAAGTTCCCTTGACCGTCAATCAATGGGTAGCGTAGAGAAAATTTTTGAGCCATTCTGACTGCTGTGTCATAAACAGCCACATCCCCATGTGGATGATATTTACCAATAACATCTCCCACTACGCGTGCTGATTTTTTATAGGGCTTGTTGTGTGCATTGCTTAAATTATACATGGCGTACAAAATGCGCCTATGAACCGGTTTTAATCCATCGCGAACATCTGGAAGCGCTCTACCTACTATCACACTCATCGCATAATCGAGATATGCGCCGCGCATTTCGTCCTCGATAGTGACTACTACAGTGTTTTTCTCATGCCCTATAATTTCAGTCATATCGCCTACCACCTTATTAGGGCCGATCCCCATGTAAAACCGCTACCAAAGGCCGCTATTGCTACCAACATTCCTGATCTAAGTTTGTTTGCCTTAACTGCGTGGTCTAGACCTATCGGTATGGTGGCTGCCGTTGTGTTACCAAGCATTTCTATGGTGTTAAATACTTTTTGGGTTGGAATATTCATATGTTTTACTATCATTTCATTTATTCGTGCATTTGCCTGATGAAGAACAAATAAATCAATATCAGAAATTTTAACTCCATTCTTATCTGCTGCTTCCATTAAAGCCTCGGGTATTCTTTTTACGGCATGAGTAAATACCATTCGTCCATTCATCCTTGGGAAAAATCCGCCGCTTTTTATTTTTTTTTGAGTTACCCGTGGGCCTGGTTCTGCAAGCCCTGGGTATTGTACCCATAATTCTTTTGCATAACGGCCATCTGCATGTAAGTGAGTAGATAATATATGTGACTGTTCGTTATTGTTTATTCTGTCTGCAGCCGTAATAACGATCGCACCCGCTCCGTCTCCAAATAAAACCGCAACATCTCGACCATTTGTTGTTTTATCCAATCCCTTCGAGTGAAGTTCTGCCCCTACTAAAAGGATAGTCTTATACGTGCCTGTTTTTATGAATTGGTCCGCCACTGAAAGACCATAAATAAAACCAGTACATTGTTGCCTTATGTCAAGCGCTGGGATCCCTGGGGTATCAAGTTTTGCTTGTAGAAAACATGCGGTTCCTGGAAATTCATGATCGGGACTTAGTGTAGCAAGTATTATCATGTCAAGCTGATCTTTTTCTACCCCTGCTGTGGCAAGTGCTTTTTTTGCGGCTTCAAGTGCCAAATCTGAGGTGCCAATGAATAAATTTTCATCTACCCAATGGCGCTCCTTAATCCCTGTTCGCTGTTGAATCCATTCATCAGAAGTATCCATAATTTGTTCGAGATCTTTATTTGTTAAAACTTGTGGCGGTAGATATGACCCTGTGCCTAGAATCTTTGAAAACATCATATGTCAAGATTCCTAACACGAAGAGCATTCTCTTCTATAAACTGTCGTCGTGGTTCTACTTGATCACCCATAAGAACAGAAAAAATCCCATCGGCCTCAACCGCATCATCTACCGAAACTTGTAACAACGTCCTTGTGACAGGGTTCATTGTAGTTTCCCATAGCTGTTCCGGATTCATTTCACCAAGCCCTTTGTACCTTTGAACCAATAAACCGGCCTTTGCAATCTCTATGACCTTCTTGGCTAAATCCTCTCCACTGGTAAATTTGCTTTCAATTTCATTGACGCTTTGAAGTGTATATGGACCAGCCCCCATAGCCACTACTGCTTGATGATATTTACAAATTTCCTCGTATTCAGGAGAATCAAGGGTGGCTACATTGATGGGAGCCACTCTATGAGAACCATTTACAGTTGTTTCAATAGTTGCAAACCAAGTGTTATGTTCCGCATCCCTTGAAATAGAAAATTCAAACGGTATATCCAATTCTAGTAGTTTTTTTCTAATTATTTCTAGTTTTTCTTGAAATTGCTCTTTAAACTCTAAGAGTTCTGTATTAATCCCATTAAAAACTAACCCTCTAAGAACTTCGGGATGAATCTTTCTAGATAATCTTTCAACTGCTTTCGTGAATTTGACCGCCGCCCTAAGTGATGGTTGTGCTTGGCTTGCTGGAATATTCTTCCCGTCAGCTGTGATCGTGATTCCATCTAGCCCACTTGATATTAAGTATTCAGAGAGTTCCTGTTCATTTTTTAAGTAACGTTCCTTTTGATTCTTCTTAACTTTATAAAGAGGTGGTTGTGCAATATATAAATACCCTTTTTCAATTACTTGTGGCATCTGCCTATAAAAAAAAGTGAGAAGAAGTGTGCGGATGTGAGATCCATCAACATCTGCATCAGTCATAATGATTACTTTATGATAACGTATTTTATTTATATCAAAGTCTTCTTTGCCGATGCCTGCGCCAAGTGCTGTTATTAAAACTTTAATCTCTTCAGAGGAAAGCATCTTGTCGAATCTTGCTTTTTCTACATTTAAAATTTTCCCTTTTAATGGAAGAATAGCTTGATTTTTTCTAGCGCGCCCTTGCTTTGCAGATCCTCCTGCACTATCCCCCTCTACAAGGTAAATCTCACAAATAGCTGGATCCTTCTCTTGGCAATCAGCCATTTTACCAGGTAGTCCGCTCCAATCTAAAGCAGTCTTTCTCCTGGTTAGATCCCTAGCCTTCCTTGCAGCAATTCTAGCAAGGGCTGAATCAATCGCTTTTTGGATTATTCGTTTTGCTATTGTCGGACTTTGTTCGAAGTAGTCTGTAAGTTTCTCATATACAACTGTATTTACAAACCCTTCAATCTCGCTATTTCCAAGCTTTGTCTTTGTTTGTCCTTCAAATTGTGGTTCGGGAATTTTAGCGCTTATTACACATGCCAAACCTTCTCGTATATCTTCGCCCGAAAGAGGTTCTTTTAGATTTTTTGATATGCCTGATTCTTGTGCGTATTTATTCACCACTCTTGTAAGGGCGGTTCTAAAGCCAGAAACATGCGTACCGCCTTCAATTGTATTAATATTATTGACATATGATGAAATAGTTTCAGCATAAGAATCATTCCACTGTAATGCTAATTCAATGTTTATTGAGTCCCTATAGTGCGAGAAATATATAACGTTATCATGGAGTTTTTGTTTTGATTTATTAATATGTTCAATAAACTGAATTATACCCCCCTTGTAACAAAACTCTATCCTCTTTGGTGGTTCTTGCCTTTCGTCTGTCAGATTGATTGAAATCCCACTGTTTAAAAATGCTAGCTCTCGAAGGCGGTTTGCTAACATATCTACACTGAATTCAAGCGTTTCAAAAATTTCTGGATCTGGTTTAAATGTAGTTAATGTTCCTCGGTGTTCTGTTATTCCAACTTCTTTTAACGGCCCTATAGGAGTCCCGCGCTTATAGCTTTGTTTGTATACTTTTCCGCCCTGCCTAACTTCTACATGGAGAGTTTCAGATAAAGCATTTACGACTGCAGCACCAACACCGTGCAATCCGCCGGATACTTTGTATGCACTATCTTCATCATTAAATTTACCCCCGGCATGAAGTTTTGTCATTACAACTTCGACTGCAGAAACTCCGGAACTATGCATTCCTACAGGGATACCGCGTCCGTCGTCCTCAATTGTTACGCTGTTATCTACATGAATAGTTACAAAAATATTTTTAGCAAATCCTGCCAGTGCTTCGTCTATTGAATTATCAACAATTTCGTATACACAATGGTGCAGACCTCGCACCCCGGTATCACCAATATACATACCTGGTCTTCTGCGAACCGCTTCAAGTCCTTCTAGAATTTTAATTTTATCAGCAGAATACTCATTGATATCAGTTTGTTGTAAACTCACTTGATCTTCCGTCATTGTTTACTTCCAATAAAATTCCATTTTCTGTTGAAGCAATAAACATTTGCTAGTTTGTACTAGGTAAAAAATTTCTTCTCTCACTATCTAGTTCTGCTGAAAAATCGTCTAGTAGGAAGATTGGTTACTTCCCTGAAAATGTCTATTTCACTAAGTTTCAAAGCAAGGAGTACCGAACGAATTTCTCCTTGGGATGAATAGCCTTTCAAAGATCATTTGTTAGCTAAAAATAATAACTTATCACGGTGTGGTCCAACTAACGTATGACCTATCCTTCTCTATGTTTCCTCAAAAAATGAACCCCTATTAAAAAACTCCCTTCCTATTTTTTTAAATGAAGGTATCTCATTGTGTCCAGTAAAATGTTCCATATTTAATCCCTTCTCTTTTAGTGCTTAACTCACCATGTATGGAACATTTATTCTTTAAAATTCAGCTCAATCTCCTCTGTTTTTTTGTTTATTATACCAGTTAGCTTGTCTTGCTAGGTTATCCTTTTTAAAACTATTTTACTTCCACTTTTAATAAGCAGTTCGGTAATTGAGTCTATTAAGTTTTAGGAAATATTTTTTTAAAAAATGGTCCTACCCCACCGGCTCAACTGCCGTGGTCTTACACCAATCTGGTAATTTTTTTATTCCAATTTAGATGCGCATTGGCATTATCACATATGTGTGATTTTGTTCTGATGATCCTCTGATTAAACCAGGACTCAATCTATCTTTTAAATTAAACTCTAAACTGTCTGCTTTTGTTACTGCTAGTAATTCTAAAAAATATTTAAAATTAAATCCTATATCAAGAGATTCTCCGCTATAAGATATATCCATCTCTTCCCTTGCTTCACCCATATCTGGATTGCTTGATGATATTGTTAATACATTATTTTGAAATACAAATCTTATTCCTCTGCTTTTTTCATTTGCAAGTAAGCTTACCCTCTTTAAGGCGGAATTAAACACTTCTGTTTCTATTTTAATAAGCTTATCCATGTTTTGTGGGATAACTAATTTGTAATCGGGATATTCGGCATCTATTAATCGAACAAATAAGTAAGAACTATTATTTTTTATAAATATATACCCTTTTTCAAATGAAAGGCCTATCGTTGAACCACTTTCAGACAGGAATTTTCTTATCTCATACAATCCTTTTTTAGGTATTATGATCCCTCTTTTAAGATCAGGATTTCCTGTAAAAACCTCCATGTCTACAAAAGATAACCTATGACCGTCTGTAGCGGTCATTCTCATTACATTGTTTTCAATATTTTCAAAATATACTCCATTTAGGTGATATCTGGTTGCATCTGTAGAAATTGCAAATTGAGTTTTATCTATCATGTTTACTAAAGCTTCAGATCTGGCATCTATATATTTTTTTTCTTCAAATATTGGTAACGCCGGATAATCATCTGCTGGTAAGCTAACAATATTAAACCTTGATTTTTCACAAGTGATTTCTATCCAATTATTATCTTTTTTTATAACATGAAGAGGCTTGTTAGGTAATTCACGTGCAATTTCAAAAAAATGCTTTGCTGAAAGAGTTATTTTACCTTCTTGTTCTATTTTTGCATTAATAACTAATTTAATACCTACTTCAAGATCGGTTGCAGATAGAGAGATACTGTTTTCATTAGAGACACATAAAATATTTCCAAGAATTTGAATGGTATTCTTTTTTTCAACAACGGACTGAATTTTTTGCAATGAATTAAAAAGAGCTTCACGCTCAACTGTAAATTTCATTAATTTCTCTCTTTATCCTCATTCATTACTAATTACTAGGAATTAGAATATTATATATAGTAGTATTAGTAGGGAATACCTATATGTGAATAACATTGTTATCATAATGTAATTATTGAAAAAAAGCTGTTAATAATTTTGGTGATAATTAGCGTTTAAAAGAGGATCTTTTTGTTGATAAAAAAAAATATAAATAGTTTGCTTGTTATCAACACAGTTTATTCACAGAGAAAGTCTTATAAACGAAAATACAATATAAATTTACATGGACTTAGTTAGAAAATTTAATAATAAAATAACTTTAAGATTACTTATCAACAATAATTGATTGAATACGACTGGTTTATAAGAATAAAAATATATTTAGTGAATGGATAAGTTGATAATAAACCATAACATATTAATTATATTATGGTTTATTACGGCTAACAAATAAAAAAAAGTGTGAATTATTTGTGTATAACTATTTATCTACTAGTTATTTTATAGATATCAACAAATATATCCACAAGTAGAGCCAACCCGATAATAATAGTATAATTTTAATCAGCAAGGATTGTGTGTATATAGTTTACTATTGAGCTCAAACTTGTTCCTGGTGTGAAAACTTCATTTACCCCATTGTCTTTTAAAAACTTAATGTCTTCTTCTGGAATAATTCCACCAACAAGCAATATAGCATCTTGTAATCCCGCCTTTTTAAGACCCTCTGAAATCATTGGAACAAGAGCATTGTGGGCCCCGGAAAGGATACTAACCGCAACTACATTAACATCTTCCTGAATAGCGGTATTAACAATCATATCAGGTGTTTGATGAAGACCTGTATATATAACTTCAAAACCAGCGTCGCGCAGAGCTCTTGCAATGACTTTTGCACCACGGTCATGACCATCCAATCCAGGCTTTGCAACCAACACGCGGATTTTATTTTTTATTTTTTTTTTGATAAGCATTTTTAGAATGTCCTCTGTTCTTTGTATTGTCCAAACACCTTACGAAGGACATCACAAATTTCTTGTAAGGTTGCATATTTTTTTACTGCACTTATAATTGGTTCAACAAGATTATCACCACTACTTGCTGCTTTAGCGATACCAGTTAAAGACAGCAATACATCTGTATTTGAGCGACGGTTTTTAAGCGCAGCAAGGCGGGAAACTTGTTGGTGTTCAATAGACTTGTCAATATAAAGAGTATTAATTTGTTGTGAATTTTTAGTTGTCTTATACTTATTCATTCCAACCATTATTTTTTTATTTTCTTCTAAAAGACGTTGAAAATGATAAGCGCTATTTGAAATCTCTATTTGTGGAAACCCAGCTTCGATTGCTGCTACCATTCCACCCATTTTAGCTATCTTGTTGAGATATTTTTCCGCTTCTTGTTCCATTTTAGTTGTGAGTGATTCCATGAAATATGATCCACCAAAAGGATCAACTACATTAGCAACGCCACTTTCTTCTGCTAAAATTTGCTGAGTGCGGAGAGCTATCATTACAGATTCGTCTGTCGGTAGGGCGAGTGTTTCATCCATGCTATTTGTATGCAACGAATTAGTTCCACCCAGAACGGCCGCCAGACCTTGAATTGCTACGCGGACAATATTATTGTGTGGTTGTTGAGCAGTCAGTGAAACGCCCGCGGTTTGTGCATGAGTTCTCAACATGCATGATTTTGGATCCTTAGGGTCGTATTTATCACGAATAAGTCTGGCCCACAGTCTGCGTGCAGCGCGGAATTTTGCTATTTCTTCAAAAAAATCGTTATGAACATCAAAGAAAAAAGACAACCTTGGAGCAAATTCATCGATACTCAAGCCGCGTTCTATACATGCATCAACATAAGCAAGTCCATTGGCAATTGTAAATGCTAACTCTTGTATAGCGGTCGCCCCAGCCTCACGTATATGATAACCACTGATGCTTATTGTATTCCAATTAGGGTAGTACTTTGTTGCATTTTCAATTGTATCAACAACTAAACGTACTGCTGGTGTTATTGGGAAAAGCCATTCTTTTTGAGCGATGTACTCCTTTAAAATATCATTTTGTAGCGTTCCACGGACCTTTTCTCTAGGGACACCTTTTTTTTCAGCAACTGCTAAATACATTGCAAGAATAACTATCGCTGGGCCATTAATAGTCATAGAAGTGGTGACTTCCCCTAGCGGTATCCCGTCAAATAATCTTTCCATATCTTCAAGTGAAGAAACAGAAACACCGCACTTTCCGACTTCTCCTTTTCCAAGAGGACTATCAGCATCATAACCCATTAAGGTAGGCATATCGAAAGCTACAGAAAGACCTGTTTGTCCATGTTGGAGAAGAAGTTTAAACCGTTCATTAGTTTTTTCCGCTGTAGCAAAACCAGCAAATTGGCGCATCGTCCAAAGCCTGCCGCGGTACATGTTGTAATAAACTCCACGTGTATATGGAAATTCTCCAGGAAACCCGAGATCGCGGAGGTAATTAAAATGCATATCCGCTAAATCATCAGGGGAGTTTAATAATGGAATGCTCATATCACTCCATGTTGTAAACGACCCTGGTCTTATGGAATTTTGATCCTCAGATTTTTTAAGTCTAGTTTCCCACTCCGTTTTTGCTTTACGGATAGCACTCAGCTCTTCATTAAACATTTAGTTACTCCCGTAAGTAAGACAGCACATAACTCTAAGAGTTATTGGCCAATTCTTGTGCAGCAATTACTATTCTTTGTATTTCTGAGGTTCCTTCATAAAGTTCTGTTATTTTTGCATCACGAAAGTTTCGTTCCACAATATATTCCTTTGTGTAACCATAGCCACCATGGACTTGTATTGCTTTAGTGGTTATCCACATAGCGGCTTCTGATGCTGCCAGCTTAGCCATAGCAGCAGCCTTCGTATAGTTTTGGCCATAGTCCTTCAATTTTGATGCATGCCAGGTCAATAATCTAGCCGCTTGTAGTTTAGTTGCCATATCAGCTATGAAAAACTGAATTGCTTGAAGTTTAGCAATTGGCGCCCCGAATTGTTCTCTCTCTGTTGAAAAATTTTTTGAAGCATCAAGAGCACATCTAGCAATGCCAAGCGCTTGAGCGGCGATGCCGATTCTTCCACCATCAAGTGTTGATAGAGCAATTTTTAATCCTTGACCCTCACACCCGAGAAGACATTCTTTAGGTACAAATACATCATCAAAAAATAATTGAGCGGTTGATGAAGCTGTAATTCCAAGCTTATCTTCTAGTTTTGAAACCTGAAAGCCCGGGCTTTTAGTATCAACGATAAAAGCACAAATCCCTTTATGACCCAGCGTTTTATCTATTGTAGCAAACAATATACATACATCAGCCTCTTTACCATTTGTGATCCAGTTTTTTGTGCCCCGAATTTTATATCCCCCAGCGGATTTAATTGCTTGGCATTTTAATCCGGCTGGGTCAGAGCCATGGCCAGGTTCGGACAAGGCAAAGCAGCCTAGCTTTTCACCTCTTGCTAAAGGGATTAAAAAAGATTTTTTTTGGTAATCATTTCCAAAAGCATTCAATGGATAGCACACTAATGAATTGTTAACAGACATAATCACAGCAGTTGAAGCGCACGCAGCGGCTACTTCTTCCATTGCCATTACATATGAGACACAATCCATACCAGCCCCACCCCATTGTTCGGGCACCATCATACCCATTAACCCCATCTGGCCTAATTGCTGGATTATTTCAGACGGAAATCTGCCATCCGAGTCGAGTTCGTGCGCCTTAGGGGCTATTTCCGCCTTTGAGAATGCATGGACTTGTTCAATCAACATCCTTTTAGATTCGTCTGTTTCTGGCCAATCATTAATTGGAGTCATATTTGTCCTTGAAAAATTGGTTTTCTTTTCTCTAGGAAGGCATTCATGCCTTCCTTTTGATCATAACTACAGAAGAGTTGTCCAAAGGCCTGTACTTCGCCATCCAATTTAGAGTTAAGACCGGCTGTTTCAGAAAACTCATTCAAGAGTTGTTTTGCTCTAGCTACAGCGCTAGCGGACTGCATACTGATTGAACGCGCTATCTCTAATACACTTTGCATAAAACCTTCTATTGGAAGGACTCTATTCACAAGGCCAAACGAAAGAGCCTCTTTAGCGGATATTTTTTTACCGGAATAAATAAGCTCTTTTGCTCGTGGCAAGCCAATAAATTTAGGCAGTCTAAATGTTGCGCCAAAACCTGGTATTACACCTAAT
>ERZ1292640.931-Hain-H43-02um-R1-931-length-24187-cov-6_pt1 | contig 24187 bp, 28 predicted proteins | sample MGYA00564404_ERZ1292640 | MGnify/ENA primary metagenome ERZ1292640 (study PRJEB36523, sample SAMEA6512636) | groundwater metagenome | collected 2019-01-08 | study: AquaDiva: Metagenomics assemblies of 32 groundwater samples
CGACCGTTTAAAAGCTTCTTCGTTAGGTTTGAGTATGAATCAGGTTACCGATACAGTTAGCACTTATTTTTATGGGAAGAGTGCAACTAAATACCGGTAAAAAGGTGATGAATACGATATTTTTGTGCGGCTTAAGGATGAGGATCGTAAAAGTATCCAGGATATTAGGGATATTCCGCTTTATTCTGCTTCCGGAAAACAGATCCGCTTAAGCAATGTAGCCAAGATCGGTTATCGCAGCGGGCCGCGTGTTATTGAACGCCAGAATCAGGAACGCTTGATCAAGGTTGAAGCTAACATATACCGTCGTTCATTAGGGGATGTGAGTAAGGATGTACAGCAGATGCTTGCTAAACAGGCTATCCCGGAAGAGATCAAAATAAATTTAGGAAGCGATATAGAGGAACAGGCAAAGTCTTTCCGCGATTTGATAATGCTTTTTATACTCGGAGGGGTTCTGGTTTATATGGTAATGGCTGCACAGTTTGAATCTTTACGTGATCCGTTTGTGGTCATGTTTTCCGTGCCGTTTTCATTCTGTGGCGTTGCTTGGGGTTTATTTTTTACGGAAACTTCTTTAAACGTGATATCGTTTTTAGGTTTAGTAATGCTTTCAGGAGTTGTGGTAAATAACGCAATTGTCCTGGTTGATTTTATTAATATTTTACGCAGGCGCGGTATACCATTAAGAGAAGCAATTACCAGATCAGGCCGAAGCCGGTTACGGCCGATTTTAATGACTACAATTACTACGCTTTTAGGGATGCTTCCTTTGGCAATTAGCCCTGGTGGCGGCCTTTGGGTATCAGCATGATTTCCGGCTTGACGATTTCAACACTGATTACATTAGTGTTAGTTCCCGTAATCTATTCTATTTTTGAAAAGGAATCACTTCGAAAAATTAATTGAGTTTATTGATTAATTTGTTTATAATAAAGATATATGGGAAACTATAAAATTCTTTTAAGCGAAAAAGATATACCGGATTCTTGGTACAACGTTATTCCTGACCTGCCTTTTTCTTTGCCGCCAGTATTGCATCCTGGTACAGGCAAGCCGATTACTGTTAATGATCTTCGCCCAATTTTCCCTCTGGGTTTAATAGAGCAGGAGATGAGTCCTAAGCGTTTTATTACTATCCCTGCACCTGTAAAAGATGTTTATCGGTTATGGCGGCCGACTCCTTTGCGCCGGGCCTATAGGCTTGAAAAAGCGCTGAAAACCCGTTGCCGTATATATTATAAAGATGAAAGTGTTTCTCCTACGGGCAGCCATAAAACTAACACTGCGGTTGCTCAGGCTTACTATAATAAAAAAGAAGGGGTCAAAAGATTAGTTACAGAAACCGGCGCTGGCCAATGGGGTTCAGCATTAAGTTTTGCCTGTAATGTATTTTCTCTTGGCTGTAAGGTTTATATGGTTAAGGTAAGCTTCCATCAGAAGCCGTTTCGTAAATCATTAATGCATATTTGGGGAGCAGATGTAATCGCTTCCCCTTCAGAAAATACTGATAGCGGTAAGAAAATCTTAGAGCAGGACCCGCACTCGCCAGGAAGCCTAGGAATTGCAATTTCCGAGGCAGTTGAGGAAGCCGCTAAAAATAAAGAAGCCAATTATTCTTTAGGCAGTGTTTTAAATCATGTGCTCATGCATCAGACGGTTATCGGCCTGGAAGCCAGAAAACAGCTGAAGCTTCTTAAAGAAAAGCCGGATTATCTGGTGGCTTGTGTAGGCGGAGGAAGTAATTTTGGAGGATTTGTTTTTCCTTTTATAAAAGATAAACTTAAAAATTCAAAGCTTTCAATTATTGCTGCTGAACCAACGGCTTGTCCTAGCCTTACAAAAGGTATTTATGATTATGATTTTGGGGATACTGTCGGGCTCACGCCGTTACTTAAGATGTTTACCCTTGGACATACTTTTATCCCTCCCGGGATTCATGCCGGGGGTTTGCGTTATCATGGCTGCTCTCCCATTGTCAGCGCGCTAATGAAAAATAAGATTATTGAAGCCCGTGCCTGCCAGCAGCTTGATGTTTTTAAGGCAGCGCTTTTCTTTGCGCAGGCAGAAGGAATAGTCCCTGCTCCGGAAACAGCCCATGCCATTAAGGTCGCAATAGATATCGCGCGCAAAGAGCGTAATAATTCCCGTTGTATCGTAATCAATTTCAGCGGGCATGGATTCCTTGATTTAGGCTCCTACGATAAATTTATCGCAGGAGAACTAACAAATTACGCCCTGCCTACAAGCGAAATTAAAAAGGCCCTGCACAACCTTCCTATAAAATGAAGATTGCGGTAATCGGAGCCGGTGCAATCGGTAGTTTAATAGCTGCCCATTTAAAAAACAAAGATGAAGATATAGTTTTGGTGGGCAGGCCCCTGCAAACCATTCCAAATACAAAAAATATAATTAAGGTCTCCGGAGTAAAGGGGAATTTCCAGGTAAATGTTCCCCTTTTAAACAGGCTTTCTTTTTCTCCTGATTATGTTATCCTGGCCACAAGGACTCAGGATTTAAAAAGTGCAATAAAAGAAAATCTTGAATTCTTGATTAACACTACGGTAGTTACTACCCAGATTGGTTTACAAGCCGATGAGATTGTCTGTCGTTATTTCCAAAAAGATAAGATTATCAGCAGTATTATTATGTTTGGGGCAACGTATCTGGAGCAGAATAAAGTAGTGCAGAATCTTGAAGGGGCTTGGGTTATCGGAGATATTTTTGAAAATAAAATCAGCGAAGAGATGCTCGACTTGAGCATGATTTTAAATAAGGCGTTTCAGACTGTGATTAGCCAGGATATAAAAGGGATGAAATATCTCCAGGTTTTTGTCAACGCCAATAATTGTATTCCGGCGGTTTTAGGCATAAGCATGCAAGAAGCTTTTAAGGATTTATCCATAAGCAAGATTAGCGTTGCGGTATGGAAAGAAGGTTTTGAAATTATTTCCCGAATGGGTATAAAACTTGCTTCACTTCCGGGTTTCCCAGTAGAAAATTTAAATAAATTTGCTGTTTTACCGGCAGATGAGGCAGCTAAAGAATTCTCTAGGGCGATGCTTAGTATCAGTAACGATCCGCTTTACGGGACAATCCTCCAGAGTATTAAGCGCGGCCGCCCCTCGGAAATAGATTATATTAACGGAGAATTTTTGCGTTTGGCAAAAGCTAATGGTTTAAGCGCCAGGCTCAATGAAAAGCTTATAGAATTAGTGCAAGAGGTTGAGAAAACTAAGAAGTTTTTTACTAAAGAAGAATTTTTATCTGCTGTTTCTAGCTTCTAATAATTAAAATGCTTGCCAAAGAAAACTCCTTAAGAGAAGAAATCATTGAGATCGGCAAAAAACTTTATGACCGGAAACTTGTGGTAGCCCGTTCCGGTAACCTTAGTATATGTTTAGATGAGAACAATATCTTAGTTACTGCAACCGGATCAAGCCTTGGCCATCTTAGCAGTGAAAATGTAATAAAAGTTGATATTAGAGCAGAAGTTGATATAAAAAAAGAACGCGTTACTTCAGAGTATCCACTGCACAGCTTGATTTATAAAAATTTTCCGCACAAGACTGTAATACACTGCCACCCAAGTTTAACCAATGCTTATTTTGCCGTAAACGATGATTTAAAAGCGCTTACTTTTGAAACCCGGCTTTATCTTCCTGATATTCCGGTTGTTCCTCAGGATACTCCGACAGTCACCAAGCCCGAAGCAGTAATTGAGGCACTTAAGAAAAGTAATTTGATAGTGTTAAAAAATCACGGAGTAGTTGCTTGCGGAAACAATTTCCTTGATGCCTTCTTTCTGGTTGAAGCCCTTGAGGAGGCAGTAAAAACCCTCGCGGTAGCGCGGTTGTTTAAGAAAGATATCCTCGATAATTTAGATAATGCACTAAAGAGAGATTTAGGCTAACTATAGGGACACTTTTTAAAATTTAAATTGCATGTTAAAAAGTGTCCCTAAAATATTTAATGGAAAATAATCTTAGAAAGATGCTCGATATTAAAGATTTTTCTTTAGAGGAATTACGGGTTTGGCTAAAAAACTGCGGTGAACAAGAGTTTCACGCCAGCCAGATTTTTTCCTGGATTTATAAAAAACAGGTGCAAGCTTTTGACCAGATGTCTGATTTATCGCAGGAGTTACGAAAGAAGCTCAAAGAGAGTTTTTTTATTTTTGGCTCGATACTCAAGAAGCAGGAAATTTCTGGCGATGGTACGGAAAAATTCCTTTTTTCCTTAAAAGATGTAGCAAAAGATGTTAAGTTTGTTGAAACAGTGGTTATTCCGGCTGAAGATAGGGCTACCGTATGCCTTTCCTGCCAAGCGGGGTGTAGATTCGGTTGTAAATTTTGCGCCAGCGGCCTTTTAGGTTTTAGCCGTAATTTAAGTTGCGGTGAGATTATTGAACAGGCGCTTTTTATAAAAAATTACCTTGCAAAAAAAGCACTAACCCATGTTGTAATGATGGGGACAGGAGAGCCGCTGGATAATTACGATAATGTAATTAAAGCCGTAAAAATTATTAATAGTAAAGAAGGGATCAATATCGGAGCCCGGCGTATTACGATCTCAACATGCGGTTTAGTCCCGGGGATAAAAAGGCTAGCCGAAGAAAAAATGCAATTTGAGCTTTCTGTTTCTTTGCATGCGGGTACAGACGCTGTGCGCTCACGTATTATGCCGGTAAATAAGATTTATGCTTTGAAAGAATTAGTATTTGCTTGTAAAGAGTATATATTTAAAACAGGCAGGCAGATTACCTTTGAGTATATTATGATTAATAATTTAAATTCATCATTGCAAGAGGCCGAAGGTTTGGTTAGAATGGTAAAGCAACTTGGGCTTGTTAAAATAAACCTTATCCCGGTTAATCCGGTTCCGGAATACAGAATTGAGCCTCCGAACAAACTGGAAGCAATCCTATTTAAAGATGCGCTTATAAAAGCAGGGGTGAATGTTACTTTGCGTAAGGCGCGGGGACAAGATATTTTAGCTGCTTGTGGGCAATTGAGGTTACGTTATGAAAAATAAAGTTGGTTTAGCGTTTGTTTTATTAATTATTGTTGTTTTTTGTAGTGCCTGCGGCTATCGGATTAAACATCAAAATGCTCCGGGAGAATTAATTGTTTGTTTTGGTGACAGCATTACTCTTGGTTATGGTGCCGAACGACAGGAGGCGTATCCTGTAATCCTTGAAAAAATACTCAAAGTCCCGGTAATAAATGCGGGCATAGATTCTGATACTACTACAGAAGCCTTAAAACGCGTTGGATCAGATGTGCTTGGCCGTAATCCGCGTTTGGTAGTTATTGAGATGGGGAATAATGATTTTTTGCGGCGTGTGCCGCTTGAGATAACCCTCAATAATATGCGCGCAATTGTTGATAGAATACAAGAAAAGAAAATCATGGTTGCGATTATGGATATAAGCTTAGGAATAGTTTTGGATGAGTATAAAACAGAATATTATAAGATTGCTAAAGAAAAAGGCGCTATTTTTATTCCCAGCGTAATGGGGGAGATTATTACGACCCCTTCCTTAAAAAGCGATACGATACATCCTAATGCCAAAGGTTATCGGATGATCGCCGAAAAAACCGCTCAAGTCCTCCGGCCGTATTTGAAAGCAAGAAAGTAAAACTTCAAGCTTGTACCTTTCAATTCCGCACGCTTTCGCGATATCCTTGAGCCATATAACAAAAGGGGTCAGGCGCTTTTTTAAAAAAAGTGCCTGACCCCTTTTACACATGCTGGAGGTGGGAGTTGAACCCACACGGGCGTGAACCCACCAGTTTTTGAGACTGGCGTGTATGCCATTCCACCACTCCAGCGTTAAGGAGTTGTTCGAGGAATAAATTTTTCGCGGATATTACGGCGCGTAAAATAAAAAACCATCACGCTATGATAAATTATTGAAATTATATCTTTATATTGCGATGGTATGCTGGTCTCAAGCGCTCCGTTAAGGCGGATAATATTAAAAAAGATAAGTATTTTACTTAATACGATCGCCTTAGAGAAAAAGAGCAATAAATTATAACAGGTATTGTTATAACGGAATATCCCGAATCCTAAAGATGAAGAGATCAGCGCCGCTATTACTACAAAAGCCGTAACTTCCGGAGGTTTGGTGTTTATTTGCCGCAGCAAGCTTAAACTAACAGCTATTAAGGTGACTGTGCCGATTAAGATTTCTACCAGAGCAAAACCAATAACTCCTTTTGGATAACGCTTGTTAATGGCTGTCCTCCATAAATTTAGTTGACGCTTGTTATTTTATAATCTAAAATAGCAAAGTCAATAGAAATAAATGTGCTAGGTCCTTCGGACACAGTCCTCAGGACCAAAAAAATTTTTATTGATAAAAATTTTTTTGGGGCTGTAGCTCAGCTGGGAGAGCACCTGCATGGCATGCAGGGGGTCAGGAGTTCAATCCTCCTCAGCTCCATTTTCTCCCGCAAAATTCCAAATCATTTCAGATTTTTCATAAAAGGGATTGGTCAACACATTGTTACCCCCCTGAGCTAAAGAACTAGTATATATATTAAGCAGCGCATCCAGATCAACAGCAGCAGTCATCAATAAGCGTTTATCCAAATCAGGTTTTTTCTCCTGGGCTAACTGCCAAGGTGTTTTATGCTCTTTGTATGTGTTGGGTCGTTCTAGGTTAAAGAATAGCTGATAAGTATTAGCTTTGTTCATAAAGTCAGCTCTGTCAGTAAAAGTTTCTATTTCATAAAACTCTGTTTCCATGAGGCCGTGTATTGTTTCAACATCTGCCTGCATTCTGTGAGCTCCTGGGAATATAGTGGTATGAAGCTGTCCGGGGATAGATTCTACGGTATTCGTATAAGCTGAAGGCTCTTTAGCGTTCCATGAACCGCAGAATTCAGAGCCGTTATCAGTCTGGCAATAAGTTGGTAAATCAGGTAATGTTTTGTATTTTGTTAACTGATGATTGATGTAGGAAGCAAATAACGTAGCATGTATAAGAGATAGCTCATTGGCAAATCCTAAGAAGAGTATCCCGCAGCTTACTTCTCTGCGGGTATATTGTACCGTAGGCAGGTTTAAACGCTTCATCTGAAGCCAGTATTCGGGAATATCGGTTAAATCTTTAGTATCTTCGCAGGATTGCTGGAACAGATAGAACTGTTTTTTGATTTCACGCAGGTTACGCTTAGTGATATATTTCTTTCTGCGTCGTCGGTTTGATACACCGGCTTCTCTCCAGAACTTACGGATTGTTTTTGGAGCCTGCGTAAGGTTTTCAAGGGTTTTAACTTGCCTTGCTCCTAGACGGCGGTATTTCTTCTGAAGGTTAACGATATGATCTTTGATATGTTGAGCAGTGGCACGAGGAGAGTGATGGGGCCTACGGGATAAATCAACCAATCCGTCATATCCATCTTTTTTAAAACGTTTCATCCATTTGCGTACAACTGTAGGCGATGTATGAAATGCCTTTGCTGCAGGCTTAACACCGTGTTTAAGCGCGTAGCAAACCATCTGGTACCGGTGCAAAAATAATATAACTATAGCCGAGGAGATCATTAACAAAAATGATATACTAATTATTAAAAAAGATACAGGCGGTGACCTCGGCCGTAAGATTTATTTTCGTACAGATTCAGGAGAACTAGAAATAAAAAAAATTGAAAAATCACCCCAATCTAAAGCCATTGAAGAAAAGAAAAAACATTTCACAGCTAATAAAATAAAAGTTTTAATTGTGGATGATTCTGAGACTGTGCGCCAGGTTATTACAGAAGGCCTATCAGGAGATCCGCAGATAGAAGTTATCGGAGGGGCAAGCGACCCATATCAGGCCCGTGAGCTGCTGCTTGAGTTTGATCCTGATGTGATTTGCCTGGATATAATTATGCCCCGGATGGACGGAATAACTTTTTTAAGAAAATTATTTATGTATAAACCAAAACCGGTGATTGTTATAAGCAGCGTAGCCCAAAAAGGGAGCAAGCTAAGGCAGCAGGCACTGGATATTGGAGCGGTTGATGTTTTGGATAAAGAAGAATTAAAAATTTATTCCCAAGAGGCTAAAGTGAGTTTGATGCTGCCTGCAAGAATTAAGGCCGCCGCCGCGGCGGTTTTGGATAAAAAATAAATTAATCTATATGCCTATAGATCTAAATCTTTCGATAAGCGAAAACGAGTATATCGAAATTCGGGATTTGGTTTACGCAAAAAGCGGGATTTGGCTTGGAGAGAATAAAAAAGGCCTTGTAAAAGCGCGGCTTGCCAAGAGAATAAGAACTTTTAATTTTAAGTCGTTTAAGGAATACCAGCAGTTTATTTTAAAAGAAGAGAACTCCGATGAGTTGATTGAGGTGATAAATGCAATCTCAACCAATGTTACTTCTTTTTTTCGCGAGCCGGAACATTTCCAGTTATTAGAACAAGTTATTCTCCCTGAGATAGTAGAAAGAAAATCAAAGGCAGGGCAGAAAAAAATAAGGATATGGTCTGCGGCTTGCTCAAGCGGGGAAGAGGTGTATACGATATTAATGATTTTGCGTGAATATTTCCGCGATGACCATTCCTGGGATATACGGGTGCTGGGAACAGATATTTCTACAAAAGTCTTAGGCATTGCAAAAAAGGGTTGTTATGACCAGGAGAAAATAAAGGACCTGCCGGTTCATTTGCGGAAGAAGTATTTTAATAAATTTTATGACGACGGCAGAGAAATATATTCCGTAAGCGAAGAAATAAAAAAAATGGCAACTTTTGCGCGTTTTAACCTGATGGATGAAAAGTTTGCGTTTCAATCAAAATTAGATATAATATTCTGCCGTAACGCGATGATCTATTTTGATCTGGAATCGCGTAAATGCCTAGTGAAAAAAATTTTTGATTCTATTGATAAAATCGGATATTTTTTTATCGGCCATTCTGAAAGTCTGATCGGTCTGCCTTCAGATTTTAAAATAGTCTCACCGGCAGTTTATAAAAAAATATTATGAACTATTTGGAGAAAAAAAGTTATATTATACAGGCAGGTTATCTGGCAATATCTACAAAGCCGGCTAATTTTTGTGCTGTCTGCGGTAGCGGGGTAGTAGTTATAATCTGGGATAGATTAAGAAGGACCGGAGGTATGGCGCATTGTATTCTTTCCGGTATAAAGACGGGGGAGAAGCCTACTAATTACCACAGTGAATACGCTGTTCCGCGGCTTGCATTTGAAATTTTGCGTAATAATTCGGATACCTCGGAATTAGAAGCGCAGCTTTTTGGGGGAGCAGTGGAAAACCACTCTTTTAAAAAAACCAGGCATATTGTTAATTCTGCAAGAAAAATATTACGCAAGATGCGTATAAATGTAGTTTCCGAAGATGTAGGCGGTATTGTAGGAAGAAAAGTGATATTTAACACTTTTTCCGGAGAGGCGATGGTGCTTAAAACGAAATTGATCCGCAGGTCTGATTGGGCCCCTGAATATTGGTTAGGATATGCAAAAGGTTAAAGTTTTGATTGTGGATGATTCACAGGTTACAAGAAGCATCCTTTTGCGCGAGCTATCTAAAGACCCTGAACTTGAGATTGTTGGCACTGCAGAAGATGCTTATTCTGCAAGAGACAAGATATTAGAGCTTAATCCAGATGTAATTACTTTGGATATCGGTATGCCCCGGATGGATGGCCTGACTTTCCTGGAGAAACTCATGCATTCCCGTCCGATCCCAGTGGTAATACTTAGTGCCTTAGATATGGAAATGGCTGAAGTGGCATTAAAGGCAATTGAATTGGGGGCGATCGAAGTAATGTCAAAATCCGGGTTTAATGCTCCGGGTAAATTTAAAGAAATGGTTACGATTCTTGCGGATAAAATAAAGGCTGCTGCATTAGCAAAAGCAGCCGCTCTTGGTTCTTCCGGCACAATTTTTAACCAAGGGGAACTTGCGCACGCAAAAACAAAAATTGTCGTAATCGGAGCTTCAACAGGGGGTACCGAGGCAGTAAGATTTATACTTAAACGCCTGCCTAATGATTTTCCTCCTATTGTTATCGTACAGCATATGCCGGAGTATATTACTCAAAATTTTGCAGAAAGTATGGATAGAGAATCAAAAATCCAGGTCCGGGAAGCAAAAGATGGGGATGTGCTTAAGCCGGGATTGGCTTTGGTTGCAAGAGGAAATTTCCATCTTACGCTTAAAGGTAACAGCGGAGCTTATTTTGTTCAGGTTAAAGACGGGGAGCTTGTTTGCCGCCAGCGGCCTTCAGTGGATGTGCTTTTCGATTCAGTAGCTGAGTGCGCAGGCGCTGACGCCGTGGGAGTAATTCTTACCGGAATGGGTAAAGACGGCGCAAAAGGCTTATTACATATGAAGGAAAAAGGGGCGTATACAATAGCTCAGGATGAAGCTAGTTGTGTAGTATATGGAATGCCTAAAGAGGCGGTTGAATTAAAGGCAGTAAAAAAAGTTTTACCGCTTGATAAAATTCCTGAAGCGCTTATGGTTTATTTTCAAAAACAAATTTAGGAGGTCTAATATGAAGATACTGGTTGTCGATGATTCTGCGGTACAGAGAAAAATTATTATACAAATTATCCGTCAGGCTGGTTTTAATAATGATGTTTTGGAAGCACAAGACGGCAGGGACGCGATTCAAAAACTCGGGCTTAATTTTAAAGATGTAGGGCTTGTTCTTTGCGATTGGAATATGCCAAATTTGTCGGGCATAGAGTTTATAGAAGGTGTTGCAAAAGTTCCGCAAGTAGCGGCGATACCGTTAATTATGGTTACTACGGAGGGTACGGAAAATAAAATTGAAGAAGCGTATTCTAAACATCCGCGTTTGGCAGGCTATATTATAAAACCTTTTACAGCCGAACAGCTTAAATCCAAAATAGAACCTTTTTTAAAATAATTATGGGGGTGACAATGGAAACAAAAGAGATTTTTATTCAATCTTTAAAAAACGCGGTGATGGAAGTTTTTTCTACTACGTTGTCTTTAATCCCGGAAATAAAGGAAAAAGAATTTGTTTTTGATGGTGAGCAAAAAGAGGTGGTGTTATCTTGTATAGGCCTGGCCGGCGGTATAGAAGGGACGCTTAATTTAATTTTTTCCAGGGATTCAGCCTGTAATATGGTTTCCAGGCTTTTAAATTCCGAACAGGTAGAATTAAACCAAGATGTCTTAGACGGCACAGGAGAAATGGCTAATATTTTTGCCGGTTGTTTTAAACGCCATCTTGAAAGTGCAAAATTTAACTTTGAATTAAGTATTCCTTCAGTTATACATGGAATGGACTCTTTGCATATTGTAAAACTTACTAAAACAGAACAGATAAGCTTATATATTTCATGTCATTATTTTGATCTCTTTTTGGTCTTAGTTATTCCTTCGGAGGTACAGGGTCGTATACGGCCAGAGGAACAGAAAAGAAGCGATCAGTCAAAAGACGTAAGCAAGATCTTAGGTGATCTGACAAAGGAGAAATAAAAAATGCCCGGTAAAAAAATTGATATAATAGAAATTTGTTCAAGCGCCATGTGGGCAGTAGATCAGACGCTTAAGACAATGGCGAATATTGAGATGAATTCTATGCCTGTTTTAAGGCGCGAAGAAGTTTTTAAACTGGTAGTTACCTCATCCCAGGATACGTTTACTTCGATAATAGAATTTCAGCAGGCTTTTACGCAGGAGAAACCGGTAAAAGGGGGTATAGTTTTTTATCTTTCAAGGAGCAATGTCGGTAATTTATTTAAAGGGACATTAGGCCTTGATATGAATTCTTCCGAAGCCGAGATCAAAGATGTCTGTGGAGAGTTTTGTAATGTTATGTCCGGATGTTTTAAGCGGGAAGCTTTTGCTCTGGGGTATGAGGATATCAAACTTTTAAGCCCCAAAAATTATTTTTCCAGTATTAATCTGGATCTTGATATAAAAGCAATCTGTAAATACCGTTTTAGTTTTTCAAAAGAAGAAAAGGCTTTACTTATTATGGATGTTTTTGCAGAGGGAAGCGTTTAACTGTCAAGAGGAGAGGATAAAAAATGGCAAAGCTTAATTGTTGGGACGTTAAAAAATGCGGAAGGCAGCCGGGAGGGATAAAAACTGCAGAATTAGGGGTTTGTCCGGTGGCATTGGAAGTCAGGTTGTCCGGGGTTCACGGAGGCACTAATGGCGGCAGGGTTTGTTGGGTTATTGCAGGAAGTTTGTGCGGAGGGCAAGTCCAGGGGAGTTTCGCCACAAAATTAGGAAATTGTATGAACTGTGAATTTTATAAAATGGTAAAGGTTGAGGAAGGTGATAAGTTTATTCTTTCTAAGGATCTTCTGATACGCATTCCTGCTAAGAGTAAATAGGTTGCAGTAGTAACGAAAGCTTCGTATGCGTTTAGGAGTACATATATCAGGAGACAAAAGCCTTCTTGAAACCATAGGCCACGCGGTGAGGTTGGGGTGTGAGACTATGCAGATTTTTGTTCATAGTCCTCAACAATGGCGCACAGAAAATTTTTCCGGAGAAGAATGTAGCAAGTTTCGCAGCGAGCTTAAAAGTTCCGGGCTTAATCCTCTTTTTGTGCATATCTCCTACCTGATTAATCTGGCATCTCCAAATCCGAAACTTTACCATGCTTCTATTAATGCCTATATTGAAGATATCAAAGAGGCAGAATCACTGGGCGCAGATTATATTGTTACGCATATGGGTAGCCACAAGGACACCTCGGAAGAAGCTGGTATTAAAAGATTTATTAAGGCACTTAATACTATTATTAGCGAAACTAAGAACTGTTCGGTTAAGATATTACTTGAAAATACTTCTGGATCCGGCTCATGGTTAGGGTATAATTTTACTCATCATAAAAAGATTATTCAGGGCCTTGATGATAAAGGTCGGGTTGGGCTTTGTCTTGATACTGCGCACGCATTTTTAGCCGGATACGACTTGAGTAAAAACGAGGGGTTTGATAAGATGATCAAAGAAATAGATGAGGCAGTAGGTTTAAAATGGGTGAGGTTGGTGCATTTAAATGATGCTGACGGTAAATTAGGGGCAAAGCATGACCGGCATCAGGAGATTGGAAAAGGCGGGATCGGTTTAGAAGGAATTAGGCGGGTTCTGCAGCATCCGGCTTTAAAAGACCTTCCGTTTATACTTGAAACTCCTAAATCAGGAGATGACGATGACTTGCGCAATCTTAAGATAGTAAGAGAATTAGCTGAGGGCAGGTAGCAATGGTTTACAAAATACTTCTTGTTGATGATGATAAAGATATGACTGATTCGCTAAATTCAGCGCTTACGCGTCATGGATATGAGGTAGGAATAGCTAATGACGGAGAAGAAGCGCTTATTAAAGTGGGGTTAGAAAATCCCGATATAGTGATACTTGATTTGATGTTGCCTAAGTTAAACGGTTTTGATGTTTTAAAATCTATCCGCAGCAGGCAGAACAAAAAATGGTGTCCAATAATCATAGTCTCTGCAAAAGCGGAACTTGAAGCGATGAAGCAATGTTATACTCTTGAGGCAGACCATTATTTAACTAAACCTTGCACTTTAGATAATATTTTACGCGGGATTGAAACCATGATTTCCCTTATTCCTTTACGAGTGGGTAATTAAATGCCAAACGAATATTTTTTTAAAGAAGTCGAGAGCAAGTGGCAGGAATATTGGCAGGAGAAAAAAATCTTTCAGGCTGAAGTACAGAAAAATAAGCCTAAATATTATCTGCTTGAGATGTTTCCCTATCCTTCCGGTAGAATCCATATGGGGCACGTACGCAATTATACTATTGGGGATGTTGCGGCGCGTTTTAAGATGATGCAGGGGTACAATGTCCTGCATCCGGCAGGGTTTGACGCGTTTGGCCAGCCGGCAGAGAATGCTGCGATTAAAAATAAGGTTGATCCCAAAGAGTGGACGCTTAAATGTATTGATTGGATGCGCCATGAGTTGAAAAAAATGGGATATTCTTATGATTGGGGGCGGGAAGTTTCTACCTGTCTGCCAGATTATTATAAATGGAATCAGTGGATATTTTTAAAGATGTATGAGAAAGGCTTAGTTTATAAAAAAGCCTCGCTTGTTAACTGGTGCCCGGATTGTCAGACTACTTTGGCAAACGAAGAAGTTATCGACGGAAAATGCTGGCGCTGTAAAAAAGAGGTAGAGCAAAAAGATTTAGAGCAGTGGTTTATAAAAATAACCGCTTATAAGGAGAGGTTGCTTGAGGATTTAAGTAAGCTTTCTGAATGGCCGCAGCGTGTGCGTTCGATGCAGGAGAATTGGCTGGGCAAGAGCGAAGGGGTAGAGATTTATTTTCGTTTAAAAGAAAGTAATGAAGCGATTCCGGTTTTTACCACGCGCATAGATACGATTTTCGGCGCAACTTATATTGTGCTTGCGCCTGAACACCCGCTTGTAAAAAAGATTATTAAAGGTAAATTCGTAGAAAAAGAAATACTGGCCTTTATAGATAAAGTAAGTAAAGAAAGTAAAGTAGTGCGTGCAGCGTCTGATGTAAAAAAAGAGGGGCTTTTCACCGGTAGTTATGCTGTTAATCCCGTTAATAATGAAACTATCCCTATTTGGATTGCCGATTATGTTTTAATGGAATACGGAACCGGTGCGATCATGGCAGTACCGACGCATGACCAGCGGGATTTTTTGTTTGCCAAAGAGCATGGGTTGCCGATGAGGATTGTAATTCAGAGGACAGAGGACAGAGGGCAGAGGGCAGAGGATTTAATTGAAGCATATGATGGAGATGGGGTACAGGCAAATTCGGCGCAATTTGACGGCCTGCAAAATCAGGAGGCAAAGAAAAAAATCGCCGAGTGGATGGAGGAAAAAGAGATTGGTAAGTGCGTGGTAAATTGGCGGTTACGTGATTGGTTGATCTCCCGTCAGCGTTATTGGGGGACACCTATCCCGATGATATATTGCGATAAATGCGGGGTAGTTCCTGTCCCTGAAAAAGACCTGCCGGTTAAATTACCCGATAAGATTGAGATTTCCGGTAAAGGTGGAAGCCCTTTAAGCTTTGTAAAAGATTTTGTCGATGTAAGATGTCCACATTGCCAAGAAAAAGCTAGGCGTGAAACCGATACCATGGCAACTTTCTTTGATTCCTCCTGGTATTTTCTGCGTTTCTGTTCGCCCAAAGATGAAAGCGTTCCTTTTAAAAAAGAGGAAGCCGGTTATTGGATGCCCGTAGACCAGTATATCGGTGGGATAGAACATGCGGTATTACATCTTCTTTATTCACGGTTTTTTACTAAATTTTTAAAAGATATAGGTTGGGTGGGTATAGAAGAGCCGTTTACGCGCTTACTTACCCAAGGTATGGTTTTAAAAGACGGGGAAGTAATGTCAAAGTCGCGCGGAAATATTGTTGACCCGGATACGATTATAAAAAAATACGGCGCAGACACGTTAAGGCTTTATATATTATTTGCCGCTCCTCCTGAAACAGAGATGGAATGGTCAGAGCGCGGCCTTGACGGGGCGTATAAATTTTTAAACCGGGTTTTCCGGTTGTTGGATCATCTTGGAAAAAGTAGTGAACCTGCTCCGGAAGTAGTCAAAAAAACACATTTGGTTATTAAAGAAGTCAGCAGTGGTATTGCCAGTTTTAAGCTTAATACTTCTATCTCAACTATTATGGAGTTGGTGAACGTGATTTATCAGCATCTTGATACTGATATTCGTGAGGCAGTCGAGGTAGTTGTGCGTTTGCTTTCTCCTTTTGTGCCGCACATGGCTGAAGAAATGTGGCAGCGCCTGGGGCACAGTGGCAGTATACTGGAAGCGCAGTGGCCTGTTTTTAAGGAAGAGTTTTTAATAGAGGATATTGTTTCAGTAGTAGTGCAGATAAATGGAAAATTAAGAGGAAAATTTGAGGTACCCGTTGATATTGCAGAAGATAAGCTTAAAGAATTAATCCTGTCTGATCCCAAAATTAAGTCCTGGATTGAAGGAAAGCCAATCAAGAAACTCATCGTTATCCCCCAGAAACTCGTCAATATCGTCATCTAACCTCCAAAAGGGGCCAGGCACCTTTTCTAAAAAAGCGCCAGGCACTTTTTTAGCAGGGCCCTTTCAGATTCCATAGTTAAAAATTTTTAATATATTTTCGTTAGATTTTACCTCGTTTGTCGTCTATTAGTGTGGAAGGAGGTAAGATAATATGCCAAGAGCACCTAGAATTTGGTTTCCAGGAGCAGTATATCACATTATCCAGCGTGGCGTTGATCAGCAAGAGATTTTTAGGCAGGAAGGCGATCGCAGGGATTTTTTAAATATTGCAGAGGAAGTAAAAACAAAGATGCCATTTAAGGTTTATCTCTATGTATTGATGGATAATCATTACCATATGACAATAGAAACTCCCGAAACTCATATTTCGCAAATTATGCATGCTATAAATAGCGTTTATGCTGCAGAATTCAATAAAAGATACGGCCGGAAAGGCCATCTTTTCCAAAGCAGGTTTAAAGGAATATTGGTAGATAAGGATAATTATCTAATAGAATTAAGCCGGTACATACATTTAAATCCAGTAAAGGCTGGGTTAGTGAACGATCCAAAAGACTATGTCTGGAGTAGCTACGGGAATTATATTAATAAAAGAGACGACTTTTTTGTTGATACGGAATTAATCTTGGCATCATTTAAAAGCGGTTCTTTGGATAGCAATAAGAGGTATGAATATTTTGTAAACGAAAAATTAAATATTAATAATCAAGAGCCAGATTGGTTGCATAAAAATACAAAAAGACGAAGATTTTTAGGGAGCGGTAACTTTATTAATATGGTATTAGAAAAAGGGGCCAGGCACCTTTAAGGGGTGAGCATGTTAGATTTTACGAAACAAGAGAAAAAAGTGCTTATTTTTTTGGCAGCTGTGGCAATTTTGAGTATGGGGGTTAATTATCTGGAAAAGATTAATCCTCAAACCAGCCGTCTGCTTTCCTGCCGCGAGCTTTTTAGGGTTAATATAAATAATGCAACTTATGAAGAATTAGTTTATACGGCTAAAGTATCACCGCATTTGGCTAGGAATATTCTTTTCCGCCGGCAGGAAATTGGCGCTTACAGAAATTGGGATGAGTTAGGCAGTGTCCGAGGAATCGGGGAAACCCGGCTTAAGAAGCTTAAAGAGGCTTTAGAAATCGAATGAAATATCCTTTATTAGTTTTAAGCGTTTTATTATCAACTGGGATTGTCCTTGCTTATAATTTAGAGCCGGTATTTTTTGTGTATTATTTTTGCTCTGGGGTGAGTTTATTGATTTGCCTGCTGGTTTTGAATAAAGAAAAAATATTTAAGATTTTTTTGTGTTTTTTGATAATTTTTCTTGGCGCTGCGCATTTTTCTAATTCTCTGCGGAAGCCGTTTACGCGTTTAGGTCCGGATACGATTATCGAAGGAGTAGTTTTAGAGCCTTTTTTATCTAAAGAAGAAAGCAAAAACATCCTTATTTATACATCAAACCTGGCGCTTATCTGGGCTCAGATTAAACCTAAAATGAAAATTTCCTCGGGTGAAAAAATTGTATTGCAGGGAGTATTTAAAAATTATCCAAAAAAGGGGAAAACTCAGCTGTATTTTCAGGCAGATACAGTAAGATTGTTAGGCAAAGGGAAAATCCCCTTGCTATGGCAGATAAAGCGCAAATTTTATTTAATGAGAGAGTCTTACGCGCAAATTTTTCAGAATAATCTAAGTGGGTTTTCTTCTGCAGTGGCAGAGGCAATGGTTTTAGGAAATAAACGCGCTCTCCCCCCGGGTTTATTAGAAGCAATGAAAACATGCGGAACCGTGCATATCCTGGTTGTCAGCGGATTTAACGTAGGGATAGTAGCAGCTGTAGCGGTATTCTTGTTAAAAATAATATCTTTTCCCAGAAAATTAAGGATTATTCCGTTAGGCCTAACACTAATTTTCTATTGTTTGATTACTGGGGCGACTGTACCGGTGGTGCGTGCTACGATTATGGCGTTATTTTTTCTCGTAGCTTATTTATTCGCTCGCCAGCCGGATATTCTACAGAGCTTAGCGTTTGCTTTATTGATTGTGTTAATTTTTGACCCGCAGGCTTTTTTCGACCTGGGATTACAGCTGTCTTTTGCTAGTGTCCTGGCGATCGTGCTAATATACCCACGGTTAGAAAAGTTAAGCAGATTACCTGAGATTAAGAGCAGGATTTTATCCAATTTAATTTCAGGCGGGTTTGTTTCTTTATCTGCATGGCTTGGGACTGTTGTTTTAACTTTTTATTATTTCGGTACGATTTCTTTTATTGCAGTGATAGCAAATATCCTGATAGTCCCTTTAGCTGCGTTTTTGACGCTTTGTGCGTTTGCGCTGCTTCTCTCAAATTATATCTGTCCGAATTCCGGTTTTATATTTAGCGGCACAATAAAGTTATCTTCTATGATCTTGGCTCGCTTAAGTTATTTTTTTGCCAAATTTCCCGAAGCATACTTTCAGTTTCATCATAAAAATTTTATCAATTGACGAAAGATTTATTTATCCTAAAATAAAGGTGATGATTAAGTTTGAAGAAATTCTCGAAGCAACTTTTGAGTGGATGGCAGTTGTTTTGTTTAAGCCGTTTAATCCAAAAAAATGGCTTATTTTGGGTTTTGCTGCTTTTCTTGCCGGTTATCTAAGCGGTGGATGTAGGCTTAATCTTCCTTTGGAGCCCGATAAAGACACCAAGGCTAACAAGGCATCGTTTTTTAAATCTATCAGCAGTGATTTTTCAGGCAAAACAGGCTTTAGTAATCAGGCGATTAAAGAATCTATCAGCAGATTTTTGCATCAGCCTTATTTTTCCTGGATAATAGTACCGATAGTAATATTTATTCTGGCTTTTATTGTTTTCATAGGTTGGTTATCAGCAAGATTTTGCTTTGTTTTTTTAGAAAATGTTATCAAAAATACCTGCCGTATAAAATCTCCCTTTAAAACACATAAAAAAATCTCCGGGTCATTATTCCGGTTTAACCTGGCAATATCAGGGATTTTTATTATTGTATCTCTGTTAATAGTAGGGGGATGGTTTTTTCATATGCATCTGGCCGGTTTACTAAATTCATACCAGCAAAACTTCGTTCCGATTACTTTAATTAGCATCCCGTATATTCTAATTTTATTTTTCTTTATCTTTTTTGCGCTGATTTTGCAACAATTATTGCAAGATTTTGGTACAGCTTTTATGTATCGGAAAAAAATTCCGGCTTACGCGGCGTTACGCGAAGCTTACAATTTGTTGATTAGCCATAAAAAAGAAATGTTTGTATATTTTTTGTTGAAAATGGGGGTAGCATTCTGCGGTAATATACTTTTAATCTTCGTTTATTTGTTAGCGATAATAATATTGTTGATTCCTATCCTTATTTTAGCCGGATTGGCTTATTTGATTTATATGATTTTACCCGCGATGGCAAAAATAGTTTTTTTAGTGATGATTTCTACAAGCGCGGGAGTGCTTTTTCTTTTTTTGATTTTTTGTTTGATGTGTTTGGGCTTGCCGCTTGCGGTATTTTTGCGTACTTTAAGCCTTAAGTTTTTGGCTCGTTTAAGCCCGGAAGATAATCTTTTTATTTTATGAAATGCTCTAATAATCCTGATAACGAAGCAACAAGAAAATGCAACCGTTGCGGAAAGAATATTTGTCAGCAGTGTTGTACTATTATAAAAGATGAAGTATATTGCCATGATTGTGCGCAAAGTAAACCGATTAACGCAAAAAGCCCTGATAACCATTCCCCGGTTTTGGCGGTAGTTTTAAGCGCGATTTTTTCCGGCCTTGGCCAGATTTATAACGGTCAGGTTGGTAAAGGCGTCTTGCTGTTTTTTACAGGTTGGCTTATTATTCCTTGGGTCATCGGCATATTTGACGCTTATAAGGTGGCCAAGCGTATAAAAAAGGGCGAAATTCCTTTTAAACCCCGGACCGGCTGCTTGATTGCTTTTGCTATTGTTTCGGTAAGTATGGTTTTTATAATATTTTTTCTTGCCATTTTAGCAGCAATTGTTATCCCAAAAATACAATAATCGGTTTATGTGATTTTTGACCTTAGTATTGACAACCCCTCAACCCTATGTTAGAGTTAAAACCTATGAGAAATCAGATTGTTATCGCTTTATTATTGGTATTTTTCTGCCAAACCCCAGCTTTTTCCTTGTGGATTTGGACCCCTAAGACCGGCAAGTGGATGAACCCGAAGCAAGCGGTTAAATCTAATCCTGACCAGCAGTTGGATTTTGTCAAAAGCCTTTATGATATACGCAATTACGCGGAGGCTAAGCAGGAGATCAAAAAACTTATCAAAGCATATCCGAAATCTGCTGCCGCGGCTGAAGCGCAATATTATATGGGTTTAGTTGAGGAAGCCCAGGAAAATTATTACGAGGCTTTTAAGACCTATCAAAAGGTAATTGTAAAGTATCCGTTTTCTGAGCGTATCCAGGAGATTATTGAGCGGCAATATAAGATAGGTGAGATTTTTATGTCCGGCCAAAAGCGTAAAGCTGCTGGGGTAACTTTACCGGTAGAGAATCCCTCTATTGAGATATTTACCCAGGTAGTTGAGAATTCTACCTATGGGGTGTTTGCTGCCAAGGCACAATATAAATTGGGAATGGTTTTTAAAGGGTTGAGCCGTTATTTTGAAGCAGAAGAAGCGTTTAATAAGGTGATTACTAATTACCCTGAAAGCGAATGGGTGGAAGCAGCGAAATTCCAGCTGGCTGCCTGCCGCGCGGCAGTATCGCGAAGTTCGGATTACGATCAGGAGGCTACCCAGGAAGCCAAAACAAAATTTGAAGATTTTGTAGCAGAGCATCCGGAAGCAGTTTTATCCCGCGAAGCAGAAAAAAATATCCAACAGTTAGGCGAGAAAGAAGCGGAAAGCGGTTTTAATATTGCAAGATTTTATGAGAAACAAAAAGATTCTTCTTCGGCAAAGATTTATTATCAGGATGTAATAGATTCTTACCCCCAGAGCCCCTGGGCAGCTAAAGCGCTTAACAGGATACAGATGATTGAAAGGCAGAAAAAATGAAAAAACAGTTAAGAAATTTTATATTACTGTCTGTCATGCTTTGTATTTCTTATAACATAATAGGTTGTGGTTATACTACCCGTTCGATGATCTCCTCAAAATACCGCACAATATATATAGAACCGTTTTTAAATAAGATTGATATTACACGGGAAAGTGAAGTTTCTTCTAAATATAAAATTTACCGGCCCTCCGTAGAAACTGAAATTTATAAAGCGGTGGTGAATAAATTTCTTTTTGACGGTAACCTTAAGCTGGCTAAGACTGACACCGCAGATCTTATTCTTAAGGGAGAAGTGACAGAATTTCGTCGTGACCCGTTGCGCTATACTGAATCAGACGATGTGGAAGAATATCGGATAAACCTGGTAGTAAATTTAAGCCTTTATGATACTGCTTTGAATACGCTGGTATGGGAAGAAAAAGGTTTTACCGGTGATACTACCTATTTTACCAGCGGCACAAGCGCTAAATCAGAAGAATCTGCGGTTGTCGAAGCCTTAAGTGATTTGTCCCGTCGGATTGTGGAACGCACGGTGGAACAGTGGTAGGAAATGATTTATCTTTTTATCGGCCAGGAAAACCAGCCCAAAGAAGTCGCCCTCGCGCGCATTAAAGAAGAAAACCTTTCTGCGGATCTACGCGATTTTAACTGCGACAGCCTTTATTCAAAAAACCTAAGCCTTAAAGACCTTCAGGAGCGCATGCTTTTTTTGCCGCTTTCATCTTCAAAAAGAATAATTTTGATTAAAGAAGCCCAGTTGCTTAAGCAGGAAGCAAAAGATTTTTTACTTAAGAATATATCATTTTTTGCGCAGCATCTGATACTGGTATTTTTTTGGGAACATTTTGACTCAAAGGATAGTTTTCTTATTAAGCTTTCAAAGCAGGCAAAGGTGCTTCGTTTTAAAGAGGAATATCGGCCCGATACTTTTGTTTTGGGAAGAGACCTGGAAGAAAAACATTTTGATTCTGCGCTAAAAACTTTAAAGCAGTTGCTTTCAAATGGAGAAAGCCCCGAAAGAATTTTAGGAGGGTTGCGCTATCAATGGGAAAAGAATCTGGCCGCAAAGCCAAAAGCATTGTCTAATCGGATCAAGCTGTTAATGGTTTGTGATTTAGAAATAAAAACGGGCAAGCTCCGTGCGGAACTTGCCCTGGAAAAAATGATTGCTAGTTTATGCGCCCTTAGCAAGCCTCAATGACAACCGTGATTTTCTGCGGTCAGCAGTAGCGCTTTTTATAATTTTTTTCTTTGCTGCTTTGTCAAGCTGAGAATAAGCTTTAGTGAGAAGTTTCTTTCCTTCCTCAATATTTTTGGCCGTTACTGAAGCCAGGAAAGCTTTAATAGTTTTTTTAAGCTCTTTTTTGATTTTTAAATTATGAATGTGGCGAGTACGGTCTACGCGTATTTTTTTAACAGCATTTCTTCTTTTAGGCATATGGCTCCTTCTTCCTTACGGAATTTTTAAGTTTGAGAATCTTTAATCTAGAACGAAAAGTATATATAACATAATTAGTTAATTATGTCAACACACAAATTTATCCTGCGATCCTCGGCTACAGTATCTTTGGGCACACTTTCTTCACGGATTTTAGGTTTTATCCGCGATATGGTGTTTGCGCGCATTTTTGGCGTTTACGCTCTTGCGCAGGCGTTTGTAATAGCTTTTAAGATCCCGAACTTATTACGTGATTTTTTAGGAGAGGGCGCAGCAAATGCCGCTATTGTGCCGGTTTTTACCGAATATAAAACCAAGCACACCCAGGAAGAGTTTTGGGAGCTGGCAAATATTGTTTTAAACTTATTATTAGTCGCGGTTTCAGCAGTTACTATATTGGGGATAATCTTCGCGCCTATAATTGTGCGTTTGATTGCTCCGGGTTTTACAGTTTTGCCGGAAAAATTAGAAGTGACAATACGTTTAAGCCGGATTATTTTTCCTTATATTTTATTGATCAGTTTAGCGGCGTATGTAGCTGGGTTGCTTAATACGTTAAAACATTTTTCTGTGCCTTCATTTGCACCCTGTCTTTTAAATATTTCTATTATTATATTTGCAATGTTATTCGGTGAAAATATCACCGGACTTGCTACGGGAGTCTTAGTGGGAGGCCTGTTACAGCTCTTAATTCAGATCCCGGTGCTTTATAAGAAAGGTTTCAAGTTAAAATTATTCAGGCGCTTTAAACATCCGGAGGCAAAAACTATCGGAATATTAATGATTCCGCGGTTATTTAGCACAGGAATATACCAGCTTAATAACTTTGTAGATTCGATTTTTGGTTCGTTAAGCTTTATCGTGGGAGAGGGCGGGATTGCAATATTATATTTTGCTTATCGGTTGATCCAGTTTCCCATAGGGATTTTTAGTAATGCTTTATCGCAAGTAGTCCTGCCTTCTTTTTCTACTCAGGCCCTTGAAGAAGATAGGGGGAAATTAAAAAATACGCTTTCTTTTAGTTTACGTGCCATAATTTTTGTGATGTTGCCCGCTTCCATTGGATTTATGGTTTTAGGTAGAACAATTATTAGGGCTTTATTTGAAGGCGGTAAGTTTGATGTGCACTCAACAATATTAACTTCCGAAGTGCTCTTTTTTTACAGCATCGGATTATTTGCTTATGGGGCGAACAAAATACTTAATTCCTGTTTTTTTAGCCTTAAGGATACAAAGACTCCGGCGAAAATTTCATTATTTGCTTTGATTTGTAATATAGCTTTGAATTCTATATTAATGTTTCCGATGAAATTAAACGGCTTAGCCCTTGCTACTTCAATTTCCGGGATAACTACTTGTTTATTGCAGATTTTTATTCTAAAAAATCGAATCGGTGATTTTCATCTGAAAGAGATCGGGGTATCTTTTTCAAGGATTCTTTGCGCCAGCCTGGCTATGGGAATGATGTGTCATTTTCTTATGCAAAATATTTATATCGGAAACTCCTTTATATCAAAAGCCTCAAGCCTAATTTTGTTGCTTTTAGGCGGTGTAGCTTCATACGTAATTTTCTGTTTTATTTTCGGCGTTAAAGAGATACGGGATTTGTGGGGATGGCTTGCGCAAAGAGCAAAGTCTTAAATTTTTCCTCCAGGATATTGTTCGCGTGCTGGATTATT
>ERZ1292640.932-Hain-H43-02um-R1-932-length-24186-cov-7_pt1 | contig 24186 bp, 21 predicted proteins | sample MGYA00564404_ERZ1292640 | MGnify/ENA primary metagenome ERZ1292640 (study PRJEB36523, sample SAMEA6512636) | groundwater metagenome | collected 2019-01-08 | study: AquaDiva: Metagenomics assemblies of 32 groundwater samples
ATGCCGAAGAAGATGATGAAGAAGCCGCTGGGGGTGACGAGTTCAGCCACCACCAACGCGAGACCGCCGGCGAGCCACAGCCACCATTCCATGGTTGGGATTATATCGATTTGGACGGACTGGTATGATCGGTGGTTCCATGCCCTTGATTCTGGTTACGAATGACGATGGAGTGCAGTCGGAGGGGATTCATGTCCTCGCCGAGGCCATGAAAGCGCTCGGCGATGTGGTGGTGGTGGGGCCGTTGCAGGAAGCCAGCGCGATTGGCCACGCGCTGACGCTGCGCCGGCCATTGCGGATTGAGAACATCAGCGACGGCGTCTACGCGGTCGATGGCACCCCGACCGACTGCGTCAATCTGGGATGCGAAGTGATCCTCAAGCGGCTCCCCGACCTGGTGGTGTCGGGCATCAACAAGGGCTGGAACCTCGGCGACGACATCACCTACTCGGGGACCGTCTCCGGCGCGCTCGAAGGCGCCTTGCTCGGCGTGCCCGGCATTGCGGTGTCGTTGAGGCGCTCGCGCGCCTACGACTTCGGCCCGGCGGCCGCCGACGCCGCAGTGGTCGCCAAGATGGTGCTGGCGCAGGGCATTCCGCCGCGTTCCTTCATCAACATCAACGTCCCCACCGGCACGCCCAAGGGGCTGCGCGTCACGACCCAGGCCAAGCGTAATCACGTCACGCAGATCGACTCGCGCACCGACCCGCGGGGCAACGCCTATTACTGGATCGAAGAGGCGCTCGACGAGTACCATCCAGATGGCGGACGGTCCGACTACGAGGCCGTCATGGACGGCTACACCTCGGTGACGCCGCTGCAGCCCGACATGACCGCGTACGACATGCTCGAGGCGCTCGTAAAGAACCTGGCGTAGACGGGAGGGCACAGCTTGTCGGGAGGACGACTCTTGTCGGGAGGGCGACTCTTGTCGGGATGGTGCCACGGTGCGGCCGCCGGCCTCGGTGCCGCTCTGATCCTTTGGTCACCGGTACAAGCTCAGTCGACCCGCATCCCAACCGCCCGCCTCGTGTCGGCGGCTCGTTTTGATCTCCCCGGCGAAATCGATTCCAGCAACCCCATGGCGTGGTCGCTCGTGGACGGGGTCAATCGCCTGTTCGTGCTGACGTCGTGGGGCGGGGTGCCCGTGCGCTCGAGCGGCGCTACGCTCGAGACCCTGCAGCACGGCGCGCCGGTCGCGTTCAGCTCGCATCCCGGCGACGGCGTCTGGATGGAGGCCATCGTCCCCGACGCCGAGGGCGCGTGGTACGGCTATTACCATCACGAGCGCCCGGCCGATTTGTGCGGGCGGCCCGAGCGGCAGCTTCCGCGGCTGGGCGCCATGCGCTCGACCGACCAGGGCGCCACCTGGGAGAACCTCGGCATCATCCTCGACGCGCCTCCCGGCAGCGAGGCGTGCGATTCGGCCAACCGCTTCGTGCTCGGTGGCGTCGGCGACGTCACTGCGGTGCTCGATGCGAATGGGCAGGACCTGTATCTCTATTTCAGCCAGTACTCGCGCGATGCGGCGGGACAGGGCGTGGCCGTAGCGCGCCTGGCGTGGGCCGATCGTGATTCGCCGGTGGGGAAGGCCACAGTCTGGAACGACGGCGCGTGGCTGCCAGCCGCGAAAGCGGACGAATCGGCGCCCTTCACCTATCCCGCGGGCACGCCGCTGGTGAAGGCCAGCCGTCCGTTTCACGACCGCTCATCGGCCAACGACGTGTTCTGGGGCGCCTCCATTCACTGGAACACGTATCTCGAGCAATACGTGATGCTGCTCAATCGGGCGAAGGACGATCAGTTCGGCCAGGACGGGATCTACGTGTCGTTCGCGCCCGGCGTCGCCGACCCGCGCGCCTGGTCGGCGCCAGTGAAGATCCTGAACGGCGGGCAGTGGTATCCGCAGGCCGTTGGCATCGAGCCGGGAACCGGCACCGATCGCCTGGCCGGCCGCCGCGCCCGGTTCTTCATGACCGGGAAGTCGGAGCGGATGATCGAGTTCGAGAAGTAGTCCCGACGGGTAGCGCCCTCCCGTCTGGTAGTGCCAAGCTCCCAACCAAACAGCGCTGGCTGGTGTCCAATCCCTCATGCTGGACACCCTGTTCCGTGACATTCGCCATGCCCTCCGGATGTTCGTGCAAAGCCCGGCGTTCGCCCTGGCGGCCATCGCCGCCCTGACCCTGGGCATTGCCGTCAATACCGCCATCTTCTCGGTCGTCAACGCCGTGCTGCTGCGGCCACTGCCGTTTCCCGATGCCGAGCGGATGGTCTACTTCATGACGGTATCGCCCAACGGCTCGGGGGCGGCCGCTTCGCCGGCCAAGTTCCAGCATTTCCGCGAACAGACCCAGGTGGTCGACCGGGTGTCGGCGTTCACCCAGGGCGTGGTGAACTACACCGACGGCAGCCAGCCTGAGCAGTTCCGCTCGGGCCGCGTCTCGGCGGAGTTCTTCAGCCTGTTCGGCGCCCAAACCATCCACGGCCGCACCTTCACCCCGGAAGAAGATCGTCCCGGCGGCGATCGCGTGGTCGTGCTCAGCAAGGGATTGTGGGACACGCGTTTCAAGAGCGACCCCGCGATCGTCGGGCAGGCCATGTCGATCGGCGGCTTTCCCTACACCGTCGTCGGGGTGCTGGGCGAGTTCAACTTCCAGGACTTCGGCGCTCAGCCGCCGCAGGTGTGGGTGCCGTTCCAGCTCGATCCCAACACCGCCGACCAGGGCCACTACTTCCAGAGCGCGGGACGCTTGAAGGCCGGCGTGTCGCTCGAGCAGGCGAAGGCGCGGCTCAACACGTCGAGCGCCGACTTCAAGGCCAAGTTCAAGAACGGGCTCGGACCCAATCAATCGTTCGGCGTCGACCTGATTGGCGAGGTGCTGGTCCGCAACGTTCGCCAGTCATTGTTCGTCCTGATCGGCGCCGTCGGCTTCGTGCTGCTGATCGCGTGCGCCAATGTCGCCAACCTCCTGCTGGTGCGCGCGACCGGGCGGAAGCGCGAAATCGCCATCCGCGCCGCTCTCGGCGGCTCGCGCGGCCGCATCATCAGCCAGGTGATGACCGAAAGCATAGTGCTGTCGGTGATCGGCGGCGCGCTGGGGCTGGCGTTCGGCACGCTGGCCATCCGCGCTTTGCTGTCGGTGAACACGGCCGGCCTGCCGCGCATTGGCGTCGACGGCGCGCTGGTCGGCATTGACTGGCGGGTGGTGGCCTTCACGGTCGGCGTCTCGCTCGCCACCGGCGTGCTGTTCGGTCTCATCCCGGCGCTGCAGAGCTCGAAGACCGACCTCACCTCGACGCTGAAGGAGACCGGCGGCCGCTCCGGCACCGGCTTCCGCCAGAACAAGACCCGCTCCATTCTGGTCGTCGTCGAGGTCGCCCTCGCGCTGACGCTGCTGGTTGGTTCAGCGCTGCTGATTCGTTCGGCGATTGCGTTGTCGCAGGTCGACCCAGGCTTCGACGCCAACAACGTGCTGACCATGCGGATGTCGGTCACCGGACCGCAGTTTGCCTCGGCGCAAGCGGTCGACCTGATGGTGCGCAACGGCACCGACCGGCTGCGCGCCCTGCCCGGCGTGGTGGCGGCCAGCTCCACCTGCTGCGTTCCGCTGCAGGGCGGTTACGGCCTGCCGTTCGTCATCTCGGGCCGGCCGCTCACTGACGGCCCGTTCCACGGCGGCGGCCAGTGGATCAACGTCACGCCCGGGTACTTCGAGGTGTTCAAGATCCCGGTGAAACGCGGCCGCGATTTCACCGACCGCGACGACAGCGTCGCGCCGCCGGTCGTGATCATCAACGAGGCGTTCGCGAACGAGTTTTTCAAGGACAAGGATCCGCTGAGCGAGCGGCTGGTGATCGGCCGGGGCGTGATGCGCGAGTTTGCCAGCGAAGGGGAGCGCCAGATCATCGGCGTCGTCGGCGACACCCGCGACGGCGGGCTGCAGCAGCGGCCGGGACCGGCGATGTACATCCCGCAGTCGCAGGTGCCGGACGCCGCCAACGCCCTCAACCTTGGACTGCAACCCATGGGGTGGGTGGTGCGCACGGCCGGCGATCCCTACGCGATGAGCGCGGCCATCCAGGAGGAGCTGCGCCAGGCCACCGGACTGCCGGTCTCCACCGTCCGCTCGATGGCGGAGATTGTCATTCGCTCGACGTCGCGCCAGCGCTTCAACATGTGGCTGATGACCGTGTTCGGCGCCTCGGCGCTGCTGCTCGCCGCCATCGGCATCTACGGCCTGATGGCTTACACGGTGGAGCAGCGGACGCAGGAGATCGGCATCCGCCTGTCGCTCGGCGCCGATGGCGCCAGCGTGCGGCGCATGGTGGTGGTCCAGGGCATGCGGCTGGCCATTGCCGGCGTCGCGATCGGCCTCGCCGCGTCGTGGGGCCTGGCGCGGCTGATGACGTCGTTCCTGTTCGACGTGACGGCGCGCGATCCGCTGGTCTTCGCCGGCGTGCCGGTCCTGCTGACCATCGTCGCCTTCCTGGCGGTGTGGTTGCCGGCCCTGCGCGCCGCGAAGGTCGACCCAATGGTGGCTCTTCGATACGAGTAGACGGGAGGGAGGACTCTTGTCGGGAGGGCACTTCCTGTCGGGAGGGCACTTCCTGTCGGGAGGGCACTCCCGGTCGGGAACTCTACCTCCCAGACGACGCCAGCGCGAGCAACACGCCGGGGACGATGAAGCGCCGAAGGTCGAGGCCGGTTCCCCACGATAGCGCTTGAGGAACGTGGCGATCACGACAATGCCAAACACCAGCATTGCCGCGCCGCCCCATCTCCAGCCGATCTCGAGACCCGTAACCAGGTCGGCCGGGGCGTTCGTCCGGGCCAATTCCGCGCCGAGAGCCTGCCAGCCCAGGAACGTGTGGGCCCCGCTGCTCAGGACGAGGATTACTCCGGCAATCAGCCCCAGGGCGCTGCGAAGTTTGGACATGACGAGCCGAGAATAGCCCCAAAGCGTGTCTTTTGATGCTTTTTGCGCCCACCTTGAGTTATGCTGTCTGGACGTCGGGGCGTGGCTCAGCCTGGTAGAGCGCTCGGTTCGGGACCGAGAGGTCGAAGGTTCGAATCCTTTCGCCCCGACCAACTTATCGATGTAAAAGGCTCGGGAAACCGGGCCTTTCGCACGTACGGACCCGCGTAAAACCATTCGCCCCGGCCTGGCGTCCTACCTGAATAAGCCTATGAAGACCAACCCCATCCTGTCGCGGGCGGCGATAGCCGCCATCCTGGTTTTCTCGTCCGCCGGTTCCAGTGCCGCGCAGGCACCCGTCAGCGTGGTGTCGCCCGACTCGATCAAGATCTACAACTTCGCCAAGGTCGGTGACGACTACTACCGCGGCGGCCAGCCGCTCGGCGACGACTACGCGCAACTGGCGGCGCTTGGCGTGAAGACGGTCATCAACCTCACCAACGAAAACGATGGCCGCGAGGAAGAGCAGCGGCTGGTCGAACAGTATGGGATGAAGTATGTGAGCATCCCGATGACGACACGGAAGACGCCGAGTGATGCCGAGATCGCCAGGTTCCTCTCTGCCGTGGAGGCGGAAGGCGGCGTCTACGTCCACTGCGTCGGCGGCCGTCACCGCACCGGGGTCATGACCGCCGTCTATCGCATGACCCGCGACGGACTGAGCGGCGAGCAGGCGTTCAAGGAGATGAAGCAGTACAAGTACGGCCCCGACTTCCTGCACCCGGAGTTCAAGAAATTCGTCCAGGCCTACAAGCCGGCGACGGCGGCTGTCGCCGCGGCAGCGGCTACCAGCTCGCAGCAGCAGTAGTCTGGTCAGGGAATGCCCAGAGCAAGCAGGCGCCGAATAGTTGCGACCAGTACGGCCGGCGGGCAGGGCTTCTCGAGGACGGCGTCGCAGCCTGCCGCCACCGCTGCGGCCCGCTGCGCCGCAGCCATTCCGCTGACGACGACGATCCGCACGCGAGACAGCGCCGGATCGCTGCGTAACGTCCGGCACAACTCGATGCCATCGCCGCCAGGCATTTGAATGTCCGTGATCACGAAGTCGGGCGGCGTGGCTTGCGCCAGCTCCAGCGCGTTGCCTGCAGTTGCCGCCTCGATCACCTGGATGCCGACCCGCCGTAACGCCTCGCTGAACACCGCCCGGATCATCGGCTCGTCATCGACGACAAGGCCTACGGGTGCCCTCATAGGCGGCTTAGACAGCCCCCCGGGCCCGAACCTCAGCCAGCTTCGCCAGGGCGATCACCGGGATGCCCCTGGTGGACGCATGAGCCTTGAGGCGTCCGGTCGTCTCGCCATCAAGGTCGAAGTCCAGGACGATGAAATCGGGCCTCACGGCCAGGGCCTTGGTGACCCCGTCGTCGCTGTCGTTGGCTTCGGTGACCCGAAATCCTTCGTCAGTTAGATAAGGACCATAGCCCTCTGTCGCGTCCCGCCTGTGGATCAGGAGCACGTGGAGCGGCGAGCCGGCAGACGGCGGCGTCATCTATCCAACGGTAGCGCCGATCTTCGCCGCGCGGGTGTTCAATTCTGAACATGTCGCGACGAGAATTGCTTGAACTCAACCCGCACCTCAGCACTCCAGCACTCCAGCACCTGAGCACTCCAGCAAGGTAGCGGCCGCGGTCGGTTAGACTGCATCTGGCCCCGATGCGTCCCCGGTTCTCCATTCTCAACATCCTGATCGCCCTGGTCGGCGTGGCGCTGCTGGTTTTCACGATCCGGCGCGTCGGTTGGAGCGAAGTCGTGTCGGGGGTGACCAGCGTCGGGTGGTGGTTCCTCGCCGTCCTCGCGCTCGGCGCCGCTCGCATGGCCTGCCGCGCCCGCGCCTGGATGGTGTGCGCCAACGATTCGCAATTGCGGTTCCGCGACACCTTCGGGGCGATGATTGCCGCCGATGCACTGGGCAACCTGACCCCGCTGGGGCTGCTCGCCAGCGAGCCCACCAAGATCCTCATGACGCGGTCGCGCGTGTCGACGGTCACCAGCGTCGCGTCGGTGACCATCGAAAACGCGTTCTACACGGTGTCGGTGCTGGTGGTGCTGCTGGCCGGGACCTGGTTCTTCTTCCAGCGCGCCGACGTGCCGCCGGCGCTCGAGCAGATCGCCGAGGTCATCGTCGCCGCCATCGTCGTGGCAGCCGTGGCCGGCCTTTGGATCGCGCGCCGGCAGCCGGCCGTCCTGTCGCGCTTCGCCCCGTTCGTGACGCGGCTGGCCGGGCGCACCGCGGTGCCGGCCGCTGCCCTCCGCGAAGTCGAGTCCCGTATTTACGGCGTGTTGACATGGCCGCTCGGCCGCCTCGTGCACGTTGGCGCCTGGGAAGTCCTGTTTCACGTCGCCGCCGTGGCCGAGGTGTGGCTGGTGCTGCGGCTGCTGCCCGGCGCCGCGGCGGCGACGCTGGTCGACGCGTTCCTGCTCGAAAGCGCCGGCCGCTTCGTCACCATCGCGTTCAAGTTCATCCCATATCGGCTGGGGATAGATGAGGCGGGCTCGGGCGCCGTGGCCCAGGTGATTGGCATTGGTCCTGCCGCCGGGGTCACCCTCGCGCTGGTGCGGCGGTTGCGCATCCTCGTACTCAACGCCATCGGCCTCGTACGGCTCGCCCGAGTCTAGGCTAGGAACGCGGACCCCCACGACGGCCGCAGGCCGGCGCCCCACAAGCGGGCAACGGCGCGCCCTATAAGTGCGCCCGCAGCGGCTCGTGCATCCGCTTGCCGTGGGTGAGCGACATCAACACGACGTCGGACGTCACCGGCGCGCGCCGGAACGCGTCGACACCGACTGCATCGGCAATCGCATTCAACACTGCGCCAAAGCCGGCGCCGACCGGTGGCTCGCCGACGCCGCGGGCGCCGACCGGCGTCTCGGGATCGGCAATGTTCAGCGCCTCGGCCCGCATGTGCGGGATGTCGAGGATGGTCATCGGCTTGTTGTGGTGAAAGCGGCGGGCGAGCGACAGCCCGTAGTGAGGGTCGTAGACAATCTTCTGATACATCGCGTGCGCGATGCCCAGACAGCAGCCGCCGTTCAACTGTGCGGTCAGGCTGCGCGGGTTCACCACGGTGCCGACGTCGCCGACGCTCAGGAAGTCCACCAGTGTGACAACGCCGGTTTCGATATCCACTTCCACTTCGGCGAAGCCGGCCACGAACGAATAGGTATCGCCATCGCGCGCGTAGGCGTCCTTCGCCACGCCCATCAGGCCGAGGCCGGCGTTGATCGCCGCCGCGTTCTTGGTCACCGCGTGGATGTCGTCCGGCAGTTCGTGACCGTCGTAGCGGCCGCCCAGCTCGATGGCGCGCCTCGCGGCGCGGGCATAGCTCATCCCGTGCGCCGGGTTGCCCTTGCGGAACACGCGCTCGCCGCCCAGCTGATAGTCGTCCGGCGACCCGCCGAGGTCGGTCGCGGCAATCTCCTGCAACTTCCGCTTCGCGTCCATCGCGCCCGCATGATTGGCGCGCGTCATCGCGTGCGTCGTCTGGCTGCCCACCGACAGGCACGTCCAGGGCAGTCCCTTGCTGGTGTCGCCCCAGTTGACCTGCACCCTGTCCCACGGCATCTCGAGGACGTCGGCCGCGACCCGCGCCAGGTCGATCACCGAGTGCGTGCCGAGATTGCCGACGCCCGACTGGACGTACAGCTTGCCGTCGGGCCGAATCGTCATCAGGCCGTCGAACCCGATCGACCCCGCACCATGCGGGCCGATGGCGACGCCGACGCCGCGCACCTTGGACCCGGTGCGCTTACCGGCACGCGCGACGCGGGCCGGCCAGTCGAACAGTTCGACGCCGCGATCCAGCGCCTCTTTCACGAATGCGCTCGTAATGTGCCGGCGGCCACCAGTGGCGTCTGGCGCACCGTAGTGCGCCTTGCCTTCCGGAGAATTCATGCGGCGAATGGCCACCTGGTCGAGGCCGAGCTGCTTCGCCGCCTTCGTAATCACGCCTTCGATGATGCCGTTGGCCTGCATCGGCCCCGGCGACCGCTGCTGCGTGCGCGGCGGCGTGTTGGTCAACACGTTGACTGCGCGCCAGCGCATGGCCGACGGCTGGTAGATGAGCGACGCGGCGTTGCCGGCCGAGCGGTGATCGCCCATCGGCCCGTACGGCCCGCTGTCCTGGACAATGAACAGGTCAAGGGCGAGAATGCGGCCGTCCGTCGCGAAGCCCATCCTGGCGCGGCCGGCCATGTTGGTCCGCGCCCGGCCGATGTAGCTTTCCTCCTCGCGGCTGATGCGCATCATCACCGGCGCGTTGGCCTTCTTCGACAGCAGGGCCGGAATGGCCATCGACACCGCGCCGCCGCCCTTGCTGCCGAAGCCACCGCCGGTGTACTCGCTGACCAGCACCAGGTCCTTCGGCTCAATGCCGCACCAACGCGCCACCGCGTCCACGGTGCGCACCACGCTTTGGGTGGAGCAGTGGAGGTGCAGCTTGCCGTTCTGCCAATACGCCATCGCGCTGCGCGTCTCGAGCGGGTGGTGTCCGGTTGACGGCACGATGAACGTTTCGTCAAGGACGAGGTCGGCGCTCTTGAACGCGGCGTCGAGATCGCCGAACGCCCATTCCTCGGTGGCCTTGCCCATGGGCATCCGGCCCTCCGCCGCCTCCGCGAACTCGGCCTCGGTCCACTTCAGGCGCTGCACGATGGGGCGTGGAGGCTGGCCTGGCGCGGGCACGACGGTGCCCCAGACATTGCCATCGGTGCGGGCGTCGTTGCCCTCGGGATGGAGGCTCTCGATCGGGTCGGTTACGAAGGGCAGGGGCTCCAGTTCGAGGCGAATCAGATCGATGGCATCGGCGGCAATCTCTTCGCTGACTGCGGCCACGGCCAGGATCGGCTCACCGGCATAGAGCGGCTCGTTGGTCAGGCAGTGCTCGGCCGTGCCGCCCAGCTTCGGCACATCGTCCGCCGTGAGAATGGCGCGCACGCCGGGCAACGCCATCGCACGACGGGTGTCGATGCGGAGCACGCGTGCATGGGGACGCTCGCTGAGCATCAGCTTGCAGAACAGCATGCCATCGGCGCGAAAGTCCTCGGCGTAGCGGGCGCGGCCAGTGACCTTGGCGACGATATCCGGGGTGACGTAGTTGGTGCCGACGAGCCGCTCTGCCATCGTGCCTCCTGTGGCGTCCGGCTTCAGCCGGACCGCACCTGAATCGAAACCCCGAGCGCGCTGATTATACCGACGGCGGGCGGTGGCGACAGTCGGTTGCTTGGATCAAGGGGTGGCGGTTTCTGCCATGCCTTCCCCTGACTCATGTGGCAATTTTCTCGAGCCTGCGCGGACGTGATTTACAGTGCTCCTCTGACCCGGGCTTGGCACTCCGTTCGCAAGTGCCTCCGGTATGAATCCAGAGGATGCCTGTCCGAAAGAGGCGCCACCAGCCCCCAAGTTGCTCGATCGGCTCCGCGAGGCAATTCGGCTCGCCACTACGGCCGCCGAACCGAGGAGGCGTATGTCGGATAGGTGCGCCGCTACATCCTGTTTCATCACAAGCGGCACCCAGCGGAGATGGCGGAGGGTGACGTAACGACGTTTCTCAGTCACCTGGCGCAGGAGCGAGGGGTGTCGTCATCGACTCAGAACCAGGCGCTCTGCGCGATTCTGTTCCTCTACCGGCATGTGATCGGGCGGCCGCTGGGCCGATTCGATGGTCTGGTATGGGCGAAGCGTTCTGCCCATGTTCCGAGCGTGTTGACGCGCGATGAAGCGGTGGGTGTGCTGGCTCAGTTGTCGGGCGTGTCGTGGCTGGTGTGCGCGCTGCTCTACGGGGCCGGTCTGCGGCTGGCCGAGTGCCTTGAGTTGCGCGTCAAGGACCTTGACGTCGGGGGCGGGCAGATGAGCGCGACCTCGCCGCCAGGTACGGCCGCGTGGCCATGCCCGATGCGCTGGCGGTGAAGTATCCCCATGCGGCTGAAGAATGGGGTTGGCAATCTGTGTTCCCGGCTGGCCGGATCTGTCGCGGCCCGCGATGGGGCGCGGCGTCGCGCTACCATTTGCACGAGTCGGTCGTTCAGCGGGCGGTCACGGAGGCGGTGCGCCGGGCCGGACTGGCTAAGCGGCCGACCTGCCATTCGTTCCGCCACTCGTTTGCGACCCATCTTCTCGAGGATGGGTCGGACATCCGGACGGTGCAGGAACTGCTTGGCCACAAAGATGTCAGCACGACGATGGTGTACACGCATGTGCTGAATCAGGGACCGCTGGGTGTTCGGAATCCGGCAGACCGGCTTCGGCTGCCGTGGAAGAGGGGAATCGGTCTTGGAGACGGTCGGATCCCGTAGGCGGTGGCTCCGGGACGCCGTCGCTTGCGGCCATGGGTTTCGGGTTGCCGGCCATTGCGTCGAAGGCCGCCGTGGCCCGCAGCCATGTAAAGGGCGGGGACGACGCGGCCGTGGGAACTACTCTGTGCTCGGCGATTCGCGGGCACCAGCGCGGATCGGTAGCCGCGGGTTCAGCAAGTATGGACGGTAGAGGATGGTGTCGCGGGTTACCGCCCGGCAATAGAAACACAGGTTAGACCGCAGGACAACTCGGAACCTGGCTGCACACGTTGCGAATTGCGCGTGAGCGTGAGACCATCCGGTAATGCCATCGAGTCCGCTTTCGGAGTTGCTTAAGCTCCCGGCCGCCGACCGTGCCGATCTCGCTATGGCCCTGTGGGAAAGCCTGAGCGACGCCCAGCGCGCCGCCGACCTGGTGCTGACCGACGAACAGCGAGCCGAGCTCGATCGGCGTTGGGCCGAACACGTGGCCCACCCTGCGGCTGCGGTGCCCTGGGCTGACGTCCGCGCCAAATTGCTGGGGTAACCGTGTCGCGCGAAGTTGTCTTCAGGCCTCAAGCTGAGGATGACGCCCTTGAAGCACACGCGTGGTATGAGTCGCGCCGAACGGGCCTCGGTCGGGAGTTCGGTCACGCGGTCAATGCACTCGTGACCAGAATCATTGACAACCCACTATCGTTTCCGCGGGTCCACGGCGAGACCCGCCGCGCCGTGTTGTCGCGATTTCGCTATGCCATCTATTTTCGGGAAACCGATGACCAGATTGTGGTCTTGGCCATTCACGGACGCCAACATCAATCGCGATGGCAGGAGCGTTCATAGCGTCAAACGAAGCTGGTGACCACGCGGTCTGACACGGCTTGCAGGCGACGGCGGCGCGGGCAACAATGAGCCGCCGCGGCTGAAGCCTGGCCGTTGATATGACTTCGGTTTGTCAATCACGCACACGGATATCGAGACTGGTTCCGTGTGGGTGAAGGACGAGGACGTGCGAGCGACCGAGCAGAGACGGCACCAGTACTGACGACGGTTGATCCTGCTGATATCCGTGGGTTGGGTACCACCGTACTGGGGTCCGTCGAAGCGCCTGCCTCGCTCTAGGCACGAGGGTCGACCGGAGCCGCCTCTTAACGCGTTCGAGGATTGCGCTGAAACCGGAGGTGCCGCCTCTGCTCTGTCGCTCAAACGTGTCGGGTTACGAAGCCAGTGGCACCTCCCGGGCGATGGCCCACATGAAGGCGAGCAACTCGCGCGCGATCGCCGTGATGGCGACGTTCGGATGTTTGCCGCGAGCGACCAGGCGTCGAAAGCGCTTGCAGAGTCGGAGCTGGGCTTTCCAGCCGATGTCTTGCAAGGCTCTTGGTAACGCATCGATGCGTGTTTGGATGTGCGCGGAGACTTTCGCGGGATGCCGATAGGCCCACGCGGCTTCGACGAGCGCGCGGCGCGCGCGGCCGTTGACGGCTTTGGTGATGCCGCCCTGACGCCGCGACGCGCCGCTCGAGTACTCGGACGGAATCAGCCCGACGAAGGCGGCGAGCTGCCGCGGGGTGTCGAAGCGCGTGAGGTCCCCGAGTTCCGCCGCCACGGTCAGGGCGACGAGCCACTGCACGCCGCGCAAGGCTTGCAGGCCCGCCACCACCGGCGCCAATCGCCACGTCGGCAGCGCATCTCGCAATTCGGTCTCGAGGCCATCGCCGCATACGAGGAGTTCGCGCGGGCGCTGCTGCTCGATGTGGCGAACAACCCGCGCCGGCCCGAGTGGAAACCCAGTAGCTTCTACAAGCGGGACGCGACCGGCAGATATTGAAGCAGGGGAAGCGCTTTTGGCATCTCTTGGGAGTTTCACGCACACAAGGAGTCGAGCGCATCCGATTGCCTCTTGCTCGAGATCGCCCGCAAGACTGGATACGTCCCGCTTGGTACCTTTGATCACGATCTCGGCCACCTCGACGGCACCGAGAAGCTGTAGTCTGCGATAGGCCGTTGATGCGTCCGAAGTTCTCTCTCCTTAATATCCTGGTCGCCATCATTGGCATCGGCCTGCTCGTCTTCACCATCCGGCGGGTGGGCTGGGCCGAGGTGGTATCGGGCATCACCAGCGTCGCGTCGGTGACCATCGAGAACGCGTTCTACACGGTGTCGGTGCTGGTGGTGCTGCTGGCCGGCACCTGGTTCTTCTTCCAGCGCGCCGGCAGCCGGCCGTGCTGCCGCGCTTCGCACCGTTCGTGACGCGGCTGGCCGGGCGTACCGCCGTGCCGGCTGCTGCTCTCCGCGAAGTCGAATCCCGCATTTACGGCGTGTTGGCATGGCCGCTCGGCCGCCTCGTCACCATCGCGTTCAAGTTCATCCCATATCGGCTGGGGATAGATGAGGCGGGCTCGGGCGCCGTGGCCCAGGTGATTGGCATTGGTCCCGCCGCCGGGGTCACCCTCGCGCTGGTGCGGCGGTTGCGCATCCTCGTAATCAACGCCATCGGCCTCGTACGGCTCGCCCGGGTCTAGGCACAGATTGACGCAGATTACGCATGCGCGATCTTAGTAAACTACCAGCGGTAGTTTTTCCCTGGAGTCTCCCATGAAGCGGTTAAACCTCGTTCTGGCGCTGGCCCTTGCGGCCGGCCTGGCCACCACTGGCGCGCTGTACCTGTCACCCGCGGCTTCGGCGCAGGGCGGTGCCGCCGTCAACCCCAGCCTGTATAGCGGCATGCGCTGGCGCAGCGTGGGTCCGGCGCGCGGCGGACGCTCGCTGGCGGTCGGCGGCAGCGAATCGCGGCCCATGGAATACTGGTTTGGCGCGACCGGCGGCGGCGCGTGGAAGACGACCGACGGCGGCACCAACTGGACGCCGATGACCGACGGCAAGATCAACACCTCGTCCATCGGATCGCTGGCGGTGTGCCAGTCGAATCCCGACGTGGTCTACATCGGCGGCGGCGAGACGCAGTTCCGCGGCAACATCATCCAGGGCGACGGCGTCTACAAGACCACCGACGGCGGCGCCAAGTGGGACCACCTCACCGACCTGCGCGAGTCGCAGGCCATTGCCCGCCTTCGCGTCCATCCCACCAACTGCGACATCGTCTATGCCGCGGTCCTCGGCCAGGTCTACAACGAGCACCCTCAGCGCGGCATCTTCAAGTCGGCCGACGGCGGCAAGACGTGGCGCCGCACGCTGTTCCGCGACGAGAAGACCGGCGGCGTCGACCTGTCGATCGATCCGAAGAACCCGAACGTGATCTTTGCGTCGCTGTGGGAAGCCAACCGCACGCCGTGGAGCATGTCGAGTGGCGGCCCCGGCAGCGGGCTGTTCAAGTCGACCGACGCCGGCGACACGTGGACCGAGATCACCAAGAACCCCGGCCTGCCGCCCGGCCTGTGGGGCAAGGTTGGCGTCTCGGTGTCGCCGGCCGACGGCAACCGCGTCTACACCATCATCGAGAACGAAGCCGCGGGCGGCCTCTACGCCTCGGACGATGCCGGCGCGACGTGGAAGCTGATTAACGACAACCGCAACATCCGCCAGCGCGCCTTCTACTACACGCGCCTCAATGCCGACCCGGTGGCCAAGGACACGGTCTACATCCTGAACGTGCAGTTCTACCGTTCGGTCGACGGCGGCAAGACCATCACCAACATCCGCGTGCCGCACGGCGACAACCACGACCTGTGGATTTCGTCGACCGACAACAAGCGCATGGTGCAGTCGAACGACGGCAGCGCCAACGTGACGGTCAATGGCGGCCAGACGTGGACCGACCAGGACCTGCCGACGGGGCAGTTCTACAACGTGTTCACGACCCGCCACACGCCGTATCACATCTGCGGCGCGCAGCAGGACAACAGCACCGCGTGCGTCGGCAGCCAGAACAACCCAGGCGCGGGCGAGGGCAGCCTGCCGCCGATCTTCTACGCCGTCGGCGGCGGCGAAAGCGGCTACATCGCGCCGGACCCCAACGACCTGAACGTCTTCTTCGCCGGCAGCTACGGCGGCTTCCTGAGCCGCCTCGATCGCGAGACGGGGCAGCAGCGGGCGGTGAACATCTACCCGAACAACCCGATGGGCTGGTCGTCGATCGACATCAAGGAACGCTTCCAGTGGACGTTCCCGATCGTCTACTCGCCGGTCGACGCCAAGACGCTCTATGCCTCGTCGCAGTACGTGTGGCGCACGACGACCAGCGGCCAGAACTGGGAGAAGATCAGCCCGAACCTGACGCGGTCCGACCCGAAGACCATGCAGGCTTCGGGCGGTCCGATCACCAAGGACCAGACCGGCGTCGAGACCTACGCGGTGGTCTTCACCATTGCGCCGTCGCGGCAGGATGCCAACACCATCTGGACCGGATCGGATGATGGCTGGGTGCATGTCACGCAGGATGGCGGCAAGAACTGGACGAAGATCACACCTCCCGACCTGCCCGACTTCACGCGCATCAGCCTGATCGAGGCGTCGCCGCACCAGAACGGCGTGGCCTATCTCGCCGGCAACCGCTACCAGATGGGCGACCGCAAGCCCTACGTCTACAAGACCGCGGACTTCGGCAAGAGCTGGCAGAAGATCGTCGCCAACATTCCCGAGACCGACTTCGCCCGCACCATCCGCGAAGACCCCAAGCGCCGCGGCCTGCTGTACCTGGGCACCGAGCACGGCATCTACATTTCGTTCAACGACGGCGCGTCGTGGCAATCGTTGAAGCTGAACCTGCCGGTCACCCCGGTACACGGCATCGTCGTCGAAGATCGCGACCTGGTGATCGGCACCCACGGCCGCGGCTTCTACGTGCTCGACAACATCGGCGTGCTGCGCCAGGCCACGCCCGAGTTGACCAACAACCCGCTGCACCTGTTCGAGCCGCTGAATCCGATGCGCGGCCGCGACCGGAATGTCACGTTCGACTACTACCTGAACAAGGAAGCGCCGGAGGTGAAGATCGAGTTCCTCGACGCGCAGGGCACCGTGCTCCGCACGTTCACCGGCGCCGCGAAGGCCGAGGCACCGGCCGCCGATGACAACCCGTTTGCGTTCGGGCCGGCGCGGGTCAGCACCGCACAGGGCATCAACCGCTTCTCGTGGGACATGCGATATGAAGGCGCCACGGTGTTCCCGGGGATGATCATGTGGGCGGCCGCGCCCCAGCGCGGGCCGGCCGCGCCGACGGGCCGCTACACCGTTCGCATCACCGCTAACGGCGAGACCAAGACCCGTGATTTCACCATCGCGCTGGATCCACGCCTGAAGGCGGACGGCATTACCGAGGCCGACCTGCTCGAGCAGTTCAAACTCTCGATGCGCGTGCGCGACAAGGTGAGCGAGGCCAACCAGGCGGTAATCGACATCCGCAACATCCGCGACCAGGTCACCCAGCGGCTGCAGAAGGTGTCGGCCCGCAAGAAGGTCGAGATCCAGAAGCTGGCCGACAGCCTGCTGCAACCGCTCACCGTGGTCGAGGAAGAGGCCTACCAGGTGAAGAACCGCAGCGGCCAGGATCCGCTGAATTACCCAATTCGGCTGAACAACAAGATCGCCGCCCTGGCGGGCGTCGTCGAAAGCGCCGACAACAAGCCGACCGATCAGAGCGTCGAGGTGTTCAACGAGTTGTCGGCACAGCTCGACGCCCAGCTCGAGAAGATGCGGCAGACCCTGAAGACCGAGCTGCCGCGCCTGAACGCGGCGCTCAAGCGCGAGAAGATCGACGCGGTGGATCCGGCAGCGAAGCCGGCCGCGCCGACGGCCAAACCGCAGTGACACACGGCCCCACGCCGGCGCCTCGGGGGCGGCAGCTCGCCGTCCTCACCCTCGGGGCGCTCGGCATCGTGTACGGCGACATCGGCACCAGCCCCCTGTACGCGCTGCGCGAGTGCTTCCATGGCCCGCACGGCATTGCCCCCACGCCTGACAACGTGCTCGGGGTGCTGTCGCTGATCTTCTGGTCGCTCACCCTGATCGTGTCGATCAAGTACCTGGTCTTCGTCATGCGGGCCGACAACGACGGGGAAGGCGGCATCCTGGCGTTGCTGGCGCTGGTAACGCGCCAGGCCGATTCGTCGCGGCGCAGCCGCGCGGCGCTGATCCCGCTTGGGCTCTTCGGGGCCGCGTTGTTGTACGGCGACGGCATGATCACGCCGGCGATCTCGGTGTTGAGCGCGGTCGAGGGTCTTGCGGTTGCGACGCACGTGTTCGAGCCGTTCGTCCTGGTGATCACCGTCGCCATCCTGGTCGGCCTGTTCATGATCCAGTCGCGTGGCACCGCGACCGTCGGCGCCATGTTTGGGCCCGTCATGGTGACGTGGTTCTCGTCCCTGGCCGTGCTGGGCCTGTCGTGGATCCAGGTAAATCCGTCGGTGATCGCCGCCCTCAACCCCTGGCACGCGGCGGACTTCTTCATTCGCAACGGTGGCCACGGGTTCATCGTGCTCGGCTCGGTGTTCCTGGTCGTGACCGGCGGCGAGGCCCTGTACGCCGACATGGGCCACTTCGGCCGCCGGCCCATCCGGCTGGCGTGGTTCAGCCTGGCCTTTCCGGCATTGGTGCTGAATTACCTCGGTCAGGGCGCCATGCTGTTGCAGTCGCCCGAGAAGGCGTCGTCGCCGTTCTACCTGATGGCGCCGGAATGGGCGCTGTATCCGCTCGTCGTGCTGGCGACGATGGCGGCGATCATCGCCTCGCAGGCCCTGATTTCCGGCGTGTTCTCGATGACCCACCAGGCGATTCAGCTCGGTTACTGCCCGCGCATGGGCGTCGAGCACACCTCGGCGAGCCACAAGGGGCAAATCTACATTCCCCAGGTCAACTGGACCTTGATGCTCGCGACCGTCGGCCTGGTCATCGGGTTCGGCAGTTCGAGCGCCATCGCCGCCGCGTACGGCATTGCCGTGTCGTCGACCATGGTCATCACCACGATGCTGGCCTACCTCGTGGCTCGCGGCTCGTGGGGCGTCAGCCGCGTCACGGCGGGCTCGATTGCCGGCGCGTTCCTCGTCATCGAGTTCGGATTCCTCGCCGCCAACTTCACCAAGATCCTGCAGGGCGGCTGGTTTCCCCTCGCGGTCGGCCTGGTCATCTACACCCTGCTGTCGACCTGGAAGCAGGGCCGCGCCTTGCTGGCCGCCCGCTTCGTCGATCGCCTGTATCCGCTGGAGACCTTCCTGAAGGACATTGCCGCCGCGCCGCCGCATCGCGTCACCGGCACGGCGGTGTTCATGACGAGCAACAGCGAAGGCACGCCGCCGACCCTGTTGCACAACCTGCAGCACAACAAGATCCTGCACGAGCGGATCATCCTGCTGACCGTGGTCACCACCGACAGCCCGGTGGTCGCCGATGACGAACGGCTCACGGCGACGCCGCTGCAGCACGGCTTCTTCCGCCTCCGGGCTCGCTATGGCTTCACGGAGACGCCGGACGTGCCCGCGGTGCTCGCCCAGGCGTCGTTGGCGGGCCGGCCAATCGCGGCCGCCGACACCACGTATTTCCTGGGCACGGAAACACTGTTGGCCACCGATCGACCGGGCCTGCCAATGTGGCGGGAGCGCCTGTTCGTGCTGATGTCGAGAAACGCGCTGCGCGCGACCACGTTCTTCGGCATTCCGCCGGAACGGGTGGTCGAACTGGGCATGCAGGTGGAACTATAGGCTTGGGGCTTGGGGCTTGAAGAGCCTGGCCCCTAGTTCTTCAAGTGGAAGGGAACCGAGGTCGTCACCACCCGCGGCCGGAAGAGCAGCGCCGCCTTCAGCGTGAACGCGCTCTGGTTGTGCAGCAGGTGATGCCACCAGTGCTTCACCACGAACTCGGGTAGAACGACGGTGATGTAGTCCTCGGGGTTCTCGCGCTCGAGCCGGTCAATGTAGTCGAGCAGCGGCTCGGTCATCGAGCGGTACGGCGACTGCAGCACCACCAGCTTCACGTGTGCGCCCCACTGCGGCCAGTCGCGCTTGAGCGCGACCAGCGATTCGGGGTTGACGTTCACATACACCGCCCGCACGTCCGTGGCCAGCGAGCTGGCGTAGCGCAACGCCTCGATCACCGCCCGGTGCACGCCGCCAATCGGCACGATCACGATGTGGCCGTGCGGGGTCGTGTCGACTTCCAGGTCGGCCAGCGACAACTGGCTCGCCACGCTGTCGTAGTGGGTCCGCGTGGTGCGGAAGACCAGCGACAGCACGGGGATTAGCACCACGACGATCCAGGCGCCGTCGAGGCCCTTGGTGGCAGCGACAACGATCAGCACGCAGAAGGTGACGAAGCCGCCGATGCCGCTGATGGTGGCCGCGGTGCGCCAGCCCGGCTCGCGCAGCCGGCGGGCGCGCAGGAACATGCCGGTCTGCGACAGCGTGAACGACAGGAAGACGCCGATCATGTAGAGCGGAATCAGGGCGTGCGGATCGCCGCCGAACACCACGCACAGGAAGGCCGCCGCCACGCTCAGCGCGACAATCCCGTTCGAAAACGCCAGCTTGTCGCCCTGGTTCATGAACTGGCGCGGCATGTAGCGATCGCGGGCGACAATCGAGGCCAGGCGCGGGAAGTCGGCGAACGCGGTATTGGCCGCCAGCACCAGGATCAGCATGGTCGCGCCCTGGACAAGGTAGTAGAAGACGTTGCGCCCGCCGAAGACGCCCCGCGCAATTTGCGACACCACGGTCTCGGTTTCGCTGGGCACCACCTGGTAGGCGTGCGCCAGGTAGCTGATGCCAGTGAACATGGTGATGGCCAGCACCGCCATCAGGCCCAGGGTGCGTGACGCCGTCCGCGCCGACGGCGCCTTGAACGCCGGCACGCCGTCCGACACGGCCTCGACGCCGGTCATCGCCGTGCAGCCGTTGGCGAACGCTGACAGGAGCACGAACAAGGTGATGGCTCCCGTATCGAACGTGTGCAGCGGATCGACGGTCACCACCGGTACCGCGGCGCCCGTCATCACCTGGTACGCACCGGCGATTACCAGCGCGAACATCACGCCGACGAAGGCATAGACCGGGACGCCGAACAGCTTGGTCGATTCGCGCAAGCCGCGCAGGTTGCCCAGCATCAGCATGGCGATGAAGCCAAGGCTGAGAACGACGCGGTTGACGTGCAGCGCGGGAATGGCCGAGGTGATGGCCGAGACGCCGGCGGCAATGCTGACGGCGACGGTGAGGGTGTAGTCAATCAGCAGGGCAGCCGCGGCGGCGAGGCCGAACGACGGCCCCAGGTTGTCGCGCGCCACGATGTAGGCGCCGCCACCCCCCGGATACGCCTGGATGGTCTTGCGGTAGGAGAACACCACAATCAACAGCAGTGCGGCAATCAGCAGGCTGATCGGCTGCCCGAGACTGAGCGCGGCCACGCCGCCAACCATCAGGACGCGCAGGACTTCCTCCGTGGCATAGGCCACCGACGACAGCGCATCTGATGAGAGGACGGCGAGGCCGCCGAACAGGCCAAACCGGTGGTGATCGGCGTGATACGAAGCGATCGGGCGGCCGACGACCAGCCGCTTCAGCGGCGCGAACACAAATGCAACCCCTTCACGCACTCGTATTCTAGCGGATTCACCCCGGGCCGGACCGCGTCACCCCGCCGGCGCTGAGGCTGGGCTAGAATGGTGGGATGCGCGTTGCCCGGAAGTTCCTGGTGAGTGGACACGTGCAAGGCGTCGGGTTCCGGTTCTTTGCCCAGGACGCCGCGCGCCGTGAAGGACTGAGTGGCCACGTCAGCAATCACGCCGACGGCACCGTCGAAGCGGTGGCCGAAGGCGAGGCCGAGGCGCTGGAGCGGTTCGAACGAGCGTTGCGCCGCGGCCCGTCGCGCTCCCGCGTCGAGCGCGTGGTGGTGGATGGCGTCGAGCCGGCGGGGCTTCACGCAGGATTTGAGATTCGATAGCGATAGGGACTCATGGACCATCTGAAGGCGAAGATTCGGCACGTCCCCGACTTTCCGAAGCCGGGCATCCTGTTCTACGACATCACCACGCTGCTGTGCGATCCGCAGGGGTTTCGCGACACCGTCGACGCGCTGGCCGCCCCGTACATGGGTGAGGACATCGACCAGGTGGTAGGCATCGAGAGCCGCGGCTTCATCCTCGGCGCCGCGGTGGCCAACACCCTGGGCTGCGGGTTCGTGCCTATTCGCAAGCCGGGCAAGCTGCCGGCCGCGACCCACAAGGAAAGCTACAACCTCGAATACGGCACCGACAGCCTGGAGATTCACCAGGACGCGTGCGGCCACCCTCAGCGCATCTTGATCGTGGACGATGTGCTGGCGACCGGCGGCACAGCGCGCGCGGCGATCGACCTCGTCAAGAAGACGGGCGCCAAGATCATTGGCACCGCCTTCCTGATCGAGCTGGACGTACTGAAGGGCCGCGACAAACTGGCCGGCGAGCCGGTTTATTCTGTATTGCAGTACTAGCGGATTGACATGCGCCTGTAGCTCAGTTGGATAGAGCACTGGTTTCCTAAACCGGGGGTCACAGGTTCAATTCCTGTCAGGCGCACCAACGATCGAAGAGAGAGTCATGAAAACTACCGAGCGGCATCACCTGAAGGACAACGAGCTGGCCATGGCGATTGGCAGCGTGCAGGGTTGGGTGGAGAAGAACCAGTCGACGCTGCTCGCCATCGTCGCCGCGATCGTCGTCGTTGGCGGCGGCATCGCGGCCTATTCCGCGTGGACGCGCGGCACCGACGCCAAGGCGCGGACGCTGCTGGCCGAAGCGATGGTGATCGAAGAGGCGCGCGTCATGCCGCCCGGCCCGCCGGCCGGGACGACCACCGATCCGACGCTGACGCCGGGACAGGCGCCGGGCACCTACCCGACGCAGCAGGCCAAGCTCGAAGCGGCGCTGCCGAAGTTCCTCGCCGCCGCCGATGCCTATCCGTCATCCGACTCGGGCTTCACCGCGCGCTATCACGCGGCGGCCAACCTGGTTGCGCTGGGACGCTTCGATGAGGCGATCAAGCAGTACGACCAGGTGATTGCCGGCGGCACCGGCGTCATCCAGCGCATGTCGCGCCTGGGCAAGGCCGAGGCGCAGTTGCGCGCAGGCCAGTACGACCCCGCCATCGCGACGCTGAAGGAAACCTCGGAGCAGGCCAACACCAACCTGCCGGTCGATGCGGTGCTGATGGAACTGGCCCGCGCCTATCGCCTGGCGGGGAAGACCGAAGACGCGCGCAAGACGTTGACGACGGTGGTCGAGAAGCACGCGGAATCGCCGCTGGCCGCCGACGCCAAGACCGAGCTTGAAAAGCTGAAGAGCTAATCGCGCTTCGTGACCTCACGCAGAAACGTGAACTCCGCCGAGGGCGTCAGCTTGACGCCCTCGATTCCTGTACGGGCCACCGCGACGTTGGTCTTGTTCCAGAGGCTGATGTAGGGCGCATCCTCCGCCACCTTGCGCTGGGCCTCGCCAAACAGCCGCCGCCGCTCATTGTCGGTCGTCGCGGCCGTGGCGGCGTCGATCAGGCGATCGACTTCGGGATTGTCGTAGTACCCGCGATTGAATCCGGACGGCGGCATCTGCTTCGAGTGAAACACGCGCCGCAGCATGTCGGGGTCCGAGACGCCCACCCACTGCAGCGTGAACAACTGGAAGTTGCCCTTCAGCACGTCGGCGTAGAGCGTGGCAAACTCGTACGACCGCACGTCCAGGTCGATGCCGGCCTGCTTCAGGTCCTGTTGAATGACGGCCGCCTGCAGCCGGATGAACTCGTTGGTTGAGACCTTGAGCGTCAGCCGCAAGCGCGGCGCGGGGCCGTCGCCATCGGGATCGGGATAGCCGGCCTCGTCGAGCAAGGCCTTGGCCTTCGCCACGTCGTGCGTGAACTGGAACACGTTGGGCTCGAACGCCCACGACACCGGCGGCAGAATGCCGACCGCCGGGCTGGCCAGGCCGCGGCGCAGGTGATCGACAATCGCCTGGCGATCGATGGCATAGCCAATGGCGTGCCGCACGCGGCGATCGCGCAGCACCGGATCGCGCAGGTTGAAGCCGACGTAGGCGTAGTCGGTGCCGGGGGACTCGGCAATCGACATCGTCTTGTCAGTCGCCAGTTGGTGCACCACGTCGGGCGACAGGTCGTTCACCACCAGGTCGACCGTGCCCTTGCGCAACTCGAGCGCGCGCATGATTTCGTCCGGCACCACCTTCAGTACGACACCATCGTTGGCCGGTGCGCCGCGGAAGTATTGCGGGAAGGCCGCCAGCTCCAGCCGGTCGTCGACCGCAAAACGGACGAATCTGTAGGGGCCCGTGCCGACCGGGTGATCCCGCAAGTCAGCGCCCGCGCCCTTCGGCACGACCGGCATCACCAGTTGAATGGGGAACGAACCGAACGGCTCTTTCAGCGAAAAGCGCGCCGTGTAGCGATCGAGCGCCGTGACCTTGTCGAGCAGCCGATAGGCGCCCTTGCGTGCCGAGATGAATGACGGATCGATGAACGAGCTGAAGGTATAGACCACGTCATCGGCGGTCAGCTCGTGGCCGTCATGAAACAGCACGCCCTGGCGCAGGACGACGTCGTAGGTGAGCGGGTCGACCTGTTGCCAGCTCGAGGCCAGCCCGCCGGTGACTCGCAGCTGCTCGTCCAGTGACAGCAGGTTGTCGAACAGCAGCTGGTGCGCGCGCTGGGAGGTCTCGTCGGAACCGACGCGGGGATCCAGGCTGTTGGGGGAACTGAGAACGGCGAGCGTGACGATCTTGTTCTTGGGCGGAGCGCTATTGCACGAGGCGATAGCGCACCCCAGCACCACGGCGCCGAAGCACCCGAGCACGTCAGCACCCAAGCACCTCAGCACTTCAGCACCCGAGCACTCCAGCACCTCAGCACCTTAGTCATCCAGGGACCGCTTCAACTCCTGGAGTATCTGGAGCGCGTCGATCGGCGTGGTGCGATTGATGTCGACTTCGCGAATCCGCACGCGCAGCTTCTCGTCG
>ERZ1292640.802-Hain-H43-02um-R1-802-length-26204-cov-7_pt1 | contig 24171 bp, 17 predicted proteins | sample MGYA00564404_ERZ1292640 | MGnify/ENA primary metagenome ERZ1292640 (study PRJEB36523, sample SAMEA6512636) | groundwater metagenome | collected 2019-01-08 | study: AquaDiva: Metagenomics assemblies of 32 groundwater samples
AGGTCGGTCTCGGCGCCGTCGTCGGTGACGAACACCTCGCCGTGCTGGAACGGGCTCATGGTGCCCGGGTCCACGTTGAGGTAGGGGTCGAGCTTCTGGATGGTGACCCTGAGCCCCCGCGCCTTGAGGAGGAGCCCGAGCGACGCGGCCGCGATGCCCTTGCCGAGAGAGGAAACCACGCCTCCGGTCACCACGATCATCCTGGCCATCATCGCTCCCCTCCCTGAGGGCTCCGCGTGGAGCCGCGCCTCATGGCCGCGGTCCGCGTCTCTCCAGCGCCTCCAGCTGCGCGGGCGTGTCCACCCCCGCCGCGGGACGCGCGCTCTCGACCACCCGGATGCGCACGCCGCGCTCGAGCGCGCGCAACTGCTCGAGCCGCTCCGCCTGCTCGAGCACCCCCGGCGGCCACGAGGCGAACTCGAGCAGGAAGTCGCGCCGGAAGCCGTACACGCCGATGTGGCGGAGCGCCGGGCTGCCGCGCGCGCCCGCGCCCGGGTCCGCGCGGCTAAAGTAGAGCGCGCAGCCTTCCGCGTCCACCGCGACCTTGACCACATCTTCCGCGGCCAGGACCGCGGCGTCCGTCTCGCGGTGCGCGAGCGTCGCCATCCGCACCGCCGGGTCCGCCCGCATCCCGGCGACCAGGCGCGACACGGCTTCCGCGTCCAGCTCGGGCTCGTCGCCCTGCAGGTTCAGCACGATCTCGGCTTCCGGGTGACGCCGCGCCACCTCGGCCACGCGGTCGGTGCCGCTCGCGCACTCGGGCGAGGTGCGCTCGACCACGGCGCCGAACCCGCGCGCCGCGGCCTCGATGCGCTCGTCGTCGGTGGCGATCACGAGCGCGTCGAGCCCCGCGATGCCGCGCGCCCGCTCCCACACGTGCCGCACCAGCGGCTTCCCCCACAGCACCGCGAGCGGCTTGCCGGGAAAGCGCGACGCGCCGTACCGGGCGGGGATGACGCCCAGCACGGCGCGCGCGGTCACGCCCGCTCCGAGTTCCCTGTCAGGAGACGCCGACACTCAGCTCGGCGATCATGTCGGCCACGTCCTTGCCCGACTTCTGGAGCGCGGCCGTCTCCTCCGCCGACAGCTTGAGCTCGACGATCTTCTCGACGCCCCGCCCGCCCAGCACGATCGGCACGCCGATGAACAGGTCCTTCATCCCGTACTGGCCGTCGAGGTGCACCGAGCACGGCACCAGCCGCTTCTGGTCGGTGAGGATTGCCTCGGCCATCTCGACCGAGCACATCGCCGGCGCGTAGTAGGCCGAGCCGGTCTTCAGCAGCTTGACGATCTCGGCCCCGCCGTTCTTGGTGCGCTCGTTGATGGCCGCGATCCTCTCGGCCGGCAGCAGCTCGCCGACCGGGATGCCCCCCACGGTGGTGTAGCGTGGCAGCGGCACCATCGAGTCGCCGTGGCCGCCCAGCACCATGGCGTCCACGTCCGCGGGAGAGACGCCCAGCTCCATGGCGATGAAGGCGCGCATGCGGGCCGCATCCAGGATGCCGGCCATGCCCATGACCCGGTTTCTCGGGAAACCCGACACCTTCCAGAACAGCCACGCCATCACGTCGAGCGGATTCGTCACCACGATGACGGTGGCGTTCGGGGCGTGCTGCTTCACCGCTTCGGCCGCCGGCCGCACGATGTCGGCGTTGGCCTTGAGCAGGTCGCTGCGCGACATGCCCGGCTTGCGCGGGAAGCCGGCGGTCATGATGACCAGGTCCGCGCCCTTGACCGCGGCGAGGTCGTTCGCGCCCTCGATCCTCCCGCCCTTGTGCCACAGCGGCGTGGTCTGCGTCATGTCCAGCGCCTTGCCCTGCGGCATCCCTTCCACGATGTCCACCAGCGTCACATCCGCGAGCCCGCGCTCCGCGACATAGAGCGCTGCGCTCGCTCCCACGTTCCCTGCGCCGATGACGGCGACCTTGCGATTCACGGCGACCTCCTCGTGTCTTGAGCGACCTGAAACGGGAACGCCACGCCGTCGAGGGCTCTCGGGCCCCTGGCAGCGCGGCGTCGTGCGTGCGGCTTGGGAAGCTAGTTCGTCTCGGCCGTTGCCGGGGGCAGGACGTGCACCTTGCGGCGCGTGCCGAGGTAGCGGGTGAACTTCACCTCGCCGTCGATCATCGCGAACAGGGTGTCGTCCTTGCCGATGCCCACGTTGTACCCCGGGAAGAACCGCGTGCCGCGCTGCCGCACCAGGATGTTCCCCGCGCGCACGCGCTCGCCGCCGAAGCGCTTCACGCCGAGGCGCTGCGCGTTCGACTCGCGATTGTTCCTCGACGAGGACTGACCTTTCTTGTGAGCCATTGCCTCTCCTACGCCTGGATGCCGGTCACGCGGATGCGCGTGAGCTCGCTGCGGTAGCCCTTGCGGCGCCGGTAGTCCTGCCGGCGCTTGAACTTGAAGATCTTGAGCTTCGGTCCCCGGAAGTGCTCCAGCACTTCGGCCGTGAGGCTCGCGCCCTTCACGTAGGGCTGGCCGACGGCGACGCGGTCGCCCTCCGCCAGCAGGAGCACCTGGTCGAAGGTGAGCTGGCTGCCCGGCTCGCCCTTGAGGCGCGCCACCTCGAGGATGGCGTCCGGCTCGACTTTCGTCTGGATGCCGTTGATGTTGACGATGGCGTACATCTCTGGGGTCTCTCCCTGGATCGCGCCGGGCCGCACCGGCGGCCGCGACCCACCGCTGCGCCCCGACGACAGGCGAAGGCGCCCGCTACAGTGGGCGCGAAGAGCGGATTTCTACCATGCCGGCGCGGCGGGGGTCAAGCCGGCCGCGCGCGTCGTGCGGTGCGCGAGGGGCACCGCGCTCGGGGCCCCGCGCTCCGTCTCCTGTCATCTTCCCATTGCCCCGTCGGTCGCGGACCAGCACTATGATGCGCTCCGTAAGGGGCCGCTCCCCCCCCGCCGGCGGCCCGCCGCGCTCCACCCGGAGACCCGGTCCCATGCGCCTCCGTCGTCCCGCTCCGTCGCGCGCCGCGCTCGCTGCCCTGCTCGCGGGCACGCTGGCCGCCGTCCCGGTCGGCGCGGTGATGGACATCGGGGACCGCGGGCCGGTGCTGAACGCCGGCAACTTCGCCATGCGCATCACCAACGTCGGCGTGATCGGCAACGCCTTCTTCGACCGCGGGCTCTCCTTCGACCCCTCCTTCGAGTTCCCGCGCGGCTCGGGCCACGAGGCCATGGGCCACGCCGAGCTGTGGGTGGGCGCGGTCAACGCGGCGGGCCAGGTGCGGGTCTCCGGAGGGCCGATGCTGGAGTGGCGCCCCACGCTCGAGGAGTCCGACCGCGTGCAGGTGGGCTGGGCCGGGCGGCGCGGCAGCCGCCGCGGCGTGGACGACGACGGCGACGGGAAGGCGGACGAGGAGGTCTTCAACGGCCGTGACGACGACGGCGACGGCGAGGTAGACGAGGACCTGGGCTTCCCCGCCCAGCAGGTGCTGGCGGCGGACTACGTGGACGACCGGCCGGAGGCCGTGAACTACGGCTATCCGAACGGAGAGCATCACGATCCGCTCGGGCTGTCGGTGCACCAGGAGGCGTACGCCTGGTCCGCGCCCGGGTACGACGCCATCGCGGGGCTGAGTTTCACGATCACGAACCACGGCGACCAGCCGCTCACGCAGGTGTGGCTCGGGCTCTACTGCGACCTGGACTCGCGCGGGCGCCAGCAGCCGGGCGGCTACCTGGACGACCTGGTCACCTACCGGAGCTTCTCGCGCACGATCCCCGAGGGGACCTCGGCCATCCACCTGGGCGGCGGCACCACCGACCCCGCGCAGTACCTCAAGCAGTGCTTCACCACGATCGCGGGCACCGTGCCGGTGGTGACGGACCATGCCGCCGGCCCGGGCCTGCCCCTGGCGGCGGTGCTCCCGCTCTCCCACACCACGGATCCGCTGGCGCGCATCACCAACTTCGCGTTCCCCGGCGCGCAGGCCGCGCACGACGCGGCGCGGGCGCCAGCGCTCGACACCACCTTCCGGTTCTCGGTGTTCGCTCAGGACCTGCCGCCCGGGCAGGGCGGGCCGCCCGTCCTGGACGAAGACCGCTACGCCGCGCTCACCGGCCGCTACCGCGCCGCGACCCGCCTCGATGTGCCTCACGACTACTCGGTGCTGGTCTCGTGCGGGCCGTTCACGCCGCTGGCGCCCGGACAGTCGGTCGAGTTCGCCCTGGCGCTGGTCGTGGCCGACACCCCAGACTCGCTGGTCGCGCGGCTCGAGAACGCCGCCACGCTCTACCACGGCTACCGCGCGAACCTGATCGCCGACGACGCGCAGGGCAGACGCCTGGACCAGTGGGACCGCGGTGTGAGCGGGATCAACGGCCACGAGATCTGCCTCGAGCCGCCGCCGGGCATCGTCTTCAACTACGACCCGCACTGCCCCGACAAGTTCATGACGGACCCGGCCTACCAGCCGCCGCCGCTCCAGATTCCGCCGTTGACCGCCACCGAGGTGACCTACCGGGCGGGCCAGTGCATCTGGACCGACCTGGACTGCGACGCGTGCAGCGGGCTGGACGGCGCGGAAACCGCGTTCCGCTGGCTCAACCCGGGGCTGGCCCCGCCCGCTCCCGCGTACCGGGCGGCGCGCGGCGACCACGAGGTGACGGTCGCGTGGGACAACATGCCGGAGATCGTGGTGGACGCCGGGCTGGTGACGGCGGAAGGCTTCCACTTCAGCGGCTACCGCGTCTACCGCCTCTCGCAGTGGAACCGCGAGTCCATCCTGCCGCCGCCCGACAGCTGGGAGCTGATCCGGGCGTTCGGGACCGACAGCCTGGACCTGGAGGCGCCGCTGGCCTCGGTGACCGACAGCACGCTGGACTACGACTACGTGCTGTACGGGCGGAACCACTACCCGATCGGGCGCTACCGCCTGACCGACCGCAAGGTGCTGAACGGGTTCGACTACCTGTACGTGGTGACGTCGGTGGCGAAGCGGATCGTGCAGGTGGGCTCGGCGACCCGCATCGAGCGGCTGGAGAGCCCGCTCGTGACCTCGATCGATTCGGTGGTGGTGCCGCACCTCGCCGCGCGCAAAGACGCCGCGCGGGTGTGGGTGGTGCCGAACCCGTACCGCGCGCACGCCCCGTGGGACCGTCCGCCGGTCGCCGGCGACCCGTTCGGGCGGCACGTGGATTTCTTCGGGCTGCCGAGGGCGCGGAGCACGATCCGCATCTACACGGTGGCGGGTGACCTGGTGGCGCAGTTGGACCACGACGGCAGGGACGGCGACGGGCAGGCCTCGTGGAACCTGATCTCCCGGAACGGGCAGGACGTGGAGAGCGGGATCTACCTGTTCACCGTGGACTCGACGCTCGGGCACTTCACCGGGCGCTTCGTGCTCATCCGATGAGACGCGCTCTTGTCATCGCCGCGCTCATCGGGCTCGCGCTCCTCGCCGCGTGCTCGAAGCGCCACGGCCCGCCGAACGGGCCGGGCCAGGGCTCCCTGCCGCCCGCAGTGACCGCGGTGTTCCCCACGCCGCGCAGCACGATGCTCTACGACACCGCGCCGCTGTGGGCGCAGTTCGCCGCGCCGCTGGACTCGGCGACCGTGAGCCCGCTCAACGTCTACCTGAAGGTGGACGACCGCCGCATCCCCATCGCGGTCGCATGGGAGGCGGCGACGCGCCGCATCCTGATCCGGCCCGCGCAGCGCCTCGACCTGCGCGTGACCCACACCGTGGAGCTGTCGCCGAACCTGAAGTCGGTCGCGGGCGTGCCCCTCGGCACGACCTACTTCTGGCAGTTCACCACGAACAGCCTCAGGCGTCCGCGCGGGCCCTCCCCGGCCGACGGCGCGCGCGGCCAGTCGCCGTTCGTGCTGCTCGGGTGGACGGGGAACGACTCCACGGCGGGGGCCAATCGCTTCGAGATCTGCGCCGGGCTGGATTCCGCGTCGGTCGCCGCCCGCAGCGCGCCCGCGCTGGCCACGTGCGCGCGGCAGCAGTGGCTCCCCCGCGCGCGCTGGGCGGAGGACACGACCACGTACTGGGCGGTGACCGCGGTGAACGTGATCACCGGCGAGCGGCTCGACGGCCCGGTGTGGCGCTTCGGCACGCTGGGGCCGCTCACGGCCACAGTCGAGGAGATCGCGTTCGCGACCACCGACTGGGGCCACCAGGACGCCGCGAGCCGCTTCAGCCGGCTTTGCGGCGGTGCCACCTTCACGTTCGGCCCGGGCTACTACAGCGGGGTGCGCTTCCGGAACATGCTCGCCCTGCCGGCGGACACGCGCCTCGCCGGGGCGCGCCTGGAGCTGACGTTGCTCTCGTACCCGAGCGAGGTGAGCCTGTGGTATGTGCGCGACGGCACGTGGGGGGACTGCCCGAACTGGTACTTCCTCCCGCCCGTCACCGACGATCCGGACGGCAGGCTGGCCACCTTCTGGAATCCCGAGCCGACGGTGTTCCAGTCGGACGGACTCACCGCTCACGTCGAGGCGACCATCCGGCGCGCCGGCTACGACGGCTATCTCCTGCGTTCGACGCAGCCGGGGAGCGCGGCCGGCGGCCTGTATCCCGACGCCTCGCAGCGGCCGCGGCTCGTGCTGCGGATCTACCACCCGGACCCGGCCGGCTCTCGCTGAGGCGCGCGCCTCAGCGCTCGACCGGTGCGCGCGGCAGGCCCCACAGGCGCTGGAGCACGGCGTCCCCGAGCGCGATGGCCTGCGCGCGGCGGAAGTGCCAGAGCGGGAACCCCGAGAACACCACCGGGGCGTTCTGGCTCCCGCGGTAGCAGGTCATCACCGGGTACTGGACGACGTCGCCGGTGGTGTACAGGGTGTCCAGCGTCGGGCCCATCCGCACCACGTCGGGGTCGGGATCCACGTCCTCCTCGATGACGTTCGGCTGGGTGAGGATCTCGCCGTCGTACTGCGTGAGGTAGAAGGTCCCCGGCGAGCGCATCGGCGGCACCGGGTCCGGCGGGTAGAGCCCCGCGCCCTCGCGCTCGACCAGCAGGTCGGGCAGGACCGAGTAGTCCGGCAGGCCGGGCGCGGGCGTGGCCAGCGCGGGGTTCTTCGCGGCGCGCGCCTGCTTCAAGCAGGAGATCGCGGACCGCCAGTGCGGCAGCGTCCACATCAGGCGGCCCGCCGCCAGCTCGCCGCTCGACCGGGTGAAGACGGCGCCGCCCGCGTCGTTCGCGGTCTGGTTGTACGGCAGCAGGCTGTTGTAGGCGATGCCACCGCCCATCAGCCACAGCTTCCCACCCATGCCGGAGTAGATCGCGAGCACGTCGCCGCGCCCCGGCGCGCTCATGAAGCGCAGCGCGGGCATCGGCAGGCGCAGGTCCCCGGGGGCCCCGGTGAACATCTGGGCCAGGCCCGCGTACCACACCACGTGGCGGTAGTTCACCAGCGTCGAGAGCGGCACGGTCCCCCCGCGCAGCCCGCGCGTGTCGAGGGTGTCGAACTCGTAGCCGCTGAAGATGCCGGGCGTGCTCTGCTGGGTGGACGGGATGTAGTACCTCCAGCGCACCCCGCCGCGCGCGAACAGGAAGGTGTCCAGCTCCGCCGCGCTCGGCCACGGCCCGGACGGCGCCAGGACGCTGTCCGGGCGCTGGCGCAGGGAGTAGTCGGGCACGAAGCGGGTGTCGTCCACGAACAGCAGGTCGTGGAGGAAGCGCGGGCGCACCACCCGGAACTCGATCACCGCGAGGCTGCGGAAATCGTTGTTGTCCCGGGCCTCGATGCAGAAGCGGTGCAGCTCGAGCGAGTCCGCGGCGCCTCCGGTGAAGGGCCCCACGCTCGCCTGGGTGTTGTTGACCCCCCACGTGCTCCAGTGCGCCACGTCGTCCTGGCCGGAGCGCGGCGTCTCGTCGTCGAGCCGCGCGATGTCGAGCGCCCAGCGGAACCCCCGCAGCTCGGTGCCCTGGTACGGCGTCGCGCTCCACGAGAAGCGGATCTTCTGCTGGTAGGGCACCTCGACGCGCACGTACGCGCTCGGGTCGGTGTTGTAGCCGCCGCTCTGGTAGGTGTAATTGAAAAAGTCGCTCCACACCGTCATGCGCGGCCCGGCCCCGCTCGAGTAGCCGACGTAGAAGAACAGCATGTTCCCGTCGAGCGTGAAGATGGACGTGTAGGCCCCGGCCTCGTCGAGGGCGACCGCGACGAACACGTACCGCTTGTCCGGGATCATGTGCATGAGGGTCACCGAGACGGTGTCGCCCGAGACCGAGTCCCAGCCCGGGAAGGTCGGCGCGTAGTAGCGCCGCAGCGAGTCGGGGCGCAGCAGCAGCTCGAGGAAGGTGAAGTCGAGGCCGTCCTCGGGGAACAGCTTGTACTTGAACTTGACCGGCTTGCGTGACACCTGCCCGTCCGGGTCGTCGCCGGTCCAGGTGATGGTCGTGGTGGGCGGCAGCAGCGGCCGCAGCAGCGGGTGGAGGGTCTTCGGCTGGATGAACGTGACCGTCGGGGCGACCGTGTACGAGAGGAAGGCGCGGGAGACCGGGGGCGACATCGCGCCACGGTCGTCCACCGCCTTCATCACGAACACGTGGAAGCCGCCCGGGTTGGTGCGCGTGCCGAGCGATTCCGAGTCGTCGGAGCGGAACAGGAAGGTCTGGCGGTTCCCCGTGAGGCTCACCCACGAGGTCTCCGCGTTCGCCTCGGTGGGCGGGTCGATGGCGTAGAGGTAGTGGTCCACTCGGCCGTCCGGATCGTAGCCGGTCCAGAAGATGGTGTAGGCGTAGAAGTACGGGCGGTCGGAGACGGCCGGCGCCTGGGTGAGCACGACTTCGGGCGGCTGGTTCGGCACGATCGGCAGCACGATCCTGCGGCGGCTGCAGCCCGCCATCGAGAGGGCGAGCGCGCATACGCCGCCTGCGAGCAGCGCGAGGGCGGCAGTGCGGCGGAAGGTCATGGGCGTTCCCCGGCGGGGGCGGCCCCGCCGCGGCGGCGGTTGCGCCGCGGCGTCGGCGCAACGAGTATAGGCCAGGCGCGGCGCCCCGGCGCGCCTTTCGTGGAGAGCGGCCGGCGCGCCCCGCGTCCGACCCTGACGGCGCCGGCGCCTGCCATCGCCCGCCGGATCGTGGAGGCCCCATGAGGATCCTGAAGCCAGCCGCGCTGCTGGCCGCCGGCATGCTCGCCGGCTGCATGGCGGGCGGCCCCGTCACCACCGCGCAGACCCCGCCGCCCGAGCCGCGCTCGCCGCTCGGCAGCCCGTTCAGCGACCGCTACGGGCGCGGCGAGGGGGTCGGCACGCCGCTCGTCATCGACCGCACCGATCTGGCCATCGGCACCACCGTGCAGTTCGCGCGCGTCCCCACCGCTTCGGAGATCAACGACCTGGCCCAGCTGTCCCGCCAGGCGTTCGCACCCGTGCTCGCCCACGTGGTGTTGGCGCTCCCGGCCTGGCCGCGGGACTACGAGCCGCTCGCGGTGCTGAACCAGCTGCCCGACCGGACCGACGTCATCGTGGTGCTGCCGGGCTACCCGCCCTCGCGGGAGGCCGCCGCGGCGTGGAACTACCTGAACGCGCGCCTGCGGCTGGTGCTGGTGGTGGCGGGCCCGCCGCCCTCGCCCGGCGTGGTGCAGGACCTGAACGCGATGCGCCACCTCGAGCGCGTGATCGCCCAGATGGACGAGCCGTCGCGCGCGGGCTTCGAGCGCCTGCAGCGCCCGCTCAGCTTCCGCAAGGTCGTGGAATGAGCCGGCGGCCGGGGGGCGCGAGCCTCCCGGCCGTCTCCAGACATCGCCGCAGCGGACCGGCTACGTCCCGGGCACCGTGCCGACCACCTGCTTGGTGATGTCGGTCTTGCGGCTCCCCGAGAAAACCTTCATCTCGCCGCGCTTGAGCTGGGGGTCGTCCTTGAGGTCCACCTGGAGCCGGAAGCGCTTCTCGAGCTCGGCGAACCGGCGCGCCTCCTGCTCGACGAAGAACAGCGCGATCTCGGGCGCCACCTTCACCGTGATGCGCTTCTCCCCGCCCATCGCCGACACGCGGCGCATCGCGCGCTCGAGCTTCACCAGCATGGTCTCGGGGCTCGGCACCTTGCCGAGGCCGGCGCAGTGCGGGCAGTCCTCGGTGTAGTAGTGGAGCAGGCTCGAGCGCTCGCGCTGGCGCGTCATCTCGATCAGCCCCAGGTCGGAGACCGCGAACGCCTTGGTGCGGGCGCGGTCCTTGCGCAGCTCCTTGCGCACCTCGTCGAGCACCGCGCGCTTGTTCCCCTCCACCTCCATGTCGATGAAGTCGATGACGATGATGCCGCCGATGTCGCGCAGCCGCAGCTGGCGCGGGATCTCGCGCGCCGCCTCCATGTTGGTGCGGAAGATGGTCTCTTCCTGGTTCTTCTTGCCGGTGAAGCGGCCGGTGTTGACGTCGACGGCCACCAGCGCCTCGGCGTGGTCGATGCAGATGTAGCCGCCCTTCTTGAGCCACACCTTGCGCTCGAAGGTCTTCTCGATCTGCGTTTCGATGCCGAACTCGTCGAAGATCGGCTCGCGGCCACTGTAGAGCTTGACCCGCTCGCGCAGCTCGGGCGACACCGACTTCAGGTAGGTCTGGGTCTCGGCGAAGGAGTCCTTGTCGTCGATGATGACCTCCTCCACGTCGTCCGTGAAGAGGTCGCGGATGAGCCCCGCGGTCATCTCGAGCTCGCGGTGCACGAGCGCCGGCGCGCGCACCGAGGCGGCCTTGCGGTCCACCTTCTGCCACAGCTTGACCAGGTGCTTGACGTCGGCGGCGAACTCGGGATCGCCCTTGCCCTCGCCCGCGGTGCGGGCGATCAGGCCCACGCCCTTGGGCTTCAGGTCGTGGATGATGGCCTTGATGCGCTGGCGCTCGGCGCGGTCCTCGATGCGGCGCGACACGCCGACGTGGTCCACGCCCGGCATGAGCACGCAGAAGCGCCCGGGCAGGCTCACCTGCTGGGTGACGCGCGGCCCCTTGGTGCCGATCGCCTCCTTGGTGATCTGCGCCAGGATCTCCTGCCCCTTCTTGAGGTGGTCCTCGATCTTGGGGACCGGCGCGCGCCGGCGGCGTCCGCCGCCCTCGCCGTTCTCCTCGACGTCGGAGAGATCCTCGATCTCGGAGAGGCTCTCGGCCAGGTCGGAGGCGTGCAGGAACCCGGTCTTGGGCAGCCCGAGGTCCACGAACGCGGACTGCATCCCCGGCAGCACCGCGTTGACGCGGCCCTTGTAGATGTCGCCGACGTGGCGGCGCTGGTCGGCCCGCTCGACCAGGAGCTCGGCGAGCTCGCCGTCCTCGACGATGGCGATGCGGGTCTCGTACGAATCGGCGTTGATGATGATCTGCTGTTTCACGGGGATCCCGTGAGGCCGTATCAAGGCCTCGCTGTCAGACCCGGACCAGGCGCTCGTCCCGGGCGCGGGCGCCGAGCAGCTCGAGCGGGTCGAGCCGTCGGCCTCCCGACTCCGCCCACAGCGCCGTCCGCTCGATGTCCACGGTGCGCGCGTCGGTGCCGGGGACGAGCAGGGCCACCAGCTCGTCGGGCCGGACCTGGGCGCGCGGCGTGAAGCGGATGTGCGCATCCAGCACGGCCGGAGGCTCGGCAACCGACGCCTCGAGGGACGCGATGGAAGGGCGAGCGTCGAATTCGCGGGTCTGCGCTTCGCTCTGGCGGCGCACGATCAGGTGCTCCCGCTGAAGCAGCACGGCAATGCGCGCCTCGAGCTCCCCGCGGAGGGACTCCGGCGGCAGGCCGGCCTCCTCAAGGAAGGCGCGGGGGAACCGCACCCGGTACGAGGCGCCTTCCAGCTGGCTCATGAGCGAAGGCGGCTTGAAAAGGATGGGCCGGAAGGCCAGCACCCGGAGCGCATCCGGCAGCACCGCGTTCAGCCTCTCGGCGAGGTCCACGGCGGGCGGACGGGTGAGCTCCAGGTCGAAGACCTCGGCCCGTGAACGAAAACCCAGCGGCAGCGGGGGACCGAACGACATCCTGAGATGCGGATGATGCCCCTGGGTGAAAGCGAGCGGCAGCCCGGAGCGCCGCAACGCGCGCTCCCAGGTGCGCATGAGGTCGAGGTGCGAGGTGAAGCGCATCTCGGCCCCCTTCTCGAACAGGATGCGGAAGCGCGTGCTGGTCTGCACGCCGGACGCCGCCGGGCCCGCCGGCGACGCGCGGCGACGCGCGCTCCGGCCGTAGGCCGGCGCGGGCACCGCGGCACGCGCGCGGTCCAGGTCGAGCGGCGGATGCGGCTGCCGCGCCCACGGCCGCTGCGGGCAGTCGGTGACGCCGCACGAGAAGCAGATGTCCTCGAGCCGGCAGTCGTCCGTGACCGCGGCGCGCTCGGCGCGCCGCTTCTCGCGCACCAGGAACCTCTTCGTGACCGGCGACTGGATCACGTCCCACGGCTGATCGAGATCGGCCGAGCGCGCCACCAGCTGGCGCTCGGGGTCGAGCCCGAGGTCGCGGAACACCTCCATCCAGGTGCCGAAGCGCAGATGCTCGCTCCAGGCATCGAAGCGGCAGCCGCGACGGAAGGCCTCCTCCACGGCCCGGCCGAGCCGGCGGTCGCCGCGCGTGAAGACGCCCTCGAGCAGCGAGGTCTCCGCGTCGCGGTACTTGAGCGTGATGGGCCTGCCTTTCGACGCCTCGCGCAGCACCCCGAGCCGGCGGTTGAGCTCCGCGGTCGAGAGCTGCTCCGCCCACGCGAACGGCGTGTGCGGCTTGGGCACGTGCGGCGAGACGCTCGCGGTGACCCGGAAGCCGCGGTTGCCCTCCGCGCGGGCGCGCTGCCACGCCCGGGTCGCGAGGTCGGGGATGGCCCGGAGGTCGTCGTCGGTCTCGCCCGGCAGCCCGCACATGAAGTAGAGCTTGGCGCCGGTGTAGCCCTCGCGCGCCGCGGTCGCGACCGAGCTCAGCAGCTCCTCCTCGGTGTGGTTCTTGTTGACCACGTCACGCATCCGCTGGCTGCCGGCCTCGGGAGCGAGCGTGATCGATCCCTTCTTCTGCGCCGCGATGCGCCGCGCCACCTCCCCCGGCACGTTGTCCGGCCGGGTCGAAGGCAGCGAGATCTGCACGCGCGTCGGGCACAGCTCGTCCGCCAGCGCGCTCACCTGCTCCACGATCTGCGTGTGATCGGTGGACGACAGCGAGATGAGCGAGACCTCCTCCATCCCCGTCGCCTGGAGTCCCCGCAGCACCTCCTCGACCACCTGCTGCGCGGGCTTCTCGCGCACCGGGCGGTTGATCATGCCGGCCTGGCAGAAGCGGCAGCCGCGGGTGCAGCCGCGCATGATCTCGACCGAGAGCCGGTCGTGCGTGATCTCGCCCACCGGCAGCATGGGCGCCGCCGGGTAGTGCTCGCTCCGGAGCTCCTGCACCCACACCGAGCACACGCGTGCCGGGAAGCCCGGGCGCGGCGCCGGCGTCAGCCAGCCCTCGCTGCTGGCCGCCGTGACGTAGCCCGACGGCACGTAGACGCCGCGCACCTGAGCGAGCCGGCGCAGCAGCGCGGGACGGCCCCAGCGCTCCTGCTTCGCCCGCTTCACCAGGTCCACGACGCGGTGGATGACGTCCTCACCGTCCCCCACCACGAAGGCGTCCACGAACTCCGCCATCGGCTCGGGGCTGAACGCCTGGGCACCCCCGGCGATGACCAGCGCGTGGCGCTCGTCGCGGTCCACCGCGTGGAGCGGCAGCCCGGCTAGGTCGAGCATCATGAGCACGTTCGTGTACTGGAGCTCGTACTGGAGCGAGAAGCCGAGGATGTCGAACTCCGCCGCCACGGCCTGCGAGTCGAGCGAGAAGAGCGGGATGCCGAGCCGGCGCATCTCGGCCTCGGCGTCGGGCCACGGCGCGAAGACCAGCTCGGCCGCCACGTCCTCGCGGCGGTTGAGGACATGGTGGATGATCCTCAGCCCCAGGTTCGAGAGCCCGATCTCATAGGCGTCGGGGAATGCCAGCAGCACCCTGACCGCGGCCTGGTCCAGGGGCTTGCGCGGAACGTGAAGCGCATTGCCGATGTATCGGTTCGGCTTGGAGATACGCGGCAACAGCTGGTGCTGGATGAGTGCTGCGACCGCCGTGCTCATAGGTGAAGGGCTGCCTCCGGTGGGCGGGCACCGACCGTGGCCGGGTGAGCTCGTGGCGGCGCGCGCCGGGGCGGGATCGTTGGTGACGGGGCGGAAGGTCCGAACCGGCGGCACGCGGCCCGGCACCGGACGGGGGCCAACCTAGCACAGGCCCCCCGGGCTGCCAACCGCGCGGGGCCGCGGCGCGGGGCCGCCGTGGCAGGGTCGGATGGCCGCGGCCGGGCCTCCCGGCGTTGACTTCGGCGGGCCCGGGAGTAGTCTCCGCTCCAAGCGATGGGTCGCGACGCGCCGCCGTCCACCGACGGCGGGACAGCCGCCCCCGAAGTCCGTCGGGCCGGGGCCGCGCGGCATCCATCCGCGAGGACCAAGTCATGGCAAGCCTCAGGCCCCTCTGGCTCTCCGTCGGCTCGCTCTGCGACCGCCTGCGCCGCAGCGAGTCCCTGGTGGTGGGACTCGGTTTCGACGGGACCCTCACGCCGATCGCGGATCACCCGAACGCGGCCGCGCTATCGCCGCGCGCGCGCGAGGTGCTCGTGCGCCTCTCGCGCCGTGACGGCGCGCGCCTGGCACTGGTGTCGGGACGCACGCTCGACGATCTCAGGGCGAAGGCCGGACTCGACGGCGTGTTCTATGCCGGCTCGTCCGGGCTCGAGACCCTGGACGAGGACGGGCGCCGCGAGGTCCACGTGGGCCCTGACCAGTCCGTCCCGGTGGAGCTGGTGCGCCAGCTCGAGAGCTGGTGCCAGCGCTTCCCCGGGTCGTGGGTCGAGCGGAAGCCCAGCTCGTGTGCGCTCCACTACCGCGCGGTGGCGCCCAGTCTCCAGCCGGCCTTCGGGGCCGGCGCGCGCCGCCGGGTGCGCCCGTTCCGCAGGCAGGCGAGCCTGGTGCACGGCAAGGCGGTGTTCGAGGTGATGCCCGCAGTCGGCTGGGACGAGGCCGCGGCGCTCGAGCGCTGGCTCGAGCGCTCGCCGGCGAACGCGATGCTCCTGTTCTTCGGCGACGACACGCGCGACGAGCCGGTGCACGCGATGGTCCGCCGCCGCGGCGGCTTCGCGGTGGCGGTCGGCCGCGTCGTGTCGCGGGCCGAGTACGTGCTGCCGACGTGCGACGACGTGGTCTGGTTCCTCGAATGGCTCGACCGTGAGTGGGCGGACCGTCCCCGGCCGGCGCGCGGGCACGACGCAGCGGCCGCGGCGCGGGCCGAGGCCGCCGCGGCGGTCGGGGCTCACCCGCATCTGTCGCCTTCCACGTCCTGACGCACGGGCCCGCCCGGGCGTCGTCCTTCGCGGAGCGCGGCCACGGCGGCCGCGCTCCGCCGCTACACTGGTCCTTCCGAAGCAGGGCGAGGGAGACGATTTCATCCCACGCGCGCGCCCGCGCGCCCTGGGGGCGGCGCGCGCGTTCTGGTATGGTGCCGACGCTCTGTTCCTCTGACCCGCGGAGGCGCGCTTCCATGACGGTTTCGGACCGGACCTACTTCACGCTCAAGCGCCTGCATTCGCTGTCCGGCGTGGTCCCGATCGGCGTGTTCCTGCTCGAGCACTTCTTCACGAACTCGTTCGCGGTGCAGGGCCCGGAGGCCTTCAACCGCGCCGCCGAGCATCTCGCCGAGATCCCCTACGTCGTGCTCATCGAGATCTTCGGGATCGGGCTGCCCATCCTGTTCCACATGGTGCTCGGGCTGGTCATCGTCACCACCGGACAGGCGAACGCCGCGAAGTACCGCTACCAGAACAACTGGATGTACCTGCTCCAGCGGGTCTCGGGCCTGTTCCTGGTCGCCTACATCCTCTACCACGTCTGGACCACCCGGCTCTCCCCCGAGGTGATGCGCGGCGAGACCGACCTGTTCGGCATGATGAGCGACGACCTGCGCAACCCGGCCCTGTTCGCGTTCTACGTGCTCGGCGTGCTCGCCGCCAGCTACCACTTCGGCAACGGCCTGTTCGGCTTCGCCATCCACTGGGGCCTGGCCACCGGGCGGCGCGCCCAGCGCAACGTCGCGCGGCTGGGGCTCGCGGTGTTCGTGGTCCTCTCGCTGGTCGGGATCAACAGCCTGCTCGCCTTCATCCACCGGCCGGTCCGCATGTTCGAGCGCGCGCCCGAGGCGAAGCCGGCCTCGAGCCCGGCGGCGCCGGCGGCGCGCCCCGGGGGAGGGACCCGCTGATGGCCCAGCCCCGCATCGCCGTGGTCGGCGGTGGGCTCGCCGGCCTCATGGCCACGATCCGGATCGCCGAGGCCGGCGTGCCCGTGGACCTGTTCTCGATCGTCCCGGTCAAGCGCTCGCACTCGGTGTGCGCGCAGGGCGGCATCAACGGGGCGGTGAACGTGAAGGGCGAGGACGACTCGCCCGAGATCCACTTCTACGACACCGTGAAGGGCGGCGACTTCCTCGCCCACCAGCCGCCGGCCAGGGCGATGTGCTACGCCGCGCCCGGCATCATCTACCTGCTCGACCGCATGGGCGTGATGTTCAACCGCACCGCCGAGGGCTTCCTCGACTTCCGCCGCTTCGGCGGCACGCTCTACAACCGCACCGCGTTCGCCGGCGCCACCACCGGGCAGCAGATGCTCTACGCGCTCGACGAGCAGGTGCGCCGCCACGAGGCCGCGGGGCTGGTGACCAAGTACGAGCAGTGGGAATACCTCGGCATGGTCCGGGACGGCTCGGGCCGCTGCGTGGGTCTGGTCGCGCTCGACCAGCGCCGCATGACGCCGAAGGCGTTCCGGGCCGACGCGGTGATGCTCGCGACCGGCGGCCCGGGCCTGCTGTTCGGGCGCACCACGAACTCGGCGATCAACTCGGGCTCGGCGGCGGCCTCCGCGTACCTGGAGGGCGCGTGGTACGCGAACGGCGAGTTCATCCAGATCCACCCCACCGCCATCCCGGGCGAGGACAAGCTGCGGCTCATGAGCGAGTCCGCCCGCAGCGAGGGCGGCCGGGTGTGGGTGCCGCGCAAGCGGGGCGACACGCGCCGCCCGCAGGACATCCCCGAGGCCGAGCGCGCCTACTTCCTCGAGGAGAAGTACCCGCGCTACGGGAACCTGGTGCCGCGCGACGTGGCGAGCCGCGAGATCCACCGCGTGTGCGTCGAGGAAGGGCTGGGCGTGGACGGGAAGATGATGGTCTACCTCGACCTCACCCACATCCCGCGCGCGGAGCTCGACCGCAAGCTCGGCGGGATCATCGAGATCTACGAGAAGTTCACCGGCGAGGACCCGCACACGGCGCCGATGAAGATCTTCCCCGCCGTCCACTACTCGATGGGCGGCCTGTGGGTGGACTACGAGCGGACCGCGGACGGGTTCCTGGACCTGGCGAGCCCGAAGAACCACATGACGAACATCCCGGGCCTCTACGCGGTGGGCGAGTGCGAGTACCAGTACCATGGCGCCAACCGGCTGGGCGCGAACTCGCTGCTCTCCTGCATCTACGCCGGCCAGGTGGGCGGCCCGGCCGCGGTGGCCTGGGCGCGCAACCAGAAGAGCGCGGCGGCCGACGTGGCGGCCCCGGTGTTCGAGGAGGCCGAGAAGCGCTGGACCGCGCGCTTCGCGGAGCTGTCGAAGCGCGAGGGCGACCAGAACGCCTACGTGCTCGCCGAGGAGCTGGGCCAGTGGATGCTCGAGCACGTCACCATCGTGCGTCACGACGACAGGCTCAGGGCCACCGACGCGAAGATCCTCGAGCTGGCCGGGCGCTGGAAGCGCGCCGCCGTCCTCGACGAGAACCCGTGGGCGAACGGGCCGCTGTCGTTCCTGAACCAGTTCGAGAAGATGCTCGCGCTCGCGCGCGTGGTGACGCTCGGCGCGCTGCGGCGCGAGGAGAGCCGGGGCTCGCACTACAAGCCCGCCGCGCCGGAGCGCGACGACGCGCGCTGGCTCAAGACCACCATCGCCACGTTCTCGCCCGACGGTCCCTCGTTCCGCGACGACCCCGTGGACACCTCGCTCGTCACGCCGGTCGAGCGCAAGTACGACTAGCCCGGAGCCCGCGATGCCACGCACCACCATCGAGCTGCGCATCCGGCGCCAGGACGGTCCCTCCACCGCCCCGCGCTGGGAGGAGTTCTCGATCCCCTGGCGTGCGGGGATGAACGTGATCTCCTGCCTGATGGAGATCCGCAAGCGCCCGGTGACAAAGCAGGGCACCAGGACCTCGCCCGTGATGTGGGAGGCCTCGTGCCTGGAGGAGGTGTGCGGCGCCTGTACCATGCTCGTGAACGGCCGGCCGCGCCAGAGCTGCGCGGCGCTCGTGGACCAGCTCCCCGCGGGCGTCATCACGCTCGAGCCGCTCGCCAAGTTCCTCGTGGTGCGCGACCTCATCGTGGACCGGCTCCCGATGTTCGAGGCGCTCAAGCAGGTCCGGGCGTGGATCCCGATCGACGGCACCTACGACCTCGGCCCCGGGCCCAGGATCGCCGAGACCGAGCGCGAGCTGTCCTACGCGTTCTCGCGCTGCATGACCTGCGGCTGCTGCATGGAGGCCTGCCCGCAGTACCACGGGCGCTCCGAGTTCCTCGGCCCCGCCCCGATCGCGCAGGTGCGCCTGTTCAACGCCCACCCCACCGGCGCCATGAACGCGCACGAGCGGCTCGAGGCCATCATGGGCCGCGGCGGGCTGGTGGACTGCGGCAACGCGCAGAACTGCGTCGAGGTCTGCCCGAAGGAGATCCCGCTCACCGAGGCGTTCGGCGAGCTGGGGCGCCAGACCACCGTGCTCTGGCTCAAGAACCTGCTGCGCAGGTAGGCGCGCGCCCCGTGAGCGGCTTCGCCGCGGACCGTGCCTCGGGCTCGGGCGAGGTGGCGCTGGCCTTCCTCCGCGAGCTGGAGCGCTGGGCCGCCACCGACACCTCGACCTCCGCTCCCGCGCTGCGCGACGCGCTGCTCGCGCGCCTGCGGGCGGCGCAGGCCGCGCAGCCCAACCTCGCCCTCATCCACCAGCTCGCGGCGCGCGCGCTGGACGTCGCGGACTCGGGCGTGGTGCGCGGCGACACGCCCGCCGCGCTGCGCGACGCGCTCGCCGGCTCGTGCGCCGCCGAGCGTGCCGACCTCGCGGTGGCCCAGGCCGCGGTGGCGCGCACCGCGGCCGCGCTGCTGGACCGGCGCGGCGGCTGGATCGCGACGCTCTCGGCGAGCGGCGCGGTGCGCGAGGCGCTGGTGCACGCACACCAGTCCGGCTGCGAGCCGCGGGCGCTGGTGGCCGAGGGCCGTCCCGGCCTCGAGGGCCGCTCCCTCGCCGCCTCGCTCGCCGCGGCCGGTATGCCGGTCTGGCTGGTGGTGGACGCCGCGCTCCCGCTGCTGCTCTCGCAGGTCACGGCGGTGTGGCTCGGCGCCGACGCCGTCACCGAGCACGGCGTGCTCAACAAGGTGGGCTCCTACGCCGCCGCGCTCGCGGCGCGCGAGCACTCGGTGCCGGTCCACGCGCTGGCGATGCGGCGCAAGTTCCTGCCCGCCGCCACCGCGGCGCTCAGAATCGCCGAGATGCCTCCCGCCGAGGTGTGGGCCGAGCCCGCGCCCGGAGTGCGCCCGCGCAACGTCTACTTCGAGGTGGTGCCCATGGAGCTGCTGCGCGGCATCGTGGTCGAGGACGGCGTGCTGGGGTCCACCGAGGCCGCGACCGTGGCGCGCGAGCGCCCGCTGCCCACGGAGCTGGCCGGGGCGTAGGGCGACCCCGGAGCGCCGGGGACCGCCAGCCGGTGCTGGATTCCCGCCTCCCCCGTCAGCCCTTCACCACGACGAAGGGCCGGAGCTTCGCCACCGTCTTCGCGAGGTCCGCGCCCTCCACCACCCGCACCACCTCGGCCACGTCCTTGTAGGCTTCGCTGGTCTCCTCGCGCAGCGTGTCGCGGCCCTCGTAGCGCACCACCACGCCCTGCGCCCGCAGCTCCTGCACCAGGTCGCGCCCGCGCGTCTCGCGCACCGCCTGGGTGCGGCTCATCTGCCGGCCGGCGCCATGGCACGAGGAGCCGAACGCGTGCTCCATCGAGCCGGGGCGGCCGAGCAGCACGAACGAGTAGCGGCCCATGTCGCCCGGCACCAGCACCGGCTGGCCAACGGCGCGGTAGGCCGCGGGCACGTCAGGATGACCGGGCGGGAACGAGCGCGTCGCGCCCTTGCGGTGCACCAGGCAGCGCACGCGTCCCGCCGAGGTCTCGTGGGTCTCGAACTTCGCGATGTTGTGCGCCACGTCGTAGATCAGATCGAGCCCGAGGTCCCCGGCGCTGCGCCGCAGCACCTGCTCGAACGCGCGCCGCACTCCGTGCGCGATGCACTGGCGGTTCGCCCAGGCGAAGTTCGCGGCGGCGCACATCGCCGCCAGATAGGCCTGAGCCTCGGGCGAGCGCAGCGGGGCGCACGCGAGCTGGCGGTCGGGCAGGTGGATGCCCCAGCCGGCGAGCTTGCCCAGGACGTCGCGCACGTAGTCGGTGCAGATCTGGTGGCCGAGCCCGCGCGAGCCGCAGTGGATCATCACCGTCACCGCGCCGCGCTCGAGCCCCAGCGCCCGCGCCCCTTCCGGGTCGTAGACCTCCTCGACCTCCTGCACCTCGAGGAAGTGGTTGCCGGAGCCGAGCGTGCCGAGCTGGTTCTTGCCGCGCAGGCGTGCCGCCTGGCTCACGGCGTCCGGGTCGGCGTCGGCCAGCACGCCGTCCTCCTCGCAGTGCTCGAGGTCGCTCGCCCGTCCCATCCCGCGCGCCACCGCCCAGCGCGCCCCCTGGCGCAGCGCCTGGTCCAGCTCGGGGAGGCTGCAGCGCACCGCTCCCGAGGAACCCACGCCGCACGGCACCTCGCGATGGAGCGCGTCGGCCAGCGCGTCGAGGTGCGGTTGCAGCTCGGCGCGGGTGAGCCGGCTGCGCAGCAGGCGCACGCCGCAGCCGATGTCGTAGCCGACCGCGCCCGGGGAGACCACGCCCTCGTCCGGATGCATGGCCACCACACCGCCCACCGGCAGGCCGTAGCCCCAGTGCGCGTCGGGCATCGCGATCGAGGCCTCGAGGATCCCGGGCAGGTGTGCGGCGTTCTTCACCTGCTGGGGGGTCCGGTCGGAGAGCATCTTCTCGAGCAGCGCCCGGTTCGCGATCAGCACGCCGGGCACCCGCATGCCGCCCTCCCGCGGCAGCATCCAGCGGAATTCGTCGAGTTGCACCACACCGGCCGGGATCCGGCTCTCATCGGTCATGGGACGAGTCTGCCCGGCCCCCGGCCGCGTTTCAACGGGCCGCCCGGCCACCGCTCCCGCCCCGGACGGTCCCCGACCGGCGGCGTCTCGCCCTTCAGGTAGCGCCCGGTCCACGACTCCTCGCACGCGGCGATGGCCTCGGGCGGGCCCTCGGCCAGCAGGCGGCCGCCGGCCTCGCCGCCGTCGGGGCCCAGGTCCACGACCCAGTCGCAGTTGCGGATGACGTCCAGGTTGTGCTCGACCACCACCACGGTGTCACCGCGCGCGGTGAGGTCGTCGAGCACCTCGAGCAGGCGCTGGACGTCGGCGAAGTGGAGACCCACGGTCGGTTCGTCCAGCAGGTAGAGCGTGGGGCCGCCGCCGCGCCCGGAGAGCTCGCGCGCGATCTTCAGGCGCTGCGCCTCGCCGCCCGAGAGCCGGTTCGCGGGCTGGCCGAGCTTGAGGTAGCCGAGCCCCACGCGCCGCAGGATGTGGAGCGCGCGCGTGAACCTGGGCTCGCTCGCGAAGTGCTGGAACGCCTGGTCCACGGTGAGGTCGAGCGCGTCGCGGATGCTCAGGCCCCGGTGGCGCACCTCGAGCACCTCGCGCCGGTAGCGGTCGCCATGGCACGCCTCGCACGGCACCAGCAGGTCGGCGAGGAAGTACATCTCGACCGTGACCCAGCCCGCGCCCTCGCAGGCCTCGCAGCGCCCGCCCGCGGTGTTGAACGAGAACGCCCCCTCCCGGAGCCCGCGCGCCAGCGCCGCCGGCTGGCGCGCGTAGACTTCGCGGAGCGCCGCGAAGGCGCCCATGTACGTGACCGGGCAGGAGCGCGGCGTGCGGCCGATCGGCGACTGGTCCACCAGCGCCACGCGCTCGAGCTTCTCGAGCCCGCCGACCGCGCGGTGAGCGCCGGGCGGCTCCTCGGCGCGCCCCTCGAGCGCGCGCCTCGCCGCGCGGTAGAGCACCTCCTCGACCAAGCTGCTCTTGCCCGAGCCCGACACGCCGGTCACCGCGGTGAGCCGCCCGAGCGGGAAGCGCGCGTCCACGTCCTTCAGATTGTGATGCCGGGCGCCCTGCACCGTCACGAAGGCGGTCGGCGCGCCTGCGATGCGGCGGCGCTCGACCCGCTGCTCGCCGCGCAGGTAGCGCGCGGTCTCGGTGTCCACCCGCTCGAGCGCCTCGCCGCCGGGGCCGGCATAGAGCAGCCGGCCGCCCTGCTCGCCGGCGCCCGGGCCGAGGTCCACCAGGTGCGCGGCGGCGCGCATGACCAGGGGCTCGTGCTCCACCACCACCAGCGTGTTGCCGCGCGCGGCCAGCTCCTCGAGGATCGCCACCAGCCGGTGGGTGTCGCGGGGGTGGAGCCCCACCGTGGGCTCGTCGAGCACGTAGAGCGTGTCCGCCAGGTTCGCGCCCAGCGCGTTCGCCAGCTCGATGCGCTGCGCTTCGCCGCACGAGAGCGTGCGGGTCAGCCGGTCGAGCGTGAGGTAGCCCAGGTCCACGCGCTCCAGGAACCGCAGCCGCGCCTCGAGCTCCCTTATCACCGGGCCGGCGACCGCACGCTCGGAGTCAGTGAACGCGAGCCCCGCCACCCAGGCCACGCTCTCCGCCACCGTCAGCGCGTTGACCTCGGCGATGGTCCGGCCGGCGAGCCGCACCGCCAGCGCCTCCTTCCGCAGCCGCGTGCCGCCGCATCCGGCGCAGGGCAGGGCGGTCTGGTACCTCTTCACCAGGAAGCGGTTGCCCGCCTTGTACGACTTCTCCTGCCGGCGCTCGAGGAACGGGATCACGCCGCGGAAGCCTTCGCCACCCTCGAGCAGGAGGCGGCGATGCTCCGCGGCGAGCCGGCTCCAGGGCACGTCGAGCGGGATGCCGCGCTCGCGCGCGAGCTTCTCGACGCGCGGCCACGCGATGCTCTTCCAGGAGCCCGCCCAGGGCCTCAGCGCCCCCTGGCGCAGGCTTCTCAAGGGGTCCGGCACGATGAGGCCCTCGGTGAACGTGAGCACGTTGCCGAACCCGCGGCAGGCCGGGCACACGCCCAGCGGGCTGTTGAAGGAGAACAGGGCGGGCTCGGGGCGTGGCGCGGGCGTGCCGCAGTGCGCGCACTCCCAGCGCTCGCTGCGGCGCTCGGGCGCGCCGTCGCCGCGCCCGAGCAGGAGGCGGCCCTCGCCGCGCCGGAAGGCCTGCTCGCACGAGTCAGCGAGCCGCGACTCCTCCCCCGCGCGCCAGGTGAAGCGGTCCACCACCACCAGCACCTGCGCCGTGCCGCGCCCGAGCCGCGGCGGCGGCTCGAGCGCCCGGACCTCGCCGCGGTCGAAGACGCGCGTGTAGCCGGCGCGCACCAGGTGGCCGGCCTGCTCCTCCCACGCCATGCGCTCCGAGAGCTGCACCGGCGCGAGCACCAGGAGCGGCTGCCCCTCGGGCCACGCGACGGCCTCGCTCACGACCGACTGCGGGCTGTCGGCCCGCACCGGCCGGCCGCACGCGAGGCAGTGGACGGCGCCGAGGCGGGCGAACAGCAGGCGCAGGTAGTCGTAGACCTCGGTGGCAGTGCCCACCGTGGAGCGCGCGCTGTGCGTGGCCGACGCCCGCTGGATGGCGACCGCGGGCATGAGTCCGTGGATGGCGTCCACGTCCGGGCGCGGGAGAAGGTCGAGGAACTGCCGGGCGTAGGTGGAGACCGACTCGACGTAGCGCCGCTGGCCCTCGGCGTACAGGGTGTCGAAGGCCAGCGACGACTTGCCCGAGCCCGACACGCCGGTCACGACCGTGAGCCGGCCCCGCGGCAGGTCGAGGTCGAGGTTCTTGAGGTTGTGCTGGCGGGCGCCGCGGACGTGGATCGCCGCCAGGCCGTCCGGGGCTTTCTCGGCCAACGGTGCCTCTGGCGCGGGGATCGCGGGCGACCGCGCCCGGACCGGGCGCGGCACTGCCGGTGAGCGACGGACTATAGCACGGAGGGCGGCAGCACGGACCGGCGGTCGGTGGCGCGGACGGCCCGTCCTTCCGTGGA
>ERZ1292640.935-Hain-H43-02um-R1-935-length-24134-cov-44_pt1 | contig 24134 bp, 22 predicted proteins | sample MGYA00564404_ERZ1292640 | MGnify/ENA primary metagenome ERZ1292640 (study PRJEB36523, sample SAMEA6512636) | groundwater metagenome | collected 2019-01-08 | study: AquaDiva: Metagenomics assemblies of 32 groundwater samples
CCAACCTGACCGTATAGAGAGTCTTTTCCGATAACCAGAAGACCAATGCCTGACAGAACCGCCACGGCGGCAAGCACTGAAAGCAGCCGCTTGCGATCGTAAACGAACGTGAGCCAATGCATATTGCAGTTACCTCCTGACTTGGGATTATACGCTCTTCCGGGTTTTTAGTGGGCGCGGCTCCCGGGGGGCCTGTTTGCGTTTCTCGAGGGTAGCGGCTGCCGACGGCTGCCCAGGGCAGCGCCGCGTGTGCCAGCAGAGCAGGCGGTTCGACGGAATTCGGTTCCCCTCCAGCAAGAATCCCGGCGGCGTTTGCGTGGCGGTGTTACCCGACCGGTTGGTCCCACCGGCCTACATTGAGGTCTTCGATCCGTACGGCCACCTGGCCCAGCGCCTTCCATAGTCTGGTCTCGCTTGTCGCCGCCGGTCAGGGTTCCAGCCGCAGCACGGCCACGCCGCGGTCTTCGATGGTCGCTTCGAGAGTTCGGCCGGCCGCCTTGGGAGTCGCTTTCGTCTGCCAGAGATCTCGCGCGCGCGAGAACGGGCCATAGCCTTCGTCGAGCGTGACCGTAACCGTCCGGGGCGTGCGGGTCGGATTCACGAGCCACAAGTACGTGCCCCCCGCTCCCGCGTGCAGCCGTACCTTCACGTGCGGATCGCTGACCCGCACCATCTGGCGCACGCCCGCCCAGTCGAGCAGACCGGCAAAGAACGCCATCGTCTCCGGAGCATGGTGCAGATAGTAGCCCGCTCCCGGGAATGTGCCCACCAGCAGCGCGCGCCCTTTTCCCAGCTTGTGCTCGACCGCCGCCGGTTTGCCGTTGCCATGGCGCCCCGCCACGGTTCCGCCCGCCGGTTCGTATTCCTGGAGAAAGAAGCGGCCGGAAATGCGTTTGCCCTGCACTTCCAGCGTGAGGTTGTCGAGCAGGTCCGGCGTGAACTCGACGTAGCTCTCGCGGGCGCCGAACAGCGCGTCCAGACCGTAGTTTGGCTGCCGCGTGCCCACCTTTCCTCGCTCGCCGAAGTACGCCGGCAGGCCCTCGCTCACCAGGCTCCCGCCCTGCTTCACATACTCCACCAACTTCTTCGCGGTGGCTTCCTTCAGATGAATCGGGTAAGGAAGATACACCAGGGGGTATTCCTGGATGTGGTCGATGTGCACGAAGTCCGGCTGAATGTTGGAATCGAAAAAGGCCTGGTATGCTCCGCGTGCCGACTCGGCGTAATACTCGGTACTGCCCTGCTGCACGTAGTTGAAGATCTGCGATTCGGGCACGAAGACAATGCCCACTTCTCCCTTGACGGGGCGCGACTTCCACAGCTCCGGCTGCGCGTTGGCCCACCGCGCGACCCTTCCGGCCATCTCCGCGCGCGGCGTGACGCTGCCGTCCATGCCGAAAGCGCCGAACGCGCCGAACAGCGGGCCGTCGAGCAGAGGCCGCCACCGCGGGTACAGGATGCCGGTTGCCCCGCCCGTCATCGAGATCAAGTTCCAGAGCCGGACGTCCTTGTCGTCGGTGATGCGGCCGTCCTCGCGCGGCCGGCCGATGACCTGCGGCTGCATCCACAGCGGCCCGGCCTGGGCCTCGGCGTGCCAGAACGGCTTGCCCCGCGCCCCGCCGCGGACAAGATCGACCGCGTGGAACTGCTTCCAGGGCTCGCTGCCCTTGCGCGATGCCACCCAGGTGAAGCCCCAGGTATCGACTTCGGCCGCCGACCGCCACTCATCGTTGGCGGAGGAAGGCAGGCCTTGCAGCGACGAGGCGACTCCGTGCGCAGTGATCTTGTTCTTCTTATCGAGCTTGCGGATCAGGTCCACCCGCCATTTCAGCAGCCGGAACTGGTCGTCGATGCGGAACTCCAGCCAGTCGAGGCTCTCCGGATAGCCGCTGAAACTCCGCGGCGGATGCACGAAGTCCCACTCGGCGTAGCTGTAACGGTGCCACGCTCTGCCGAGCGCCTCGATCGTCCCGTATTTTGCCTTCAGCCACTCGCGGAATTTCTTCTGCGTCGCCTCGCAGTAGCAGTACATCCGCTGCGGGCTTCCCCCGTTGAAGGAGTGTTCGTTCCACAGATCGTAGGCCGACATGGCGGGATGGCTCTTGTAGTGTTCGACCAGCGCCGTCAGGAACTTCTCGGCGTGCGACCGGACGTCTTCGTTATCCAGGCATAGCCCCGGGAAGCCGCCGACCGCGCTGGAGCCGGAAATGCCCGAGTGGATCACGCTGCCGTCGGAGCCCTGGTAGCGCGCGTGCGGGTACTTGTCGAACATCCACTCCGGCGCCGCGGTGATCATCTCGGCGATGACGGTCCTGATGCCGTTCTGCGCGGCCAGGTCCATCATGCGGTCGTAATCCCGCCAGTCGTACTTGCCCGGCGCGACTTCGATCGCCGACCACATGAACCAGTGACGGAAGGTGTTCATCCCCACCTTGGCCGCGGTCTGGAAATCGCGCGCCCAGTCTGCCTCCGGCGGGTTCGACTTGCGGAAGTAAACGGCGCCATAGGGAAACACCGGGTCGGCCGCCCACAGGGCCGCGCCGGCCAGCCAAAGGCCGATGAGGAAGGATCGCATGTTGCCTCGCTAAAAGACGAACTTGAGGCCGAACTGAATCTGCCTGCCGGTCGCCGACGAACCCGAGAGCTTGCCAAATTGCACGTTGTTGTCGTCGCAGGCCGAGCCGGGCGTCCGGCCGATGCAGGTCATGGCCGGGCTGTTGGAACTGGGGAGCAGAAACGTCGGCGTGTTGGTCAGGTTGAAGAACTCGGTGCGGAACTGCACCCGGTATCTCTCGGTGACCGACACTTCCTTGAACAGCGAGAAATCGAAGTTGACCGAGCCCGGGCCGCGCGCGACGCGCCGCGCCGAATCGCCGAACATCTGGATCGGCGCGCCCGTCCGGCTCGGCGTCGTTCCGGGCACGCGGAAGGCCGCGGCGTTGAAGAACCGGTCCGGGCCGCGCTGGCCGCGCGGCACTTGAATGGGCTGGCCCGCCACTCGGTCCGGCACATTGAAGGTATTGAAGATGGGCGGCAGGCGGTTGGTGCGGACATCGGTGGGAAAGCCGCCGCGCAGCGTCGTGATGCCGTTCACCTGCCAGCCGCCGATCAGGCGCGACGCGAGCGAGTTCGAACCCAGCCAGGGCCGGCCCGGTCCCCAAGGAAGCTCGTAGCCGTAGCTGAGGGTGAAGACCTGCGGCACGTCGATGGGCGCCGGCCCTTTCTCGCGCGACAGATTGTAGGTGTCCAGGGCGATGGAGGTGCCGCCGTTCTGGGTGAACGCGCTCGGTCCCGCGCCGAACTGCTCGAGGTTCTTCTGGATGGTGTAGTTCATCAGGAAGTTCAGCCCGGAGCTGTGGCGCTTCTCCACCCGGAGGTTGAAGGCGTTGTAGTTCGAAGTGGCCAGCGAGAAGCTCGGGATCACCACGCCGTTCACCATCGGGAACGGACGCAACCGCTGCACGTTTCGGCCGTCCAGCGCGTACTCGAACGGCACCTGGTTCTTGTTGATGAACAGCGTGGCCAGGTCGCGCCCGATCGCGCCCTGGTAGGAAGTCTCGATCAGCAGCGCCTCCCACGGCTGGAACTGGATCGAGAGGTTGTACTGGTGCAGCATGGGGAAGCGCGCATCGTGGAGCCCCTGGGTGCGGATCGTGCGCGACAGCGGCCGTTCGGCGCTGAAGCCCTCCAGCGTCGCCGAAGTCGGTCCCGCCTGCACCGGAGTGTTGATCGTGTAAGGCGGTGCGACCGTGCGCGAGGCGCTCACCACCGGCGCCACCAGCGCCGGGGTGTTGGGGTTGTTGCCGGCGATCTGGGTGACTTCCTGGTTCTGATCGCGCAGCCCGTAGAAAATGCCGTAACCGCCGCGCAGGACCCAGCGGCGCCGCACCTGGTAGGCGAACCCGATTCGCGGCCCGACGTTGTTGTGGTCGCCATCGACGATGGCGCGCGTGTAGCCGTCCTTGCCGGGAACGGCGAAGCGCACCTTTTCGAGGTCAAACAGGCCGCCGCGGTCGCGCCCATCCACCGGCTGGGTATACAGGTCATACCGCAGGCCGAGGTTCAGGGTGAGGCGCTGCGTCACTTTCCAGTCGTCCTGGAAGAATCCGCCGAAGTAGATCTCGCGCTGCCGGCCCCAGTCCAGCATCTGCGTCCCCTGGATCAGGCTGGGAAAGCCCATCAGAAAGTCGGCGAACGGGGCTCCGGAGCCCGGCGTGTCCGAACTTGACGAGAGAATCGACCCGAAAATGAACTGGCCGAAGAAAGGGTTGCCGCGCAGGTTGTCGAATCGCGGGCGGCGGATGTCGGCGCCGGCCTTGAAGGTGTGCTTCCCGCGGGTAATCGATATGGTGTCGGCGAATTGAAAGCGGTTCTCGTAGTTCAAGTCACTGGAACCCGCGCCCCAGTTGTCGAACTGGGTCGAGCCGGTCGCCTCGCCCGAGAAATGGAAAGCGATGTTGGGGAAGCCCTTCACCGGGAACGGGAACAAGGCGAGGTTGTTGGCCAGCGCGAACTTGACGCCCTCCTCGATGTCGTTCACGATCACGCTCCCGTTGTGGCGGGTGTAGCCGGCGCGGGTCTCGTTGATGACCGCCGGAGAGAACACGTGCGTATCGCTGAGCACCACCTGGCGGATGTTCCGATAGACCTTATTGCTGCCGCCGATGAACCCGTCGAAGGCGCCGGGATTCGGGGTGGTCTGGTTGCTGAGCGAGAACCGCCCGAAGAGGTTGTTCTTCACCGAGACGGCGTGGTCGAGGCGCACGTCGAATTGATCGGCCCTGTAACCGCGCGGCCGCTGGCGGAAGAAGTTGCGCGACTGCGCGTCCGGCGGCCCGAAGTTCGGTTCCGGGATCAGTTTCACGATCGCCAGCGAGGTCTGGTTCAGTTGCGCGGCCGGGATGCGCGCGTTCGGGAACGGCGTGCCGATCACCGAGCCGCTGGGAGCGACGCGCCGCGCCAGGGGGTCGAAGATCGGCGTCCGCAGCAGCGACAGGTCGCCGTTGCGGATCACCGTCGGCGGGATACTGCCGATGCTCGACGCCGTGGCCGTGCGCTGGCGCGTCCCCTGGTAATCGGTGAAGAAGAACGTCTTGTCCCGGAAGATCCGGCCGCCGACGGCGCCGCCGAACTGGTTCTGCCGGAACTTCGCCTTCCGCAATCCGGCCGCGTTGGTGAAGAAGTTGTTCGCGTCCAGCTTGTCGTTTCTCAGGAACTCGAAGACCGATCCGTGGAACTCGTTGGCGCCGCTCTTGATGGTGGCGCTGACCACCGCGCCGGCGGCGTGGCCGAACTCGGCGGAAAACGCGTTCGTCTTGACCTTGAACTCCTGCACGGCATCCACACTGGGCACCAGCGCGATGCCGGTGCGGCCGATCGAGCCGGATGTCACGGTCGTGTTGTTGTCGACGCCGTCCAGCAGGACCTCGTTGGCCGAGAAGCGTCCGCCTCCGGCGATGAACGGCAGGTTGGTGCCCATGCCGAACATCGGCGTCGTGTTGCCCGCCAGCAGTCCAAGCGCGAAGGGATTCCGGCCGTTCAGTGGAAGGTCCAGGATCTTCTTGTTCTCGATCACCTGGCCCAGCGAGGAGGTGTCCGCCTCGAGCAGCGGCGTGGCTGCTCTTACTTCCACGAGTTCAATGACGTCTCCCGGCGTGAGGGTCAGCCGGACGGTCGCATTCTGGTCTACCTGCAAGGTGAACTGAGCCACCGTGGCGCGCTTAAAACCGCGCGCCCCCACCGTTATGGAATACTCCCCCGCCGGCAGGAATGGAACCGGGAGTTCGCCCTGCGCCCCGGTCTGCCCGGTGCGCGTCAGGCCGGTGTTCTTGTTGGAGACAGTCACCGCGGCGCCCGGAATCACCGCCGCCGTACTGTCCTCGGCAATCACGTTGATTGTGCCCGTCGCCACCTGTGCCTCCACCAGAAACGGACACACGCTGAGCGCAATCAGCACTGTCGTAAGCAACCGCATGCTACCTCCCTCCGCCCCCCGAGCGGCGCCGCTCGGGAGTCGCGAATATTGCTTCAGTATATGTGATGGGGACAGCCTGCGTGTTTCCCCTTTTTTCTGAGAATTTCCCCGCGCGCCCACCACTATCGTAGCGATGCCCCGCATGCCCCGTGCCGTGTTGCCCGGCGTTGCCCATCACGTTACACAACGCGGCGTGAACCGCCAAACCGTGTTCCTATGCCGTTCCGATTATGAAGTCTACCTGGAGCTCATGCGCGCCAGCGCCCACAGGTGCGCGGCAGCGCTTCTGGGCTATTGCCTGATGCCCAACCATGTGCACTGGGTCGTCTCGCCGCCCGAGGCCGATTCCTTAACGCGGGTGTTCGGCGAAGCGCACAGCCGGTACGCCCATTACGCCAACGCAAAGCTCAACCGAAGCGGACATTTTTGGCAGAACCGTTTCTTCTCCTGTGCGCTGGACGGGGCCCACCACTGGGCGGCGCTGCGATATGTGGAGCGCAACCCGGTGCGCTCCGGGCTGGTCGCCGCCGCTTGGGCTTGGGAGTGGTCCAGTGCGGCGGTGCACGCGGGTCGTGAACAGTCACCGGACTGGCTGGCGATGCGAGAGTGGCGTGAGACATTCAGCAGCGAAGAATGGCGGGTCTACCTGACGTCCGACACGCTCACGGAAGCCGACTTGGCGCTACGGGCGAACACCTATTCCGGCCGGCCGATCGGCCCGGAGGCATTCGTCGAAGCGGCCGAGGCCGCTTTGGGAAGACGCCTGCGCGCCAGCAAGGGGGGCCGGCCGCCAGGCCGCCAGTCCGCGGCAGCAGCCGGAGGAGAGCCGGCGCAAGCGTGGCTGTTCGCCGAAGGGTGAGGGAAAACAGGAAACATGCAGGCTGTCCCTTTTTTCTTTTTTACTCGTCCAGCGGGGTCACCGGGTCGATGAAGCGCCACGAAAGCGCCGCCAGCAGGTAGATGCCGGCCATCATGTAGAAGTTGAGCACGCTGCTGCCGGTGGCCTGCAACACATAGCCGACGATGACGGGCGCCAGCCCGCCGGCGAAGTTGCCCATCATGTTCATCGAGCCGGCGAGCGTTCCGGCGTACTTGCCGCCGACGTCCATGCAGGCGCCCCAAGCGCCGGGCATCAGCAGGTCGTTGGCGAAGCTGGCCATGCCCATCGCCACCATGGACCAGAAGGGGTCGCGAAGGGCGATGTGCAGCAGCAGCATCGAGCAAGCGCCGCAGGCGCCGATATAGGCCATCAGCCGGCGCGCCGGGGCTACACCGCCCGTCCAGCGTGTCACGCGCGGCGCAATCAGACCGGCGAAGATGCAGCCTACGCCGCCGAAAAACAGCGGAAAGATGGCCAGCCGGGCGGCGTGCTCAGGGGTCAACCCGCGGTACTCCTGCAAGTAGGTGGGCAGCCAGGTAATGTAGAAGTACCAGGGGTAGGCGATGCAGAAATACTGGGCCCAGAGCGCCCAGACTGTTCCCGACTTGAGGAACCTACCCCAGGGCACGTCGCCATGGCCGGAGGCGCGGCTGTCGGCGCCCTCCAGCAGGGCCAATTCCGCTTCGTTGACGCTGGGATGGTGGCGGGGGTTGTCGCGATACCAGCGGTAGAAGAAGACAGCCCAGATCACCCCGAGCGCCCCGAACAGCTCGAAGGAGCGCCGCCAGCTCATGAACTGGAAGACCAACACAACCAGCATCGGGGTGAAGGCCCCGCCCCAGCGCGCGCTCATCCACATGATGCCCTGCGCGCGCACGCGCTCGTGCTGCGGCAGCCAGGTGGTGAAGGACTTGGTCAGGTTGGGGAAGCAGCCGGCCTCGCCGGCGCCGAACAGGAACCGCATCACGATCAGCGAGGTCAGGCCCCAGACCCAGCCGGTGGCGGCCGTGAAGAACGACCACCACAACACGATCCGCATCAGCACCTTGCGCGGCCCCATCCAGTCGCCCAGCCATCCGCCGGGAATCTCGAACAGCGCGTAGGCCCAGGCGAAGGCGGCGAAGGCGGCGCCCATCTGCACCTTGGTGAGGCCAAGGTCGTGCATCATCAGCGGCGCCGCCTGCGAGATGCAGACCCGGTCGATGTAAGTGATCACCGAGAGCGTCACCGCGACGACCACCACCCAGTGCCGCGCCCGCGTGGGTCTGACGGAAGCCTGTACCGTGCTCATTCTTCCTCCCGGCTCAGCTCGGCGTCGAGCCAGTTCAGGTAGTTGGGAGCGCCATCAACGACCGGCAGCGCCAGCATTTCCGGCGTCTCGTAGGAATGAACCTTCTCCAGCTCGGCCCGGAGCCGCTCAAACAGGCCGCGCCGGGACTTGATCACCAGCAGCCACTCCGCATCTTCCTGCAAGGCACCCTTCCAGTGATAGAAGCTGCGCACCCCCGCCACCAGGTTAACGCAGGCGGCCAGGCGGCTCTCCACCAGCCGGCGGGCGATGCGTTCCGCCTCTTCCCCCGACGCGCAAGTGCTGAGAACGACAATTTTGTCAGTCATGGGCTTCCCAAAAGGGCAAAACAGGATTATAAACAAATGTAGGGCCATGAAAAAGACAATCTTCAGTCTGGCCGGATTGCTGGCCGCCGTGCTGGCGGGTTCCCTGCTCTTCCTTGCCCTGGACTTGAAGCGGGGCTACTCCGAGCTGGGCGCGAAACGGCAGCATATCCGGGACCTGGAACAGCGGAACGCCGAGCTGAAGGCCGAGAACCGGAAGAAGCGCGAGCGCATCGACAAGCTGCGCTACGACCAGCGCCAGCAGGAGCTGGAGATCCGCGAGCGCCAGAAGAAGGTGCGCCAGGGCGAGACCACGTTCGTCCTTCAGGACCAGAAGAAGCAATGAGCCGCTGAGCTTGTAGAGGCGCCAAGAAGGCAGACGGAACCGTCTGCCCCACCTTATTGGCGCGGTCCGGTGTCCGCCACCAACTGCATCACCCGCCCGTAGAGGTCTTCCACCTGCTGGCGGGTGCGCGCCTCGGCGGCCAGGCGCACGAGGGGCTCGGTATTGGACGCCCGCAGGTGGATCCAGCCATCCGGCAGGGTCACCTTCAGCCCGTCGGAGCGGTCCAGTTCGGCGCCGGGAAAGGCGTCTTCCAGCGCCTGCATCAGAACACCCAGCAGGCCATGCTCGTAGGCCGTCTCGCCGAACTTGCGCGCGTAGCGGGGCAGCCTGGCGGCCAGCGCCGAGATGGGCTGGCCCGTTTCGGCCATGCGGCCCAGCAGAAAGGCCATGCCGGTGTAGCTGTCGCGGCAGAGGTGGACCTCGGGGAAGATGATGCCGCCGTTGGACCCCTCGCCGCCGACCACCGCCTTAACGGCCTGCATCACTTCCACCACGTTGGCCTCCCCTACGGGCGTGCGGTAGACGCGGCGGCCCCGCTGGCCGGCCACGTCGTCGATCACCGCCGAAGTGCTGAGGTTCACCACCACGTCGCCGGGCAGGCGATCGAGCACGGCCTCGACCACCAGCGCCAGCACGTCGTCGCTGTCCAGCACGCGGCCGGTTTCATCGACCACCGCCAGGCGGTCGGCGTCGGGGTCTTGCGCGAAACCGATCTGGCAGCCCTCCCGGCGCACCAGTTCGGAAAGCTCGCCCAGCGCCTCCGGCCGCGGCTCGGCGGCGCGCGGGAACGGCTTGGTAGGGTCCACCGCGATGGCATGAAGCTCGCAGCCAAGCGCTTCCTCGAGGAAGCGGCAGCTTACCAGCGAGCCGGCGCCGTTGACGGCGTCGAGCGCCGCCCGGAAGCGGTGGGCGCGGATGCGGTCGCCATCGACGCGCTTCAGGATGCGCTCGAAGTGAAGCCGGGCGGGCGTCTCGGGGTCGGGAGTGATGCGCCGGATCTCGTAGTTGGCCGCCTGGCGGAAGGCGCTCTGGTGGTAGAGGTCGATCAGATCGCCGCGCTCGTAACGGTTGAAGAACAGGCCGCGGGCGTTGAAGAGCTTCAGCGCGTTGTACTCCGGCGGGTTGTGAGAAGCGGTCACCGCGATGCCGCCGCGGGCGCGGGTCGCGCCGACGTAGACCTGCACGGTGGGCGTGGGCAGCACGCCGACGTCCACCACCTCGCAGCCGGCCGCCAGCAGCCCGCAGGCCACCGCGTGCTGGAGCATCTCACCGCTGGCGCGGGTGTCGCGGCCAATCACCACCCGCCCGCCGTCCACATAGGTGCCGAAGGCCTGGGCGAAGGCGCAGGCCAGCGACGGCGTAAGGAACTCGCCGACGACGCCGCGGACTCCGGAAACGCCGATCTTCAACAGGTGCTCGCGTCTGGGCATGGTGGCTAGGAGTACCCCCGCACGAAATCAAGCAGCGCCTCGAAGAGCCGCTCGGGCGGCTCGCCGCGCTGCTCGCATATCACCCGCACGATCGGCTCGGTCTGGCTTACGCGAACGTGGAACCAGCGGTCGGGCCAGTCCACCCTCAGGCCGTCGATGGTGTTCGCGACCCCGTCGGCGTTGCGTTGGCGCAACTCCATCAGCATGGCCGGCACGCGGCCGGAGGCCAGCGGCACCTCGCCCTTGAGAATGGAATAGCGCGGGTAGCCGGCCACGATCTCCGAGAGCTTCCGTCCGCGCTCGCGCATCATCGACAGGATGGCGAGCATCGAGGCGATGCCATCGTAGACGAAGCGGAACTGCGGCATCATGACCGCGCCGGTGCCCTCGCCGGCCACGGCGATCTGCTCGGGGCGATAGCCGGCGAGCGCGTCGATGGCCGCCTGGCGGCCGACCGGCGCGCGCACCACCTTGCCGCCGTGACGGGCGGCCACCTCGTCCACCAGCGCGGTGGTCGAGACGTTGGTGATGACCAGCTTGCCAGGCCCGCGAGGCAGCAGGTAATCGGCCAGCATCGGCAGCACCGTCTCCTCCGAAACCGGCGCGCCTTCCTCGGTGGCCAGCGCCACCCGGTCCGAATCCACGTCGAACAGGAAGCCGGCGTCGGCCGCCAGCGGCTGCATCAGCGGGGCCAGTTGCAGGGCCACCATGCGCTCGGTGGTCGCCGGCTCATGGACGAAGGAGACCCCCTCGACCTGCGCGTTGATCAGCAGGAAGCCAAAGCCGAAGCGCTCGTTCATGCGCCGCAGCACCCGCGCCGAGGTGCCGTTGCAGCAGTCCACCACCACTTTGAAGCGCCGCAGGGCGTCGAAGTCGTAGGCGCGCGCCAGTTCGTCCAGGTAGGGGTCGATGGCGTTCTCGTCGGTGCGCAGCTTGCCGAGACGGTCCCACTCCACGAAGTTGAACTTCTTGAGGTGGTAGATGTCGAGCAGCTCGCTGGCTTCGGCGGTGGAGAGGTACGTGCCTTGCGGCCCGAAGAACTTCAGCGCGTTCCACTCGGCGGCGTTGTGGCTGGCCCCGATCGAGACGCCGCCGGCCGCCTCCAGCCGCCGGATGGTGTGCTGGATCACCGGGGTGGAAACGATGCCGAGCGAGATGACGTCATGGCCGCAAGCCAGCAGCGCGGCGGCCACGCCTTCGTGGATCATCACCCCGCTGGCCCGCGGGTCGCGGCCCACGATCACCGGGCCGCCCCACTCCAGGAAGGTGCCGAAGGCGGAGGCAAAATCCAGCACGTGCGCTGCCGTCAGCCCCGAGCCGACCACGCCGCGCAGCCCGACGTGCGAGATTCGCAGCACCTTCTGTTCCGCCATCCGGACTCACTTCTTCAGCCGCAACAACCCGAAGGCCTCCGGCACGTGGAAAGACCGCTGGCCGGTAGGCTGCCAGGCGATGAACTTGCGCGCCGGCGGCCGGGCCTGGCAGCGGTAGAGATTGATGCGCATCTCCAGGCCGTCGCGCGGCGGCCGGGCGTCGATCGCCTCGATCGGGATCTGCATCTCCCCGTACCAGATCCTGGCCGCGGCGTCGATGCGGGCCTTCACCTTGAAGCCCGAATTCCACACCCAGCCGCCTTCCGGCTTGGGCTTGTCGCGGTCGATATCAAGATCCACCCACTCACCCTGGGGAGAGACCTGAAACTCCTTGTACTGGCGGATGTTCTGGAAGTTGGCGCCGATGAACGCCTCGGCCACATCCCACTCCCACAGCTTGTTGGTTTCGGTGGTGGTCGAGGGGGCGGCGCGCAGATGGAGTTCCTCGTAGGGGCAGATGTAGAGCAGGTAGAGGTTGCGGTTGGTCCACCGCGAGCGGATCTCGGTGCGATGGCCGGCGACGGGCTTGCCGAGAGAGTCGTTCTCGGCGATGACTCCCTGAACGCCCTTCCAGGGCCTGGCGTTGGGATCGGCCGTCAGCTCAAAGTCGGTGTTGGAGTAGTGGCTGACGATGACGCCGGTGTTGGCCGCCGTCGCGAACAGCAAGAGGATGGGAATGTGCATGTCCTCTCCAATATAAGGCAAGAACGGGTCGGGCATGCCCGACCCCTACGGCTGCGCCGGCCGGCAGCGGTCGCTGCATTCGTGCTCCGGGAACATGCGGCGGAAGGACTCCAGCAGGAACTCGTTCGCTTCGCGGACGGTCTTGAAGCGGTCAGCGCCCTGGAGCAGTTGGCCGGAGAAGGTAGCCAGCCACTTGCCCCGCCGGGTTTTCTCGGCGCGTAGGCGGATTGGGCCGTCCTCGGTGTCGTGGGTGAAATCGAGGGGAACGTCTCTCAACCGCCTGGCGGCCACACGGGTCGCCTCGGCAAACCCTGCGGCCTCTTCGAGGCGCCGGCGGCACGCCTCACAGGCAAGGAGATGCTCTTCCACCCGGGCCAGGAGCCGTCTGTTGAGCCTCCTCAAGGAGTACGCTTCGAGCACGTCCTCGCCGGGGTGGGCATCGAAGTCGCGCATGACAGCCGACAAGCCCACAGCGTACCTTCATAATAGCCGTTTCGCGCGCGGATGGGAATCTCCGCAAACGCGCGGCAGCACACCCCTCAAGTGAGGGACTGCCTCATCAGGCTGAGATACCGCCGGCAGGTGGCCCTCATGTCGCCGGGGTGCTTGTCCTGCTCCAGGGAAAGGCAGCCGCGGAAGCCTACGGCCTTGAGCGCATCGGCGATGGCCTTGAAGTCCATCACGCCTTCGCCGGCGTGGACGAAGCGGCGCATCAGCCCGTCGATGTCGCGCATGTGGAGGTTCATGAGCTGGTTCTTCACCTTGTGAATGGCCAGCGGCGGGTATTCGCGCTGGCTCAGCGTCCAGCCGACATCCATGTTGTAGCCGAGGGCCGGGTCGCGGATGGCGTCCCAGAGCCGCAGGAAAGAGGCGGCGTCGGGGATCATGGTGTGGGTATGGTGCTCGATGGAGAGCTTCATGCCGTGCGCCTTGACCCGCTCCAGGCAGGCGCGCGTCGTCTGAACGTACGTCTGCCAGACCGCATCCCAGTCGAAGCCCGGTGCGATGTCGATGTGGAACTTCTCGCCCGGCTTCGGCTCGCTGATCTCGTAATAGCGCGGCAGGTAGTCCGTCGGCCCCTTCAGCTCGCGCGGCCACGGGGCCACGATGTTCAGGATCGGCGCGCCCAACTGTTTACCGATGCGGCAGCCGGCCTCGAAGTAATCCAAGTTGCGCTTGCGCTCTTCGGCGTTGCGGCTGGTAAGGCCCTCGATCACCGGCTGGAAGATGACGAACTGCGCGAGCGCCAGGCGGTTCTGCGCGAGCTTCTTCTTGAGCCGGTCGATCTTCGCGCCGGTCCAGAAGCGCTTGATGTCCTCCCGGCCCAACAGGATCATCTCGATGCCCTCGAAGCCGATCTCGCCGATGATGTCGATGGCTTCTTCGGGATCCGCACCTGGAGCGAAGGTGTGAAAACACCAGCTCAGGCAGCCGATCCTGGGCCGGGCGGACGCAGGCTGTGAGAAGGCGGCGGCGCCCGCCGCCTTCATGAAGTCCCGGCGGTTCGTATTACCCATACTGGAGATGGTACTCCAGCCGGGTGGCTGACGGGCTAGACTATCGAGTCTAGTGCCTGTAGTACCTTAAGATCGCAGAATTCAGGAGTTTCCTCAGAATTTCTGACACCGTGTCGTTAACCCCTTTGTGCCCAGTGCATTGACGTTCGACGGAAGTGGCCAGCGTTGAATGCAGCTCAACCGTCAGCAAGAGTCCCCGTGCATTGAATTGAGGCTGCGTCGCGGTGCTCGTGCGGAAAGCGAGACAAGTTCGTGCTGGCGCATTTTCAACAGGTTACCGTCGCTGCCCTCGTTTGGGCCGACTGCAGCCCAGTGCCGCACTCAAAGAAAGCCGGTGCGAGCTGGGTGAGAGGCGGTTGGGCCCAGAAAAAATGGGGGAACTCCAACCCAGAATCCTGTTGCGCCGGACCATTGTTGGGCTTATACTCTTGGGGGAGGTCGTGGTGCGACGGATATTTTTCTTCTTCATCGGCTTTGCTCTGATTACAGGCTCAGTGCTTGGCGGTCCTATCACCTTGAGCTTTACCGGCCTGACCGACAACACGTCGGGCAACAATGAGCCATCGATCGCAGGCGCGCTGGCGACCGCCGCGGCGGCGGGCTTGACACTCACGCAAACCGGCCTGGCGTTCAATGTCGGATGCGGCACCGGCAACACTTGCCTGGGAGCGGATGCGGTCAACGTGAACGACTTCGCTGGTTTGATTCGAGGCGTGTTCGCGGGGGACGCTTCGTACCTGGCCATCACCTTTGTGAATGCGAATGCTCCGCCGACGGTGACCACCTTGTTCGATAGCGATAATAGCGTAATTGCCGCTTTCAACAATAATTTCATCTACTCCGGGGGAAGTGGGCTGGCACGCCGTTTTGACATTCAACTGACGTTCGATGCCTTTAGAACGATCACCTTCGATCTTGGCGCTCAAACCATCCCCGAACCCGCGACTGCTTTGCTGATCGGTGCAGGGCTGATGGCTCTCAAGCTGTTTCGCCGCCGGCGCTGAAGTCGCCAGAGCCAGTGGGGCGGCCCCGTGGGCCGCGGCGGGTCCCGGCCCGGCGGCGGCCGCTGCTCAATGAAATCCGCAATCCGGCTGGCTGCCGGCCGATTCACGTTCACCAGTATCACCACCACGTAGCCCGAGCCCGGGTAAATTCGCAGTTCGCCGTTCATGCCGGGCGCCCCGCCACCGTGGCCGCAAGAGCGCCTGCCGTCGCTGACCACCGGCACCGCGCGGGAAAGCCGGTCCGGGGCGGTCTGCCGGACGCGTAACTCGAGTTCGTCCTCGAGGCGCCCAACGGCGGTCGAGTGGCTGTTCTCCAGGAACTCCTCTTTTTGGGCCGCGGCGCCTGGACGGCCAGCAGGCCCGGCGCCACGGCGGCCGCTGAGCTAGCCCTTCAACTCCACCAGGATCACTTCAAGGCGCTGATCGCCGAGACTCTCCGGCAGGTGCTGTTCGCCTGGCATCCAGAGCGTCTCCCCTGCCTTCGCTCGCCGCTCTTCCGAGCTGCCATCGGAAAAGATGAACCTGCCATGAAGGTCAGTGAGAAAGACGGCCACTCCGGACGGATGCGCGTGCATCACCGACTTCTCGTTGGGGCCGTAGCTGATGCGGAGCACGCGAACACGGTCGTTCTCGAACTCCACCTTGTAGTGTTTGGAATCGACTTCGACCGGATCCCGAGAGAGAGCCCGGCCGGCTGTAGCTTGAGCCATGAGTTTTCCCCTCCTCCGAGTTAGATGCAACAAGTATAGCGCAACCGGGAGAATCGCGCGGGCGGCTCACTCCGTCCCGTAGCTGATTTCCATGCGCCGGATGCGGAGGGAGGAGAGCGCCACCAGGGCCAGGCTCAGGAGAAGCAGACCGGGGATGGCCACCCCGGCCGGCGGCGGATCGACCGTCAGGGCGAAGATCCGGCCGCGCTGGGTGATCTCGACCGGGCAGAGCGCATCCAGGTAGAAGATCACGCTGATCTTCTTCAGCAGCGGCGGCAGGAAGGCGTTGATCGACTCCCAGATCAGCACCACCACCGCGGCTATAATCGGGTTGCGGAAAATCAGGCCCATGAAGAGAAAGACGGCGCCATAGCCGGCCACGGCCAGCACGGCCACGCCGGTGTAGGCGAGCAGATGGGCGGGTGCTTCGGTCGCGAAGAGGCTCTGGTTCCTGAAGGCGGCGATGTGCGGGACCAGGATCAGGAATGACAGCGCCGCGCCGCCGCCGAACAGCGCCACGCCGGTCACCAGCCCCGAGAGGTATTTGCCCACCACCAGCAGCTCGCGCCGCACCGGCGCCAGGAAGTAGTAGTGCAGGCTTTTCTCCAGCACCTCACCACGGAACAGGTTCATGAAGACGAACACGCAGCCGAAGAAGATCCCCAACCGCAGGTAGTAGAACTGGAACATGCCGGCGTAGACCATGGCGTCGCCGCGGCCGCTACACCGGCTCAAACCCTGCCACAAGGCCAGCAGGTGGATGCCATACAGCACCGCCGGGGCGGCTGCCAGCAGATAGACGGGGATCGCCCGCCGCGCCCAGAAGTTCTTCTTGATTTCCAGGCGCAGGATGGCGGCGATCTGCGCGCGCCAGAGACGCCAGGGCAGCGATTGGATCATACTGCGCCTCCTTCGCCGCCGATCAGGTAGCGGTAGACGGAGTGGACGTCCTCGTCGGCCGGCGCCACCGACTCGACGTCGATCACGCCTTCCAGGACCAGCTCGTTGACGAGCTGGTAGAAGCGGTCGGCGTCGCGGGTGGTCACCAGCAGGCCGGCGCGGTCGTGGTGCATCTTCACCTCCACGGCGTGGTCCTGCTCGAAGATCCGGGCCGCCAGCGCCTCGGGCCGGTTGCAGCGGACCAGGATCTGCAACGGGTGTTCCTGGTGCATCTCGCCCCGCACCGCCTGGATGCGCCCCTCGGCCACCACGTAGCCGTTGCTAAGCATGACCACCTGGTCGGAGATCTTGTCCACCTCGTGCAGGATATGGCTGGAGATGATGACGTGGCGGCCGCCGGCGGCCAGCTCGCGGAACAGGGCGATGGTCTCGGCGCGGGCCATCGGGTCCAGCCCGTTGAGCGGCTCGTCGAGCACCAGCACCGGGGGCTGGTGGCAGATCGCCTGGGCCAGCTTGATGCGCTGGCGCATGCCCTTGCTGTAAGCGGCGATGCGCCGGCGGGCGGCTTCGGTCATGTTCAGCCGCTCCAGCGCCTGTCCGGCAAGCTGCTCCGCCTCCCCGCGAGGCTTTCCATGCAACCGCAGGTACATGCAGAGGAACTGCCAGCCGGTGAGGCCGCGCGGGAAGCTGTCGAACTGGGTGCAGTAGCCGACGAGCGGGAAGAGCCGCTCGGGCTCGGCCGGCGGGATGCCGAGAACGCTGACCCGGCCCCGCGTCGGCTGCACCAGCCCGGTCATCAGGTTCATGAGCGTGGTTTTGCCGGAGCCATTCGGCCCCACCAGCGTGGTGATGCCGGCTGGGATCGCGAGCTGGACGCGGTTCACCCCGAGCACGTCGCCGTAAAACTTCGAGACGTCTTCCAGGCGGATCAACGGTTCGCTCATGATCGCTCCACCTGGTAGGCGCGGACTTTCTTGGCCAGCAGCAGCAGGCAAACCGCCGAAAGGGTGATCACCACCTCCCAGGCGCTGAACGGCGAGACGCCGTCCTTGAGCGGCTGCCGGAACAGCCCCCGCCAGATCGTCTGGATGACTTTCGAGAGGTTGATCAGGTCGCCCGACTTGGTGTCCAGGATCTCGTTGATGGCCTGCCCGAAGCCGGCCGCCGCGAAGAAGACGCCGAACAGCAGCGCGCCGGCCGCCAGCCTCCACTTCACCCAGGCCGACAGCGCCAGCGCCAGCAGGCTCAGCGTGACGATCCAGATCCAGGAACCCAGGAACAGCCCGCCGGCAAGCCACAGGTTCTCCCACAACCAGGCCGTTCCTTCCAGGCTGGCGTTGAAGGCGAAGAGCAGCAGGCCGGGTATCCAGGTGATCAACGACAACAGGATCGCCAGCACCGACATCTTCCCGATGACATACTCGGCCCGCGAAAACGGGCGGCAGAAGTAGAGCGGCAGCGCGTTGTTGGCCAGGTCGCGCGAGATCAGGCCCGGCCCGACGAACGCCGTCAGCAGAAAGCCCATCCACCCTTGCGCGCTGATGAACTCGAAGAAGAACCGGCCGTCAACCTTCAGTAGCTTGGCCAGCGAGATGTTGAACATCTCCAGCGCGCCGCTGTTGTGCCGCAGATAGATGATAACCGCGCAGACGGCCGGGCCGATGAAGCAGGTCACGAAGAAGAAGATCAGAAAGCGCGAGTCGAACACCCGCTGGTAGGCGTAGCGCGGAATGATGAGGAAGCGCGACCAGGGCGGCGTCAGCGGGCCTTCGTAGCGCCGGTAGCTCTGCTTATAGACTGCCACGGCCGTTCTCCATCGCCTTGAGGAAAATGTCTTCCAGGCTGTCACGCTTGTAGTTGAGGCGGCGGAGGTGAACGCCGCGTTGGGCGGCCAGCCGGTAGAGGTCGCGGATCTCGACCTGGTCGGGCAGGACCATCTTGATGGCGCGATTTCGGGCCAGCGCGCACTCACAGCCCAGGCCACGCGCCTCTTCGGCGAAGGCCGCGTTGTCGCCGTCGGTCTCCACCTCCAGGAACTTGCGGTTGAGCTTCCGCTCCTCCTCGAGGTTGCAGTACTGGACGATGCTGCCGTCCTTCAGGATCAGCACCTCCTCACAGGTCTCTTCCACATCGCGCAGCAGGTGCGAGCAAAGGACCAGGTGCAGCCGGCCGTCCTCGCGGATGCCGCGGATGAGCCGGATCATGCGCTGGCGCGCCGGCGGGTCCAGCCCATTGGTGGGCTCGTCCAGAAACAGCAGCCGCGGGCCGTGAACGATCGCCTGGGCCAGCTTGGCGAGCTGCTTCATGCCGAGCGAGTACTCCTCCAGCTTGCGGTAGCGCGCCTCTCCCAGGCCCACGTAGAACAGCGCCTCGTGGGCGCGCTCCAGCGCCGCCTCGTGGGGCAGCCCGGCCAGCTCGGCCATGAAGCAGACGAACGCGACCGCGCTCATGCCGGCGATGAACGACTCGTTCTCCGGCATGTAGCCGACCAGGCGGCGCACCTCGCGGATGCGGCGGCGGATGTCGTAACCGAAGATGCGCGCCGTGCCGCCGCTGGGCTCGTAGAAACCCATCAGCGTGTTGATCAGGGTGGACTTGCCGGCCCCGTTCGGCCCCAGCAGCCCGATCGACCGCCCGGAGAACGAGCCGCTCAGGCTTTTCAGAATGACCCGGTCGCCGAAGCGAACTTCCAGTCCCTTCAACTCGATGACGGATTTCGTGTCCATACCTTTATCGCCGTTTGACCTTCGGGCCATGCAGGGCCAGCAGGTCGGCCAGGCTCATCCCCAGGAAGCTGCCGGTGCCGGCCAACTGGATGCGGTCCGGGCCGCCGTAGAGAAGCATCAGCGACGGCGCGCCGGCCTGCGCCGCTTTCCCCTGCCCGAGCGCACCGAGCAGCGGCCCCAACACCGCGCCCAAATCATGATAGAGCAGCCCGGAGAAGTAAGGCTGGCTGTCGCGCGGCATCAGCGCGGCGAACCTGGGCGAGCGCAGCAGGGTCGCGCCCGACTTGCGGATCTGAAGGGCGCGGTCCACGAGCGCGCGGCTCGGAGCGGCCACCAGGTAGCCGTCCACATGAACGTAGTGCGCCTCGACGCCGGGCCGGATGCCGCGGAGCACATAACCGCCGGCGGGCGCCTTTTCCAGCTTGAGCGCGCCCGCTTGCTTGGACTCACGGTTCGCCAGCTCCACCATCTTCTCGATCGCCGCCTGGAAGCGCACCTGGTCGTACACTTCCAGCACCAGCTTCCAGGAGGGCTGCGGCAGCACCGGTCCGTCCACGGCGAGCACGATCTCGCCGCCCAGCGGGCGCGCCAGGTCGGCCCGGACGTTCAGGCCGCTCTTCGCCTCGAATTCGGCCAGCCCCTTGGTGAAGTTGGCGTCCGAGGCTTCGAGCATGCGGAACAGGTCCTCGATCATCTGGGCCGGCTCTTTCACCGCGAACGCGGCCGCCAAACTGGCCTCGGCGGAGACGAAGTCCAGCCCGCCGACCGGCGACGGCGCGGCCAGCCAGGACATCATCCCGTGGCGTGGCTGCGCGAAGGTGAGCAGAGCGCGATTCTCCGACTTGCCGGCCAGTTCTTTGTGCTCGACGATCAGGTATCGCACGTCATCGATGCCGATGCGCCGGTACGTCTCGACTTCACGCGGCTGCTGCTGGCGCCCCACGGCCCGCTCCAGGTCGGCGGAGAACAGCCAGTTCACGCCGTTGCGGTACGCCTCGGCGAGGCGGGCGTAGAGCGCCGACTTGGGAAAGCTGCTGGCGCCGGGCCGGTCGATCCGCGCCGCCAGCCTTTGAAGCTGGGCGAGATCCGTAGAGACGGCCACGAAGCCGCCGCGCAGGAGAGCCAGGAGCTGCTCCTTGGCGGGCGCCGGCTCACGGGCCGGGTCGGCGACGATGCGGACAGCGGGCACGAGCTTGTGGATCTCCGCTTCCAGGCCGGGCCGGGTGACTTCAGCAAGGAACAGGGGCGACTCGTAGGCGCCGCGCGCGTTGGGCGAGACGGTCGTCACGATCTCCGGTCCGAGGTAGCCGCTGAAGGCGCGCACCTGGGCGAGGATCATCTCCAGCGCGGCATCGCCGGCGCCTTTGGTTTTCGTCGTCCACCACTCGCGCAGCACGGGGCTGTCGCGGAGCTGTTCGTTGAAGACGCGGTGCCATTCGCCCAGCGTCGGCCCCAGGTTGGGCATCGAAGCGTAGAAGCCGGTGTCCTCGGGCGCCAGCGCCAGCAGCTTGGTCGAGTAGTTAAGCGGCGGGCCTGGAACCGCTTCCAGCTTCTGCTGCAAGACCGACAGCTCGCCGAGCAGAGCGCGGTAGGAATCGGCGTTCCGGCTCCAGGCGATTTCCTCCTTGACGTCCACCGGCGCGAGGCTGAGGTTGGTCGAGAGCTGTTCGCCGGGGCGCAGCACTTTGGTCTGCCCGTCCTGGGCCACGTGCACTTCACCCTCGATCACCGCCACCCGCGAGCCCTTCATGCCGTGGTTGACCGAGAAGATGGTCCCGGTGACCGACACCAGGCACTCTTCGGTGGCCACGTAGAGAGGCCGGGAACGCTGCTTGGCGGCCTGGACGATGACGCCGCCGCGGTCGAGGCGAATCCGGATGCCGTCCCTGCTCTCGGAGATGCGCAGTTCGGTACGGTCGCGCGTCTCGACGAGCGAGCCGTCGCGCAGCCGGATGACTGCGCCGCCCTGCCTGGCGGTGCGGATGCGCTCGCCTTCCTCGATCCCGGCGCCCGGCACAACAGGCGCGGGAGCGCCGGCGGTCATCTTGTAGAGGGCGCCATCGACGGACTCGACGACGGCGCGGCTACCCGGCGCCACCGGCCAGTAGCGCTCGATCGCGAAGTACGCGCTCAGGCCGACGGCCAAAGCTACGGCCGCGGCCACCGCCCATCGCGGAGCGGCGAACCACCAGCTCCGCGCGGGCCTGGGCGTGAACGGAACGACTTTCCGCGCGCGGTCCGCCTTGCGGCAGGCCGGGCAGTCGCGCATGTGGTCCTCTACCAGCAGGGCCCGCGCCGGCGCCAGCCGGCCTTCCCGCCAGGCGGGGATCAGCGCCTGGAAGTCGCCGCAGGTCCTGATGGTCTCGATGGCCGGCGCTTCGGCGGCCTCGGAAATCTTCTCCCAAGCCCGCCCGGCGGCGGCTTTCACCACCGCGGGATCGATCTGTTCGTTGCGAATCTCGTTGATGGCCCGGTCCAGAATCGGATCGAGGTTTTCGTGCTCAGTGCTCATGGTGCCCTCCAATAAAGGAGCGAAGCTCCTCCTGAAGCTGGCCGCGGCTTCGGTGCAGGGTGACGGCCACGTTGCTGAGGGTAAGGCCCAGCATGCTGGCGATCTCGGCGTACTCGTACCCTTCGAAATACCGCAGCGCGAATATCTCGGCGGCCTTGGGACTCAGGCGCGCAATGGCCTGACGCAGCGACTCCCGCAGTTCGCGGGCCGCGAGCCGCCGGTCGGGCTGGAGGCGGGCGTCCTGGACAAGCCTTGGCGCCACCTCCTCCAAGGGAAGGGAGTGCGAGCGCTGCCGCGTCCGGAGCAGATCCAGAGCGGCGTTGACCGCGGCCCGATGCAGGTAGCTGGGCATGTCGGCGATCGGCTCCGTCGCGTGCCGGTCCAGCAGGCGCAGAAAGACGGTTTGCAGGACGTCTTCCGCGTCGCCGGCGTTGCCGGTCACCCGGTAGGCAGCCCGGAACACCCGGCCGTGGTGAGCCTGAAAAACCTGTTCCAGGTCAGCCACCGCCGCCGGAACTGCCTCGGGAACCGCCGCCTCAGCCGCCAGTTGCACCTTTTCCTCCCGCTGGTTGTCCTCATCCATGGAGACTGAGCTCATCGGGAATTATTACATTAGAGGTACGAAAAAGAGGGGCCTTCCGATCCCGCTATTTCAGCACGCCCCGCCCGGCCATGTAAGCCAGAACCAGAAAGCCCCCGCCGAGGGCCACGTTCTGATACCTTCAAACTGGCGTCAGGCAGAGGATGATGCCCAAGGCGGACCCCACCGCCTGGTTGATTCCCAGCAGGGCAGCCGCGCCCGAGGCGGTCCACGCAAGCCGCCGGCTCAGCCCGCGAGCGCGAAGCGACCAGACGCCGCAGGCCACGAGCGCGCTCCCCGCCGCCAGCAGAACGAGGTAGTAGATCTGAGCCTCGCGGGAGATCCTTCCCCAGTGGAGCAGCCCTGGGGGCGCAACCCAGAGGAGCGAGTAAAGGGTCAGCGCCAGCATCCCCTCGGCGACCGGCCGGTGGTTGCTGCCTCGCAGGTTTGGAGCCATCACCGGTAGGGCACGCTAACGCCGGCCTTGGCCTTTTCGGGTCTTCGGCGGCGGCTGCGCCTTCCTCGGGGCGGGCGCCCCTCGAAGCAGTCCTTCCGTGCTCAGGTCTTCGTCCAGTTCCGGCCAGTGGATTCCGTACCCCCCGCCGCAGATCTCCCAACGACTGCGCTGTTTCGGCGAGCCGTGGAGCAGCCTTGGGTACCATGCCAGTGGCACCGTGATGATTCGGCCGTCCATCAGGCTGACACTTAAAACATCCTCGGTCACTTTCACCGAGGCAACGCGTTCATCGGCGGCCAACGCCAAAATACCCATTCCACGCCTCCACGAGCTCTCGCTGGTGCTCCTCTACCAAAGATTGTAGCTTCCGCAGCTCGACGGCTCCAAACCCGAGGTTCCGCGCCACTGCGGGTGGACGGAGCCAGAACTTGGCTGAACGCCTCTCTCTGTCAACATGAATGTGCGGCGGTTCTCGCATGTCATGGCTATAGAAGTAGAACCGGTACGGCCCAACCCTCAAAACCGCAGGCATTCGAGAACAGGTTAGCGAATGTGCCGGCCACAGCGCTCACAGCCCTTCAAGGAAGTCGTTGAACTCCTTTTCCCGGCCCAGGGTGGTGGTGTCACCGTGCCCCGGGATCACCAGCGCCTCCTCGGGCAGCACCAGCAGCTTGTCGCGGATCGAGCGCATGATCTGGCGGTAATCGCCGCCGGGGAGGTCGGTGCGGCCGATGCCGTCGCGGAACAGCGTGTCGCCGGCGATCAGCTTCTGCTCCGACGCTATCCAGAGGCAGATGCTGCCCGGAGTGTGCCCCGGGGTGTGCAGCACCTCAAAGTCCGCCACGCCCACCGTCAGCCGGTCGCCCTCGACCGGTGAGACGTCTATTCGCACCTGTTCCGGCGCCGGAACGCCGAGCCATGCGGCCTGCATCTCCAGGTGGTCGTAGATCACAAGATCGTTCTGGTTGAGGTAGACCGGCGCACCGGTGGCCGCCTTCAGCTTCCCCGCCCCGCCGATGTGGTCGATGTGCGCGTGCGTCACGACAATCGCCTTCACCCGCAGCCCGTGCCGCTCGACCACGCGCAGGATCTCGGCCACGTCGTCGCCGGGATCGATGACCAGCGCCTCGCGGCTCCCCTCGTCGCCGAAGATCGAGCAGTTGCAGGCCAGCATGCCGACGCGAAGGACCTCGTGGATCATATACTTTCATTATGGATGGGCCGGGCTACCAGGCGCTCCGCGAAGGCTGCGCGTGGCTCGATCTCACCGGGCGCGGCGTGATCCGCGTCACCGGCGAAGACCGCGTCCGGCTGCTGCACGCCATGGTGACCAACCACGTCGAGCAGCTCAAGCCCGGCGAGGTCTGCTACGCCTTCTTTCTTAGCGCCCAGGGCCGCATCCTGGCCGACGTAAACCTGCTGTGCCT
>ERZ1292640.936-Hain-H43-02um-R1-936-length-24117-cov-7_pt1 | contig 24117 bp, 22 predicted proteins | sample MGYA00564404_ERZ1292640 | MGnify/ENA primary metagenome ERZ1292640 (study PRJEB36523, sample SAMEA6512636) | groundwater metagenome | collected 2019-01-08 | study: AquaDiva: Metagenomics assemblies of 32 groundwater samples
TTTCGTGGGGGTACGAACGCTGGTGCAGTCCTTTGCCGTGATCGCGAGCGCAGAGCTATCCCTGCATCAGGTTGAGGCCGCTTTTCAGGATACAAAAGTGATGCTGCGATTTGCGGCCGCGATGAGCGAGCAACCGACGCTGGTCTCGACCATGATCAGCGTGGCCATAACGGGATTGAGCCTGCAGGCGTTTTGGGAGGGATGGGCCTCCGGACAATGGTGCGAAGCGCAACTGGAAGAGTTCCAGAAGATATTCGCCGCCACTGACTTGCCGGCGGCTGTCCATCGATCCTTGCGCGTAGGTGAACGAGGAGGGGTCAATTACATCGTAGAGAACTACACGGGCAAACGATTGGCCACGCTTTTTGGCGGATCCAGTTTTAAAGACCGTATGTTTGGCTGGGCTGCCCGGTGTGCGCCGCGTGGCTGGATTTACCAGAACCAGCTTGTGTATAATCGCGCCATGCAGGATGTGGTCCTGGCCAATTACGATCCTGAGAAACGGCTCGTTATTCCAGGAGAGCTTCAGAATGAGGCCGTTGAGAGGTTCGTGGAAGGCTACGGTCCGTTCAAGTATTTGGTGGCGCTGGCCATCCCCAACTTCGCCAGGGCCATGCAAACCACCGCGCGTAATCAAACCTTTGTGAATGCAGCCGCACTGGCCTGTGCCTTGGAGCGCCACCGGCGCGCGCTCGGCCAATATCCGGAGACCCTCCAGGCCTTGGTCCCGCGTTTTATGGACAAGCTGCCGCACGACCTGATTGGCGGCCAGCCGCTCCACTATCGCCGCACGGACGATGGCAAGTTCTTGCTCTATTCCATTGGCGGGAACGGGAAAGACGATGGCGGAGTAGTGGCTTCCGACTGGCAACAAGGCGATTGGATCTGGCACTTTCCAGCCAAGCCATAGCCGCCACACGAAATATTCCTGTTCATCGAACGTCCAGCGCGCTAGTTGTTTTATTGGCCGTTTCCTGGCCAAAGCCTATGCAGTCTGAGGACACAGAGCACCGCAAACTGGCGGCGATCATGTTCACCGACATGGTGGGCTACAGCGCGCTGTCGCAAAAGGACGAAGCCCTGTCGCTGGAATTGCTCGCCGAACAGGAGCGATTGTTGCGGCCTCTGATCGCCAAGTTTCAAGGGCTGGTCATCAAGACCATGGGAGACGGGTTCCTGGTCGAGTTCGCCAGTGCCTTGGCCGCAGTGCGTTGTGCGGTAGAAATACAGGAAGCGCTGGCCCTCCGCAATGGTGTTGCTCCCGGCGGCAAGACCTTTCAAATTCGCATCGGCATTCATGTCGGCGACGTCGTGCGCCGCGACCATGATGTTTTCGGCGACGGAGTGAACATTGCCGCTCGGATCGAGCCGTTAGCGGAGCCGGGCGGAATTTGCATTTCGGAAGATGTCGCGCGTCAGATTCAGAACAAAATCGGCCAGACTCTGGTGCGCATTGGCCCGGGCGAACTGAAGAACATTCAACTGCCAGTCGTTATCTATAAGCTGATGCCTTCCCTTGGCCTAACCGCCCTTGCGGCATCGAGATTGCCGCCCGCTGCCATTTCCAAGGGCCGAACGCGTTGGCTGGCTATCCTGGGCGCTGCCCTGCTTGTGCTTCTTGGATTAGGATACTATTTGTGGTCGGGAACGTCCGCCAAAACCAAGACGGAAAGAACCAGGCTGATGAGTGAACCTGGCTCCATTGCGGTCCTGCCGTTCATGAACATGAGTTCCGAGAAGGAAAACGAGTTCCTGGGCGACGGCATTGCCGAAGAACTTATCGACGGCTTAGTCAAGAAAGGATTGAAGGTTCCTTCGCGGACCTCGGCCTTTGCTTACAAGGGCAAGAACGAAGACATTCAGAAGATTGGCGAGCAGTTGCGCGTGCGGACCGTGTTGCAGGGCAGTGTGCGCAAGTCGGGAACCAAATTGCGCATTGGCGTGCAACTGGTCAACGTGGCTGACGGCTTCAATCTCTGGGCGGAAACTTACGAGCGCGAGTCGGGCGACGTCCTGGCTATCCAAAGCGAAATCGCCCAGAATGTCGAAAAGGCGCTCCGGGATCAGATTGGCGGCGGCGAAGTGTGGGGCGGGATTTCAGTCCTCCGGGAGCATATCACCCAACGATAGTCACTACGATCATTATGCAGTTGGCGGCTTGGCCATCACCCGGTATCTTCATCGTCGGACAATATTTAAAGTTATGAGAACTTTCAGCTTATGCCTGATGTTGGCACTGATGAACTTCAACGTTTGGCCAAGCGAACGACCGAACATTGTTTGGATAGTGATGGAAGATACGGGACCGCAACTGGGCTGTTACGGCGATGCGTATGCGCGCACGCCCAACCTGGATAAGCTGGCCTTCCAAGGAGCGCGTTTCACCCGGGCCTTCACGCATGCGCCGGTTTGCGCCCCCAGCCGCTCGGGTCTGATCACCGGCATGTATCCGACCACGATTGGGACGCATCACATGCGGTCCAAGTTGCTGTCCCCGCCGCCGGCATTTACCAGCTATTTGCGCAAGGCCGGTTACTTTGTGGCTTGGCCGGGCAAGACGGATTTCAACTTTGATGTGCCCAAGGAGGCTTTTGACTCGACGGCCAACTGGCTGAAAAACCCGCCCCGGCAACCTTTCTTTGCCTACGTCAACTTCACAGATTCCCACGAAAGCAAGATTCGCGCGTCCGCCAAGGAATTGGCCAGGATCACCGCCAAGCTGGCACCGGACCAGCGTCACGATCCCGCCCAAGCCAAGCTTCCGTCTTATTATCCGGACACGCCTGAAGTGCGCCGCGATTGGGCGAATTATTACGATGTTGTCTCCGGCGTTGACCAACAGATCGGTGACATCCTCAAAGTGTTGGAAGAGCAGGGCTTGGTTGAAAATACCCTCGTGTTTTTCTTTGGCGATCACGGGCGCGGATTGCCGCGGGGCAAGCGTTGGGTGTACGACAGTGGCATCCATGTCCCGCTCATCATTCGTTGGCCGGGCCAAATCAAACCCGGCAGCGTGCGCGAGGATTTGGTTTGTTTCATCGACTTTGCGCCGACGGTTTTGTCGCTGGCGGGAGCAGAGGTGCCGAGGAGCTTGCAGGGCCAGGTGTTCCTGGGACCAAACACAGCGCCGGAGCGGCGGTACGTTTTTGCGGCGCGGGACCGGATGGATGAAACGTACGACCGGATGCGGGCCGTGCGAGATAAACAGTTCAAGTACATCCGCAATTTCCATCCGGAACTTCCTTACGCGCAACGCATTGCCTACATGGACATGATGCCGACCATGCAGGTCTGGCGCCGGCTCAATGAGGAAGGGAAACTCGTCGGCCCGCAGAAGCTCTTCTTCGCTCCCAACAAACCAAAGGCAGAGCTTTATGACCTCAACCAAGACCCGCATGAGATTTGTAACCTGGCCGATTTGCCGGAACAGCAGGAGAAGCTGCGGGAATTGAGAGCGGCTTTGGACCAATGGATGGCGGAAACCAAAGACCTGGGAGGTATTCGCGAAGAAGAGCTTGTCAAGCGCGGTTTGGTCGCCGACAAACTCTCCGAGTATGCGGAACGCAAGAAACCTGGGTTTCAATCCAAGTAACATCCGTTTGCGCGCATGAGTGAACAGCCAACAGAAGAGGAGAAAGGAGCCAAAGCAAAGTCTGTTCGACAATTCATAATCGCGCTGGTGATCGTCCTGGGGGGTGTGGTGGTGGGATCCATGATTGTCATACGCCACGAGCAGCCCAGGCCGGCCTATCAGCCCTCTGCTCTTGGTCATGTGCCGCCTGTGCCGGCATCCACAATTCCCGCTGCTGCGGACACTCAAGGCATGGTTTGGATTCCGCCCGGCCAATTTTGGATGGGGTCGGAAGGGAACGGCTCCGACGAGCAGCCGGTGCATCAGATCACTTTGCACGGTTTCTGGATGGATCAAGCCGAAGTCACGAATGAACAATTTGAGCGATTTGTGCGCGTGACCGGATACGTCACCATGGCCGAGCGCAAACCGGATGCCAAAGATTTTCCCAATGCGCCGCCCGAAGCGCTCGTGCCGGGGTCCATCGTCTTCAGTCCGCCGCCTGGCGACGTGCCATTGCACAATCATTTTATCTGGTGGAAGTGGACGCCGGGCGCCAATTGGCGTCATCCGGAAGGTCCCGGCTCGACCATCCAAGGCCGGGAAAAGCATCCGGTGGTGCATGTCTGTTGGGATGACGCGGTTGCCTACGTCAAATGGGCCGGCAAACGGTTGCCCACCGAAGCAGAATGGGAATATGCCGCGCGCGGGGGATTGGACCGCCAGCCTTACATCTGGGGCAAAGAGCAAACACCCGGCGACCGATGGCTGGCCAACATCTGGCAGGGACGCTTTCCCAATGAGAACTCGCTCAGCGACGGCTTTCGCGGCACGGCCCCTATCGTCTCCTATCCTCCCAATGGCTACGGCTTGCATGACATGGCCGGCAACGTCTGGGAATGGTGCGCCGACTGGTACCGGCCCGATTATTACGCGCAAAGTCCGAGCCAAAATCCGTCCGGCCCAGACACAAGCTTTGATCCGAATGAACCGGGCGTGCTCAAAAAGGTCATGCGCGGCGGCTCATTCTTGTGCAGCGACCTTTATTGCACCGGCTATCGTCCCAGCGCCCGCATGAAATCGTCGCCCGACACTGGTCTGGCGCACACGGGTTTTCGTTGCGTGAAGGATGGTCCGATGCCGGCAGCGCCTGCTCGGCTGTAAGGTTATACCCATCAGGAGTCGGCTGCTTGGCCGGATGTAAAATTTGAAATGGTTTGAAGCGTTTCATGCTGGCGTTAGCCCGTGTGGCTGGGTAATGTCAGGCCATTGCAGGCCGGCCTTTGGCAATTATGGAAATCGTCGTTAGAAAATTCAGCAGCTTTGACGAGGCCGATGCGGCGGACGAAGCTGCGGCGCGCAAACTTAGCGGGGAGGAGAAGCTCCAACTCCTGCTCGACCTGATCATGCCCGAACACCCGCATGAGGCCACTATCGAAAGATTTGCAAGAGTTTATCCGCTTGCTGAACAGCGAAAGGATTGAATACCTCATCGTCGGCGCTTGGGCTGTGGCTTTTCACGGGCGGCCCCGTTACACCGGCGACTTGGATATCTTTCTGCGCCGTGACGCTGCCAACGCGGATCGGATGGTGCGGGTCATTCAGGCGTTTGGTTTCGGCGCCACGGGCATTGCGCGAGAGGATTTTCTGAGAGAGAACTACGTGATCCAACTTGGAATTGAGCCCAATCGTATCGACCTGCTGACCGGCATCAGCGGCGTCGAATTCGAGATCGCCTGGCAACGAGGGGTCCGAGGCCGGATCGCAGACGTGGAAGTCCAGTTCATCGACCGGGACATGCTCCTCCAGAACAAACGAGCGGCAGACCGCGATAAGGACCTCGGTGACATCCGTCTCCTAGAGCGGACCCGGCCAAGGCCACCGACCGAATAATCCTTCTGCGCGCGGTGATTTTGAAATGATCTGCCGGATGCTCGGTGCTGAGTCGGAAGTTCTGTCAGTTGATGGGCGGGGATGTGACGGTGAGAAGCGAGCACGGTAAAGGCTCGACATTTACACTCGAGTTGCAGCTACCCACCCAGTGACCATTGAGAGAGGGGCTGAACTTTACTTGGACCCGCCAAAATCAGGGCTGCGCGGCAGCGCAGCCCTACCCAGCAATGAATAGTTACGCCTGAGGCTTGGCGGCCATTTCCCGGTCTCGTTCTTCCATGGCTGCGCGGCGGGAGAGTTTGACACGGCCTTTATCATCGACGCCGATGCATTTCACCCAGATTTCATCGCCGATTTTGACAATGTCTTCCGTCTGCTTGACGCGAAAATTGGCGAGTTCGCTGATGTGGCAAAGCCCATCCTTGCCGGGCAAAACCTCGACGAAGCAGCCGAACTCCTTGAGGGTCACTACCTTACCGCGGTAGAGTTTGCCGACTTCGATTTCGGCGGTCATCCCTTCGACCGCTTGACGGGCCACCAGCATGCCTTCTTCGGAGACGGAATAAATATGCACCGTGCCGTCGTCTTCGATATTGATCTCACAGCCGGACTCTTCGACGATGCGTTTGATATTCTTGCCGCCGGGACCAATCAAGGCGCCGATCTTTTCCGGATTAATCTTCAAGGTCAGGATGCGCGGGGCATACTTGCTGAGGTTGGAGCGCGACGTGGCCAGGACCTTGGCCATTTCCTGGAGGATGTGAAGGCGCGCCAGGCGGGCTTTCTCGACTGCTTCAGCCATAAGCTGATACGGAATGCCTCGCAATTTCAGGTCGAGCTGAAAGCCGGTGATGCCTTTTTCCGTGCCGGCAATCTTGCAGTCCATGTCGCAAAAGGCGTCTTCCCAACCGATGATGTCGGTCAGCAATTGATACCGGGAAATCTGGTTTTGCTCGTTGTACTCGGTGCAGAGGCCGATGCTGATTCCGGCGACCGGACGAGTCACCGGGACGCCGGCGTCCATGAGAGCCAGGCTACCGCCGCATACGGAAGCCATGGAGGTCGAACCGTTCGACTCCATGATTTCGCACGTGATCCGAATGGCATAGGGAAATTCCTTGAGCGGAACCATCGGCTCGATGGAGCGCTCGGCCAATGCGCCGTGTCCGATTTCGCGCCGGCCCGGCCCGCTGATCCGGCCGGTTTCGCCGACGGAGAAATTGGGGAAATTATAATGCAGAATGAGTTGTTTCTCGGTGCTGCCGCCGGTGTAGGCATCAAATTCCTGAGACTCCTCGGTGGTGCCCAAAGTCGTCAGAACCACCACCTGTGTTTCACCTCGCATAAAGAGCGCCGAGCCATGAGCGCGAGGCAGAATCCCCGTTTCACAATGGATCGGCCGGATTTCATCGAACGGCCTGCCGTCCAACCGCTTGCCGCTATTCAGAACCAGGCTGCGGACCGTTTCCTTTTGGATGTAATAGGCTGCGTCATCGAGAACGAATTCGGTCACTTTTTCGGCGCCGAATTTCTCGACCAGCTTTTTTCCGACCTCCTCAAAAACGGCCTTAACGGCTGCTTCGCGGGCCAGTTTGCCTGAGATGAGCAGGGCCGGCACGAGGCGGTCGCCTGCCAGCGCCTTGGCTTCCTTAAGAATTTCTTCGGGCACAACATTGATCGTGATGGCGCGTTTCGGTTTGCCGACGCGGGCGGCCAGTTCTTTTTGAGCAGCGATGACCGGCTGGCAGGCTTCCTGGCCAAACCGGAGCGCCGCATTAAAATCCTCTTCGGAAATCTCGTTGGCCGACCCCTCGAACATGATGAGGTCGGTGGCATTGCCGACATAGACAAGGTCCAAATCGCTCTCGGCCATTTGCGCGTGCGTTGGGTTGGCCACGAATTGGCCTTTGATGCGTCCGACGCGCACGGCTCCAATGGGGCCGTCCCAGGGGATATCACTGACCATCAATGCTGAGGAGGCGCCGATGATGCTGAGGATATCGGGATCATTTTCTCCGTCGGCGCTCAGGAGAATGCTTTGCACCTGGACTTCGTTGTACCATCCTTTGGGAAAGAGCGGGCGGATGGGGCGATCAATGACGCGGCTGGTCAGGATTTCTTTTTCGGTGGGGCGTCCTTCACGTTTGAAGTAGCCGCCCGGGAACTTTCCGGCAGCGGCCGCCTTTTCGCGGTAATCGACGGTTAAGGGAAAGAAGTCTTGGCCGGGCTTGGCGGTGGTGGCGGCCACGGCCGCGACAATGACAATGGTTTCGCCCAATTGAACTGTGACGGCTCCATCCGCTTGTTTGGCAATTTTTCCGGTTTCGATATGAATTTGATTGGTTCCAACCTGGAACGAGATTTTTTCTGGCATACAATTATTCTGCTAACCATTGACGCAGAGGAACTTCAGTGAGCACCTGGAGACACAGGTACTGAATGAAATTTCCCAGCGTCAATGGGGTTTATACATACGCGACGTGGTTGCGGCAGTCGTTGGGAACCTGGTCGCGTTTCTCCAGGCTCCTCCATTTCAGTGTCACCGTCTGACTGCGTATTTGAAACGAGAGATCGGAAGGCCTCTCTTGACCCGACTGAATTACTTGCGAAGCTTCAGTTTCTTGGTGAGGGATACGTAGCGGTTGGCATCGGTGTTGTGCAGATAGTCCAGCAGCTTCCGCCGCTGGCTAACCATCATCAGCAATCCACGCCGTGAGCTGTGATCCTTCTTGTTCTTCTGCAGATGCTCGGTCAACTGGTTGATCTTTTGTGTCAACAAGGCAATCTGCACATCCGCCGAACCCGTATCACGTTCATGCACCCGAAATTCTTCAATCGTTTTTGATTTGCCTTCCATACTTTCCATCTGCTTTATCTCAATAATTCCGCCGAATGTAGGCTGTAATCCGGTCAGTGTAAAGCACTTTCCAGAAACAGCGAATTCAGGCCGGCCTTTCCGAGGGAGTGCTTGACCGCGAACCGAACAAGGCTGTGCCAATACGGACGAGGGTGGCGCCCTCCTCAATGGCAACTTCAAAATCGGTACTCATGCCCATGCTGAGATGCGGCAGCGGCGCGCCGATCTCTTGCTCGCAGCGTTCTTTCAGTTCGCGCAGCAGCCGGAACACCGGGCGCACCTTTTCCGGTTCTGGCGTCCATGGAGCCATCGTGAACAAGCCCTGAATTTCAATTTTTGGCAAAGCATTGATGGCGGCCAATGCCTCCAACAATTGCGCGGGTTTGAAGCCGAACTTGGCCCCTTCACCGGCCGCGTTGACTTCCAGCAGAACGGGCATGGTTTTCGCACTTTTGTGGGCCCACTGGTTGATCTCCTCGGCCAGGGCCAGGCTGTCCACGCTCTGAATCATTCCAAAAAAGTGGACGGCGTCACGGCATTTGTTCGACTGCAAATGGCCGATCATGTGCCAGCGCAGTCGCCCTGGGCATTGCCCAATCTTGATTTTGGCTTCCTGGACGCGATTCTCGCCGAAGAGCATCTGGCCCAAATCGGCTGCCGCGCGCACCAGGTGAGGCGGTTGCCCTTTGCTGACGGCCAGCAAGGTGACAGAAGCGGGATCGCGCCCGGCCCGGGCCGAGGCGGCCTCGATCCGTTGGCGAAGAGAATCCAGGTTGGCGGCTAAATCCATGCCCATTAGAGTAAGAGACCTTCCGGCAAAAACAAGCTTCAGGTATTCCGCTGTGTCAAGTTCAAGGAGAGCTCCGTGTTCCCCTCGGACCCGCTCGCCAACCTTGAATCGCTGCGCACAGCCCGTTCGGTCTTCAATCGCAATTGGCCGCAGGCGGCGTCGATGTCATGCCCTTTTTCCCGGCGCAAAGTGGCAGCGACCTTGCGGTTGGCCAGCGCGCTGGCAAACCTTTCCTGGGCCGCCTCAGAGGGACGTTCCCAGGGAAGTCCTTCGACTCTGTTATAGGGAATTAAATTCACTTTGGCGTGGAGCCGCAGCGCCAAGTCCGCCAAGGGCTGGGCGTGCTCAAGGCCATCGTTAAGGCCGGCCATCAGGATGTATTCCAGCGTGATCATTCGCCCCTTTTTCGCCAGGTAATACTCGCACGCGTCCGTTAGTTCGCGGAGAGGATGTTTTCGGTTGACGGGCATGATCCGATCCCGGACTTCGTCGGTGGCCCCGTGCAGGGAAATGGCCAGTCGAAATTGAAACGGTTCGTCGGCCAGGCGGCGAATTTGCGGCGCGAGGCCGCTGGTGGAAATGGTGATCTTGCGCGCGCCGATCGCTCCTCCCCAGGGCGCATTCAGAATCTTCAGGGCCTTAAGCAAATGCTCATAGTTGGCCAGCGGCTCGCCCATGCCCATGATAACCAGATTGTTGATCAGACGTGCGGGGGCGGAGCAGGGAGAGAGGAGAGTGGGGTGGTTTGCTGGTCCTTCCAGATTAAGATCTGAGATTTGAGATTTGGGAGATGCGACCGGTGGCGAGCTTGGCGGTTGGAGAGTGGAGAGTCGGGAGTTGAGATTATCCTGGGCGTGCCATCGTTCGACCGCGAGGATTTGCTCCACGATTTCGTGCGGTTCGAGATTTCGTTTCCACCCCTCCAAACCACTGGCGCAAAACTTGCAGCCATAAGCGCATCCCACTTGAGTGGAGACACAAAGGGTGTGACGATCGCTGGCTTCGCCGTAGAGAGCCGGATTGGCGGGGATGAGCACACTCTCGATGAACGCGCCGTCGCTCAGACGCCAGAGAAATTTCTGAGTGGCATCCGGAGCGCCTTGCCGGACGTCCAGTTCCAGGGCGTTCAAGGTGAAATTTTGCTCCAGGCGCTCGCGCAAGGCTTTGGGAAGATTGGTCATGGCTGCCCAAGCGGTGACACGGCGGAGATAGAGCCATTCCAGCAATTGAGTGACGCGGTAAGCCGGTTGTTCCCAGGTCTGAAACTGCGCCGCGAGTTCTTCGCGGGTTGGGGATTTTATGTCACGATTCACATTCAAACATTGACGCCTGGGCCGGAGCATCGCCCCGCGGATCAAAACGCTCAGAGAGACTCCTGCCCGGCTTCAATCTGTGGCAGTCGCTCTGAATTCGCGGCGATGACTGATTCAAGATTGGGTTCAAGATGCGCCAAACAGCCCCTCACCCCATCCCTCTCCCCATCCGATGGGGAGAGGGGAGCACTACGGTTGCGGACCGGCCAGGTAATACTTCTGCGTGTACTCCCGGACCATGCGCCAAGTGTTGAATTTGGGAACAAGCGTCTGCATGGCCCGCCGGATTTTGTGAATCCAGCGGCGCGGAATGCCGTGCGCATCCCGTTCGTAAAAGCAAGGAATCACTTCTTCGGTCAGCACACGGTAGAGGTTTTCGCTGTCGCGCTGGTCCTGTTCTTCAATCGAGTCGGGGTGGGAATCATCGCCAATGGCGAAGCCATTGGTCCCGTCGTACCCTTCGCGCCACCAGCCATCGAGAATGCTGAGGTTCAGGCATCCATGGCAGCTTGTTTTCTGGCCGCTGGTTCCCGAGGCCTCCAAAGGCCGGCGCGGATTGTTCAGCCAGACATCACAGCCAGAGACCAGTTGGCGGGCCACGTGGACATCGTAATTCTCGATGAAAACCAGATGGCCTTTCAGTTCCGAATATTCGCTCAGATGAATGATATGTTGAATGTAACGTTTGCCGTCGTCATCGCGGGGATGGGCCTTTCCGGCGAAGATGAACTGAATGGGCCGCTGGCGGTCGGAAACCAGCCTGACGATGTTGTCAAAGTGCTGGAAGATGAGTGGTGCCCGTTTGTAGGTGGCGAACCGGCGGGCAAAGCCTATCGTCAAAGCGTCGGGGTTCAGCAAATGGTCAAAGGCAATGAAATCCCCCTGCGTCAACCGCTGTCCTTGCAGCAGCAGCCGGCGCCGGGCAAACTCGATCATCTCGCGGCGCAACTTGTAGCGCATCGCCCAGATTTCCTCGTCAGAGACAAAGCCAGGGTCAGCCAGTCGTGCCCAGAATTCGGGCGAATTAATCTCTCCTTCCCAGTCAGCGGGAGGTTTAGCCCGCCAGAAGGTGGTGCTTTCCCCGGCTAGACCCTGGTTTTCGACCCGCGCCGCCGCGCTGAGCTTGCGGCGCCAGAATCGCCGGACCGGGCCTTTCATCCAGCCCAACAGATGAATGCCGTTAGTAATATGGCCGATGGGCACCTGGTCCCCGGGTTTGTCCGGATAGAGCGTTTTCCACATGTAACGGCTCACCTGGCCGTGCAATTCGCTGACGCCGTTGGCGGAGCGGGAGGCTTTCAAAGCCAGCACCGTCATACAGAATAACTCGGCTTCATCCTCCGGATCAACGCGTCCCAGGGCCATCAATTGCGCCAGCGGCATCTTGAGCTTGGACTGCATCTTGATCAGGGCGTAACTGATCAAATCGGCCGAGAACCGATCGTGGCCGGCTTCCACCGGCGTGTGCGTGGTGAAAATGCATTCTGTCTTGGTCCGCTCAAAGGCCTCTTGGAAGGTCAATCCTTCAGCCAGTTTTTCCCGAATCAGCTCCAAGGTCAAAAAAGCAGCGTGGCCTTCGTTCAGGTGAAAGACCGACGGTTGCACGCCCAGGGCGCGCAAGAGGCGGACACCGCCGACCCCCAGCAAAACCTCCTGCATGATTCGCGTCGTGCTGTCGCCACCATACACACGCAGGGTCAAATCGCGCAGGCGTTGCTCGTTTTCCGGATGATTGGTGTCGAGCAGATAGACCGGGCATCGCCCCACGTTCACCCGCCAGGCCTGGAAATAGACCTGGTTCATCGCAATTTCCACCACGCAGACCAAAGGCTCGCCCCTGGCGTTCAGGACCGGTTCCAACGGCAGGTTCCTTGGATTCAGCAGCGTGTAGTATTCCGTTTGCCAATTCTCCTGATTGAACATCTGCTGGAAATAACCTTCCCGATAGAAAAGGCTCAAGCCGACAAAACCGAGGCCCAGGTCACTGGCCGACTTGGCGTGGTCGCCGGCCAGAATGCCCAATCCGCCGGCGGCGATGGGCAACGTCTCGTGGAAGCCAAATTCAGCCGAAAAGTAGGCGACGGGATTGGCCAGCAGCGACGGGGCGTGTTGGCGGGCCCAGGTGTTTTTCTCCTGCAGGTAAGCTTCGAATTTGTGCAGCACTTCCCGCACGTGCTGCGCAAACTCCTGATCCTGCAAGCGGACGCGCAACTCATAATCGGAGACCTCATGCAGGATGGCCACGGCATTGTGATACAAGTTTTGCCAGCCGCGCGGGGAAAGCTCGTGAAAAATCTCTTGCGCCTCCTGGCTCCAGGTCCACCACAGATTGCGGGCCAGACGGTTCAGTCCGATGGTCAATTCGGTTACTTCATTGGCGGAAAGTGTTCTCGTGCTCATAACTATCTATCCAGCGAAACAGCGCGGACAATCTTCGACTGATTTCAGTGGGGCCAGACGCTAGACCGAGTTGCTGGTGACGGCAAACAAAATTAACCTGGGGCCTGGCTGCAATGGAGTTGCAGGCAAAGTCAGGGCAGGAATCGGCGGAACCATTGCCCGGCCAATTGCGCGACCATCTCCAGCGCGCCCGGTTCTTCAAAAAGATGGCCCGCGCCAGGAATGATCTCCAGGCGTTTCTCCGAGGTGATCTGCGCCAGGACTTGGCGATTCAAACCGATCACCGGATAATCATTCCCGCCCACGATCAGCAGCGTGGCGGCCTGCACACGGGGCAAAGTGGCTGCTGCGAGGTCAGGCCGCCCTCCACGGGAAACCACGGCTCGCACCGCCGAGGCGCGATCGGCCGCTGCCATCAAAGCCGCCGCCGCGCCTGTGCTGGCGCCGAAAAGGCCGATGGCCAAATCCTTTGTCTCCACCTGTTGGGTGAGCCAATCAACGCAAGCCGCCAGCCGTCTGGCCAGGAGAGGAATGTCAAAGCGATGCTCGGCTGTGCGCAAATCAACCCTTTCCTCTTCCGGCGTGAGCAGGTCCATCAGCAACGTCGCCAGGCCGGCTTGGCGCAGCGCCTGCGCGACGTAGCAGTTGCGGGGACTGAACCGGCTGCTGCCGCTCCCATGAGCAAAAAGCACGATCCCGTCGGCGCGCGCAGGGACAACCAGGTCGCCTGCCACGGTCGCCGTCCCGGCCGTGATTTGCACCAGGCGTCCTTCATCATCCGAGGTGGAGTTGCAGTTCATGGTTCGCCGCCGACCGGTTGGCTCACTCGTAATCTAAGATCGTGCTGTAAGGGCCGTCCACTGCGTAGTTGATGCCCGCCAGCTTCCAGGCCGAGCCGTCCTTGATAAAGACGCCGGCGGCGGAATCGCCTTCGGACAACGCCGCTTCGTCGGCCCCGGCGCCGGCGTTGAACGGCAATTCGAGCAGTTCTCCAACTCCAATGCCGGTGCCGCCGCCGATTTGACCAACGCCGTTGGTGACAATGCTGCCGACTTGATTTTGACCCCATCGTTGGCGGCCGTCCGCCGCTCCCCAGCGCCATCCTTTCAAAGTAGAGCCATTAGGCTTGCTGACCGTCACCTCGTCGCCTCGCTGAGTTCCACGGCCAAAGACCACCACGTCTTTTCCCACTTCATCGTTTTTGGTGTAAAGCTCGGTCCAGAGCGGAAACCGTCCGTTGATCCGCCAGATTCTTAAATCGCTGTCTGGATCGTCGAAGACCGCGCTGGTCCAATAGTCCACGCCTTGAAAGGTGAAAACGTTGCCGACGGACCCACCCACGTGTTCGGCAGTGATGAAATACTGTGGGGCAACGGTGGTGCCGAGAAAGTTGCCCCAAAACCCTTGGGACTCCCAACCACTGTTCGTCAGAGTGCCCGTCGGCGCCGTAGTGTTGTGGTTCGCTTCCGCCGTCGAATAGAAGAGGACCGCAGGAACGGAAGGAGGTTCCAAAAAGAGTAAAAGCAGGACCACAAGCCACGGCATGTCTTTCATGGATAGCAGTGTGCCCGTCGGCTGGATTTGATCGCTGGCATGATGTTCCATGGCAGGAGCAGACTCTGTTCCGTGACCAGTCCCGGCCGGTAGGCGGCATTCTTGGCGAGGCACAAGCGTGGCGTGGTTACCCGGCCCTTCCCAGCATCCGGTCGAGCGAATCAGACGTTTGATAAACCAGCGCTTCCGGATAATGAGCGTAAGGATGGAAATACTCAAACGTTACATAGCCTCGATACCCGATCTGATCGAGAGCTTCCATCACCGCCGGCCAGTTGGTGGTGCCATCCAAGAGGGGACGAAAAGCTTCCAGGGAATGGTCGGTGCCTTTCTTCGAAAATTCCTTGAAATGGATATTCTGAATCCGCTTGCCGAGAATTGGAATCCAATGCTCGGCATGTTGAAACAAGGCCACGTTGCCGGTATCAAAATGAACGCGAACGCGCTCACTGTGAAAGCTATCGACAAACGCATTCATTTCCATCGGCGTCATCAGGTAGCCGTTGAAGAATATGTTCTCGATGTTCAAAGAGACGCCCAACTTTTCCGCCTGTGGCACCAGCTTTCCGACCGCCTCGCGCGCGCGCTGATCGCAAACGTCGTTGGGCACCGGTTCGTGGTCGGTCCGCCACGGGATATGCACGGCGCCGGGAACGACCAGGAGGTTCTTGACGCCCAGGTCATGAGCCGCTTGTGCCATTTTGCCCGCCAACTCCAGGCCGCGCGTGCGTTTCTCCGGATCGTTGCTCGTCAAGGGGTACGGCCAAAACAAGAACGAGCAAAGCCCGCTGATGGCAATGCCAATTTGGTCGGCCATCTTCCGTATCGCCTGGAATTCCTTGATCCCAGCCTTTGGCGACAGGTCATTGTCGAGATCGTAGTTCAATTCGATCCCGTCGAATCCGGCTCGTTTGGCCAGTTTCAGGCATTCCTCAAGGTTCATTTTGTCAGGGTAGGGAAAGGCCCAAAGGTTGATCGATTTCTTCATCTCGTAACGCTTGGGCGATGCGCGCCGGGCATCCGGCTGCGCGGCGGGCGCAGCGCGTCCCGGGCTGGTGCCAAAAGCGGCCACACCGGCGGCGGCCAAGGTCGATGTAAGGGCCGCGCGCCGTGAAACAAGCGTGCCCGAAACGGATTCAGTATCTGCTGAAGAACCGGTTTGCTGGGAAATGGATAATTGTTGGGAGTTCATGCCCGTTCTTTTAGGCTGAAGCGCTGCGCCTGGCAAGCAGTTACCAATTCGAGCCGCAGCCGAAGCCAGGAAGGCGTAGAGTTTTCTCAACCGATGGTAGGGCGAAGCTGCTGCTTCGCCCTGGAATTCTTCGGTGTCCAAGTGTTGGTAGTGGGCACAGTTCTGTCACCAAAAAGGGATTGAGCGGGTGCTCCCATCACTCGGCGGAAAACCGTGTGGAAACAACGCGGCGCGGCAGCGCCGCCCTACCGGGACTGAAATGACACGGACAAGACGAACCCGCCAGTAGATCGGGAGACGAGCAGGAAATCCGAGTTGGCCGTATCCTCATTTCCATTGACGCTCCTGTTGCCCCGCTTTCAAATGGCCCGCATGCGAACCTTCACCAGAATGGCTCAGGTCATCGTCCTGTTTGCGGTCGTTTTGTGCCGGTCGATTTGCAGTGCTGCCGATTTGAAACACGAGGAAGCGTGGCGAACCATCGCTCCTTTTTTCCGCCCGCCGCCTGAACTGGCCGACAATTTCGGCGCCTACAAATCGCCGTTGACCTTCTATGACGGGCGTTCCGTTAAAAGCCCGGCGGACTGGCTCGAACGCCGCCGCGAGATTCTGGCCAAATGGCATCAAATCATGGGGCCGTGGCCGGCCATGATCGAGAAACCAAAGGTCGAGTTCTTGGGTGAGGAAAAGCGCGGAAATCTCATTCAGCATCGCATTAGGATTGAGATCGCTCCGCAACAGTCCGGGGATGGCTATCTGCTTGTGCCGGAAGGAAATGGACCGTTCCCAGCCGTGGTCGTGCCTTATTACGAGCCGGAAACCAGCATCGGACGAAAAGCGGAGCTCCGCGACTTTGGCTATCAATTGAGCAAACGCGGATTCGTCACGTTGTCCATCGGCTCGCCGGGTGGTGATGCCCGCCTGCCTGCGACGGGGAAAGCCCAATGCCAGCCGTTATCCTTCCTGGCTTACGTGGCGGCAAATTGTTACAACGCTTTGGCCAGCCTGCCTCAAGTCGATCAGGCGCGAATCGGCATCGTCGGCCATTCCTACGGCGGGAAATGGGCGATGTTTGCGGCTTGTCTTTACGATAAATTCGCCTGTGGGGTCTGGTCGGATCCGGGCGTCGCTTTCGATGAGAAACGCCCCAACGTCAATTACTGGGAGCCATGGTATCTCGGCTTGGACAAAGACCGCCGGCGCACTCCCGGCCTCGTCACACCTGAGAATCCACGCACGGGCGCATATAAAGATCTGTTCGAGTCCAGCCATGATCTCCATGAGTTGCAAGCGCTGATGGCGCCGCGTCCGTTCCTGGTCTCCGGTGGTTCCGAAGATCGCCCAGAGCGTTGGATCGCGCTGAACCACGCCTTGGCCGTGAACAGATTGCTCGGCTACACCAATCGCGTCGCCATGACCAACCGGCCAGACCACACGCCCACACCCGAATCGAACGAGCAAATCTATCTCTTTCTTGAGTATTTTTTGAAGAGCGCACCCGAGGCGGGAAAGCGTTAGCCCGAGACTCCACCGAGCGGCGCGTTGGCCTTGTAGCGCAGATTCGGCCGATCAGCCCGGAGTGGTGAACGACGAGTCTCCTTGAATTGCAGCCCGCAAAGTTGTTGAGTTCTGCCGCTTTTTGCGAATAATCCTTTTATGAAAATGTTCACCTCCGCACGAGAATAGCCGTTACAGGCAGGTGCCTGCACAGCAATCCCTTGAAATCCAATGACTAACATTCGCATCACCGTTTGGAATGAATTTGTTCATGAGAAGGAAAACCCGGACGTGGCCCGGATTTACCCTCGCGGCATCCACGAAACGATTGCCGATTCATTGCGGAACCATCCCGAATTGGCTGTTCGCACGGCCACATTACGCGAGCCTGAGCACGGCTTGACCGAAGAAGTCCTGCAGAGCACCGATGTGCTGACTTGGTGGGGCCATGCCGCTCATGATCAGGTGAGCGACGCCGTGGTGGCCCGCGTTCACCAGCGCGTTCTGGATGGCATGGGATTGGTCGTGCTGCATTCGGGACATTTTTCCAAGCTCTTCAAACGGCTCATGGGCACCAGTTGCGCTCTCTGCTGGCGCGAAGCCGGCGAACGGGAGCGCGTTTGGGTCGTCAATCCGGGGCATCCCATTGCCGAGGGCATCGATCATTTCATTGAGCTGGAGCAATCCGAAATGTACGGCGAACCCTTCGGCATCGCGACACCGGATGAGCAGGTGTTTGTTTCCTGGTTCGAAGGCGGGGAGGTGTTTCGGGGCGGGAATTGCTGGACCCGGGGCAGCGGCCGGATTTTCTACTTCAGTCCCGGCCATGAGACCTACCCGATCTATCACCATCCTGGGATTCAACGGGTGATTTATAATGCGGTGCGCTGGGCACAGCCACAAGGCGCCAAAGCCGATGTGCCCCGCCATGTTCCGGTCGAAGAGGCCCGCCAAAGAATCACGGCCAAAGGACCTCAACTCCACGACAGCGCAGGAAAGCTGCAATGAAAGATTGGCTCCTATGTCACAAAAAGAAATTGAAGTCATCATAACACGCCGACTGGCCAGCTCCCTTGCCATGCCCATTTTCATTGTCGATGTGGATGGGAACCTGATTTTCTACAACGAACCCGCCGAAGTGATTCTGGGCCGGCGTTTCGATGAAACCGGCGAGCTGGCGGCCCACGAATGGACTCACGCTTTCACCCCGACTAATGCCGACGGCGAGCCGCTCAAGCCCGAAGAGTTGCCGCTGATGGTCGCTTTGTCGGAGCGCCGGCCGCACCATTCTGATTTTTGGATTCACGGGCTGGATAACGTCCCGCGGCACATCGAAGTCACCGCCTTTCCTCTCATCGGGCAAGGCGAGCGGAATTTGGGCGCCGTGGCGATTTTATGGGAGGCTCACTCGTGAAAGTGACGCTTTGGGGCACTCGCGGCTCACTGGCTACACCCGGTCCGGATACCGCGCGCTACGGTGGAAATACTTCGAGTGTTGCAGTCCAGGGACCGGAAGGCACCGTTCTGGCCTTGGACGCCGGCACCGGCATTCGCCCGTTGGGAGGCGCCTTGCCCCGCACCTTGCGGCGAGTGGATGTCTTGCTGACGCACCTCCACATGGATCACATCCAAGGTCTCGGGTTCTTCGCTCCTCTCTACCATCCAGGAATGGAAGTCCACATTTGGGGTCCCGCCAGCACTACCTTGAACTTGCGTGGACGCCTCATCCGTTATCTTTCACCGCCGCTGTTTCCGGTTCATTTGCGGGATTTGCCCTGCAAGCTCTTCACGCACGAGGTTCCGTGCGGCGACTTTGACATTGGCGAATTCAGAGTGTCGTCCTGGTTGGTCTGCCATCCCGGTCCCACGGTCGGTTACCGCGTCGCTACTTCCCGCGCTTCCATGGCCTACTTGCCGGACCACGAACCGGCCTTGGGTCTCCGTAAACTCTCCTACGCCCGAGACTGGACCTCCGGCTACGCGGTGGCCGAAGGCGTGGACTTGTTGATTCATGATGCCCAATACACCTCGGATGAATACAAAACCCGTGTTGGCTGGGGGCACAGCACCTTCGACCAGGCTTTTGCATTTGCTGCTCTCGCCGGAGTCAAACACTTCGTACCCTTTCATCACGATCCGGCCCACAGCGACAGCGTGCTCGACCAGCTCCTGGCCTCGGCCATCGCCGCCGCCCGGCCACCCTTCCCCGTCACGCCCGGTGCCGAAGGCGCAACGTTCAATCTGGATGGGCAGGCACCGGCGTAGAGGCTGGTCTTGCGGCATGAATCATCTGAACTCCGACACCCTGGCTTTGTTCTGGCACGACGCTGAGCCCCGTGAAAACCGGCTCCGGCAGGTCATCACCGAGCGCCTCGCCCTCAGACCGCCCCCCTTGCTCGATGATTTTATTGTTGCCACCTATTTCTTTGCTTTCCGCAGCTTGAAACTGGAAAAGGCCGTCGAGGAAATCAGCTACCATGCCACCAGCGGCGTCAAACATCCACCGCCGGGTTCGTTGCTCGATCAGTGCTCAGCCCGGCCGGCCGGTGTGGATGCCTTCGATGCCAGCGGCCGCCTCGGCTTGCTGCACGTGGCTTTCCCGCTCAAGATGATGCTGCAGCCCGATGGCCACCTGACTTCCTGTGACATTTTGCACACAGTGGCCGGCGCCATCATCTTCGATGTTTACGAGAACCAGGACTCGCGCTTGGTCGCCCTGCAAATTCCCGAAAAAGTCCTGCACACTTTCCCCGGTCCGGCTTACGGGCCTGACGGCGTTCGCCGCTTGACCGGTTTTGCGCCCGATCAACCGGCCTTCGGCACCATCCTGAAACCCACCGCCGGCATCACGCCCCGGGACGTCGGCCGGTTGGTCGAGGAAGCAGCGGCTTGTCCTCTGTTCCTCTTCGTCAAAGAGGACGAGGACCTTTATCCCAATCTCGATTACTCTCCGGTCGCGGAGCGGACGCGGCAGGCCGTGGCGGGCCTCGAACGCGCGCACGCGCAACGGGGCGGTCGCGGCCTCATTTTTGCGCCGCATATCAGCGGCGCGCCCCATGAAATCCTGGAGAACGTCCGCGCGGCGGTGGATGCCGGCGCCACCGGAGTAATGTTCAGCGAAACCTTTGCCGGCGGAACGGTCCGGATGGTGCGGGAGGCGACCAAACACTTGAAGAGTCCTCCGGCTATTTACGGTCACAATGCCGGCATCGGCCTCAAGACGCGCGGGATCTGGAGAGAAGTGATCGATCTGCTGGCCCGGCTGGATGGAATTGATTTTCGACAAACGGCGCCGGTGAAGCCGGGCCTGCCCTTCCTTAAGCCTTACGGACAGGAATGGGAGGCCTCCGAAGCCGTTCTGACGCGGCCGTTGCCCGGCATTAAACCCGCCATGATTGTTCGCGCCGGCGCACTGGACCAGGGCAACATCGGGCTTAACCTGGCCGACGCCGAAAAACGCGGCCTCACCGAAAACGTGTTGTTCCTGGCCGGCTCCGCCATTAATTCGATCCAGAACGCCCAAGGCCAAACCGACCCCAAGCTTGGCGCCGAAGCCATGATGCAGGCGTTGGAAGTGCATCGATCTCGCGAGCTGAGCGGCGTGCCGATGGAAGAGCATTTGCCGGCGCTCACCGCCTTGGCTGAGCGGAAGCAGTTCAACGCGCTGCGCGAGGCGTTGCGCCAAAGGTATCCGAAACTGCGAGACTGACTGGCGCATGGCGGTGCACGCCCAAAATCATTTGCGGGCTGGTTGCCTTTCCAATACCTTGACAACGTATGAGTGCGCTCGAAGCAGTTGTTGAGAAGATCAAAGCTTTGTCTGAAGAGGAAGCACGCGATCTCCTGGCTTGGCTGGACCGTCAGCAGCGTGTGCGCGATGAGGAGGATGAGCAGGACATCGCGGCGGTCCGGCACGCGCTGGTTGAACCTGGCGAGAACATCCCTTGGGAGAAAGTCAAAGAAGAAGCCGGCCTGAAATAATGGCTTACACCGTCGAGTTAAGACCCGCCGCTCGCAGGGAGTTCCAGCGTCTCTGAATGAAAAAAGACTCCCGCCTCCTCCACCTCGGCATCCTGGGCTGCGGCCCGATCTCGCAGATCGCCCACTTCGACGCGGTGCGCAAGGCGCGCAATGCCGAACTCTACGCGATCTGCGATGTCGCACCGGATCTCCTGTCCAAAATGGCAGCCGTGCATGAGCCTCGCGTCAGTTACACTCGATACGAAGAGATGCTCGCTGACCCGCAGGTGGAAGCGGTCATCATTGGCGTGGCCGACCCATATCACGTCCCGCTCGCGCTCCAGGCCATCGCTGCGGGCAAGCACGTGCTGGTCGAGAAGCCGCTGGGCGTGACCATCGAGGAAGGCGAGGAACTGCGCCGGCGCCTGCGCGAGACAAAACTGGTTCTGCAAGTGGGCAACAACCGCCGCTTCGATCCTGGCATCGTCTTTGCCCAAAACTTTGTGCGCGCGGAAATGGGTGCGATGCTGGCACTGAAAGCGTGGTATTGCGACTCGGCCTATCGTTACACGATGACGGACAACTTGCAGCCGATCCCTCGATTAAGCGCCCACGCCAGGCGTCCGGAAGGCAATTTCAAGGCGGACAAGCGCCGCTATTTCATCCTGACCCACGCCAGCCATCTGGTGGATACGGCGCGCTTTTTGGGCGGCGAAATCATCAGCCTGCGGGCGCGCTTCAAGGAAATGTTCGGCGCTTACTGCTGGTTTGTGGAAGTGGAATTTGGGAGCGGTGCCTTGGGCCATTTGGACTTGACTATTCCGGTTCGCGGCGACTTCGAAGAGGGCTTTCAAATCTATGGCGAGCACGGCAGCGTCAAGGGACTCGTCTTTCTGCCCTGGTTTCACAAGTCAAGCCAGGTCGAATGTTTCTCGGCCAAGGATGGCCAGTTCCATCGTCCGCTGGGCGAGGATGCCCACACCTATAAACGCCAGATTGAAGGTTTTGCCGACACGATCTTAAGTGGAGCGCCACAGCACGGCGCGAATATTGACGACGGCGTGGCCACCCTGCGCGCGCTGGTCGCGATCGCCCGCTCGGTGGAGACTGGCGTTTGGGTGCGGTTGGATGAAATGGCAGGAGGAGTGTAGGTAAGAAACTATGCGCCTCGGCATCTTCGTCAAAGTCTTCCTGCGGCCCACGGTGGAAGCAGTGCTGGATGCGGTCGCTCCGCATGGTGTCCAGTGCCTCCAGTTCAATTTTTCCTGTGTTGGCCTGCCGAACATGCCGGAGCACATTGAACCGGCGCTGCTCGACCGTATCCGCCAAGCCTTCGATGAGCGGGGCCTCAAGATGGCGGCGGTTTCCGGAACGTTCAACATGATCCACCCCGATCCGGGAGAGCGCCGCCAAGGCTTGCTGCGCCTGCGGGAATTGGCTTCAGCATGTCCGCGCCTTGGCACTTCGGTCGTCACCCTGTGTACGGGCACGCGCGATCCGGAAAATATATGGCGCGGCCATCCCGGAAACAACTCCCCGGCCGCCTGGAATGATTTGTGTCATTCGTTGGCCGAAGCGTTGGGTTTCGCCGAAGAATTCGGGGTCACACTGGGTGTCGAGCCGGAAGTCTCGAACGTGGTGGACTCGGCCAGAAAAGCCCGCCGGCTTTTGGATGAAATGAGATCGTCCCGGCTCAAAATCATCATGGACGGAGCCAACCTCTTTCATACGGGCGAACTGCCGCGCATGCGGGAAATTCTTAATGAAGCGTTCGATCTGCTGGGCCGGGACATCGTCATCGCCCATGCCAAAGACCTGAGTCATGATGGTGAAGCCGGTAACCTGGCGGCCGGCGCCGGGGTGCTTGATTACGATCATTACCTGGCGCTGTTGCAGAGCACAGGCTTTGGCGGTCCGCTGATTCTGCATGGGTTGAGTGAAAGCCAGGTCCCAGGTTGCCTGGCTTTCTTGAGAGAAAAAATGAAAGCGCTGGTCGGCGTGCATTCTCGCGGCCAGGGAGATGAGCCATAATGCCTTTCTTCACCCGCGACGGCGTGAAATTTCACTACCGGTCGAAAGGAACGGGGGACCATCCGTTTTTCTTTCAGCACGGACTGGGCGGCGATGTGGAGCAGCCGTTCGGTTTGTTTCAGCCTCCGCCGGATGTTCGTTTGCTGGCCTTTGATTGTCGTGGCCACGGCTCGACCGCGCCGCTGGGAAATCCCGAGAAGATCGGCTTGCGTCCCTTTGCCGAGGACTTGCTCGCTTTCATGGATCACCTCCAGATAACGCGCGGCTTCATCGGCGGCATTTCCATGGGCGCGGCAGTGGCGCTGAATTTTGCGCTGCAGTTTCCAGCGCGCGTGCAAGGACTCGTCCTTTCGCGTCCCGCTTGGCTGGATCATCCCAATCCCTGGAACGTGAGCATGTTTGACTTGATTGCCGGTTTGATCCTCCAGCATGGGCCGGAGCACGGTCTGCAGGTGTTTCTGAAAAGCCAGGAATACCTGGAGGTTTTGCGTCAGTTTCCCGAGACGGCCCAGTCATTGGCCCGTCAATTCGACTCTCCGCGCGTTGAAGAAACCGTCTTGTGCCTGGGACGAATTCCGCGGGACACCCCGTGTCGCGACCGCCGTGAATGGGCCAAAATCAAAGTGCCCACCCTGGTCCTGGCGAACAAGTGGGACCCGATTCATCCCTTTGCCTACGGCGAGGTCCTGGCGCGAGCGATTCCGGGCGCGGAGTTTCGGGAGATTGCACCTAAATCCGTCAGCGTCGCGCAACATGGCCGTGACGTGCAGCAGTTCATCGAGGAATTTTTGCGCCGACAAATTGGCTGGCTGCCGGCGGCCAAGGAGTAAATCATTGGCCTGAAATTATGTTGAAATGTTCAACTTCACTGTGGTCGGCTGACCTGGCCAATTTGGCCTCGGAAATGAAACGCGTCGCGCCGTACTCGGAGCGTTTTCACATCGACGTGGCGGATGGCCATTACGTCAAGACATTGCTCTTCTTTCCGGACCAGGTGAAGGCGCTGCGGCCCCACACCCAGTTGCCCCTGGAAGTGCATCTCATGGTCACCGATCCGTT
>ERZ1292640.938-Hain-H43-02um-R1-938-length-24099-cov-40_pt1 | contig 24099 bp, 21 predicted proteins | sample MGYA00564404_ERZ1292640 | MGnify/ENA primary metagenome ERZ1292640 (study PRJEB36523, sample SAMEA6512636) | groundwater metagenome | collected 2019-01-08 | study: AquaDiva: Metagenomics assemblies of 32 groundwater samples
GGGTATTCTCAGCTAAAGGGGTATTCTCAGCTAAAGGGGTATTCTCAGCTAAAGGGGTATTCTCAGCTAAAGGAGCTTTTCTAAACAAAGGAAGTACCTTTTGAACAGCATAGATCCGGCCGCTCAAACCATTTTTTTTCTCACCATAGCTCCATAAGTTGCCAACATACCACCTTTTAAAATAGTCCATCGTTTTCCCGGTGAATGTAAAAAAAAGTATGACACTCAACATAATAATTGCCGTAACTTTAATGAGCATCCCAAAATAATCCTTAAATTTAATAAGAAACAAGGAGATTAAAGAAATTATAATAACAGCATAAAAAGCACCTCTTGTCTGAGTGGCTAATAATCCGATGAAAACCAAAAGAGAGAACGCAAACATTACAATTCTGTCCCGCCAGCTTTTTTGTACCGCACAGAAACGTGTCAAAAAAAGAAAAAAAGTTCCCGCAAAAAATAAACCAAAATCATGTGGCGAACCATAAGGGCCATAACTAAAAAAAAACTGCTCCCGATGCAAATTGGGTTTGAAACAAGAGAACGGATTTGCTATCCAGGCAGTCCTCATATGGCTATAAAGACAATGTCCCGATATCGCCTCTGCGCACGCTAATATCGCCAGGCATACCGTTGTAACCATTATAACTTTAATGATTTGCTTACAATCATGCAGTTCCTTTATTTCGTCAAGAATAATGAAATAAATTATATAATAGCACAATACGAATCCAATCCATTGAGTGGCAGAAACTATCAGCCGGGAGCTGACAAAAATTGATAAAAACTGAAGAAAAATAAAAAAAAGAAAAATTACCGTTGCGTTATTGACATAAATTTTCAAGGGCTCTTTCTTGAGTACCTTTTTAATAATCCAAGCAAATATCAATAAAGCCATGGAAACCCTCGGTAAATCTAAGATGGGAAGAAACGGTTTTCCAAAGTAAATCCCCACTCCCCGTGGCAAAAAAAGAATTAAAAAAATAGAAAATAAGAGAAATCTTCTAAATGTTAAAAATTTTAAAATCTCGTTTAAAAAAATCATTCATCGCCTCCGTATAATAAACATCAATTATTCTTTCTATTCATCAACAATTTTTAAAGAAAAATTAACTCTATTAAATTACAATATTACGGCATCTTTACTTATTTTTACACTGCTAATTTAAAAAGATTTCCATTTCTTTTTCATGACAGGCGGAAAAATATCTGTTAAGAAAACTGTGCGCCTGAAACAGTAGTTTTTTATCTTCTTGTCTATCCAACGCTTGAATTGCAAAGATTGCCTCTGCCATTTCAGGCGCAGAAGCAACAACCCATTTGTAAGCAGAGAGCTCTCCGATAGGATCCCCTGACAAAGGTGAATCGATATTTAAATATACCGCAGGTATTCCGTTTAATATCGCCAAAATCCCCACCGAAGAATGTCTGTAAAAAACACAAAAGCATTTATTAATGTCTTCGAAAATATCGTTTGTAGAAATCTCGAAATTGTTTGAAAGAGAAGGTAATATTTGATTTATAATACGCTGTGCGGGCATATTAGGATGGAACCTCAAATAAACCTTAAAATCTTGTAATCGAGGCGCCTGCTCCAGAACCCACTCGAGCAGAATCGCTGTGCTAGCCAGACCATCTAAGGCAATAAGAATTTTGCGGCTATTTTGAGGATTTTGACCGGTAGACAGAGAAGGTAAATTTCTAAGTATGCACCCCTGACGAAATGCTTCGGGCCGGCGTTCTCCCATCCTTTGTAATAATTCTTTCGCATATGGCCCAGTACAAACAAACACGTCAGGTTCAGGTTTTAATAAACATTCTTGTTTTGTTACCCGTAATTTAAGATTTAAAGGAAAAAGCACTGCTTGAGAATAACCAATAACTTTTCCTCCATTACATTTTCTAAAAGCTTGAATGCAAGCTCTTTCATGGACATTGCCCTCAAAGTTACAAATAAGCCGCTGAAAGGTATAAAGTTTACATAATTTTAAAGTAGCAAAAAAGAAAAACTCTGAATTTATATTAAACGGTTCACTAAAATTATTAAGTTTACGTTTAATAACCGCGGTAAAATCAACTCCCATAAATCTGGCTTCGGGAATCCTTATCCGCCTAAAATAAAGCTTTGCAAATATCGCTGCTATTTGCCAAAAAGTTATGAGCAAAAGCGGACTATATATCTGAACATCTCTGCAGGATAAAGCCGCTTTAAAAGCACTCCTGTTAAAAGCATTCAGTCCTTCGCAAAGATATACGCAATTCCATCCCTTCTTTCTGATATATGCATGTAACGAGCCAAAAACAGGATCTTGATAAGAACCATTTTTAAATGAGTTATTATAAAAAAGGGATGTAATCAGAACTAGTTTCTGTCCTTCATGATTTTTTATCTTGAGCCCCATCAAAAGAATTTTTTTATAAATTAAAAAACTCAACCTAAAAAAAAGCCAGCTTACATTTTTTATTTCTTGTGTAAAACGTTTAGATACCCTGCACAACAAAGAATTGTTTACGACCACATCCCAACCATTCGTTTTCGCCCATTCGATACACGCATATTCCATTTGTATAGTGTCGCAGATAAGGATAAGATTGATCTGACCGTTCTTCATCTTATTCAAAGTAAACAAAACTATGCAGAAAAATCCGAGAGATTTTTCCCACTCCTGCATTTTTGAGGAAACTGCATTCCTCCAAAAACAATGATGAGAATTAAAATTCTGCACAATCCCATCCCAAAATTTGTCAAATTCGTAAAAGAAGTTTACTGATTCTTCTTTGGTGAGTGAAGGTAAATAAAATCTTTTCAAACCGATGCTACGAGCCCAAGCAACTTCCTTATGTGAAAGATCCCTAAAAGTGATAAACCTAAACGGAGAAAGCGGCTCGCTAAAGATTTGTTTATTTAAGCTACCTGTTATAATTATTCTCATACGCTACAGCTTAAGGTAAAAACTATTCCTATAAAACAGCATTTACGCAATTAAGCGGCCTCTTGCCTTGCAAGACCCGTTTCACTTCTTGAGCGGCCTTTACCCGCATTTCTTGGTAAGCCTTCTCTGAATAAAACGCTGAGTGCGGGGTGATCAACAAACGATGGGTAATCCACGCTGCGTTGTTTTCCCAATCCTTAATAAGTTTATTACGCTCATCGGGCGGCTCGGCTGGAAGCACATCAAGCCCTGCTGCCCGCACAACATCTTTTTTCATTGCTTGATACAGCGCGTCTAAATCAATAATACCGCCACGAGCGGTATTAATAATTACCGCTTGGGGTTTAAGGCATGAAAAAAACTTTTTATCTGCCATATTCCTTGTTTCTTCTGTTAAGGGCACATGAAAACTTATGATATCCGATTCTTTTAATAAATCCTTTAATTCGTCCTTACGCACAAGTTGTAAACTTTTCTCTATGCCCCTATGAACATAGGGATCATAAAAAATAACCCGCACACCAAAAGCCTTAGATCGTAAGGCCACTGCTGTTCCGATACGGCCCAGCCCAATAATGCCCAGCGTTTCCCCGGTAAACCGCTTAGTTTTTACGCCTTTCCAACACCAGCCGTGTTTAAAATTTCGGGAACGTTGGGTAAAATCCTCAAGATTTCGATAAATAGCTAAAAGCAATGCCATAGTATGGTCAGCGACATCGTTAATTCCGTAATCTGGCACATTGCAAACCGGAATTTTTTTCTTTGCGGCGGCAACAATATCTACGTTATCAAAACCGGCACCAACACGCACAATTACCTTGCATTTTTCCATGCAAATAATGGATTCATGCGTAAGTTGTATTTCGTGCCAGAGGAGAATTGCATCTGCATCTTTTATTTCGCTCAATATCTGCTTCTCATGGCGAGATTGTAAAAGAACGATTTTTGCAAATTTACCCAATATCGCCTTTTCTATATCCGCAGACCGGCCTAAGCTGTCGGGAATAATAATCTTCCATCTTTTCATAATTTTAGTCCTCGTATAATAGTGTTACTTTTTGTAGGGCGTAGTTCTTTTACTAAACCCGTGTTCTCTCAACCAAAACTCCACAATAGGAAACTGCCATTTATAATCTACATCCAACCCGCCCCATTGTTCCAAAGGGAAAACAACACGGCCTATCCACGGAAATGGAGGATTGCCATAACCATAATCAAAACATTTCGGTCTCACGACAAAAGCTGAACAATCCGGAAAAAAAATATCCCCCTGAGAATCCCGATCGCAATTTGCTTTCTCAAAAAAGGAATAATCCAAAAATGGCACCAATAACCCATCCACGATTTTATGGGCTCTTAAAGGGCTCCACATATTGTACCGACTGACCGTCACGGCGGAATCGAGCTTAGGATTTGCGCGTAACGCTTCGATGCCTTTATCAATAATTCCGGGAGTGATCGTCGCGCCATTAGCAAAAAGCAGAATGATCATGTCCACATTGTCCGGCTTAACCGATTCTTGAATTGTGTCATACCCATGCTTAAACGCATCTTGCGAAAGCGCCTGTTTCGTAGCCAGATAATCCGGACGCTTGATCAATTCGACCCCATACTGTTTTCCAATTTTCATAATCTCCGGAGAATCCGTTGAGATATAAACTTTATCCGCCAGTTTTGAGCTCTGAGCGGCTAAAATCGGATACACTATCAAGGGTCGGCCCACGACAGGCGTAATATTTTTTCCGGGAAAACCCGTGCTTCCCGCCCTGCCGATAATTAATGCTACGATCATAACTTCTTCTCCTTTTTAATATAATTGATCAAAGTCCCGATACTCTCTATTTTTGCTGTGACGGTATCTCCGGGACGAATAACCGCATCCGTCGCTCCCGCCGGCGTTCCAGTTAAAATAACATCTCCCGGTTCTAATGTAAAATATTTCGAAACTAACGCGACCGATTGCCGCGCGCTGATGATCATATCTGCCGTTGAACTGCTTTGCGTCGTCTTACCGTTAATATAAGAAGAAAGCGCGAGATTATCCGGATCAATTCCTTTTACTAAAAAAGGCCCTAGCGGACAAAAAGTATCTAAACCCTTCGAACGCGCCAGATGCCAATCCCTGCTTAATATATTCTCACACGTAATATCATTTCCGCACGTATAGCCCAAAACATATTGAGCGGCCGTTTTCAAAGAAACATTCTTACAACGTTTCTTTATTACGACGGTCAACTCAACTTCCTGCCAAACCTTTTTCGCAAAAGGCGGATAGGAAACAACCGCTTTATGACCGATAAGGCCCATCAAGGACTTAAAAAATATGAGCGGCTCGTCATATTTATTTTTTTTACCGACTAACCCTTTGTAATTATAAGCGAGCGCGATGACTTTCCTGGCCTCGCAAGGCGGTAAAAAAACAGGTTCATCTTTAAACTTAACTGGTTTATAGGAAACGAGAATTTTTTCTTCAAAAATACTGCTTTTTAGCGGATAGTACTTATCGTCTATGACTTTACACCAAACAGCTTGGTTCCCATAAAGAATTTTAGCGTATTGTTCCATAGCAGGCCTTTCGTAATTTAACATCGAAATTAGTTGGGGTTAATACGACAAAATCACTAAAATCTTTTTTTTCATTATCTCCGTACCCCCAATTAGCGAAGAAAAGTTTTATGTTAAGCCGGCGGACATCCTGAAAATGCAGGCAGTTATCATCGATAAAAAAAACGTGCTTAGGGCTTACGTGTGTTTTCTTAAGGATCTTCTCAATAATCCCAGCTTTATCCGGCCCAGATTCTTTGCCGTAAATATCTTTCGGATTTAAGGAAAACCCGGCGTTCTTAAGAATAATTTCAATGGAATTTTTATCTTTGTTTGAAACAATATAAAATTTAAAGAATTTTTCTAAACTATTCCATTTCTTTTTGATGTGCGGATAGACCTCGTGAAGCGCAGCCCAAGTATTCGCTCTTTTATTTCTGAAAATATCCCGGGCTTTGTAAAACTGCCTTTCATATTCTTCAAGCTCTTTGCCTATCGCGCGCAAGACCCGCTCAAAAGAAGCATAGTCCTTAAGCGTCCGCCCCTCACATACCGCTTTGTAAATAACAAAAAACTCTCCAGCTCGCCGAACGTACTTTCTGGATTTAAAAAATTCCTTCTTAAAACACGCCGGGACATCGGTTCTATCCCAAACAAAAGCCTTTTTCTGTCCTGTGTGAGTCGCAAACGCGTTATACGACGTCACCAAACACTCTATAAGGCTGTCAGCGATGACCCCGTCAAAATCCCATAAAAGCAAATAGTCTTTCTTTATCACTTTTTCTTTCTCGCGACAACCCGCACATGAGAACTTAAATTATTCTCTTGCAAAAATTCCTGTAATTGTACAAACGTTTTTTCCGAGCGGTTCTTTAAAAGATATTCCATAAACCTCGGCAACACCAATTGATCATTTTCATTTCTGGCATTGTTGATAATATCTACGTCCAGTTTACCCGGGGTTGTTATTTCAATTTCTTCAAGGCCGCAACTTTTTAATAATGCCCTTAATCCTTCCACGGACAAAAAATTGATATGATGGGGCGGCGAGATGCTTTTGGATTTATCCCATAAAACCAATAAATCCAAACCACTAACCGTTAACGTTGTAAAAATAAGCAGCCCATCCGGCTTTAAAAGTTTCGCCATACTGTTAATAAATGCGGCCGGATTAAAAAGGTGTTCCAATACCTCAAAAGAACAAGCCACCGAAGCATTGTTTATATCCTCGCCGGCCATCTCTACCGGCTTTTCAATCACTTTAAACCCTTTTTGTCGCAGACATTTGGCTAAATCAATACTGGGTTCAATGCCGATGATATCCTGAAACATACCGGTTTTTTTGACTTCCTCCAAGAATATGCCAATGCCAGCTCCGATATCAACAAAAACAGGCGGATGAGGAATGCCAAACTTGGCGACTAATTCTATCATCATCTTGACCCTAGGCTTAAAGATTTTTTCTCTGCGGGCTTCTGCCGTTTCCGGGAAAAACCGCTCTGCCCAAAACTTACTAGAATCCGAATCGCGATAAAATTTTTGAATCACCGCCTCTGTCGGCCGAGGAGAAACAAAAAGGCTGAAACATCTCGGGCATTGCCGATAAGAAAATCCATCTTTCTCAAAAGCCGAAACGGAATCCTTCATCGAACAGCCCGGACAAGCCGTTTCCACAAATGATTTCTTATCGGTAAAAAATTTCTGAATATCCTGCCGCGAAATCTTTAGATACTCATCAAACAAAGCCTTTGGCCTGATATCAAACTCTTTCATATTGTTATCCTTTTTTCTGATAAGGACCCACAGTCAATCGGATCCCTTCCTCAGCCGAAATAAGCGGCTTCCAGGACAAATCTTTTTTTGCTTCCTGAATATTCGCCAGAGTATCAAAAGGATCCCCCAACGTATTCTCGATGTAAACAACCGGATATTGCCCTTTCTTATAACCCAGGCCGGTCGTCAATAGTTCAATTATCCTTCCAATCTTTAGTCTCTTACCTGTTCCTAGATTATAAACCTTACCAAATGATTTAGAATTAAACAATGAAGCCGTAATCGCCCTAACAACATCGTTAACATGAATAATATCCCTTGTTCTATCTTTAGATCCTTTCACAATTAATTTTTCTTTCTTAAGGATATAACCAAGATAAATACTCAAAAGGCCCTGTTCCATGTTACTAAGATTCTGCCCATGACCATAGGTAGTATAAAGCCTAAAAATAGTATAATTTAACTTGTGGATTTGGCCGAAGATTCTCACATAATGTTCAGAGGCTAATTTATGAACCGCATAAAAAGAATCCGGCTGGCAGTTATAACTTTCTTTTGTCGGAAGCTGTTTCGGCTGGCCGTACGCGCTCATGGAACTTGTAAAAATAAAACGTTTTATTTTTGCGGCCACGCAATATTCTAGCAAATTCAACGTTCCGAGCTGATTAGCCTCTAAATCTTCATGCGGGAATTTAAACGAAATCGCGTTGGACGATTGCGCGGCGCAATGAATTACGACGTCAAATTTATAACCGGTAAGTGTTTGAGATAACTTTCTTGAAGCCAAATCGACTTTGATCAACGGAACCCCCTCGGGCACATTGACCATTTTTCCATTAGACATATTATCAAGCGCCACAACCATATGTCCTTTTTTCTTTAAAGCACGGCATAAATATCCGCCGACGAAACCCGCGCCTCCGGTTACAAGAATATTTTTCCCCATAAACACTCCTTAATCTACTTTTTTTTGGAAGAGACCATTCTAGCTATTTGCACAACCTTACTGCTGTATCCCCACTCATTATCATACCAAATCACCATCTTTATGAATTTCGAGCCTAAAACTTTAGTTCGAAGCGAATCTATTATGGCCGATTTCTTCGTTCCTAAATAATCACTTGAGACTAAAGGATCTTCCTGAAACTCAAATATATCAGTTTTTTTCTTGGATATACTTTTAAAGAATGTGTTAACTTCCTGCGCCGAAGTTTTACTTTTTACTAAGACAGAAAGATCAGAAGCAGAAACAATATTAGTAGGCACCCTGAAAGAAATTGCATCCAATTTTCCTTTTAATTGCGGCGCCACCTTAAATATTGCATCTGCGGCTGTAGTATCCTTTGAGATAAGATTTAACACACTGTTACGGCCTAATGAATAATCCTTCCAAAAATGTCCGGGGCTTGAAACAGAGCTCAAGAATCCGTCCAACAAATTCTGGTAGGAAAGCCAAGGGTGAAGGGTAGTTACAAAAGAAGTTTCTATGCCCCATTTCTTATCTATTTCAAAAAGAACAGGCGCGATTGCCGTTGCATCGCAGATACTGCTACTTATTACCTTATGACACATAGGATCGAAAAATTTATCATTAACCCCTAAAATGAAAGTAAAATCTACCTCACTCTGCGGCGGAGAATGCGTAATAATAATCTTAGGAATTCTTTTTTTGGTCAACTCTCTAGCCATAAGAACATTCAATCTTAAACCGGTAGAATCAATTAATGCATCAATGCCATGTTTTTCCCAAGGAACATTTTCAACCTTTGTATGCGAATATACTTTAATGCTTTTCCCCGAACATAAAAGAGCTCTATCATTATCGTCAACTTTTAATTCTTTCGAAAATCGCCCATAAATGGAATCGTACCTAAGAAGATATGCGAGGTTCTTTATATCAGGATCCAGCTCATTTATTGCAACAAGATTAATATCTTTGCTGAGTAAAATTTGCCTTCCGATAGCCCTTCCTATCCTTCCAAAACCATTAATACCTATTCTTATCATTTAATGTTTGCCCTCCATATTCTTTATAAAAAGACACACACGGTAAATCTTCTATCCTCATTATACCACTCAAATAGGTTAACTTTTAATTTCTTAAAGATCAACATTTACCACAACATTACTTTTTTTGAAAGTCGCAATATCCCACAAAAGTTTAAGATTTTGACTGGTTAATATGTGCAATCTTACACCTAGAAACATATAAACAAAAACACAGAGCAATTTTAAAACAAAACATACAGAATATCCAACAGAACCGCTTACAATAAACAAAGTCAACAAGCTAGATATACAAAACACGCTGTAAATTGCTATTATCTTTTTCACCTCCCAGTAGATATGAAAATAATGTTGGGAAATAATAAATGCAACTGAGCCAGTGACAATGCTTCCCAAAAATGTTGCCCATGCAGCTCCGATAACGCCAAATTTCCTAATAAATAGAATGCTTATGGCGACGCCAACCCCTATATCCATAATCGTAAGAATAGAAGTTATGTACGTTTTTTTCTTATAAATTAACTGCATACCAGTTATCTTACCAAAGAATAAGAATCCGTAATACATAGAAAGAATACTGATTAGCGGAGCAGCAGAATGAAACGATGGCCCTGTTAAAAGCCGCACTACTTCTTCAGAAAACAAAGAAACTAACAAACAGACAAAAATTGAAAAATAAACAAAAGGGGTCAGATATTTGCCTATCTCTTTGCCTGCCGATAATTCAGAACTAAACATTTTCTTATATACCTGTGGATTAAAGACATTTTGGATTGCGGTCATAAATATAAAAGTTCCGTTCGCGATTCTTTGAGCTATACTGAACAATCCCACACCTCCCGCAGTATTAAGCAAATTAAGAATACATTTATTAAGCTGTGTGCTAACCACACCCATAAAAATTCTTGGCGTAAGCGGCAGGCTAATTTTAAGCGAATCTTGCAAAACCTTCCAACTGAAACAAAAAGGCATATTTTTTAAAAATCTTTTAATTAAAAAAGACAGAATAACAATACTTGCTAAACCTTGCCCCCAAGCCAAGCCAATAATTCCCGACTTTAAATATACAACAAAAAACAAAGATAACACCACGCCTATAAATGTTTCGTCAATAGTATAAATAACGGAATCTTTAGCAGCCTCGATATTTTTGAAATAAATCAAAAAATACTGCTTAAAACTCATTATTACCGTGGATAAAAACACCCAAAACAGAAGAACGTCATATTTCACCGAACCAATAAATACACGGGCAATGGGTTTTCTAAAAATATAGGTAAATAGTGTGGCTGCGAGAAAGCCGGTCAAAACAAAAGCTAATGTCGAATATAGAAGTTTGGCAGATTTTTTTTTATCAGTATATTGAAAAAAATTACGCTCGTAGCTTACAGTTAAACCAAAATTAACAATTCCGGATAATAATATTGCATAAATACTCGCCAAAGCATAAACTCCATAATCATCAACGGTAAGAACGCGCGTAAAAATTGGCAAAGTAACTATTGGCAAAAAAATACCAATAAGATTTGGCAAAATATAAATTAAAGTATTTTTAATTTGTTTTTCTTTATTAATCATAGATTTTTTATCTTCAGCGAACCTTATAATTTATCAATTTCCATACATAGGCACTTTGTCAACTGATTCTAATAAACCTGCTAACCAATTCCTTAATTCGTTTTTCCCACTCAAAACCTGTATCCCATGAGCGGCTCGGTCGTCCTTTTGCACTATACCGCAAGGATCATAATAAATAGACGGCTTGCCTAATTCTCTTCCTAACAATGCCGTAGAAGTAAATGGCATTGAAATCACCGCAAAACAACCTTCAATAACCCTAATTGCGGATATATCCGGTTCAATAGAAAACACATCGTAAGCCCCAGTAAGGTTCTTTACTAAAGCTGCATATTTCGGGTGAAGCCTTTTTCCGATGTTGCGCTTGCGTTTATGAACCATCACGCCTTTACATTCCCGAATGGCAGTGTGAATGTCTGAAAGGAACTGATTGACGATCTGGGGAACGTAATACTCTTCAGATGCGCCCAGTATTTGATATCGCGAACTCCGGTGCGGTTGCACATCAAACACAGCCACAGAACCTGCGGGTAAAACAGGCATTTCAATAGAGCTAGACTGAAACCAAATTGGCCCTACAATTTTGATATTCGTAGCCGCACCAACGGCGCGCCGCACAAAATCCGCCTGATATTCATCCCACACTAAATATATTGGCCAATTAACGACTTGCCAGCTATTCTCTTGTGCAGGATAGCCGTTTGGACGCTTAAAACTTTCACAATTTGTTGAATAAAAATAAAAAAGAATTCGCGAGCCTTTCTTTTCTGCCTCATATGTCCATAAAGGCCTATAAATCCAACCAGAATTGTGAAACATATAATCGCGTGCTAGTTTGTCAGGCACTTGAAAGCGAACTCTGGCAGCGATAGCAGACTCTGCCAGTAACAGGGCGTGCCACCAGCGTCCCCTAAACAAATTCAAAACTGAACAAAAAATTGTAACCAACGCCCAGCCAATAAATGAAATTAAACCACTTATATTATGCAGTGGCGGGACTGCCTGAGGACTAAACATTACCTTGAAACCATTAACATTGCACGACTTCGCCTTAGCTACTCCATGAACTAATGTATCAATATTATCTGCTTTGCCTTTCAATCCAGCATACCAACTAACAATATCATGACTGCGGCCATCTCGGCACGGCTGAGGCAAATTACCGGCGGTCAATCCTGTAAAATATACGTAACGACCCAGGACCGGTGATTGTGGTCGAATTAATTCATATAACGAAACACACAGATATTTTACAATAGACAATACGCCGTAACCCCAAAAAAGTCCAACATACCCAGCCCACATCAAAGAACAACGAATTTTTGCTACACGAAATCCATGTTTTGCCAGCACGTTCTGCCATAGTTTCGGCATCGGATATACAACCGCAGACTTCTTGGATCCTAGAGAATAAAGCAAAGCTTTATTCAAACCAAGACTGCCAATCCTTGTAAGTAGATATTGGCGAACAATCAGCTCCGCCTTTTCAACGCCAGCGCCAAAAAAAAGCTTTGACACATTGAGGCCAATTTTATCAAAACGTGTATTTGTTAATTCGTCTTTGACAGTAGCAATTAAACCATGTCGGCCAGTCTCTTTAAGAAGCCGATAACCTCGCATAATCCGTCTGAGCCGGCTGCGAGAAACACGTTTTATAGTAGTAGCAAAGAAAGAAATATTCATTTTATGCATTTTATATTAAACTCCGCATTTGTTAATCCCCAAATAACAACGGGCTTAAAACCATCTTGATAACGGTATTTATTTTTGTAACGCGTCTGAATTTTAAACCCAGTTCTCTTAAACAATTTCATGGAAGCATGGTTATCTTCATAAACCCCTGCCTCTATATAGTGCAATTTAAGCTTTTTGAAAATAAAATCACAAGTTTTCTTTATAGACTCAGAAGCATAACCTTTACCCCAATATTTTTTATTAAAGAAGCAAACCCCAACATTACACAAAAAATGAAAATTTGAAATATCTCCAATCCTGATTGTTCCTATAAAGGCATTACTTTCTTTCAGAAAAATTCCTAATAATATATCGTGCAAGGATTGTAAATTATGTAATATGAAGTCGGCAACCTTCTTTTTAGTTTGTTTCTGTAGCCGCACATTTACCAGAAACTTATTAACCTCGGGATCGTTCAATCCGTTTACATATTCTGGTGTTACATCCTTAACGAGGAGTGTTCTGATTTTTAAATGATCCGTACACAAAACTATATTCTTTTTCATGGTTTTATTTATAATGGTTGGCAATCAAAGAAAATTTCGCTTAGTTTTCTTACTCCTACTCCACTCTTATATTTTGGCGTATATTTCACTTCTTTTCTTTCATATAAATTTAACCACCACTCAACATCTCGAAATCCAAAATAATGCCGTATATATACTGTGCTTGAAAAACGAGGATTTATCTCAAAGGGTATGTATCCTTGGGCTGTTTTTCGAGCTTGAATATTAATTGAACCTTGTAGATCAATCACGCTGGCTATCTTCTTAGCTAAATCAAGCAATTCCATATCATTAGATAATTCAGCTATTTTTGAAAGGCTTCCATAACCAAGTGAACGCTTAAAAGCAATCGAATGAATATCTTGACCATCTGAAAATACGCAAGCCGTGTACTCTTCGTCAATGTCGCCTACCACTTCCTGAATAATAAAATCTCTCCTGTTTTTTTTTAGAAAATCCAGTTCCTTCCTATCGTGCGCTATCGTCAGACCTTTACTACCACAACCAAACCGAGGTTTAAATATTAACGGAAAACTAAGTTCTTCTGAATAATCCTCTATACGATAAGTGCGAGGGAAAGACAAACCATTACTTCTGAGAAACTCAACTGTCGCATATTTATCAAAAAATGTATTAATAATATAAGAAGAGTTTATTAACAACTTACATTCTCCATCAAAATCTGCTCTTTGTTTATCTAAGACAATGATTTCTTGTTCCGTAGTTGGGATCACATAATCGATTTTTTCCTTTTTGACGATACTTTTAATAAATTCGACATACTTGTCTTTCTGATTTGCGAATGGAGCTACCAAAAAACTATCTACTTCTTGCCGCGATGCAGCATAGCAATCAATATCACAACCGACTATTTTAATCTTTTGGTCAGTGTTATTATCTTTTAAACACTTGATAATACTCTGGCCTATATCTCCACCAACCCCGGTAACTAAAATAGTTTTTCCCCTCATTTAATTCCTTTTTTTTCTTAATACTTCCCACAAATATGGGTTACTTTCTTTATTCCTTCTTATGTCTCTTATAAGAAGTTTGACATCGTAGTTAACTCGTTTAAAGTAGACCTTACCGGTTTTAGTATCGAAGACAGCATAACTGGGTTCATTGCAATCCCTTGGTTGACCGCTTGATCCCGGGTTTATCACTCTTACCCGCCCAGCGTTTCTATCCATAGGATAGTGAGTGTGACCGAGAATAACTACTCGCTGTGGAAGTTGCTCGAATCGCTCTAAAGAATCATCAGGATAAACATATTCATCCAATGTTTTCCAAGGACTGCCATGGAAAAATGCTATTTCTTCTTTTTCTAAGATATATCTGTCAGGTAATCCCTTTAAAAAAACATAATTTTCTACCGTTATGCTTTTTTTTAAGGATACGCAGGAATTTCCATATTTCTTAGCGTATTCTTTTTCAAGTTTTTTATCTTCCCGCATATTTAAGAACAGAGCGTCGTGGTTACCTAAAATACTAAAGATATTTTTATTGATCCGCAAAGCTTCGATTATTTCGTTTTGGTAATAATAATATCCGCAAACGTCTCCTAAAAAAAAATACCTATCGCAAAATTCATGTTTAAGTTTCTTCCATATTTTTTCGAACGCATAAATGTTTCCGTGAATATCCGCGAACAGCCCGATCTTCATATCTTTAAAGAACAATAATAATTCAAGTCGCGCCCCACTCCCATAGACCCCAAAATCGTATAAAGATCCAAAAGTTTATCCTCGCTAATACTTGCCAAAAAATTATCTGTACGCACACGGAAATAATGCGTTTCTTTGCCCTTAGTGCGGTCATTGATATAATTCGTATTTAGATTCATCAGGTTAAAGTCGATAGGATTATCTGCAATAACAGCTTCAAGCTTAAACCCATTACTATCAAGGAATTTTTTCATAGCATCCTTATTAAAGTAAGAGATATGGTCAGGGTAAGCCAGCCAAAACTTCTCTGAAATATATTGCTCTTTCAATAAATGCTGGTGGAGACATGAAAAGTCGTTAGGGGCAACGATAATTAAGATTCCTTTACGTGATAATATTTTTTTCAATAAATCTATTATCTTTTTTGGATCAACCACATGCTCAATCACATTAGCAAGAGCAATAATATTATATTTACGCTTTGACTTTTGCTCATTCTCCAAAAGGCTAAAAACATTACCTTTGATAAAATTATTTTTTAAATGCCGGTGGAATTTTATCAAACCAAAACTACTGAAATCCAGACCCCTCGCTTTCAACCCCGCTTGATACATCCTGTCAAGAAGCCAGCCCTCTCCACACCCGACATCTAAAAATGTGCTTAAACGCCTGCCTTTCTTAAGCCGCCAGATTTGCCGATAAATTAGATCGGCCTTAAGACGAAAATATTGTATTTCTTCCGGAAGATACGAAACCGCATAACTCCCCTTGCCCTGCTGAAAATATTTTTCAGCGTAATATTGTTTTAACTCTTCTTCCGATGGTAATGGAGAATACTGCCAATACCCCTGGGGTTTACGTACCAATTTAAGCCTAAGGTTTGCTTTTTGCATTTCTATTCTCCCAGCAAGTCCCAGCTAACAGGTGTGCCTTTTTCTACATCTTTTACTACACAACGACCTATGATAGAATCGTAATGTTTAGTAGAAAGCCCAAAGGCAGGCCTTATTGAGCGAACATTCATTGACGATATCTTTTCCCCTTTCTTAAGATCTCTGGTAAAATAAAGGGAACGCCTGTATTTAAGTGACGGCCTTTCTCTGTCAGTCGGGCCATAGCTGACTTTACCCAAAGATAACCATGCCTTTTTACATTCCTCGACCAAAAGTTTTAACTCCTTTGGTTCCGCAGAAAAAGCAGCATCAACACCGCCAGAGGCGCGATCAAGAGTAAAATGTTTCTCAACAATACTTCCTCCTAAAGCGATACTTGCGATAGCGACCCCAATCCCGATAGTGTGATCCGAAAGCCCCACCGCACAAGAAGAAAATTTTTCATAAAGATCCTTTATGGTAACAATATTTGATTCACTCGGCAGAGCAGGATAAGAGCTGGTGCATTTCAATAACGCAATGGAAGAGCTGCCATTTTCTCTTAACAATGAAACCGTTTCCGATATCTCCTCCAATGTGGCCATGCCCATTGATATAATCACCGGTTTTCCCGTGGAAGCGATCTTCTTAAGAAGGATATGGTCTGTGTTTTCAAAAGAGGCGATTTTATAACAAGGGACATTTAATGTTTCCAGGAAATCAACCGCGGTTATATCAAAAGGAGTGCTAAATCCAACAATTCCAAGGTCCCGGCATTTATTGAATATTTCAGCATGCCATTCCCATGGCGTATATGCCTTCTGGTAGAGTTGATAAAGGCTTTGTCCTTTCCATAAATTATTTTCGTCCTGGATGATGAACTCCGGTAATTGAGAATCAATCGTCATGGTATCTGCCGTATAAGTTTGAATCTTTAAAGCATCAACCCCTGCATCTGCTGCTGCTTCGACAATTTGAAGTGCGCGTTCCAATGAATGGTTATGATTTCCAGACATCTCTGCGATGATAAATGGTTTTGCGCTAGGACCAATTTCTCTACCCTCTATCTTAAGCACACATCCCCCACTTCCATAAAATTAATTAACCTTTTCCATCGTTCCCAATAAACGACTGAAATAGGCTCTATTATTCTCAAAATCACGAAGTCCTTTAGAAAAATCGTTGGGCGTTTCTATTGTCACCTGTGCTCCTTTTGGCAAAAAAGTAATAAACTCATTTAAGAGCATACTTCCTTCTCCCAAATGTTTATGAGTGTCTACTAACGAAAAATAATCTCCATCGCCAAAGTGAAACATCCTTGGGTTTATGGATAGAAATCTTCTAATATATTCTAAAGGATCATAAGAAAGAGACCTGGCGGCACACACAGCATGATTAAAATCTAGCACAAACCCGTTTAGTCTACATTTATCTACGATTTCTATAATATCTTCCGGCATATACCCTATGCACTCCTCGCCGTTTAGCCCCATCTTAGGCTTATTCTCGATGAGCAGTCGAGAATCTTTTAATGTTTTGAGCTGGCGAATTGCCTCGTTCTTGTCCCCCCCATTCCCACCATGAACAATTATTGTGTCCGTTCTTAATATGTCAGCACAACGAAAAACATCCTTGAATATTTCAAAGTTATGAAACGCCAAGTTCTTATCAGCGAGGTTAAAACCATGTCCGAAATGCGGAGCATGTATAACTATAGGAATTCCCAACATACTCCAAAACTCAACAATTTCTTGTAGTGTGCCGGGCACAAAATATAACTCAATATAATCAAAAATAGAGCGTTCGTGCAAAACACGAACTTGAGGCAAAATATCGACATTTATTGACCAAAGCTTGAGCCCGATCTTCATCCTATCAAACAACCTTCCTGTCGTTCGCCAATGATTTCTGATAGCCTTCGTTACGCAAAATGTCCGCGTTCAGCATGTCCATCTGCAGATGCTCAGCGAGAAATCGCAAAACATCGTTCATATGAAATAATGGGTCTTTTTGATATAAAGCATCAAAAATAACGGATAGTTTCTGATAATCACGGGGTTCATCTAATGTCCAGCGGTGTCGGCTCAAATCAATTTTATTCGCTACATTGATCTTCTTAAAATCACTATTCTTTCTGATATATGGCGTTACGTGCTCACGCTCAGAAGACATCTTTGCATTATTCCATACTTGGCTCAGAATATCAGAACTAAAAACCTCAACATCTTCCCCGTCAGGATAAGTTTCTTTTAAAGTATTCGCCGCGTAATCTGCACCTCTATCAAAATATTCAGCAATTACTTTATCAATAACTTCTGGATCAATCATCGGACAATCCGCAGTGATCCGAACAATATGTTGGAGATCAAAAAGCCTTGCTGCCTGGTAATAACGATCGAGAACATCATTAACCGAACCGCAGAAAACGCTGACGCTCAAACCGCTCACAAAGTTCACAACGGCCAGGTCTTTTGAGTCAACGGTCGTTGCCACAATTACACGATCCACTAATTGCGCATGCTGGCATCGGCGTATCACATGTTCAAGAACAGGCTTACTTGCCAAAGACATAAGCACTTTATTCGGCAAACGAGATGACCCCATTCTAGCTTGAATAATAACAGAAGCTTTTTTCATAATTTAGGCCACAACACCGGATTTAAAACATTTTCCGGTACATTTCTAAAAATATTTTCATCAACATTCAATGTGATCTTTTTTGAAAACACTCGTACATTATTCACAACTTGCCTGCTACTCTCTGCACCAAAAAGCACGAATGAATCACCCCATCTCCCTGCCGCATACGTTAAAATAAGCTCCTGACGGCTCAATTTCATATCGCATGCAATCCGCTCCAACCGTTCCAGATAAGGTAACGCATACCCCATCGATGCCGGAACGCGATCCAAATCCATCAATAAAAGCCCTTGAAGAAAAATGCTCCTCACAAAAACTTCTTTAGCGCATTCTTGAGCTTTTTTAAAGACACCGGCATCCTCAAACCTCCGGTCGAGAATATTCGCCGGAACCTGAATTATATCGATTCCGTCAATATCCAAAGCATCAAAAGCTTTTTGCGGTGTATAAAAAGACGCGCCTACTAACTTCACCTTACCCTTGGTAACCAACGCCTGCAACACACTGCCTAATCCTTTATCCCAATAATTTAAACCGTCTTCATGATGTAATAACAAACCCTCGAGTTGATTGACCTTAAGCTTACGCAAAGAATCCTTAACCGATTGCCGGACAGCAAATTCATCACACAAATTAAGTTTCGGGTCTAACTTACTATATACCTTAACTTTTGTACTTATTTTAAGATTATCAAAGATATTACCCAAAACCTCTTCACTATCCCCATAAGCTTGAGCGGTATCAAAACGAGTAATACCTTGATCAAAAGCCGTATTAATAATTTCACACGCGCTGCCAAAATCCGGTTTGCCAATTTTGTTGTTAATCCCGTAAGGCATACCGAGCTGAACAGTTCCAAGAACCAATCTGTTTATCATCTAAGTAATCCGCTTGAAACCCGCAGCTGATGGCTCGCCCTTAAGCGATGCCCGTAATTTACCCGAATCTTTTAACTGTTTGATACGACCAAAAACTTCATCCACTGCTGTTAAATATGCCGCGACATGTTCTTTGGTATGCGCGAACATTGAATAAAAAAGATTTGATGCCAAAAAGCCTTTCTCCAGCATTTCCTGGATAAAAAATGCTTTCATAACCAAATGGTCCTGGTCATCAAAAGTAAAATGGCTTAATGGATATATCCCCGAAACATTAACCGTAAGACCATGCCGCTTGCCTGCGGTCCCCCATCCTTCCTGAATCAAGCGCCCTATTTCCATTAAATGCTCATGCACTTTGAGGGCTCGAAATTTCTTTATCATTGCCAATGCCGCAACTGGGCCAATGCGCTCTGTCCACATCGTGCTGCTGATAAAACTTTTCTGCGCCGACTCCATAACAGAAGCACGTCCAATAATCGCTGCAATAGGATAACCGTTGCCCAAAGCCTTTGAAAAGACCGCGATGTCCGGCTTGATCCCATAAAGCAAATGCGCACCGCCACAATTCATACGAAAACCCGCTGATATCTCATCAATGATAAAAACAGCCTCTTGCTCATCCGCCAACTGTCTGACACCTTCTAAAAAACCTGGCACCGGTTGAACGCTTCGCACAGGTTCCATAATGATCGCGGCAATCTCACCTTTTTGCGCAGCAACCACTGCTTTGAGACTATCGATATCATTATATTTAAATGTTAATGTCGTACCTTTAAGCGCTTTTGGCACACCGGTAGGAGTTAATCCGGAAATAAGATGCTCTCCTAATGCATTTTCGGTGCCGATATTAGCGGCCAAATACCAGTCACACCAACCGTGGTAACCGCAAATCACCACCATATCGCGTCCAGTATGCGCACGCGCAATACGCACCGCGATTGCCATGGACTCCCCACCGCTACGCGCAAATCTGGCCATCTGTGCCCAAGGATGCATACGGCATAGCTCTTCTGCCAATTCAACCTCTTCCGGGCAATTCAATGAAGAACTAGATCCGTTATTGACCGCTTCGATAACTGCGGCATTGACGTCAGGATCAGCATAACCAAGAACATTCGCTCCGATCCCACCAATGCTCATATCAATATATTCATTTCCGTCTAAATCCCAAACTTTAGCCCCCTCTGCCTTACTATAATATCCCGGCCACACGCCAAACGAAAACATATCCGGACGCTTACTCAACAGTTGTGACATTCCAGGAATAAACTGTTTGGCTTTCTTTTGCATTACCTGGGACTTTATATTTTCCATAAGAATTTCTATAATTTTGATAAAACTTTTGATAGAGAATTAACTACCTTATCGATATCTTCATTGCTCATAGCCGGAAAAATCGGTATAGAAAGGCACTTCTTATAATATGCCTCTGCGTGCGGATAATCTCCCCAGTTGGTGCCAAAATGCGTTTGATAAAAAGGCTGCGTGTGCACCGGTATATAATGGACCTGCGCGCCCACTCCTTTGTCTTTTAGTCTTCGCATAATATCTGCTCTATCTTTCCCAAGCGCGTCAAAATCAATTTGCAGGATATAAAGATGCCAATTAGTAAAGCAGTCCGTGGATTCAAAAGGGATAATTATAAACTTATTATCCGCAAAGGCATTGTTGTATGCTTGCGCTATTCTTCGTCGTCTCCTTAGAAAATAATCTATTTTTTCTAATTGCGATATGCCTAACGCGCACTGGATATCGGTGATTCTGTAATTAAAGCCAAGGACCTGCTGTTCATAATACCATGGATTTAGGCCGCTTGGGCTGTAGGCCTGCTCTTTGAAAACTAAATCCTCTTCATTATTGGTTATGCCATGCGAGCGAAAAAGTTTTAATTTCTTATAAAGTTTTTCATCGTTTGTAAAAACAACGCCTCCCTCGCCGGTTGTTATATGCTTTACCGGATGAAAACTCATTACCGTCATATCTGAGTAAACACAAGAGCCAGCTTTTGAGCCTTTATACACAGAGCCTAAGGCATGGCTTGCATCTTCTATAATAAATATTTTTTCCTTATATTCTGCCTGTTTTTTCAAAATAATATTCCTAATCTCTTCCATATCGCATATCTGACCAGCAAAATGCACAGGAATAATGACTTTAGTTTTTGGCGTGATTTTTTCTTCTACTTTTTTAGGATCAATATTATATGTATCTTCCCTTATGTCGGCAAAAACAGGCCTTGCCCCGCAATAAACCCCGCAGTTTGCTGATGCCACAAATGTATTAGGCGATGTTATAAACTCATCCCCTTCTTTTAAACCGGTAGCCAGGCAGGCAATATGAAGCGCTGCTGTGCCGCTTGATACTGCTACTGCATATTTTGCCCCGGCATATTTACAAAGCACCATTTCAAACTCATCAATTTTGCTCCCCTGGGTAAGATTAGATGATTTTAATACTTTAATTACCGAATCTATATCAGAGTCGTCTATGCTTTGCCTGCTATAGCTAATAATATCTAAGGATGGATACCAGGTTTTTGAATAACAGCATCTTTTTATCTCATCGCACAGCCCACTTTTATAATCTTTAAAAAACGCATGCACGCAATCTTCGATTGAAGGCATTTTCATACCCAAAGCTTTAGATAATTTTTGAGTATTAAGAGATAAATCTTTGCCACGCTTAGCAAAAAAAGGATAATCGTCTATGCTTATTGGTTTTATAAGGGCTTTATCTTTATTAAAAATTTCGGCAATAAGCGCGGCAAATTTATATTTTGTTAGAGATGTTCTGCTGCCAAGATTAAAAGTGCCTAGCAACTCTTTATCAAGCATTATGTCTATAATTCTAGCAAACTCCATCGTATATATTGAAGAAAATACTGCGTCGTTAAATCCATTAATACTACATCTATTCTGTAAATCATGCAATATCCATTCGGCAAGACTGTGCTTGTTCTGAATATTCCAACCAAATATATCTGTTCTTACTATAACATGATTTTTGTGTTTTTTTACAGCATCTTCAGCTTTGTATTTAGATAAACCATAGTAATTACAAGGTGATGCAGGGTCATCTTCAATATAATTACCTTTTTCGCCGTCATAAACCGCATCTGTTGATATATAGACTAATTTAACGTTTTGATTGCTACAGGCAGAAGCAATATTCTCTGTTCCTTCCACATTAACTCTATTTGTTTCTTTTTTATTGTTCTCACAATAATCAATATTCGTTAAGGAGGCGCAGTGTAAAATTGTATCAGGATTATAATCTGATAAAAATTTATTAACTGATTGTTTATCGGTAATATCTACTTTAAAAGAATCTACTCCAGGAATAAATATATTATGTTTGTTATACCAGCCTTTTATGTCATATTTATCCCGAAAGATATATGCCAAATTACTTCCGAGTAATCCACTTATCCCAGTTATAAGAAGTTTCTTCTTCATAGTAAATTCAAGTTTTTAAGCAGGAACACCTTCTTTTGACCACCTTGATTGCTCTATCTTGTAATCACCCTTAATAGTAAGTAAAATCTTATTAAGATCAGCAACGGATAACCATTGTTTATTGTTGGCTGAAGTATACTCAAAATCTTCTTTGCATGATTTTCCAGATTTTCCCTCGTTTAGAAGTTCATTTTTATAGTCTTTATTCTGAGTAACTATAAAGAAGTCCTTAAATTCCAGGGCATTCTTGGCATCTGAATTGCTTATGAGAACCTCATCTATCTTCTCTCCGGGGCGCACACCTACGATCTCAAATTTGCATTCAGGGGCTATTGCTTTAGCTAAATCTACAATACGCATAGAGGGTATCCTGGGAACAAACATTTCTCCGCCCTGCATATTCTCAAGGCAAAAGAAAACAAAATGGCTTGCCTGATCAAGCGTTATCCAGAATCTTGTCATATCCGGATGTGTTATAGGTAAAACCCCCGTTGCCTTACGTTCATCAAAAAAAGGCACCACAGAACCCCTGCTCCCCAAGACATTTCCGTATCTTACCACTGAAAATTTCGTCTGATGCATACTGCTATAGACATTGGCGGCCATAAAGAGTTTATCAGAGCATAATTTTGTTGCGCCATATAGATTTATAGGATTGCAGGCTTTATCAGTGGACAAGACTACTACCTTCTTGACATTAGCTGATATAGCGGCCTCTATTATATTCATCGCCCCCATAACATTAGTTTTAATAAACTCACAAGGATTGTATTCAGCCGCAGGCACCTGTTTTAACGCTGCAGCATGAATAACATAATCAACACCCATAAAAGCGCGCTGTAACCTGTTAACATCCCTTACATCCCCTAGAAAATACCTCATAAATGGGTATTTTTTTACACTCCAAACCTGAGACATCTCAAATTGTTTTAGTTCATCCCGGCTAAATATTATAAGCTTATTTGGTTTATAGCCACCGTCAACAATCATCTGAACCATCTTCTTTCCCAAAGATCCAGTTCCACCGGTTATTAAAATATTTTTATTGTTTAACATATCAAGCCATCCTTTTTTAGCTCTAAGCTATCTATAGCGTTTATGGTGTTTATAACCCGTTACCTTTCATTTTGGCTAAAATTCCGGATACATAGCCGAATGTTCTTTTAGGATTATCCGGAGTTTTTCATTTCAACTGCCTTAAAAACCTTATCCACATTAGCTGGGACATAAGTTTCCATCAGTAAATCGCTTTCCTGTTTTAATTTATTGTATTCTGCCTCTTTTACTTGCAGAAAATGCTGAAGAAGCCGGAATTTTTCTTCCAGGCCTTTCTTGGTTAAAAAATAATGGATTTTCTTTAGTTTATCGGGATTGCCGGTGAAGCTTTTGGCTTTGATGAAACCTTTTAGGATAAGCTCCCGTAAAAGATAGTTGGTTTTGCCTAAGGAGATGTTCAGGGGGCCTGTTGCGAAATACAATAAAAATATAAATTCTACCGATAAATTTTGATTT
>ERZ1292640.941-Hain-H43-02um-R1-941-length-24055-cov-7_pt1 | contig 24055 bp, 17 predicted proteins | sample MGYA00564404_ERZ1292640 | MGnify/ENA primary metagenome ERZ1292640 (study PRJEB36523, sample SAMEA6512636) | groundwater metagenome | collected 2019-01-08 | study: AquaDiva: Metagenomics assemblies of 32 groundwater samples
GCCAGGAACCCGTTGACGCCTATCGCCTTTGCTGCGAAGTTAGCGCCATGCCTGTCGAATTGATTTATCCACACATCGTGAAGCCGCCGGGCGAGCCGGCGCGGCTGGAGCAGCACCAGCGTACGCGTGTGGCCATGATTGTGGCGGACTACTTGTGGCGTGGATGGTCGGCAGAGGAAATCGTCCGGCAGTACCCCTATCTGACGCTCGCAGAGGCTCACGCCGCGTTGACCTACTACTTTGATCATCGGGAAGAGATTGAGAATGAGTTAATCGCAGAATATCGTGAGGCCGAGGAATGGAAGAAGAAACACCCGACGCCACCGTTCCTCGTCCGCCTCAAGGAACAAGCCGGTCTCTAATGTCCGTCGGCCTCTATGCGGATATGCATTGATGAATGCCATTCCTTAACCTCTGCCTGACACATGAACACCAAAGACCTCCTCCGCCTCGGCGTGCCGCTCGGGGAAGCGACGCGGCGCGCGACCGATTTCATCAGCAAATTCTGCCTCAGCGGCGGCGACCGGACACGGCTGCATGAAGAAGTCGAAGCCATCGTGCGCAACCCCGCCACGTTTGCCGATGACCCGTTGCGCGGCGAGTTCGCCAAAGCGTTGTTGGCTGCGCCGCCCCCGCCGCGGGCCGAACCGGCGACGTATCACCAGTGGGGCGAAGGCCTCGAGCACGAGGCCGTCATGCAGATGGAGAAGGCGTGCCTGTTGCCTGTGACGGTGGCGGGCGCGCTCATGCCCGACGCGCACGTCGGCTACGGCCTGCCCATCGGCGGCGTGCTGGGCACGGATAACGCGGTCATTCCTTACGCCGTCGGCGTCGATATCGCCTGCCGCATGAAGATGACGGTGCTCGACCTCCGGTTGAACGATCTGGAGAAGCGGCCGGACCGGTTCGTGCGCGCCATCGCGGCCGAAACGCGCTTCGGCGTGGGCTCGACCTTCCAGCAGCGCCGCCAGCACGAGGTGTTGGACGCCGATTGGTCGGTCAGCCCCGTCACGCGCCAGAATCAGGACCGCGCCTGGGCGCAACTCGGCACCAGCGGCAGCGGCAACCACTTTGTGGAGTTTGGCACGTTTACCGTGCTCGACCGCGCCGTGGGACTCGAACCCGGCGAATACGTGGCGTTGCTCAGCCACAGCGGCAGTCGCGGCACGGGCGCGGCGGTGTGCGATTACTACAGCAAACTCGCGGTCAGCAAACACCCCGAGCTCCCGAGCGAATTGAAACGCCTGGCCTGGCTTTCGCTCGACACGGCGGAAGGCCAGGAATACTGGGCGGCCATGGAACTGATGGGCCGCTACGCCGCCGCGAACCATGCGCTCATCCACCGGCACATTGCGGCGCATCTCAGCGCGCAGGTGCTCCTCGACCTCGAGAACCACCACAACTTCGCCTGGAAAGAGCGCCACCTGATCAACGGCCTCGAGCGCGAGTTGATCGTGCATCGCAAAGGCGCGACGCCGGCGGGTGAAGGCGTGCTCGGCATCATCCCCGGCTCCATGGCCTCGCCGGGCTTTGTGGTGCGCGGACGAGGCAACGCGGAGTCACTGAAGTCAGCGGCCCACGGCGCGGGCCGCTGCATGAGCCGCACCCAGGCGGAGAAGACGCTCTCGTGGAAGGAAGCCAACGCCGTCCTCCGCCAGCGCGGCGTGACGCTCATCTCGGCGGGCCTCGACGAAGTGCCGATGGTGTACAAGGACATCCACCAGGTCATGGCCGCGCAGGCCGACCTGGTCGAGGTGTTGGGGCGGTTTGATCCGAAGCTGGTTAAGATGGCGCCGCACGGCGAAAGGCCTGAAGACTGATTTCGTCAAGTTGCGGCTTTGCCTTCTCCCATCGTGCCGCGCCTAATCTGGATACTTCCCAGGCCGAGACTCCCTTTCATTAACACTGTGGCTTTAGCCCGGTGGAATCGAGGCTCACGAACCGTCCAGCCGTTTCAACGGCTTGTGCGGCGGCTGGCAAACCGTTGAAACGGTTTAGATTGTCGGGGGCGAGAATTCCACCGGGCTAAAGCCACGGTGCCAATAAGAAGACTCCAGACGCATGAAATACCCAGGCCAAAGCGGCCTATGCCGCCGGCACCGCCGCCACACAACGGCCGCAAATAGTCGGATGATCCGGGTGCGAGCCAACGTCGGTTTCCCAATGCCAGCAGCGCTCGCACTTTTGACCGTCGGCTTTGGCGAGCGTCATGCGGACAGCTTGAGGCGCATTCTCGTCTGCGGCCGGCGCAACGTGCTGTAAAACCGTGAGCTGCGACACGTTCAGCAACTCGCGCAAATCCTCCCTGTTCTCTTGAGCAACGCGCAACGAGTCCGCCGTTCCTTCCAGGGCGAGCCTGGCTTCGAGGGCTTTGCCGATGAGCTTGCCCTGGCGGGCTTTCTCGAGCTCGGGCAGCGCCTGTTCCCGCAACTGAAACAGCGTCTTCCAAACGGTCTCTTCGGCATCAGAGCGCACGAACTCGGTTCTCTGCCAATCGACAGCATGGACGGAGGTATCATCCTTAGGCCCGGGAATGAATTCCCAGGCTTCATCGGCGGTGAAGGCCAGAATTGGTGCCAGCATCCGGCAGAGTCCGGTCACTAAACGATAAAGCGCGGTCTGCGTCGAACGCCGGCGCGGCGAATTGGCGGCGTCGGTGTAGAGACGGTCTTTCACGACATCGTGGTAAATCGATGACAACTCGACGGCGGCGAATTGGCCGGCCTTTTGATAGACCACATGGAATTCGTACCGGTCGTAGGCGGCGATGACGTCCGCCTCGAGCCGGGCAAATTCGCCGAGAATCCAGCGGTCCAAGCCTGTGAGTTGGGCGTCCGGCACGCTGTGCCGGGCCGGATCAAAATCGTAGAGATTGGAGAGTTGGTAGCGCAGCGCATTGCGGATGACGCGGTAGGTTTCGCCGACCTTATTGATCCGCTCTTCGCTGACGATGGTGTCATTTCGAAAATCTTGGGAGGCCACCCAGAGGCGCAAGACGTCCGCGCCATATTTCTGGACATAAACTTCAGACGCTTGCGGTTTCTCGTAGACCCCCTGGCCCTGCTTGCTCTTGGAGATTTTCTCCCGGTCGGCATCGACCATGAAACCGTGGGTCAAGACTGTCTTGTATGGCGCGGCGCCGTTGCCCGCCAGGGAAAGGAGCAAAGACGATTGAAACCAGCCGCGATGCTGGTCGCTGCCCTCCAGATACATATCAGCTTGCCAAGCCAGAGCGGAGGGTGCAGTGCGCCGGTCTGCCGGCCCGACCGGGAGGGTGGAGTGCGCGAGTTCAGGCCGCCGCATCAAGACGGAGCGCGACGAGGAGCCGGAATCGATCCAGACATCGAGCGTGTCATTCGACTTGGCGGCCGGCGCCGGGCCTGACCAATCGGCGGGCTTGAGCAAGGCCCAGAGTTCCTGGCAGGATTTCTCAAACCAAACACTGGACCCCTGTTGCTCGATGAGATCGGCCGCGGCGCGCACGATGCGCGCGTCCAGCATGGCGCTGCCTTGCGCATCGTAAAAGGCCGGGATCGGCACCCCCCACGTGCGCTGGCGCGAGATGCACCAGTCCGGCCGCCCTTTCACCGCCGATTCGATCCGATTCTTGCCCCAATCGGGGACCCACTGGACACCATTGATTGCCTCCAAGGCGGCTTCGCGAAACTGGTGGTGGTCAATCTCGATGAACCATTGGTCCATGGCCCGGAAGATGACGGGGGTTTTGCTGCGCCAGCAGTGCGGATAACTATGATGGAAGTTTTCCTGGTGCACCAACGCGCCGCGCAGCCGCAGTGCGTGCAGCACCGCCACATTGGCGTCGCTCTGGCCGTGCTTTTCCAGGATCGCTTTGCCGATCATCTCGGCGGGCATTTGCTGTTCGGCCGGCAAGTCTGCCGTGTAGGCAAAACAGCCATGGTCATCCACGGGCGAGTAAATCGGCAACCCATGCTCCAGACCGAGGCCATAATCTTCGAGACCGTGGCCTGGGGCAACATGGACGAAGCCGGTGCCGGTGGTGTTATCGACGAAGTTGTCACCGGCGTAGAGCTGGCCGGTGCGCGCGCAGAACGGATGCTGGTACTCCACCTGGCTCAAGTGATTGCCAGCGAGGCTGCGAACAATTTCATATCCAACCCAGCCGCATTTCTCGGCCACTTGCGGAAGCAATCCGCCGGAAACGATGTAGTCCTCGCTTCCGACCCGAATAAGCGAGTAGTAGAAATTGGAATTGTAAGCCACCGCCAGATTGGCCGGCAACGTCCACGGCGTCGTGGTCCAGATCAAGATGAAGGTGTTGGGCCGTCCAACGACGGGGAATTTGACATAGATGCTTTGGCTGGCGTGGTCCTGGTATTCCACTTCCGCTTCAGCCAGCGCCGTCCGGCAAGGGATGCTCCAATAGACAGGTTTTTTCCCGCGATAAACAAACCCCTGCTCGACGATGCCTGCGAAGAGGCGCAATTCGTCGGCTTCATATTGTTTGTCCAGCGTGAGGTAAGGATGGTCCCAATCGCCCAGGACGCCCAGGCGTTTGAATTGGCTCCGCTGGACATCAATGTACTTGCGGGCGTAAGCGTCGCAGGCCCGGCGAATCGTCACCGGATCGTTCTGGGTGTCGCCGGCCTTGCGCATGGCCTGGGAGACCTTGAATTCGATGGGCAGCCCGTGGCAATCCCAGCCCGGCACGTAGGGAGCGCTTTTGCCGCGCAAGGTCTGGTACTTGACGATGATGTCTTTGAGGATTTTGTTGAGCGCGTTGCCGATGTGGACATCGCCATTGGCGAAGGGCGGGCCATCATGCAAAACAAATTTCTCGGCCTGAGCGCGCCGCTCTTGAATGCGCTCGTACAGCCGGCTGGAATGCCAGCGTTGCAGACGCTCCGGTTCGCGTGTCACCAGGTCCGCTCTCATGGGAAAGTCGGTCCTGGGCAAATTCAATGTATTCCTGTAATCCATTTCCGATTTGACTAGGACGCGCAAGCTAGCAGCGGGTTGCGCCAGTGTCAACGTGGTGCGCAGGCAGTTTCAGGTTGGTATGCTGCTCGGCCGCTTCGTCTTTCTTGAGCACGGTTGTGTGAGTCGTGCGCACCGCAAACAGCAGAGGGAAGAGTGATGAAAACCGGAAAAGCATGCGCCCTGGCAGCCTGGCAGACTCAGGTTGCGCTCACAGGGCTTGCGTTCCCTGTTGGTGCCTGGCCTCCGCCGCGAACGAAAAGGGCCGGAGCCTAGCCGGCTCCGGCCCGTGAATCGATCCGGCCAGGGACTTAGTTGCCCCGTATCCGGAAGAAACCGCTGCCGCCGGCGGTGATGTTGGCGATGCGGTGGGAGCTCGCGCCGGCGCCCGGGACGTCTGCATACGGACCGGCGACGGTCGTCGCGGATTGCAGGGTGCCGCCTTCGTATTCGAGAACGAGGTCGAGGCCTTCAAGAGCGACGCGCGTGAATTTCGGCTCCGCGGTCACTTTCGTCTGCTGCACGAGAACGATGGCGACGAATTCCGCGCCGAAGACCATGTCGGAGCTGCTCCCGCCGGATTGATGGACCTCGGCGGCGAGCAGGTTTTCGCCGGGAACCAGGTCCGTGATCGGAATGTCATATGGACCTTCCCACGCGTTCTCGTGGCCGCCAGCGTTGGACTGGAAGTTGACCGGGTCGTCGGTGACACCGAAGCGGTGAATCTCCTTTCCGTTCAGGTAGAAGATCACGCCGTCATCCACGACGTGCCGCAGCTTCAGTTTCGCCCCGGTCGTGCTGGCAATTGGCAGATTGAACTTGGTGCGATAATAGAAGGTCCGCACGTATTCGCCCGCGTCGTTGAACCGGCTGATGGCGGTCCGAATCGGTTCGACGGTCGTTGTGGCCTCGTCTGCGATCAGCGCCTTCCCTGCAGGCCACTGGCTGTCGTCGAAGTTCTTTTCCCGCCAGGCTGTGTCCAGGTCGAGACCGCTCCGATCGTAGCGCCAGGTGGTCTTGTCATCGAGTTTGACGACATCGAGCTGCTCTGGAACGAGCGGGATGATCGCCTTGAGTTCCGCGCCGAAGACCATGTCGGAACTGCTGCCGCCCGACTGGTGCACTTCCGCCGTGAAGATGTTCTCGCCCTCAACCAGGAAGGAGCTCGCGATGTCGTAAGGCCCTTCATAGGCGTTCTCGTGACCGCCCGCGTTGGACTGGAAGTTGACCGGGTCGTCGGTGACACCAAAGCGGTGAATCTCCTTTCCGTTCAGGTAGAAGATCACGCCGTCGTCCACGACGTGCCGCAACTGGACCTTGACGAGCGGGTTGACCAGGAAGTCAAAGTTGAACTTCTTCCGGAAGTAGAAGGTGCGGACATATTCGCCGGCATCGTTGAAGCGGTTGATCGCGGTCCGGATCGGCTCGACCGTGGTGGTGGTTTCGTCGGCGATCAGCATCTTGCCCTCCGGCCACTGACTGTCGTCGAAGTTCTTTTCCCGCCAGGCCGTGTCCAGGTCGCGACCGGTCCGGTCGTAGCGCCAGGTGGTCTTGTCATCGATCTGACTGAAGATCAGCTCCAGGAACTGCTTGCCGATGTTGATGACGAGTTCCGCCGTGTCAGTGGAAATCCCCGCGTCGTCGGTGGCCCGAGCCACGATCTTGTGCGGACCTTCGCCCAGGTTCACGAGATCGATCGAGTAGGGACTGGCCGTGGCAACACCGAGGCTCCTTCCGAGTTCGAGGAACTCCACCTGGGTGATCTTCTTGCCGGCCGCGGCGGAAGCCGTGGCCGTCATCGTGACCACGGCGTTGGTCTCGAACGTGGCGCCGTCCGCGGGGCTGGTGATCGCCACTTGGGGCGGGATGAAGGTCGTCGGCTGCGCGTACGTTTCGAGGACGTTCCCCTGGATGTAGGGGAGCGCACGCGGCACGGCCGGGTCGCCGACCTTGCGCCACGCCACGTCGCAGTAGTCACCGCCGCCACCTTCCTTCCAGATGGCGTAGATGTAGTAACGCTGGCCGGCGGTCAGCGAGACGGGGGCCGAGGTTTCCGGCGCACCGGGTTCCTCGAAGGGGCCGCAACAGCCCGTCTCTTCGGCGATCGGGGTGGTCGCGTTGGCCGGATCCTCATTCGTGCTCAGGTAAAGCTGCGAGGCATCATCGCTCCTGATGAAGAACTCATACTGCGCCGTTTCCGGCGGAACGATCCAGCCGGACATACGACCGCCGTAGTTCTCGCGCGTTGGCAGCCCATCTTGATTGTTGGGCATGAGCTTCCGGCTGGAGAACTCCGTGACGTAGGCCGCGAAATCCGGCGTGTTGTTGATGTATTTGTCGCTGGTCAATAGGCCGTCGATCGCGGTCCCAGTGATGTCCTGGAAGGTCTCCAACCGCAGCCCGCCGCGCACGAGGGCGTAGGCCGTGAACTTGGCGGAGGCACCCGCGGCGATGGGATTGCCGGTGGTGGCGGTGTCGGTGACGTCCCTGAGCGTGAGGGTGTATTCCATCCCCGCCGTTTGCTTGGTCGTGGTCAGCAGCACTTTGTTGTCATTCGGCAAGGGCGACAGCACCGCGGCACTGACGGTCAGCCCGGGGATGTCGTAGTTGCTCGTCTTCTCGGCCGAGGTCTGGGTCACCGGCTCGGAGAAGACCACGGTGACGTGAGTGAAGTCCTGCGACCCATCGACGGACACGATAGTCGGAGCCACGGTGTCGGCGTTCACGGTCAGCGTAGCCTCTTGAGAAAGCGCCGTCCCGGCCGTGTTGCTGACTTCGCATTTGAACTTGGCGCCGTTGTCCGCGAACGGCACGCGAGTGAGGGTCAGGGCCGGGCCGCTGGCGCCGGGGATCTCGACACCCTGCTTGAACCACTTGAAGGTGAGCGGCGCCGAGCCATCAAACCCGACGCTAAAGGTCGCCATGCCGCGCTCGGCCACGGTCACGGTTTGGGGCTGGGCGGTGATGGAGGGCTGGACGGTGGGGCCCACCTGGGTGGTCGTGATGTTGAGATCATCAATCCGCTGATGCGCGTTCTCGCCGCCGGTCCGCCCGCCGATGGCAAACTGTCCCGCCGAAGGAGCGTAGTCCGGGAGGATGAGGTTCTGGTAAACTTGGATGCCCTTCCACGTCAGGTTGAGCGCGCCACTGCGCGTGACCTGGAGGGAGACGTCCTCGAACTGGCCCGTGACCATTTCGGCCTTGGTGAACAACGTGCTGGCGATCACGTTGCCTCCATACTTCACATCGATGGCCGGGGCTTCGTTGCCACCGTTGTTATAGGTGTCGAAGCAGATGATGACGCCATTGCCCGTGCCCTCTTCGCCGAAGTTCGAGGCGGATGTGACGTCGGGACCGAACGAGAAGGCCACACCGTCGGCCGCGTTGCCGGAGCCCGGACCGATCTGCAGTTTGAAGGTCGCGGTGAAGCTCTCAATCGCGGCGCCGCCGTCGAGATCGTCGAATGCGATCGTGCCTTGTTGGCTGTTCTCGTTGTAGGTGAGCGCCAGATAGCCGTTCTCGATGGCGGGATAGGGGGTCACGCCGTCCGGGCGGAAGCCGCCGTTCAACGTGAAGCCGGTTTGGTTCGGATTGCTGAAATCCGAAGTGAAGGTGCCCGCGGTTGCGGTCAGAGTGCAAACCGCCGCCGCCAGGATGGTTGAGATGAGGATGCTGCGCATAAGTTTGATCGTGTTGGAGTCTTGCGGCCTAAGTGATGAAGCTCAAGCTCTCGCCGGTGGCAACAACGCGCCCTAGTGGAGCCGGGTCTAATCAGATAGACATGATAACTCTAGGCAGTCCCTCCCAGATTTCAAGGTAAATCTCCCGGAATTTACGAAGATATTATGCGAATGCGGACATGGTGATTGACAAGGCATGCTGATATGTGAGCAGACAAGGCCGGGTGGAGGGTATCGCGAGGTGAAGTGAAACAGCGAACGGGAGTGCAACTTTTGACAGTCTTTACGTTATGAAAACGAATCTTCGCAAGACGTTTTCTTGCTCAAAGTCTTTTCGGAAGGCCCCGATCGCCTGCGGTCCCACATCATTGACGAGGAGCAATTCGCACGGTCCGGCGAAGAGGATTGGACCCGGGTCGGTTATGGTATCGGCGCCGGCAACCACACCTTGCGCTAGACTTACAGCAAGGATGGCTCGGTCGGTCCCGGATTCGATGGTGCTTTCCTCGACAACATGTCCTGGTTCCCGGCCGAACTCTCCTTCGCCGACTGGCGCTCGCAGCACTTTTCCACGGCGCGGCTTGTTAGCAGGGGTCAGTCCTCACTTTTTACACTAATCGCTTTACTGTCCATCTTTCTGTTTCTGACGGACAAACAACGGCGTTCTTGTCCAACAAGGCCACGCCACCGTATATCTGTTGCTTCACGTTTGTTTATGCAGTTACGGACGCGGTTCTTGTGCATTTCGTCGAGGTGGTTTGACTGGGGTCGAATTGCCAATGAAAGCGTAAGTGGCTGAGCAGAAAGTTCTTTTGTTTCACAGTGTCATTAGTGAGGACTGACCCCTCAGCTTTCGATGACGTTGATTTCCACCGGTTCGACGCTGATGTCGAGGCGCTCCAGCCACTTGATGGCCGCCTTGATGACGTCGCGCTTGCCCTCCAACTCCAGGCAGACAATCCCGATTTCATCGGTCACGCTGGCTTGGCGCACGTTGGTCACGACCTCGAATTTCTTGCTCAACTGCCAGATGACCGGAGTCGTGATAAGCCGGGGCGGGTACATCAGCCATAACCGGGTTTTCTGATTATCGCCCGGGCGGGCGGCTTTGCTGGGCCGGGTAGTTCTTGCTTTTTGAGCCATGACGTGAAGGATTTGAAATCTCCAATCTGAAATTTGGAATACTCTTCAGCCGCCGGCAATGGCGGGGATGATGCTGATTTCGTCGCCGTTCTTGAGCGGCGTTTGCTGGTTTTGGAGGAAACGGATGTCTTCTTCGTTCACATACACGTTGACAAAGCGCCGGACCGCGCCGGTTTCATCCAGGAGACGCTCCTGGATTCCCGGATAGCGCGACTGCATTTCCACAAAGGCGCCGCCCACCGTGCTGGCGGAGACCTCGATGACCTCCTCGTTATTGGTCAGTTTGCGCAAGGGCGTTGGGATTCGTACTTTCACAGGCATAGTTAAATGGTGGCAGTTATTTTGGCTTCGGCATCCAACAAGGCTTCAAATTCCCGCAGGCTGGGCCGGATTTCCCGCGTCCGCCCTGCGTGTCCCACGACGGCGTCCAATGTTTTCAAGCCATGGCCGGTGACACATAAAACCGCCGAATCATTGGCTGGAATTTTGCCTGAGGCAATCAGTTTCTTCGCCACACCGACGGTGACCCCCCCGGCGGTTTCGGCAAAGATGCCCTCGCATTCGGCCAGCAGCTTCATGCCTTCGATGATTTCCGCATCGGTGACATCGTCGCTGGCGCTGCCGGTTTCCTTCATGACGCGCAGGGCATAAAAGCCGTCGGCCGGCGTGCCGATGGCCAGGGATTTGGCGATGGTATTGGGCTTGACCGGCTTGAAGAAGTCCAGGCCGGCCTTATGCGCGGTGGAGATCGGCGCGCATCCCGTCGCCTGCGCCCCGTGAACTTTGTAAGGGGTTTCCGCGACCAGCCCGAGCTTGATGAATTCCTGGTAGCTTTTTTGAATCTTGGTCAGCAAGGAACCGGAGGCCATGCAGACCACCGTGTGTTGCGGAATGCGCCAGCCCAGTTGCTCGATGATTTCAAATCCCATGCTCTTGGAACCTTCGGCATAGTAGGGCCGCATATTGACATTGACGAAAGCCCAGCCAAATTTGCCGGCGATCTCGGCGCAGAGCCGGTTCACTTCGTCGTAATGGCCTTTAATGGCGATGACGTGAGCGCCGTAAATCAGCGAATTGACGATCTTGCCTTGTTCCAGATCAGCTGGAATAAACACGTACGCTTTGAGGCCGGCGGCGGCGGCATTGGCGGCGACGGAATTGGCCAGGTTTCCCGTCGAAGCGCAAGCCACCGTGCTGAATCCGAGTTCCCGCGCGCGGCTCAAGGCCACGCTCACGACGCGGTCTTTGAAGGAGAGCGTCGGGTAGTTCACGGTGTCATTCTTGATCCAGAGCTCGCGGATGCCCAGCCGCTGCGCCAGGCGGTCGGCTTTCACCAGCGGCGTGAATCCCACCTGAAAACCGACGGTCGGCTCGCGGATGATCGGCAGCAGTTCCCGGTAGCGCCACATGGTTTGAGGCCGCGCCTGAATGGCGGACCGGTCCATCGACTGCCGGATGCGGCTGTAGTCATAGACCACTTCCAGCGGGCCAAAATCAAATTCGCAAACATGCGTGGCCGCGAGCGGGTATTCCCGGCCGCACTCGCGGCATTTCAACGCCTTCATGAAGCCTTCGTGCTTTTCCATAAAAAAACTTTCTTCATTGGTCGCGGGGCAATAAAAAACCCCTTCTCATCCGGGCGAGAAGAGGCTGGAAAACCGCGCGCGCTCTTCTCATCTTCCCCAAGCCGGCCTGGGCTTGAGCTGGAATTGGCACCTGGTCACCGAGGGTCGCGCCTCAGCCGGTTGCCGTGGTATCATCGGGCCAGTCCCTCAACCACTCTGCATGAGACCGTTATATCAACGGATGCGGATAGAATGATGCATTACTTCGGGCGTGTCAAATGGTTTTTCGGGGCGCCCGAAACCAGGCTCGCGCCCGGCTCGAAAGCCGGGTGCTAACCCTCCAGCGGCGCGTCGGCCAGTTCGCCCGTTCTGCGCGCCCGCCGGCCATAAACCCATTCAAACACCGGCGAAGCCATCAGCGTCGTGACGATCGCCATCAGCACCATCATCGAAAAGAGCGCCGGCTCGATGAGGCCTTTCTGCAGGCCGATGTTGAGAATGATCAGCTCCATCAGCCCGCGCGCGTTCATCAGGGCGCCTACCGCCAGCGCGGTGGCGTTGTCTTCCCCATGGAACCGTGCCGCCGCCCAGCACGCCCCGCCTTTGCCCAGGATGGCTGAGATCAGAATGACCAGGGCGATGAGCAGCATCTGGACGCTGTTCACCATGTCCAACCGCGTGTTCAGACCGGAGAAACAGAAAAACATCGGCAGCAGGAAAACGACGGCAAACGCTTCGAGTTGCTTCGTCAATTCCCGCGTGAACAAGCCGCGCGGCATGGCCACCCCCAGCAAAAACCCGCCAAACACGGAATGAATGCCGATGACATCGGTGATCCACGCGCCCAGCGAAAAACACATCAGCGCGATGGCCATCATGGTCGGCGTCACTTTGCCTTTGCGCTCGGCGGCGGCGCCAAGCCGCTCCAGGAACTTGCGTCCGATCGTGAGCACCGCCACCCCGTAAAGAATGCCGCCGGCAATGGCCTTGACGGCGACCATCGCGCCGCCGCCGAAACTGGCCAGGACGACCGCCAGCACGCACCAGGCAGCCATGTCGTCGATGGCGCCGGCGGCCAGGGCCAGTGTGCCGAGGGCCGTGCCCGTCAGGCCGCGCTCATAGATGATTCGCGCCAGCATCGGGAATGCTGTAATAGACATCGCAGCACCCAGAAACAGAACCGCCTCGAACAACGTCGCCTGCTCTGAAAACAGGCCGGGCACTTTGATCAGCCACAGCGCCAAGGCGGCTCCCAGGACAAAAGGCGCCAGCATTCCGGATGCGGACACGGCCGCTGCGCTGCGCAAGCGGCTCGCGAACACTTCGGTCCGAAACTCGACGCCGACCAGAAACATGTACAGGCCCACGCCCAGTTGCGCGCACACGAAGAGCACTTTGAGGGAGTCGGGCGGGAACAGCATCTTTTGCAGGCCGGGCAGGAGCAGTCCGAGGAGGGACGGTCCCAGCAGCACACCGGCGATCATTTCGCCGACCACCTGCGGCTGGCCGATGCGCCGGGCTGCGATGCCAACCAACCGGCAGACGGCCAGGATGACAAACATTTGCAGGAAAAAGGCGACGGAGAGCTGGGGGCCAGTCATAAAACGCAAAGGTATAAATGGCCGCCCACCCCACGGTCAATCCATCGCGTGCGGATCAAGCTCTGCTGCCGCTCACAACGCCGCGCTCCCATGGTCATGGCTGCAGATGCTTTCGCGCCACCACAAAGGCATTGAACATGAGGTAACGCGCCGGGGTCAGGTTCAGCAGAAAATCGATCGGCCTGGCCACGTAACGGTCGGTGCAAAGCACCTCAGCAACGGCACAGCCGGCGCGTTGGAGAAAGAATTCCATTTCGAGGCCGTTGGTTGCGACGATGGCATCGTCGTCCGGGGTAAAGGGCTCTTTCACGATCGGCGTCATGCGGTCAAAGCGGACCGAATCAGGATCGGCTTTCATTTGGCGGCGCTTTTCCAACAGCCGCCGCCAGTTGCGCCATTTGTTGGCCAGGCTGCGCATTTTGGGATGGTAATCGCGGAAGCCAATTACGCGGAAAAAATTCGGGCTGGAGAGCACGAGCCGGCCGCCGGGAGCGGCCACGCGCACCAATTCCGGAATGAACGCTTCCGGTTCCTCGACATGTTCCAGGACGTTCAGCGCGCCGACGCCGGCGAAAAAGCCATCCGGGAAAGGCAGCCGTTTGCCATCGTAAAACTGGCAGCGGGAACTGAACCGCCGTGCTCGTTCGATGTTGGGTTCGGAAACATCCACGCCGTACGCTTCGAAGCCCGCTTCCGTGAGCCGTCCGACCACCTGGCCGGCTCCACAACCCACGTCCAACACGCGCACGCCGGATTGGGTGGGCTTGAGGTAATCCGCATACTTGGCGTAAAAATTGGCGTCCCAATTGGCCAGGAACTCCGCGTAAGCTTCGTTATGCCGGTAAGTGTCCTGATGGCTCATCGGTTGATTCCGGTGTTTAGGTTCTGGGTTTTGGACTGGCAGGAGCCGGTTCCGCGGGAGCGGCGGACACTTTCGCCTTTTCCGGAGCAAAAGCCAGGATACCGCATAGAACCAAGCCGACCGCGATAGCAGCCAGGCTGACGTAGAGACCGGTGATGGGCGGCTGGTACCAGAAAACCACCGTGTGCGGCCCCGGCATCAGGTAAACCCCGCGCATCCAATAATTGCAGCGGAGCAATGGGGCGGGCGCGTCATCGACCGACACATTCCAATTGGGTGCGATTCGGTCGTTCAAGAGCAGGACGGAGGGCAGGTTCGCGTTGGCTGAGAGTTGAATGCGCTTTGGTTCGTAGCGGATTATCTCGACCGTCCCGGCGCTTTGGTTGGTCGAGGTGTTGGAGGGTTGTGCCGGAATCTCGCCCGAAACCAGGACCGTTTGCTGGGGATCAAAAGCGGGGGCGATCAATTCCTGCAAGGTCGTTTCATCGTTTGTGTTGGTCCGCCAGTTCGCGAACAATTGGGCCCGGGGCAGCGCGCCGGTGAATTCGAGGATGGCAAAAGCGCCGTTCGTAGTGATTTGAGCGCTGACGCCGTCGCTCCCGGCTTTGACGAGATTGAACGCGGTGCGCACGCGAAAGCGGCGTTTCACAGGGTCCAATTGCCCGTTCAGAGCCTCGACGACTTCCGGCACACCTAACAAGTAGCGAGTATTGGTGAGCTGCCATAGACGCAAGGGCGCCTTGGAAAAGGCCTTGTTGTAGGGCGCCCAGTCAACAGGCTCGCGCGGCATTTGGATCACGTCCAGCGACTGGATATTGTAGAACTGAAAGAGGTGGCCCAGCCACTCCAAATAATAGAATCGCTGAAAATCGGCAAATGGCTGGTTGATCTGGAAAGGCAGCACGGACACACGCCGCTCGAATGGTTTCTCCCGCAGGATGTCGATGACAGGGTTGGAAGCGTATTTTTCTTTGTAGTTATAGTAGATGATCCACGGCAGATTGGCGCGGCTCAAGTCCGCGACCAGCAGGACACCCAAGAGAAGGCCGGCCCATTTCGCGCGTGGACCGCTCAGCGCGCCGCTCAGAATCAAGGTCACCGCCAAAACACTCAGGGTCAGAAAGAGAATGAACCAGCCCACTTCGCCCAGGCTGAACCGGGCGATGGCCGCCTCCTGCACCGGGAAAACATCGGGAAAACCGGCTTGGTGCAGGTGCCTTTCCAATTCCGATCGTGATGAAAAATAGAGCAGCCAGCCCATCAAACCAACGACGACGACAGCGCCAGAGCCAAGCGTCCATTTCTTGTCGAACGAAGGAACGGTTGCCCACCAGATTCTCAACTGCTCCGACAGGGAATTCGCTTTGACAAGATTTCGCTCGAGGTGTCGCCGCCATAAGCCTTGCAACCCATACCCGAACAAAACGAGAATCGCCAGTTCGAATAGATGCATGAATTTAATCGGATTTCGAATGGTCGAGAAGTAAGGCAATTGATAGATGATCTGGTAGAAGGAGGTGTGGCGGCCATAGGCCAGCAAGAGTGAAATAGCCGCGGTCACAGCCCAAAATTTGATCATTTTTCTTTCCGTGTCCGAGAATGGGCTGTCTTTAGGCTGCGTCGAGCGGAAGAGGCCCCAAAGGGCGACGAGAACTACCAAGACGCCGGCATACTCGCCGGAACCCGAATGCCGGGATTGGGGATTGCCGGGTTGTTGGCCAACGGTGCCCCAGTAATTGCCGCCGTCCGGCGTATCCATGCGATAGCCGAAAAGGCCGGGGATGATCACGCGGAGCGTTTCCACTTTAGGCAGGCTCCACATGGTGGCGACATCCCAGCGCTTCTGTTTGGCTTCCGCATCTTGTTCAAGGCCGGCCACACCCTTGACCTGGGTGCCGACCAGAGTGGAAAGCGCTTGGGCAGAAATGAAGGCGGCACAGAAGGCAACGAGCGCCGTGCGAATGCCTCCTTTCACCAATCTTCGCATGGGGTGGCCTGTCGCTTCGTGCCACGTTTGAAAGAGCACAAGAGCCGCCACGCAAAGGCTGAAAAAGGCACCTACATCGAAGCCCTCCATGATGGCCATGCCGACCGCCATTCCAGCCAAGGCGGTTTTTGGGAGAGGGCGGTTCTGCGTTGCGCTGTGCAGCGCGGCCAAGGCCAGGAAAATGGCCCCCAAAGTCAAGGCGCGCGAGGGCAAACCCCAGCAGGCATTGGAGAAAGTATTGGTGTGCAACGACGCCGCCAGCGCAGCAAGAATGCAAACCGTGGGACTGAAGCGGAGTTGCCGGAAAAAGAACCAGGCGCACAGGCCGAGGAAAAGCAAAGCTACAGGGGCGTAAATTTTTGAAAAGACAAGTGGCCCTGTCAGCAAAGATAATGCATCCGTCAGGTTAGGTGGGCCGCTGACAAATTCAATGCCAAGCCAATTCAGGTTTTGCCAAACGCCTTTGAGTCCGCTTGGCAATGAGTTGGCCTCGCAGCTTATGACACCGAGCGGACCGTCGTTGGAAAAAAGTGTTTGCTCCGGCGAGAGACTGAGGCGAAAAGTGACTGCCAAAACCGCACACAAAACCAGGCAAACTGTAAAGAACTGTCCGCGGGTCAACTGGTCATGGTTCATGTTGAGCAAATAGCCTAGCCAAAAGCTCTCGGCAGTCCAACAACGATTTAGTCCATTGGCAAATCTCACATGAGAAGCGACCATTTCGCCAGTTCGACCTTGAATATGGCGTCAGCTTTTGTACCGATTGCCCTTGCTTGAGCACCATGAGAAGAGTCCTAAAATTCATTTTCTACCAAGTTTACCATTGCCTGTCCTTTATTTGGCTGAAGCTGGACCGCCTGGCATCCTGGGGAGAAACTCGATTCTGGATTGACAATGTTCCCGATGCAATCTTCACACCAGCAACGTACTGCAGCTATGCGGGTTGGATTCACAATCAAGGTTTCTTTTCAGCTTTATTGAGCATATACCTCGAAAAGGAAAATCCGAACATTTTGGACTTTGGTTGCGGCATGGGAAACCTCGCTCCCGTCTGCCATTACTTTGTCCGAAATGGAGGAAAGTTTCTCGGAATTGATCTGGATACAAAGTCTATTGCCGCTTGCCACAAAACATACTGTCGGTTGACGAATTGCTCTTTTTACCTGACCAAAGACAAGAATCGGTTTTACACCCCCCAAAGCGGTTTACAGAAGACAGAACAGGGAATTGACTGGCCGGTGAACAGTCAATCTCAAGATTTGGTTATTGCCATGTCGGTTTTCACTCATTTGCAGGAAAGCGAAGCGATCAGATACTTGCAGAAGATTCACGATGTACTGGTTGACGACGGTCTGGCGATTATCAGCTTTCTTGTCGTGCGGGATTACGTCAACACCAAGGCGACATTCAATTTCACCCACCCCCTGACGCCTGGTTGGTTTACGAGCAAACCCGCTTGTCCTGAAACGGCGATAGGCCTAAGTGAGAGTGCTCTACTCAAGCTTGTCACGCCAAAATTCAGAATCTTGCGCCACCTAGAAGGAAGAGTGACTGGCGGCAAAGGCCCTTCATTGCAAGACATATTCATCCTGAGAAAAATGAGAGGCTGAAGCCTAAGATTTTAGGCGGCCACCCAATCTATTCCAACAGTCTCTGATGATTTTAAACAGTCGAGGACTCACAATCTTCTGCAGGATTTGACGCAGCTTGGAGATCCCCCAGGTCGGCATTCTCATCAGCCAGTATAATCTCCACATCGCAAGGCCTATCCCCTTAGTGAGGCCGCCAAATGGACACATTGCAGGCTCGACAATCTCCGTCAACCTTCTATTCGACCAAAGATGCGTTTCTCCTTTCGAAAGCGCAGGAATAGTTTTCGGAGATAGCGGCGCTCCAAAAGTGAAGGCCTCGGCAAGGAGGGGCTTGCAATTGAGCAGCCCAAGCCATCGGCCATCGTGGTTTTGCTCGAAAAACACTCCGGTATCGCCCATCATGCTTTTTACGCGTTCGGCGTAGTAGCGCACCTGCTTGATGGTCATTTCAGCCATGGACAAGGTATTGATCACCAAATCGATGCTCGTGCCTGACTCAACAAGTTCATCGAACAGGTGGTTAGGCATGTAAGAAAAACCCTGATCGAAAAGGCCAGTAAGAGCCGCTGAGCTTGCACCGTCATAAATCGAGTGCCGACATGCCGGCAATGTGATGCCCAGATAGACAGCAGAGAAGAGTAGTGATTCGGGAATGTCACAAATGATGTAATGGATTTTACCCGTGAGTGCCGTCGCAAGGGCATAAGCCAGTCCGCCATATCCACCGCCAATCTCCAGAATCCTGACGTTGCCATTTTCTTCCGCTCGTTTACGCAACCAATTGATAATTCCGGCTTCAAACATCAAGTTCAGGCGCTCTTGGTAGGAAAAAACGTCATGATTGACAGGATGGCCATTCACCTCCCACCCAATTTCGCCAAGCACCTTTGGAAATCGCGCTATCAGATCGCTCGGCATGCGACGGCTTATGACAGCGTACCTTCGAATCCAAAGATCGGGTCCAGGCCTCAGATGCTCCATCTCTTGGTCGAATTCCTGAGGAATGATGGGGATGCCCTTGCCATGTCCCAACGACAGGCTCGCTAGCTCGTATCCGGTAAACGGTTGGGTGTAAAACCGAAGCCGGTTAATCACCTCGTAGTCGCACTTGACCACAAGACGGTAAAGACTGTGGATAGCATTTTCAGCGTCCTCCGACCAATTGGCACCGGGTATTGCTATTTCCGTATCCAGCTTATGCTGAACTACATAATCGTTCCTCGATGAGACAATTCTCTGAATCTGTTCACAAATGCTGCGAGCCTTCGTATGCTCCGCTGACGAGATTGATCGCAAGTCACTCAACCGAACTCTCTTATGAATTCTCATGCTTGATGCGTTTTGCCCTGCAATGCTGCAACCACATGCGCATCCTCGACAGTCGATCGAGGATTCCTGTGGCTGATCTCGTTCACATGGCGCCTCAATTGGCAGTTATCGTGACCGTATCTAAGACAAACTCCGCTTCGGTAGATCCCGCTAGTTCCAACGGCAAGAATTGAGAATAGAATTCATGCCTACAACAACACTCTCAAAATCATCCTAATTGGCTGGATACCACGATCTCAGCACCGAAGCTCGACCTTACAGATGTCCATTCTTAATGAGGTCGTCAACTTAATCAATGCAACTTGAATGAGAATTGGCACTTTGGGGTACTTCTTCTGAATCTGGTCGAACCGCAGACTACCCGTCGAAGTCCCGGCGTCTGTTTGCTCTGACGTATGATTCTTCCCAGGCGGCAGAGCATTGTCCAGGATTATCAGGTCAAAACTCCCGCCCTCTTGGTCTATGATAGATAACGCGGTATCGGTATCTCGTTCGTGCTTGCACTCGATAATTTGTTCAAACGCGTTGATGCTCAAGATTTGTAATAAAGTGTAAAGACTGGCTTCCAATCGGAGTTGCTTTTTGATCAGCGCCATCAGCACGTAAACACTTATGGCAATCCACAGTTGGGTTTGCACGGCGTTCTCCGAAGTGCCGTTTTGCCTTCAGTGAGGATGGCGAAGGTGGGGATGGGGCCGCGGACATCCAACAGGGTGTGGAACTTGATGGCCGCCTTGTGCTGGCGGAAGCGGGCCCAGGGAAACAGCGCCAGACACAGGTCAAGGGTAGTCGAGTCGAAGGCATACACGGTTTGCTCCAAGTCCAACCCCCAATCTTCGGTCGCATAAAGGGGGCGGGCACGGGCGATCAAGTCCTGGGCTAACTCGGCATCAATGCGCCAATCGCGCTGCTCGTTGGCGTCGGCCAGGGTGCTGCGCGACACCTGACCCCGCAGGCCCAAGTGATACAAGTCCGGAGTCCGGGAGCGCAGGCACCCCTCGATATCCCGCAAACTTTCGCGATAGGTCACTTGAGCAAAAGCCCGGCAGACGAATTGATCCCAGCAGGAGAACGTGCTCACTTTGTAATCGCCTTGGTATTTTGCCACCAAATGGCGGAAGTGCCGATCCGGTACAAAAGAGAGCACCTGTGCTAACACAAATTTTCCTTGATGCATGAGCGATTATCAGGCGGGCGGCGCAGAAGTCGCACTCCCAAATTGAAATCGCGGCAAGCATTCTGTAAGGATTACTGCCGATCAATTAGTCACTTGCGAAGAACGATCCGCACCATGACCGGACAGCAGTGACTTGGCCTGCCACGGGCCAGCGCGGCGATGCCGCGAAGTTGGCCGGACATCTTTGGCATACACGTCACACGACCCAAGCGGAAGAGCGAAGCATCCCAGACCAAGTGCATCACTTCGCCAGCCACTGCAATACTTCCCACGCCGACTCCGCACGCCATTGCATCGGTTTGGCCGGATGCAAGCACAGTCGCTTCTCCGCGACGCTTGGAGCAATGGAAGAGGCTTTTGGGAGGCTTTCGCGAGAGAGCCTGCCTGACAATGACTGTCGCCCTTTTGTGTTCGTTAACGCTTGTGGCTCATCCCGAGTGAATCCAAACCAAGTATGCTCACTGCCGAAACTCTTTCTCCAGCAGCTGCGCAGCCGCGGCTATATCGGCACTGAAACCACGATGGCGGACGAGGTAGCAGCGGAGTTCTCCTATCAATTCTACGATCGCCTTCTACACGGCCACAAACTCGGGGAATCCCTGCACGACACGCGTTGGCATCTCGTGCGCAAGTACAGGAATCCGCTTGGAATATTGTACACCCGCTACGCAAATCCGGAGCTTTGTGTGAACGATCCGCTTGAATCATCAATCCAAACCAGTCAACCAACCTATGCAGAAAACGAAGAAACAAAAGCAGAGTGAACAGGGTTTGCTCGTCATCACGCGCCCGGCGCCTCCGGTTTCAAAGCAACGGGCTGACACGTCCGGAGATCGTCTTGACGTTGGACCCGTAATCAAGAAGACGGGTAAAGCTGCGTTGTGCTACATGCAGATTGATCCGGACTTGTTACAGGCCGAACTTAGCGCGTTCTTGGAGAAGATGGGGACTGTCATCCAGAAGCAGCCGGCCGCACTGGGCCAATACAACTTGGATACCATTACGCTGTCGGTGGAAATCACGGCTAAGGGTAAAGTGGGGCTGCTGGGTTCGGGTGGGGAAATTGGTGGAAAAGGTGGTTTGACCTTCACATTCAAACGGAAGAGCTCAGCGTAGAGCTGGTTCATCTCGATTATCCCTTGAGCATTTGGCTAAAGCGTCCACGAACTGCTTCACGCGGGGAAAAACGCGAAGCCCAGCAACTTGTCCGCGTCACGCATCCACTGGTCGGTGGCCCCATTGGAAATGCCGAATGTCGAATGACGAAGGACGAAGGACGAAGGATTTGGCACTTTCAATCACGTCGCCGCCAGCGGCGGTTAGTTCCAAGCTGTCGGGCGGGAGATTGATTTCGCCCACGACTCGACGCCTGGAGCGGTCGGAGAGCATTTCATCGTGTTCGAGACCGAACAGGTGAGGGCGGCCGATGGATTTTCCGCCGACGCGAAGGATGAGGCCGGCTTTACTGCCGGGCACGAGTTTCTCGGCAATGGTGAAGGTGGCCACGGCGGTCTGGCCGTTCGGCAGTAGAATCTCCTTCGTGAAGGTCTGCCCCTGGATGTCGTGCCGGAAGACGCGTTCCCCGTTGAGGAAGATCGCGAAGTCGGTTTCTCGCCCGTAGTCGCCAGCCAGGATTTCGCGGAGCTTGTCCACTTTGGGGAAGTTCAGGTTCTGATTAAGGTTGCGCAACGTAACTGCTCTTCCCAGGCTCACCTTGCCACCGGCAGAAACTGAATCCCATCCGCTACGACATAGCCATCGGTGCCCTTGTTCGAAACCGTGACCGAAGTCAGCCTCCCTCTCGGCAGTTTGCAGATGCCCAACGAAGCGAATCCGTTCCTGGCCGGGCTTTTCTGGTTCACGGTGACGGTTTTGATTTCACGCCCGTCCACTGCGATGCTCACCGGAACGTTGCCGGCGCGGTTGGCATGCGGCGGTGAGATCAGGATAATCTCATATTCGCCAGCTCGGGGAAGGTCGGGAGTGTAAACGATGGAAACACTTCCCTTGTCGGCATTGCCATCGTGAAGGTAGCCAATCCCAACCTTGCGAGCCTCCCGCGCGGTGGAATCAATCCAAGGACCGGTCTTCTGGCCGTCCGCATCGTCGAGCACAACGCCGGGCAGACTTTTCGGATCGATGATGGAGGCTTTGGGAGCAGGCGGGGCCGTCCAATCGAGGATTTGTTTGCCGGCCCGGAGGCGCTCCTGAAGCTTGGCTGGGTTCACTTTTTGCACGGAACTATTGCCGTCAATGGCCAGCGCGGCGGCGGTGGCTGCGGATTGGCCCAGCACCATAAAGACCGGTTCCATGCGAATGGAGCCATAAGCAATGTGCGTGGCCGCAAGACAGATCGGCACGAGCAGATTCTCGCATTCAATTGCCTTGGGAATGATCGAGCGATAGGAGATCGGATAGGGCGGGAAGCCGCCCACCTGGACATCGCCTTCATTCTCCGCCCTCCCATTTTTCACCAGGCGCTGGCAGTTATGTGAATCCATCGTGTAGGCCGCCAGACCGACCGGGTCCGGCGCTTTGACCGTGCCGCGACAATTGTGCTCGGTCATGACGTAATCGGAAATCATGCGCCGGGCTTCGCGGACGTAGAGCTGATGCGGCCAGCCGCCGGTATCGAGAAATTCGTCTTTGGTCAAGCCCCACGACTGCATTTCGCTTCGGATGTTGTCGGGAACACGCGGGCTGGTAGCCAGGAAATGGAGCAAGCCGCGGATGTAATTCTCATGCTCCTGCCAGATTCTGGCGCGCGTGGCATAGTCGCCATCCGGATAGTCGTAATTGAAGCCGATGTGATCGGTGGAAAAGCCGCCGTTGTTGTTAATGTCGGTCTTGCCGCCCGGCATCATTTGGATGTGCATGAGCTGGCCCAGTTGCGGTTTCTTGCCTGCAACTACTCGCGCTTCCAGGTAGCGCGCCAGCAGTTCGTAGCGGGCCGGGCTGTATTCTTTTGGCGGCAGAATTGGCTTCTTGTTCTCCGGCTGCTGCGTGAGGACCAAACGGAAATTGTAGGCTTGCACCGCGCGGTCGCCTTCGCCCGGCTTGCCGCCATCGCCCGGTTGAATCAAAGGCAGCAAACCGCTGCTTGGATCGCCCGGTTTCACGAAGGGATCGACCGGAACCGTAAACTGATGAAAAAGTGTTTGAGCGCGCACGCCATTGAGAGTCTCGTTGTACTGCGCATTGGCCTCCCGCCCGACGTGGTAAGAGACTTTCGCCTTGGCCATCAAATCGCCTTCGTAACTGACATCAATGAACATTCTGGCGCGAAAGGTTTTTCCGCTTTCCATGACGATTTCTGTGATGCGGGCGCCCTGCTTTTTGACGGTGGCGAGCCGTTGCTGAAAATAGACCGGCACTTTGGCTTCGTTGATCATTTGGAAATAAATGTTCTCCGCGACGTGCGGTTCAAAGGTCCAGGCTTCCTCTTTGCCGTAATGTCGGCCAACGCGCCGATAAAACTCGCGCGCGATGCCGCCGATGGCTCCTTTGTTGCCAATGTCCGTCTGCCCCAGGCCGCCGGAAGTCATGCCCCCAAGATGATTGCCAAATTCAGCCAGGACGGCGCTTTTGCCCAGGCGCGCCGCCTGCACGGCGGCGATCACGCCGCCGGAAGTGCCGCCATAGACACAAACATCGGCTTCGACGATCTCAGTGGCAGCCGCCCTGGCGGTGAAAATGAAAAGCAAAATGGACAGAACAGAAAGCAGTTTTGGAGTCTTCATGTGATTCAACCGAATTTCTGGAGGTTACGCCCGGCTTCGTCAAGTTTTCAAAGCATTTCATCGCGAGTGGCCAGCTTGACCGGACGGTTGGTTTGCTTTATATTCTTGCCGTGTTCGGAGGGCCGATTCGAGAGCCGATTTTTTTGAACGACCTTCCATCGCCAAAACAAACTAAAATCAAGCTTATGAAAACTGGAGGTTTCATCTACTCTATCGCAGCCGTATTGTTGAGTGCCACTGCACTCGCTCAGCAAGCTGCCCACAGCTCGCTGGCCGCCGTGGCTGACAACGGCTATCAAATCGCCGAACGCGGCAAGGACTTTGCCGTTTATCGTAAAGTCACTGGGCTCACCAATCAGACCGGTCAAGTCTCGAATAAAACCAACGAGTTCACTCTGCTCGAAAACAATCTTCACTATTTTG
>ERZ1292640.942-Hain-H43-02um-R1-942-length-24053-cov-7_pt1 | contig 24053 bp, 17 predicted proteins | sample MGYA00564404_ERZ1292640 | MGnify/ENA primary metagenome ERZ1292640 (study PRJEB36523, sample SAMEA6512636) | groundwater metagenome | collected 2019-01-08 | study: AquaDiva: Metagenomics assemblies of 32 groundwater samples
TCGACCGAGGTTTCTTCGACAAAGCGCACGTGCGAAAAGGGAAGACCGAGGCGTTCAAAACGCAGGCGGATTTGCGATGCGGATTCCTCACCAGAAGAAAGGAGAACCGTTCCGTTGCCACTTCCGACTAATTGGCTCACTAGCGTTGACTTGCCGATTCCGGGCTCACCAGATAACAAAAGGACGGATCCATCCACGATCCCTCCTCCCAAAACGCGATCGAATTCTGCAATCCCAGTTGGTTGATGCCGCGCTTTTCTCGCCCCTTCATCCGCAAGCCCAGTGACCGTTGCCTTTACCCCCTTCGCCTTTGTACCATTTGTCACGTCTCTCCCACCCGCCTCCTCCCCTAATGTCCCCCAACTCTCACAGCTCATACACCGTCCCGACCATTTCAATTGTTGCGCGTCGCATTTTGAGCAAGCGAACATATTATTCTGTTGATTCACACACTCCATCGTCGGCGCATTCCGTTGTGCCTTCCTCACTTTCGCTCTCACCAGTCTCCTCTGTAGACGACTCACCTGACAAACAAGCTAGAAGGGAAAGGCCTCCACCGTTGGAGTTGGTCAGCGTCCCATGAACATGCGCGCCAGTCGTATTGCCAGAAGCGTAGACACTTTGACAACCACAGGCTGTATTTCCTCCACTTGGAGAACCGCATTTTGTCCCGCCAGTACTGCATGTACCAGTCACCGATGCCGAGTCCCATGAACTAGGACGCTTTTCACCAGCGCAACATTCTCCACCGACATATCCAATTAGACTCCCTCTTTCGACAGTTTTCGATTTCATCGCCGATGGCTCGAATGCCTTTACATGACAGATCGAAAATATACCACCACCTGTGAGGTTAATTACGATAGAGTTTCCACATCTACTCCCATCCAATGCACCTTCCTTTGTTCCGACTTTGAAGCTTATGTTTCCATCTCCGGGAGCATAAAGTGAATCGCCCCAGCCACCATTAAAATCCAATCCTCGCGTCATTTTCTCATAATCATACCCGACATTTTTTTCTGTGAAGTGGTAACCGCATCTGACAGAGCTCGTTGCGATTGGATCCGTGCTGGTTGGTGAAAAAAGTGATTGTGAGATAGGACAGGAACCAGATGATTGAGCTTCCTCGATTGCGGTCTCACAAAGTGTCGCATTTGCACCTCCGGTTGATCCTTCTGGTCCGGCAGTATCAAGATCTGCTTTAATTTGAGAGACGAGATCAACCTCTACGGCCTTAAACAATGTGAGGTTTGGATTGACTAGATACAGCAGTGTGTATGCTGACAACAATAACACCAGTCCTGTTACGGCGTTGGTGATGCGTTTTCTGCCTGCCTCAACCGATCCAAGTCCGGAACCGAGAATATATTGCGCGCCTCCAATCATGATCATGACGATCGCGATCAACGCTCCTGCCCCAAGTGCGTAGCGATAAAGGCCGTTGAGGTATTCGGGAATAAAGCTAATTTGCAGTTTTCCATTCTTGTTGAGGATATTTGAAAAAGACAAACCCGGAATATCCACATTCAGATTTGGCCGTAAAAATGTTCTCGCTTCTTCCTCGGCTTGTTTCTGAATGATCTCTTCTTGCACTGCATCAGTAGGGTAAGTGTAGGAATAGTCTGTTACAGTGTAAGTGTAATATCTATCTCCCGCGGTGTTACGACCTGTCAGATCATATGCACGCTCCGCACAAGCGCTTTGACATGTTGTGTCGTCAGAGGTGTCATATTCGCCTCCAAGTTCATCAACCAATGTGGACGTCTCAAGGCCGTCGAATTTTTCAAGTGTGCAAAAACATTGCCCTCCCGTGCTGTCAACAGCAAAAACCTTAAACGGCGAGCTCAAGACAATGAGTACGAAAAGTATGGAAAAAATTAGAGACGCGTATTTCATTTGAGACGATCTTCAACAATCGTTTGCAACTCCTCGAGCGAGAGAGCTCCCACCCAACGCTCTTCGCCAATAAAGATGGTCGGCGTCGCAGTCATATTCAGCGCCTCAACCTCCTCCAGCGTTTTCTGAATGCGTGGCAGTGGGTTCTCGTCATCTAAACATTGGATGAACTCATCTTTATCAAGCTCAAGATCTTCTGCGATCGCAAGATACACGTCCTTGTTGAGCTCTCCACGCAAGAACAACTCATCATGATAAGTCCAAAACTGATCTTGCTTATCCGCACAGCGCCCCGCTATAGAGGCAGATAGCGATTCTGGGTGCAGGGATTCATTGGGCGCGTCCTTCCACACCACGCGCACTTCGTTTGGGTATCGCAGTAACAGTTGACTCAAGGCGATGTCGAGTGATTTACAAGCTGAACAGGCATAATCGCCAAACTCCACGATGATCACCGATGGTTCTGTCGCACCGCGCGCCGGATCAATGATCGTGATAGTCGGCTCGGTGAGACTCGACATCCCGTCCCTCTGCGTCACAATAGGTTCCAGTGTACGTGAAGCCAGCGTGAAGATTATAAAAACTACCGCGAGTAAAAACACGAAAGTTAGGAGAGTCAGCCAGGTATTTGTATTATTCTTTAACATTTGGATTTTAGCGAAGTCGCATAAACTGCAATCTTCCACGCGCGTCGGTGTAGTAAAGTAACGAACCGTCAGTCGAGACTGTTAGATTCGACATTTCGGCACTCTCTTCCGGATAACCGACGAGCTTTACAAGTCCACTATCAATGTTGATTTTGTAAATTGCATCATCTGAATCAACGAGCTCGCGTTGCAGTCCGGCATTATTCTCGAGGAGAAGCGGTACCGCGCAGTAGAGCGTCGAATCGTCAGCAAAGGTGCATTTGTCAATCCAAGTATTCACGCCGAGACTTCGACGCTGTTCTCCCATTGTCGCAGATGTCGCATCCACAATCCACACAAGTGGTTTGTAGTTGCTCACTTCGCCCACGACGCTGTAGACAATACGATCGCCTTTCGGTGTCCAGATAGCTTTGAAATTAAAACCTTCAACAATCAACCCATCGAAATTTTCCTCATTTTTTCCGATTGCCAAAATCATTTTTCGTCCAAAGCCGGTCTGTTCGGTCCCAGTGTCCGAAAAGGCGACGACTTGATCGTTGGGAGACCAATTGACTGTCACCTTGTCGCCATTTTCTCCAAGAGCGGCGATTACTTTTGTGCCGGATGTATCCGCGTTAGTGATGATGAGAGCACGGGCATTTGGGTCTATAGTGATACTTTTTGCAATGACCTGTTCGCCGTCTGGTGAAAAGTCAAAATCTTGCCAGTGCTCTGGCAAGGTTGTCTGATTCTGTGCCTCAAAATCGTAAATCACGTTTGAGCCGTCCGGGAACTCAACGATAACCTCGTTTGCAGTGTCGCTCCACACGATTGACTCCGCGTCCGGGAAGGATGCGCTTGAGAGAAGCACGACTTCGCCGTCGTTGTTGATTGTATAGAATTGGCCTGTTTTAGGATCGTAGTAGTTGATGCTTTTGCCATCTGCGGAAAGGGTCGGGGCAATCACCTTGCTTGATGTCAGGCGCGTTGTCTTGGTAAGGCCACCATCGGCGATGGGTGAAACTGGCAAACCACCGCCATCTTCTGCCTCATCTCCTGCTGTCGGCGCGCCAACACCAGCACTCGGCAATCCGCCGGTCGGTGTCACACCTTCCTCCTCGGCGATCTCTGCTTCCTTATCGCTGGTTGTGACACCACGAAAAAAAACAAGATAGATCGCAACAGCGATCCCAAAGACGATGAGAAAAAAACCGATCAGTAACAGCAGACGCTTCAGACGATCCGTCATACGTCCTCAAGTATACCAAAGTCCTCAATATGAAGCGACCATCTTCGCAAACGTCAGACATAGACCGGAGTTCTCCACGAAAAAAAGTGGGCTAATCGTACAGGTCAGGCCGATCACAATCATCACATTTAACGTGATTAGGACAACAACGATTGCGAGATTAATGTTGTTCCAGAGGAATCCAAGAGCGTCAATAAATAATGTAACGATCGTTTTTACAACTTTGCCGGCATCTTTTCCTGCAGTGCGAAGCGACATTGGAGGTGGAGAAAGAATCGCGATCACGGTGAGAGGCTCCGGCTCGTTGCGATAACGAATTCCTTTGAGGGCCGACCAGATCCACACGACATAAGAAAAGATCGTTCCCATTCCAAGCGTAGTTCCTCCCACGGCGTCATCTGTTGCAGGACCGCCAACACGCAGTCCACGCCAAAGTTGTTCACGCGACTCCTGAATAGTATCCATGAGTTTGGAATTTTCTGCCAAGGAACGGATATGCTCTTGCAGAGAACGCTTTCTCTGCGAAGCGACGGCGGTTTCCGCAACAGTCGCCGTGGTCGCGGCTTGGGTTTGGATCGCCGCGTGTTCCGAGCGCATCTCTTCGTGTTGTGTTTTTGAGATCAGGCCTTGTTCAGCAAGAGCATCGAGGCCTTCTGGGGACTGTTGTGCGCGGTGGTCTGCAGAGCGTTGCGCTGATTCCGTTTGATACCGTTCTGCCGGCGAAGTGGCGCCACCAATAGATGCCGCGAGCATGGCGTTTCTCACCCATTTTCCAGGCGTCTTCATAGCAAGATCGAGACGACCTTTTTTCGTCTGCGTGCGTGAGGCCATCAGTTGGCTTGCACGTGATTGCTCGCGTTGCGCAGTTTGAAGATCCGCCATAGTTAGACAGAGGGTTTTACAACGATGTGGCCGCGCGTTGTTTGCACGAGTAGTGTTCGCGGTTTCGACCGTTTGAGCATCTCATTCGCAATGCGATTCTCAACCTCCGTTTGCAGAAGCCGACGTACATCACGCGCTCCAAGACGTTTATCTGCTCGTGCGCCGAGCAGAGTTGCCACCGTGGCAGAAACAATGAGCTCGACTTTTTCACTGCGTAGGCGTTCTGTGAGCTCGGTGAGCAGTTTGTCAGCGATCTGTGTGAGCGACGTTTCGTTTAGTGGCTGGAATAAGCAGATATGATCAATGCGATTGAGGAGCTCCGGACGGAAACGCTCCTCAAGTGTCCGGCGCAATTCGTCTGTGAGCGTGAGCGGTGAAGATTTTTCATCTCTTCCAAAACCAAAACCTTCTTGTGTGAAACGTTCCGCGCCGGCATTGCTTGTCATCACCACAATCGTCTGTTTGAAATTGATTGGACGGCCGGTTGCGTCAGTTAGCGTGCCATTTTCGAGGATCTGAAGAAGAAGATTTGTGACATCCGGATGCGCTTTTTCGAGCTCATCAAACAGCACAACAGAATACGGCCGTTGCTTTACGCGGTCAGTAAGTTTTGCGCCTTCGCGATAACCAACGTAGCCAGCAGGCGAGCCGATGAGTTTAGAAATGCTGAATCCTTCCGCACATTCGGACATGTCGAGGTTTATCAGCGCTTGCTCGTCTTCAAACACCTCTCGCGCGATCGCGCGCGCCAGCTCGGTTTTACCAACACCACTTGGGCCTAGAAACAGGAAGGATGCCAGTGGACGGCTCGGGTTGTTCACACCAGCCTTGGCGCGTCGCATTGCCTGCGAAACCGTTTTAACAGCCGTTTCTTGTCCAATAACGCGCTTTTGTAAACGCGTTTCAAGCTCAATGGTGTGTTGTTGTTCTTGGGCGATTAGAGAGAGTGGAATACCTGTGATGCGACTCATCACTAAAGAGACATCTTCAGCAGTCACTGCCACCGTCGGCGTTATGGCGAGTTTATTCTTGGTGCTATCAAGGAGCGTAAGGCGGATTGTTTGTTCGCGTTTTTTGATTCTGATTGCATCGGCAAATCGCTCCTCGATCACTGCTTGTTTTTTTTGCGCGCGTAGTTGTTTGAGCTCTTGTTGTAGTTCATTTGTCTGTTGTGTCTGGTCGTCAGTCGCAACTCTTAAACGCACAGCTGACCCGGTCTCGTCCATTAAATCCAGCGCCTTGTCCGGCTGGCGACGATCATGTATGTAGCGGTTTGACAGATTCAGTGCCGCATTGATCGCCTCGTCCGTGATGCGCACATGATGATGCGCTTCGTAACGGCCTCGTACGCCACATAAAATTGCGCGTGTTTTTTCAAGGTCAGGTTCCTGTACTTGAACGATGCAGAAGCGTCGCTCGAGCGCGGTGTCAGTTTCCATTTGTTTTTTGTACTCCGCTTGCGTAGTCGCGCCGATGCAGTGAATTTCGCCACGCGCAAGCGCTGGCTTCAACATATTTGCCGCATCCATGGAACCAGATGCGGAACCTGCTCCGACGAGCATGTGCATTTCATCAATAAACAAAATAATGCTCGAGTCCTCTTTGACTTCTTCGAGAATCTGTTTAATGCGCCCTTCAAACTCGCCACGATACACTGTGCCAGCAACGACCGATGCCAAATCTAGCGCCAGCACGCGTCTGCCACGCAATGGTGCAGGTACCTGTCCTAACGAAATTTTTTTTGCGAGTCCTTCAACAATCGCCGTCTTGCCAACGCCAGGATCTCCAAGTAAGAGCGGATTATTTTTCGTGCGACGGCATAATATTTGTATGACACGCTCAATCTCTGCCTCGCGACCGATGACTGGATCAATGCGCTCCTGTGCGACAGGACCAGTGAGATCATTGGTGAAATAGTCGAGCGCTGGAGTTTTTTTCTCTTCTTGGTCGTCATCTTTTTTCGCAAGAGTCACCTCCTGCTCATCAACCGACCTTGTGAGATCCTGGAATTTTGAGGTGCTTTTTAAGACGGCAGTTGTCTGGCGTTGTAGAGCTTTAAGGTCAATTTTTTCTTGTTCAAAAAATGTTCGGATGCTTGGTAAGTTGAGCTCTAGGATGCTTGAGAGCAAATGTTCTGTGCCGACATAGCGATGCTCAAATGATGTTGCGGTGAGTACAGCCTTTTCGAGAATGCGACGAGCTTCATCGGAAAGGAAAGGGGAATGCATGGCTTGCGAAGGCGTTACACTGCCGGATTCCAGATTGGAAACAAAGGCGCGCAAAGATGTCTCTTTGACGTTGAGCCGATGCAAGAGCTCTGCGCCAATCGAGCCTGTTTGGGTGCCAACGGCCCAGAGCAAGTGTTGCGGACGAATGACCTCGTCTGTTTGTTCTACCGCAAGGCACAGCGCTCGTGTGAGCACGTTTTTGAGCTGTGTTGTGAATTTATCTATTATGTTTTCCACAAGTTTTTCCCTCGCCTACCATCTACATGCTTCGTAAGCGCTGGATTCTTTCCTCCATCGGCGGATGCGTTGAGAACATGGAGAGGAAATCTTTTTTACCGGTGAACGGGCTGTTGATGAAGAGATGCGCGGTGGCATGGTTTGCTTTCTTCATCGGTTTTGCATGCGCGTGGATTTTTTCAAGCGCAGTAGCCAGTCCCTCCGGATAACGTGTTAGTAATGATCCGGACGCATCCGCAAGGTACTCGCGAGAACGCGATACAGCTAATTTGATGATTTCGGCGATGAATGGGGAGAGAATCGCCAGCCCGAGTCCAACAAGCGCAAGCACGAGCCCAGCTTGATTGTTTTTGCGATCACCACCTCCACGGAAAAACATTGAGCGCAGAAGGATATCAGAGAGCAGGGCGATTGATCCGACAAGAATTATCACGACCGTCATTATGAGAATGTCGTAGTTTTTTACGTGGGAAAGTTCGTGCGCGATAACCCCTTCGAGCTCTTTTTTTTCAAGAATTTGCAGAAGTCCTGTCGTGACCGCGACGCTGGCGTGTTCGGGATTGCGACCTGTTGCAAAAGCGTTTGGAGATGGATCATTGATGAGATAGAGCTTGGGCATGGGAAGGCCTGCGGTGATAGCGAGGTTTTCAACTAGTCTCCACAGCTCCGGATGATCTTCTTTTTTGAGCCGTTTCGCTCCTGTTGTAATCAGAGCGGTTTTGTCTCCAGCAAAATAACTGATTAGAGAGAAGAGAGTTGAAAGTATCACGGCGGCAAGAATGCCGAATTGTGGCTCTTGATATTGCGCCCCCAAAATCCAACCTATCGCAATAATCACAACAGAAAAGAGCATGATCAGCAAAACTGTTTTTCGTTTGTTAGCCGTGATGTGTGAGTACATGATCTAGAATTTTACTTTCGGTACTTGGTGCACGGCCTCTGGGGCATCGAAAAACTCACGCGGTTTGAAGGAGAGTATGCCGGCAATGACGTTTGAAGGAAAGACTTGTATAGCCGTGTTAAGATCGCGCGCGTTGCTGTTAAAGAACCGGCGTGCGGCTTGAATTTTATCTTCGGCGTCTGTGAGCTCTTGTTGTAGATGCAAGAAATTTTGTGAAGCTTGTAATTGCGGATAATTTTCTGCCACTGCGAACAGCGACTTCATAGTATCTGTCAGCATGTTTTCGGCACGCGCATGATCCGCTCCACTCTTAGCTTGCATTGCTTCCGATCGTGCTTTGGTCACGTTTTCGAACAATTGAGACTCATGTGAGGCATACCCCTTGACAGTCTCAATTAGGTTTGGGATTAAGTCGTAGCGTCGTTTCATTTGGACATCAATATCTGACCACGCCTCGTCGGCGCGATTGCGCAGGGAAATGAGGCGATTGAAGATTGAAATGATCCACAGGATGAGGATGCCGACGGCCACGAGCAGGATGATAACAGGCGTAGTCATAGATGAGATTTTATATATACTTCCGTTCTTTCATTACTCACTGTATAGTAGGCGCAATCAGAGGCTCTGTCAAAGTAAAACTATGCAAATTCCTGAGGAAATTTTCCGTGTTTATGATATCCGTGGTCTTCTGGATCAGGTCACGTCTGATATTGCGCGTAAGGCAGCCCAAGTTCTCGTAAAGCGCACGGGAGCAAAAACAGTTGTTGTTGGTCGTGACATGCGCGCGACAAGCCCCGAACTCCTTGCTGCAGCGATTGGTGGAATTACCTCGCTCGGGGTCAACGTGATAAACATCGGTATGACCACAACGCCTTTGTATTGTTTTGCTGTGCGCAATTTAGAGGTTGAGGCCGGCATCATGATTACCGCTTCTCATAATCCGCCTGAGTACAACGGCATGAAGTTTGCTGATAAGTCTGGTTTTCCGATTAGCGGATTGGATATTCGTACAGGGATGGAAGACGCTTACGAAGAAAAAACTACGCGAGGAGCCGTGTCTGATCATACGGTGCTTAAGGCCTATCTTGATGCCTGTTTGTTGTGGCCTGGGGTTCAAGATGCGGCCAAGGGTGTGAAGATTGTGGCCGATTACGGCAATGGCATGGGAGCGCTGACTTTGCGTCCGCTTGCTGAACGTCTTGGTATAGAGTTGATCGAGTTATTTCCAGAACCAGATGCGCGGTTTCCCAATCACGAAGCAAATCCAGCCAAGGAAGAGACGCTTAACGTAATCAAAGCGGAGGTTGTGAAACGTGGAGCTGATTTCGGCGTCGCCCTCGATGGTGACGCTGATCGTATTGCCTTTATCGATAACGAGGGGCAATCGCTGCGTGGTGATTTAGCACTCGTCGTGTTTGCCAAAGAATTATTGCAGCGTCTTCCTGGATCTAAGTTTATTGTTGCTCCCAATCAAAGCTGGATGACGACAGATACGATTACAGAACTCGGTGGAGAAACAATTGAATCTCCGATCGGTCGCACATTGATGATCCGAAAAATGTTCGAGCACAAGGCAGCATTGAGTGGAGAAGTCTCCAGCCATTTTTTCTTTCCTGAGTTTGGAAATTTGGAAGCGGTTGAACATGCCTTCGTGCGCATGCTCTGCATTTGGCGTGTCTCTGGTATGACTTTCGCTGATATGGTGCGTCCACTACGCCAATACCACAATACGGGCGAGATCAACTTTTCTGTCGCAGATAAAGTCGTTGTCCTTCAGCGCATCAAAGAAGTTTATGGAGCGGAAGCCTCAGTGGTGAATACGCTCGACGGCGTGCGTTGTGACTTTGATCGCGATTGGTGGTTTATTGTGCGTCCTTCCAACAACGAACCGCTTATTCGTTTAATGATCGAAGCCAAGTCTCAAGCATTGATGGAAATGAAGCGCGACGAACTTACGAAGTTTATTCAGGCGGTATGATCGGCATTTTTGATTCAGGAGATGGAGGGCTTCCGACGCTTAAGGCTGTGCGCGAGCTGTTGCCACAGTATAGTTACATCTATATTGGAGACCATGCGAGGGCGCCGTATGGAGATCGTTCACAAAAGGAGATTTTTGAATTCACATGGCAAGGCATGGAGTTTTTGTTTAAGCAAGGTTGCCTGCTTGTAATCTTGGCGTGCAACACCGCCTCGGTAAACGCCTTGCGACACATCCAGCAGGAAATACTGCCGAGCACTTATCCAGATCGGCGGGTGCTAGGAATCCTTGTACCGACCGTCGAGCAGATTGCTGACACTGTTTCTAACAATACTGTCCTCGTTCTTGGCACAATGTCAACGATCAACTCGCATGCCTACGTCACCGAGGTACAGAAACGCAATCCCAACCGTCATGTTATTCAACAAGCGTGTCCTGAATTAGTCTCATTGATTGAAACAAGAGCCTCACATACTCGCATTGGCGAAGCTCTTGACGTCTACCTTCAGCCGTATCGTAAGACTCTTGTAGCTGGTGATGTCGTGGTGCTTGGTTGTACACATTATGAGCTCATCAAGGATCTTATTGCCGAGCACCTTCCAGATGGGGTAATATTATACGGTCAAAGTGAGATTCTCGCTCAAAGTCTCAAAAGTTATCTTGAACGCCATCCAGATATGGAGACGCGCTTAAAACGCGATGGATCTGTGCAGTATCTCACGTCTGGCGAATCATCGCGTGTCTCGGCCCGCGCCCCTTTTGTTCACGTTGATCTACTCGCATCGCACTAACATGTCTTCCATCATTCTTTTCATCGTCATTCTCTCGCTTCTCGTCCTCGTGCATGAGGCAGGGCATTTTTTTACTGCGCTTTGGACTGGGATGAAAGTGGAAGAGTTCGGCATCGGTTTTCCTCCACGTCTTGCCTCGGTCAGGCGTCGCGGGATTCGTTACTCGTTCAACTGGATTCCGATTGGTGGTTTTGTAAAAATCAAAGGCGAGACAGGCGAAGATCGAGACGACTCGGAAGCGTTCGTCTCAAAGCCCGCATGGAAGCGCTTGCTAGTGCTTTCGGCCGGAGTGTTGATGAATTTGATTTTTGCTATCGTTTTGCTTTCGGCTGGTTTTCTGTTCGGTATGCCACAGGTCGTTGATGAGTCGCTCTCAACGCAAGCGATCGTTCAAAACGTAAACGTTCAGGTATATACAGTCGTCGAAGGATCAGCCGCGGCGCAAGTTGGCATTGAGGTTGGCGACGGAATCACTAAAATTGACGATCTTGTCGTGACCAAGTCAGAACAGGCGCAGGCGTATATTCAAGAATACAGCGATAAGGAACTCTCGCTCACTGTGAAGCGCGGTGATGATTATTACACTTACGTTGTGGTGCCGACTGAATTACCGGAGACAGAAGGTCGTAAGGTGCTCGGGGTTGGAATGGTGACTGTTGGCTCGGTTTCGTACCCGTGGTATTTAGCGCCGGTGAAGGGGATTGAAGCAACGGTTTCACTCGCCGTCCAGATGATCATCGCGCTCGTTGATCTCGTTAAAGGACTTATTATTGAGCAACGCGTGGCCGTTGATCTGTCTGGTCCTATCGGGATCGCGGTTATCACAGGCGAGGTCGCACAGCTCGGCATTTCACACATAATAATGTTCACTGCACTCCTCTCAATTAATCTTGCCATCATCAACTTTCTTCCGTTTCCGGCCCTTGATGGTGGTCGAGCTTTGTTTGTTCTTGTTGAAAAGCTACGCGGAAAGCCTGTTAGTGCGAAGGCAGAGACGGTGGCACACAATATCGGCTTTGTTATGCTGATGATTTTGATTCTTGTAGTGACGTTTAAGGATATTTTTGGTCTGGTTGTCAAGTAGTATGAAAGAGCAGTTAAAAAAACTTACCTCTATCTTTGATAAGGCGATTGGTGCAGTTAGGAGCGTGCAGGAGCTTGAGGCTTTACGTGTTGAATTTCTTGGGCGCAAAGGCAAGCTTGCGGAGGCGATGAAGGAGCTCGCAGATCTTTCTGATAAAGAGAGAAAGGAAGCAGGTGTCATCTTGAATGCTTTGAAAGAGAAAATGCTTTTGCGTTTTGAGAGTCAAAAAAATTCGTTTGAACAAAAAGAGTCGTCAGCGTTGGCAATCAAAGAGTGGATTGATGTCACTCTGCCAGCAGATGCGCCGAGCGAGGGACATCTTCATGTGACGAGTCAGACAATCGCCCAGATTGAGGATATTTTTTCACACATCGGTTTCATGCGCAGTGAAGCGCCAGATATTGATTGGGATTGGTATGCCTTTGAGTCTCTTAATATCCCCAAGGATCATCCGGCGCGCGATAATTGGGAAACGTATTTTGTCGAAGACCATGAGCGCAGTCGAATGGTTGACAGAGGGGAAAGCAAAATGGGAAAGATCGTTTTGACACCACACACTAGTAACGCGCAGGTTCGGGAGCTTGAAAAGGGAAATCTGCCTATTCGTCTGATTAGTATCGGTCGTTGTTATCGTCGTCAGTCAGATGTGACTCACAGTCCGATGTTTCATCAATTCGAGGGGTTTATGGTTGATAAAGGCATCTCGGTTACACATTTGAAAGGCGTGCTTGATTATTTTGCGAAAGCATTTTTTGGACCAATGCGTAAAACTCGACTTCGACCGCATCACTTCCGCTTTACCGAACCGAGCTTTGAAGTTGATATCAGCTGTGGTATTTGTGACGGCACAGGCGTGGTGAATGGCGTGATATGTCGTCTGTGCAAATCAGGATGGCTCGAGCTTGGTGGCGCTGGCATGACACATCCCAATGTGCTGAAGGCTGGTGGTATTGATCCGAAAAAATACACGGCCTTTGCGTTCGGGTGGGGCGTTGAGCGTACGCTGATGATGCGCGCCGGAACACGGATTGATGACATCCGCGTGATGTACCAAAATGATCTCCGTTTTTTGAATCAGTTTTGATATGAACATCTTGGTCTCTTACAATTGGATAAAAGATTTTCTCAAGACAAAAGTTTCTGCGGAAGAGTTTAGTCGTCACATGACCGAGGTCGGCAACAGCGTTGAACACACACAGCATCTTGGACAGGCGTTTGAGCATGTGGTCGTTGGGGAAATTATTGAGCTGAAAGCACATCCGAATGCCGATAAGTTGAGGATCGCGATCACGGATGTTGGTCAATCTGTTCAGATTGTCTGTGGCGGAGTGAATCTTTTCGTTGGTCAGCGCGTAGCCGTGGCACTCCCTGGCGCGCATATTCGCTGGCATGGTCAAGGAGGTCTTGTGGAGCTCAAAGAGACGGAGATCCGAGGAGTGAAAAGCTTTGGCATGATCTGTGCGCCGGATGAGCTGGGGTTTGAGAAACTCCAGCAAAGTGAGCGTGTAATTTGGGATATCACCAATCTTACAGACGCGAAGCCAGGGACATCGCTTGCAAAAGCGCTCGATTTAGATGACGTGGTTTTCGACATCGAGGTCACGACGAATCGTCCGGATGCGATGTCGGTTGTTGGACTCGCGCGTGAGGCAGCGGTGGCGGGGCTGGGGGAGTTTTTATGGAAGGAGTCGAAGGCGTCAAAGGGCCGTGAGTCGAAGGATAAGGTAAGCGTTGAAGTTTTAGATAAAAAACTTTGTCCTCGCTACCAAGCTGTTGTGATTGCTGGTGTGACAGTTAAACCATCGCCGTGGTGGATGCAGGCTCGATTACTTTCTGCTGGTCATCGTCCAATTAACAACGTCGTTGATGTGACCAACTATGTCTTGCATGAGCTTGGCCAGCCGTTGCATGCGTTTGACGCTGACAGGCTTGATGGTGGGAAGATAATAGTGCGACGCGCCAAGAATAGCGAGAAAATTAAAGCTCTTGACGGCAAGGAGTATACATTGCATGACTCGATGCTCGTGATTGCTGATGCCAAGCGTCCGGTTGCGATTGCCGGAGTGATGGGAGGGGAGGTGACAGGCATCATCGAAAAAACGACTCGGCTTGTAATCGAGTCTGCGAATTTCGAGCCGGTCTCCATCCGTCGCACCGCCCGCGCGCTTGGGCTCTATTCTGATTCCTCAAGTCAATTTGAAAAAGGCCTCTCGACCGAGGCGACTGCTCCTGCCATTAATCGAGCAATCGAGCTCATTTGTGAACTCACGGGTGGTCATGTTGCCTCGTGTATCGTTGACTCTCGTGCCATGCGTTATAAACCGAAAGTGTTTCCGTACGATCCAAAAAAAGTGGATGAGCTTATCGGCGTCACTATCCCTGCGACGCGACAAAAAGAGATTTTGAAACGGCTGGCTTTCGTGCTTAAAGGATCTCAAATTGAAATTCCTTATTGGCGCGATCACGATATTGAGAACTCGGTTGATTTTGCTGAAGAGGTCGCCCGTATGCACGGTTATGATAATCTTCCATCAATGATGCCGACTGGCGAGATTCCGTTTGTTAAGCGTGATCCGTGGTTAACGTTTGAGCGTACAAGTAAGGAAGCGCTTGCGCAGGCTGGATGTGTTGAGCTTTACAGTATGTCCTTCATATCACAGCAGGTTCTCGAAAAGTTGAAGCTCACAGATGGTGATGCGGTACGTGTGGTAAATCCGTTGTCCGAGGATCAACGATTTATGCGACCGACATTGCTTGGGAGTCTACTTGAGGCAGTTGAGTTCAATCAACACCGAGTTGATGTGATGCAGTTATTTGAAATTTCGACCGTGCATCGCCCGCGTAAGAACGCCTTACCGGACGGATGTCGGCGTCTCATTATCGCTGTTGTTGATCGCGATGGAGAGTTTGCGTTTCGGCGCGCGCGAGGATTGATGGAGCGTTGGGGGCGAGCGGTTGGAGTTCCGATGTTGAGTGTTGAGCCTAATTCGACGTATGAGCTGGCGCACTCGGCACGTTCCGCCGAGGTATATCTGTATACAGAAAATCCGGAGCGGGTTGGTTTCCTGTTCGAGATCTCGTCGGAAGTCGCACGACGTTTTGGGATTGATCTGCGCGTCGCAGTGGTGGAACTCAATCTTGAGCCCATCATGACTGCCGTTTCAGCTCATAAGAGTTATACGCCACCGCCGGAGTTTCCCGGCGCGTCCAGAGATCTTTCTTTCCTTGTCGACAGGCGAGTAACGTATGCCAAACTCCATTGCCTCCTCTGCTCATCTCACCAGCTCGTTAAGGAAGTTGTGTTAGTGGACGTGTATCAAGGCAAGGGGATTGAGTCGGACAAGAAATCTATGACGTTCAGCTTTGAGTTGCGCTCGAGCGATCACACGCTGACGTCGGAGGAGGCGGAGATGGCAATGCGCGTGGTGGTGGAGAAGCTAAAAAAGACGTTTGATGTTATAATGAGATAACTATGCTCGAATCAAAAGATATTTTATTCTTTGTCCTGGCTTTCTGCGTGTTGTGGTTCACGCTGTTTCTATCGTGGCTCATCTGGCAAGTGGCATCAATCCTGCGTAATGTGAACGATGTGATTGGGGAGGCAAAAGAGAAATTAGGGTTGATTGAAAAAGCAATCACAGGCATTCGTGAACGCTTTGAGAAAACTACGAGCATATTCGGCGCGATCGCAATCGGCGTTGAAAAAATCGTCGAGTATGCGTTAGAAAAGAAACGCTCCAAGATAGAGGAGTAGCCACTAACTAAAACGATAGATCAAGAAGTTGAGAAAGTGACAAGCTGTGCTACTGTGGTTACGGTATGCCGAGTCGTTTTGTACATCTTCATGTCCACTCCCATTACTCCCTCCTTCAAGCCTTGCCAAAAGTAAAGGCGATTTTAAAGCAGGCGAAGACGTATGGAATGGATACAATCGCGCTTACAGATAATGGCGTTTTTTACGGCGTGATTGAGTTTTATCAAAAGGCCCTTGATGAAGGCGTGAAGCCGATTATCGGCATGGACGCCTATCTGTCGCCATTTGGGATGCAGGATCGTCGTGCCAAGATAGACCACAAACCGTTTCGATTGGTGTTGCTGGCCGAGCATAACGTTGGGTACCACAACCTCATGAAAATTTCTACCGCAGGATTTCTTGAAGGTTTTTTTCTCAAGCCACGCGTTGATAAAGCGTTTTTGCGTTCGGTGTGCGAACAGTCAAACCACGGCCTCATTGCCTTATCTGGTGGATTTTACAGCGAGATCGCTGTGCTTATCCGTCAGGGTGAGGAAGCAAAAGCAGTTGAGGTGATTAAAGAGTTTCAAGAGATTTTCGGGCCGAATAATTTTTTTCTGGAACTTGTCGATCGGCCAGAGTTGCCAGATGTACAAGCCGTGAATTCGCGTTTGATAGCGCTTGGACGCGAGCTCAACGTACCGCTCGTTGTCACTAAGGATGCCAACTACTTACAGCCGAGCGACGCGGAGGCGTGGAAGATTCTGGCGTGTATTCAAGGCGGAAAGAAACTAGAGGATTTTGAACGTGAACATCCGTTTGAGTTTGACGCATCTTTGTGTTCAGCAGAAGAGATTGAGTCGCGTTTCAGCGACGTGCCGGATGCCATTGAAAACACACGCATCATTGCTGATCGTTGCAACGTACATCTGGAGCTTGGGAAATGGAATTTCGCCAACATTGATATTCCAGGGGGGGAAACAGCACAGAGTTGGTTGACAAAGCGCGCTCACACAGAGCTTGGCAATAAAGTTCTAGATGTTACACCGGAAATGCTGGATCGCCTAGACTATGAACTCTCTGTTATTGAGAAGAAAGGTTTTGCTCCTTACTTTCTAATCGTGTCAGATTATATTGAATGGGCACGGCGCAACGGGATTGTGACGACAACGCGCGGATCGGCCGCTGGATCACTCGTCAGTTTTGCGATTGGTATTTCGACCGTGAACCCGCTCACTTACGGCTTGCCGTTTGAGCGTTTTTTGAATCCGGAACGTCCAAGCGCGCCAGACGTAGACGGTGACTTCGCGGATAACCGCCGTGAAGAAATGTTGGAGTATGTTACACAAAAATATGGAGCTGATAAAGTCGCGCAAATTTGTACGTTTGGCACGATGATGGCTCGTGGCTCGGTGCGCGATGTTGGCCGTGCGCTCGGCTATCCGTATCGTGATTGCGACAGGATTGCCAAGCTTATTCCACACGGAAGTCAAGGATTCCCAATGTCGCTTAAGCGCGCCCTTGATGAGAGTCCGGAGCTTGGCGAGCTCTACAAAACAAATAGGCAGATTCAGCGACTCATTGATTTGGCCATGCGCATTGAGGGTTGCGCGAGGCACGTCTCGATTCACGCGGCAGGCGTTGTTTTTTCTCCAACGCCACTGACAGATTTCACACCGTTACAGCGTGATAGCAAAGAAGGTCACATTTTGACGCAATACGAAATGCACGCGGTTGAGTCGGCGGGACTTTTGAAAATGGACTTTCTTGGTATTCGCAACTTGTCGATTTTGGGAGACGCGATTGCGCTTGCCAACAAGGTCAATGGTGCAAACATCATGCTCGAAAAGATTCCAGTTGACGATTCCAGGACTTTTGAGCTTCTTGCGCATGGGAAGACGATGGGAGTTTTCCAACTAGGCGGATCAGGAATGACGCGCTATCTGATGGATCTCAAGCCAGAGCGTGTGGAAGATATTATGGCGATGGTGGCTTTATATCGTCCGGGTCCTATGGAATCAATTCCAGAATATATTGCCCGCAAGCATAATCCAGAACTCATCACCTATCTCGATCCTCGCTTGAGCACAATTCTTGTTCAATCGTACGGCATTATCACTTATCAAGACGACGTCATGTTGATCGCCATTCATTTAGGCGGTTACTCATGGCTCGAAGCGGACAAGTTGCGTAAAGCCATGGGAAAGAAAATTCCGGAGGAAATGGCCGCTCAGAAAGAAAAACTCCTCAAGGGGCTTATCGTACACGGGAAGCTATCAAAGTCGGTCGCTAATCGTCTATGGAAGTTAATTGAACCTTTTGCCGCCTATGGGTTTAATAAGAGTCATGCCGCGAGCTACGGCATGGTTGCATACCAGACGGCGTACATGAAAGCGAACTATCCAGCGATTTATATGACCGCTCTGATGACCGCAGAGTCGGCTGACTTAAAAACAATCGCGGAGGCGGTGCACGAGTGTGATCGTTTGGGGATCGAGGTACTGCCTCCGGACGTAAATGAGTCACGGAAGAACTTTACATATATTGACGATACACGCATCCGTTTTGGACTTCTGGCGATTAAGAACCTCGGGGCAGAAGTAATTGAGATGTTGGTTGCGGAGCGTGAGGCTAATGGCTTGTTCAAGGATTTGAGTGATTTTGGTCGTCGTGCTCCACATCGCGTTGTTAGCAAAAAGGCATTTGAGGCACTCATTAAAGTTGGGGCGCTTGATCGTTTTGGTGAGCGCCGACAGTTGCTTGAGCATGTGGATCAGATCATTTTTTTCAACAAGCAAGCAGAGATGAAACGCGCGCAAAATCAAGTATCGTTTTTTGATCTTGCGCCAGAGATGGGGCAAGAATCGTTTACCATGCGACAAACTCCATCTGCGAGTCGAATGGAGCGACTCACATGGGAGCGGGAGTTGTTGGGGTTGTATGTGAGCGCGCATCCGACAGAGTCATTCTTGGCGCTTGAAGGAGATGTTATTGGTTATTGTGGAAAGGTCCCAGAGTATCCGGATGGAACATTCGTACGTGTAGCGGTGTCGGTTAGCGAAATTAAAACGATTTTTACAAAGAAGCAGGAGATGATGGCTTTTGTCACGATTGAAGACGTGAGCGGTGTAGCCGAACTCATTGTCTTTCCGCGCACGCTGACGGAGCATAAGGAACAAATTGTCGAAGGCGCCATTTTGTTGGTTTCGACAAAGGTGTCCGAGAAAGATGGAGAGAAAAAGCTAATTTGTAATAGCTTGATTCCTATTACGGAAGAGAATACAGATGACTTGCTCGAAATGGTGCGCACCGGTTCGTGGATTGCGACCAGTACGGTTGAGCGACTTGAGCGTTCCTCGCCTCCATCGTCGGGCGGTGGTCGGGAGGTGCTTGGCGTGGAGATTGTGCTACACGGCAAGCCAAGTCAGGACATGATTGCGGATTTGCGCGCGGTATTTGAGCAGTATCCAGGAATCCAGCGCGTCTCGCTGATGGTTGAGTCGGCTGGGCAGTGGCGTCGCGTACAGACCGAATATGCGATCGCTGATACCCCCGAAGCTCTGCGGGCCTTGCGCGCAATCGTTGGAAATGAATATGTGAAGGTGCGCTGATATTTTTTTTGTGATATAATTTTTTTATCCTATTCTTTTAGCCTTCTGTGTCTGTGACGACAACATCAAAACCAAAAAAGAGAGTGGCGCGTAAAGTCGCGACACCAAAACCGATCGTTCCGGCTCTGCCATTAGAGCCAAAGTCGCGTCGCGCAGATCCATCGCTTAAACTTTACCGTCGTATCGCGGTGAGCTTTGTGTTAGCGACCTGTCTTCTGCTCGTTGGAGTCGTTTATCTTTCGTTTGCATCAGCGACGATCCGTGTCACGACCGAGGCGCAGGCCGTCTCGATTTCTGAAGATTTTGATATTGTTGAAGTGCCAAGCACGGACGGGCAAGCGCAGGGTCAGGTCTTGAGTACAATTTTTGAACAAGCGAAGACTTTTACACTTGAAAATGACGGAGGGGAGGTTGTTGAGGAAAAAGCTGGTGGCATGGTGACGATTTACAATACCAACTTATCCAATCAGATGCTGGTGGCAACAACGAGGTTGCTTTCGCCAGATGGTTTGTTGTTCCGTCTTGACGAGACCGTGAATGTGCCAGCGAGTGGATCGGTCAATGTGACAGCGCATGCCGATTTTATAGGGAAGGGTGGCGAGATTGGTCCGACTACGTTCACGATTCCGGGGCTCAATGAGTCATTGCAAAAAAAGATTTATGCGCAGAGTACGGAAGCTTTTACTGGCGGTGAGGTGACCGTGCAGATGCTGACCCAAGAAGAGCTCGATGCTTTTGCTTTACAACTTGAACAAGAAATTCTTGATGTTGCCAAGACGCAACTTTTCACGCAAGCTGGCTCGCCGAGTGGAGCGGTGTATGAGACGTTTGTGATCGAGCGCAAGAGCGATACGGAGCCTGGTGCAGAAACAGGACTAGTTACACTCTCATTGCGTGTGCGGGTTGTTGGTGTGTTTTTTGACAAGGAAGAGATGTGGGAGAGCGTGCAGGAGGCGTTGCTTGTTGTTGTTCCAGAGGATCTTGAGCTTGAGGCGACTTCATCGGATTTATTACAGCTAACCATAGAGGATTTGGATGCTGATGCAGGCACAGCGAGTATCAAGGCATCGGTTGATGCTCCGGCGCATTTGTCCGAGATGAGCGCGCTTTTGGACAAGAGTCGTTTTGTTGGCAAGAGCGTCGGGGCAGTGGTCGAAGAGCTCGAATCCTACGACCTCATCACCGAAGTTGACGTTACCGTGACCCCCTTCTGGCTCAAGCGCCTCCCCAGCTTGCCGGATCATATTAAGGTGGAGGTGGAGTAGGGCGTTCATCACTTCCCCTTTTCAAGGGGAAGTTGGATGGGGTTGCTCCTCGTGTACTAAGACTGGCCTCCCACGGCCGGTTTTTGCTTTGACGTCGGGTGGTTATGGGACTATGCTAACCACGTCAAAAAAATCATGTTTAACTACACTGGACAATTTCTTTCAACGTCGCTAGAACCTGTTGTTTTGGGAGTGCAGGATTATGTTGAAATACTCGAAAAGACCGCAGCGAAGTATCCGGTGGAGAAGGCGAGGGGGAGCCATAAGAAGTATACGGAGTTGTAGGGAGAATGAGGTCTTTTTGCCTCATTTTTACGTTGACTTATGGCTTCCACAACGAGTACAATACCCCCACGATCCCAGTGCAAAAGGCCTGGGTTTTGTTAGAAAAATATGTCTGAAGAACAAAAACGAAAACTAGAAGCGCAACTTTGGAACGTAGCCAACGTTTTGCGCGGAAGGATGCATGCCGATGAATATCGAAACTACATCCTCGGTTTTATTTTCTACAAGTATCTTTCCGAGCGATTGGCGACCTATGTTGATGAGAAGCTATTAGCGAGCGAGGATTTTGCATTTAGTGAGATCGACGAGGGCACAAAAGAAGGTAAGCAAATTCTTGAAGCGGTTCAAAAAAGCACACTGGAGCATCTTGGATTTTTTCTGCAACCAACGCAGCTTTTTTCTTATCTCGTGAAGAAGGGGCGTGGTGAGGTAAACGGAGAAGCTGATTTTATTTTGGAGGATCTAAAAGCGGTCTTAAACACCATTGAGCAAACGTCTTCCGGCACCGACAGCGAGGACAACTTTAAGGGGTTGTTTTCCGATGTTGATCTTTCTTCGAACAAGCTGGGAAACAGCGAGAAGGAGAAAAACGGAATCATTGTCGAGGTGTTGTCGCACTTGAGCGAGATTGACTTTAAGTTGGAGGACACAAAGAGTGATTTGCTCGGCGACGCCTATGAGTACCTGATTGGAAAATTTGCGGCCGGTGCCGGAAAGCAAGCGGGGGAGTTTTATACACCGGCGCAAGTCTCGCGCTTGCTTTCTCGTATCGTCACGGCAGGCAAGCAGAGGATAAAAACCGTTTACGATCCAACATGCGGATCCGGTTCTTTGCTTTTACGCGTGAGCGAGTATGCCGACGTGGTTGATTACTACGGCCAAGAATTGAATCCAACGACCCACAACTTGGCGCGCATGAATATGATTCTGCACGGTGTGCATTTTGCTCATTTTGATATTCGTCGCGGTGACACGCTCACGAATGATCTTCATCCGGACTTGAAAGCGGAAGTCATCGTGGCCAACCCGCCGTTTTCCGCCAAGTGGAAAGGAGAGAAGGATCCAGTTCTCGCTCAAGATGACCGTTTTATTCAGTATGGGCGTCTTGCACCAAGCACCAAAGCCGACTACGCGTTCGTGACACATATGCTTTATCACCTGGCTGATAACGGAGCAATGGCGGTCGTCCTGCCGCACGGCGTTTTGTTCCGCGGAGCCGCCGAAGGGCAGATCAGAAAATACATTGTTGAAAAATTAAACTACCTCGATACGGTTATCGGCCTTCCCGCAAATGTGTTTTATGGTGCAGGTATTCCGACGACGGTGTGCGTATTCAAAAAATGCCGCAAGGCCGATGATGACGTATTATTCATCGATGCATCACGGGAGTTTGAAAAAGGAAAGAACCAGAACAATCTCCTCGACAAACACATCGACAAGATTTTTGACACATACGTCAACCGCAAAGAGGTGGAGAAGTACTCTCATAGAGCCATGCTCAAGGAGATAAAGGAGAACGATTACAACCTGAATATCCCTCGTTACGTGGACACGTTCGAGGAGGAAGAGCCGATTGATATCAGCGCTGTCGCTATCGAGTTAAAGAAACTGCAATCCGAGGAGGTCGACATCCAAAAACAGCTCGCTGCATTCTGCGAGGAGCTTGGGATCGGTAGGCCTTTCTAATCGTAGTAGAGGGATTGTTTGACCTTTAGTATATTATAGTATAGTATTAGGAAAAAGGATCAGAATTCCCCTTTGTTTACAAGGGTATATGGATGTCAAATTACTCGAACAAATCAAAACACTGAATCCTTGGTGGGAATATGGGCCACCAGGAATAGAGCGCTATAAAGATCCGTCTTTTAGACGCGAGCTTTTTTACGATGTTTTGTTTCGTATACAGACAAGTGAAAACGATCAGATCGTAAGCGTTGTGGGTATGCGGCAAGTGGGAAAGTCTACGATGATGCGGCAAGTGATAGGCGCTCTTCTTACTCAAGGGGTTAAGCCAAAACAGATTTTTTACATCGTGTTTGATGATACATTTTTGCAAACGCAGTATAAGAATGAAGATGTGTTTGAGCGTGTACTGGAAACGTATGTGGAAGGCATCTTGCAAACACAACTTACCGACGCCAACGATCAACTCTATTTTTTCTTTGATGAAATTACCAAGCTGCCAAACTTTGAAAAGATTCTAAAGACAATGTACGACCGGAAGTACTCGATCCGTTATTTCATCACCGGTTCATCCGCGGTGGAATTGCGCAAAGGGAATAGAGAGAGTTTGCTTGGACGTGTGAAAGAGTTTGTTCTTCCGCCATTCTCTTTTCGTGAATATCTGGCATACCATCTTGATGATACTAAGGAGTCAACATACATTTTGCCTCTTCTTCAGGAACTTCGGGAAGCGCGAATGGCGTTTGCTGGCAATCTGGATTTGGATCAACTTTACCTGTCCACGAAAGATGTGTTTGCCGCGCTTGCATCCGGACCAAAAACATTCATCAGCAAGCACCTTCGACAGTTTGTGATTGATAGTGGTTTTCCTCGCGTGTGGGACGAGGGGGAAAGTTTTCTCTATCGCCAGAAGTTTCTTTGGGAACAACATGTAGGAAAGGTTCTTTATGTTGATCTTGTCGAGGCGGTTCATATCCGCAAACCCAAGGAACTTGAACGGCTTTTTACTTTTCTTGTCGATCTCAATGGAAAAGAATGCACCTTGCCACAACTGAAGGAACGACTGGGGATTAAAAGCCAGATCACGCTTGATAGGTATATTAATTATCTGCGGGATCTCGCCTTGGTGTACCGGCTTGATAAAACGAAGTCTCCGCGGGTTGCAGAAAAACGTCGTTCCGGCCTCGTGAGGTTTTATCTCACAGATATTGCGTTACGCCACGCATTCTTCAAGCGTGATGTTAATGTGTTTGATGATCCCCACGAGATCGGTGGTATTGCGGAAAATCTTGTCTGTGTTGTCTTGGAAAACTTTCTTCTCTTGGGTCCGACAACAAGCGACTCACTCGGTTATTATCGTGACAGGAATGGCAAAGAAGTGGATTTTGTTGCAAAGATGGGAGCGCACGTTCTTCCGGTTGAAGTTAAATATCGAAACGACATCGCCAATCTTCACGCGTTGGATCAACTATGCGCGGATTGGAAACTCTCACAAAGCATCGTGGTAACGAAGGATTTCGACATGACCTACAAAAACGGCCGCCTATCCGTTCCATTGTGGTTTTTCTTGTTAACGTTTTGATATGAGTCTTAAGGCTGAAAAA
>ERZ1292640.943-Hain-H43-02um-R1-943-length-24044-cov-9_pt1 | contig 24044 bp, 27 predicted proteins | sample MGYA00564404_ERZ1292640 | MGnify/ENA primary metagenome ERZ1292640 (study PRJEB36523, sample SAMEA6512636) | groundwater metagenome | collected 2019-01-08 | study: AquaDiva: Metagenomics assemblies of 32 groundwater samples
CGACGCAGCCCGCACGGCGGCCACCGGCGCCGGGCTGGGCCTGGCGATTGTCGAGCGAACCCTGCACCGCATGGGCGGGGTGTTCGCGCTGGCCAACACCAGTTCGGGCGGACTGGCTGCACACATCAAACTAAGGCGAGGTTGACCCCCACGGTCGCTCACTGCGTGTAGCTCCCGCACCTTGCAGGCCGCCGCTCGCCGGAGGCTTCGCTTCTGCCGCCTGTCCAAACCTGCTCAAGCAGGTTCGGAGCCGCAGGCACCAGCCCCGAGGGGGCCGCTGCGCCTGCGGGCCGGCAGAGCCGGACCCGCGGCCCCTGCTTGAAAGGGATCTCTCGTTCGGTGGGTGCGCGCGATGATGCATTAAATCGGGCTCTAGCCCTTATCTGACGGTCGAAAGCAGCTACTAAAACAATAGCGCCACAGCGCGCGCTTCGATGCTCAGGCCCTGCCCCACCGGCCCCAGCTTCTCGGCAGTCTTGGCTTTCACATTGACCCGGCCGGCATCCAGGCCCAGGGTTTGTGCGATGCGCTCGCGCATGGCCGGAATGTGGCTGGCCAGCTTCGGCGCCTGCGCGATCACGGTACTGTCGATGTTGCCGATGCGAAGTCCGCGTTCGGCCAGCAGGCGGCCGGTTTCGCGCAGCAGCAGCACCGAGTCCGCGCCCTTGAAGCGGACATCGGTGTCGGGGAAATGGCTGCCGATGTCGCCGAGCCCGGCGGCGCCCAGCAGCGCGTCGATGATCGCGTGGATCAGCACGTCTGCATCCGAGTGGCCCAGCAGGCCGGCGCTGTGCGGCACAGTCACGCCACCGATGATCAGTGGCCGACCCGGCACCAGTGCATGCGTATCCCAGCCTTCACCGATGCGAAATGAGGCCCCCACGCTCTCCCCACGTTTGGAGTCAGCTGGGTTCGGTGCTGGAGTCATCAGATAAAACTTTCTGTGCGGCTTTCGGTGCGGCGGGTTTGCGCACCCGCGGCCTGGCTGGAGTCCGGCTTTTGATCAGGGCTTCGGCCAGTAAAAAATCTTCCGGCCAGGTGACCTTGAAGTTGTGGGCACTGCCGCGTACCAGCTGCGGCGCCACGCCGGCCGCTTCCATGGCACTGGCTTCGTCAGTCACCGGCTCGCCCAGGGTTTGCGCCATCTTCAGGGCCTGCGTCAGGGCGCCCAGGCGGAACATCTGCGGCGTTTGGGCCAGCCATTTGTCCGAGCGGTCCACCGTGGCGGTCACGCGTTCGTCCCGTCCCTGCTTGAGCGTGTCGGGTACCGGCTGGGCCAGCAGGCCGCCCACCGGGTCGCAGTGGCAGGCGTCGATCAGGCGGTCGATCAGCGCGGGCGTAACCAGGCAGCGCGCCGCATCGTGCACCAGCACCCAGTCATCGGGTTCGGCGCCGTTGGCAGCCAGCTGCTGCAGGCCACCCAGCACGCTGGCGGCACGTGTGGCGCCGCCGCAGGGCGCCACCTCATAGCCGGTGGCGCTCTGCCCGCTGAAAAAATCGTCGCCGGGGGCCACCACCACGAGGCAGGAATCGATACGCGCCACCCCGGCAAAAGCCTGCAGCGTGTGCTGCACCATGGGCAGGCCGGCGATCGGCTGGTACTGCTTGGGCAAGGCTGCGCCTGCGCTCTGCGCCGCGTTGTCACCGATGGCGCGCATGCCCTGACCCGCACACGGAATCAGCGCAAAAAAGCGGGGAACCAGGGATTTCGGCGGGATCGGCGTCATGGCTTGATCATAGATTCTAAAATCGGGGCTTCAAAGGCCAGCCAGGGCCGTTCACACCCCACTCTGCACCGTTTGGGGTGTTTTCCTTTTTTCCGCCGCTTTCCTGTTACCTTATTCCGACTGTTTCATGGATCTACCCAAACTGCTCCCTGGCAAACGCTACACCCTGCCGCAACCCGCCGGCTCTGCCGACGCCCTGTTGCTGGCGCAGCTGGGCCTGAGGGAAAAAGCCGCCGGCCGGCTCACCGCCATCGTCACGGCGGACGCCGCCACCGCGCAACGCCTGCTCGATGAGCTGGCGTTTTTTGCGCCGGCCCTGCGCTGCGCGCTGTTTCCCGACTGGGAAACCCTGCCCTACGACACTTTTTCGCCCCACCAGGACCTGATCAGCGAACGCCTGGCGACCTTGTGGCGCATCAGCCAGCACGACAAGGAGACCGGCGCCGACGTGGTCATCGTGCCAGCCACCACCGCGCTGTACCGCCTGGCGCCACCCTCCTTCCTGGCCGGCTACACCTTTCACTTCAAGGTCAAGCAAAAGCTCGATGAGGCCAAGCTCAAGAGCCAGCTGACCCTGGCCGGCTACACCCACGTCTCGCAGGTCGTCAGCCCCGGCGAATACGCGGTGCGCGGCGGCCTGATCGACCTGTTCCCCATGGGCTCGGCCGTGCCTTACCGCGTGGACCTGTTCGACGACGAGATCGACTCCATCCGTACCTTCGACCCCGACAGCCAGCGCAGCCTGTACCCGGTGCCTGAAGTGCGGCTGCTGCCGGGCCGCGAGTTCCCGATGGACGACGATGCACGCGCCAAGTTCAGGAACCGCTGGCGCGAACTGCTGGACGGCGATCCGACCAAGAGCCGCATCTACAAGGACATAGGCAACGGCGTGGCGACCGCCGGCATCGAGTACTACCTGCCGCTGTTTTTCGACGACACGGCGACCGTGTTCGACTACCTCGGCACCGACGCCACCGTGGTTCTGCATGGCGACCTGGAGCCGGCCTTCCAGCGTTTCTGGCAGGACACCAAGGACCGCTACCGCCTGGTACGCGATGCGCCGGACCGCCCCGCCTTGCCGCCCGAAGCGCTGTTCCTCGGTACCGAGCAGTTTTACGCCCGCGCCAACGACTATGCGCAACTCGCTATACGCCCTGCCATCGAGGACGTGGCCGACAACGCGAACTTCCAGAAACTCGGCGAGATGTCGGTGGTGCGCGGCGCGGAAGATCCGCTGGCACGCCTGAAGGCACACATCCGCAACACGCCGCAGCGGGTGCTTCTGCTGGCCGAAAGCGACGGCCGGCGCGAAAGCCTGCTCGACTTCCTGCGCGCCAGCAGTGTCAGTCCGCCGGCCTTTGATTCGCTGGAAGACTTCCAGCACAGCAGCGAAAAACTCGGCATAGCCACCGCGGCCCTGAACACCGGCTTCAGCTGGCTGGCCGGCGACATTGACTTCGTCACGGAAACCGAGCTGTTTGCCGCAGGTGTCGTCACCCGGCGGCGCAACCGCAAGCAGGAACAGGTCAGCGATGTCGAGGCACTGATCAAGGACCTCTCCGAGCTCAATGTCGGCGACCCCGTGGTGCACAGCGCCCACGGCATAGGCCGCTACAAGGGCCTGGTCAACATGGACCTGGGCCAGGGCAACACCGAGTTTTTGCACCTGCAGTACGCCGACGACGCGACGCTGTATGTGCCGGTCAGCCAGTTGCAGCAGATCAGCCGCTACACCGGCGTCAGCGCCGACGAGGCCCCGCTGCACCGCCTGGGCAGCGGCCAGTGGGAAAAGGCCAAACGCAAGGCCGCCGAACAGGTGCGCGACTCGGCCGCCGAGCTGCTCAACATCTACGCCCGCCGCGCCGCGCGCGAAGGCCACGCCTTCCGCTATTCGCCCGACGACTATGAAAGTTTTGCCAACGACTTCGGCTTCGAGGAAACCGCCGACCAGCGCGCCGCCATCCACGCCGTGATCCAGGACATGATCAGCCCGCGCCCCATGGACCGCCTGGTCTGCGGCGATGTCGGTTTCGGCAAGACGGAGGTGGCGCTGCGCGCGGCCTTCATTGCGATCACCGGCGGCAAGCAGGTGGCGCTGCTGGCGCCCACCACCCTGCTGGCCGAGCAGCATTACCAGACGCTGGTGGATCGTTTTGCCAAGTGGCCGGTCAAGGTCGCCGAGATGAGCCGCTTCCGCTCGGCCAAGGAAATCACCGCCGCCATCAAGGGCATCGCCGACGGCAGCATCGACATCGTGGTCGGCACGCACAAGCTACTGAGCCAGGACGTGAAGTTCCAGCGCCTGGGCCTGCTCATCATTGACGAGGAGCACCGCTTCGGCGTGCGCCACAAGGAGGCCATGAAGGCCATGCGCGCCGAGGTCGATGTGCTGACGCTGACCGCCACGCCGATTCCGCGCACGCTGGGCATGGCCCTCGAGGGCCTGCGCGACCTCAGCGTGATCGCCACCGCGCCGCAGCGGCGCCTGGCGATCAAGACCTTTGTGCGCAGCGAAAGCAACGGCGTGATCCGCGAAGCGGTGCTGCGCGAACTCAAACGCGGCGGCCAGGTCTACTTCCTGCACAACGAGGTTGAGACCATCCAGAACCGGCGTGAAAAACTCGAAACCCTGCTGCCCGAGGCGCGCATCGCCGTGGCGCACGGCCAGATGCCGGAGCGCGAACTCGAAAAAGTCATGAAGGACTTTGTGGCGCAGCGCTACAACCTGCTGCTGTGTTCCACCATCATCGAGACCGGCATCGACGTGCCCAGTGCCAACACCATCGTGATGAGCCGCGCCGACAAGTTCGGCCTGGCGCAGTTGCACCAGCTGCGCGGGCGCGTCGGGCGCAGCCACCACCAGGCTTATGCCTACCTGATGGTGCCCGACATCGAAGGTCTGACCAAACAGGCCAGCCAGCGGCTCGAAGCCATCCAGCAGATGGAAGAACTCGGCTCGGGCTTTTACCTGGCCATGCACGACCTGGAGATTCGCGGCACCGGCGAGGTGCTGGGTGAAAACCAGAGCGGCAACATGATGGAGATTGGTTTCCAGCTCTACAACGAGATGCTCAACGAGGCCGTGGCTTCGCTCAAGGCCGGCCGCGAGCCCGACCTGCTGGCGCCGCTCAACGTCAGCACCGAGATCAACCTGCATGCGCCGGCCCTGCTGCCGAGTGACTACTGCGGCGACGTGCACCTGCGCCTGAGTTTCTACAAAAAGCTGGCGACCGCCAAAAATACCGACCAGATCGACAGCCTGCTCGAGGAAATCGTGGACCGCTTCGGCAAGCTGCCGGCGCAGGCGCAGACGCTGATCGACGTGCACCGCCTGCGCGTGATCGCCAAGCCTTACGGCGTGGTCAAGGTCGATGCCGCGCCGACCGTGATCAACATCACCTTCAAGAAGGACCCGCCCATCGATTCGATGGCCATCATGCACCTGATCCAGAAGAACAGACACATCAAGCTGGCCGGCAACGACAAGCTGCGCATCGAACGCGAACTCAAGGAACCCAAGGACCGGGCGCAAATGGTTCGCGACGTACTGAAATCACTTGGACAACCCAAAACCACCACGGAAGCCACGCCCGCATGACCCCTGCTGAAACCCTCCCAGGCCTAGCCGCCAAACTCACCACGCCTGACCTCAAACTCGGCGACTTCAAGCTGATCGCCTTCGACATGGACTCGACCCTGATCAACATCGAGTGTGTCGATGAGATCGCCGATGCCGCGGGCCGCAAGGCCGAAGTGTCGGCCATCACCGAAGCGGCCATGCGCGGTGAAATTGCCGACTACAAGGAAAGCCTGCGCCGGCGTGTGGCCCTGCTCAAGGGCGTCAGCGTCGACAGCATGGACGAGGTCTACCACCAGCGGCTCAAGCTCAACCCGGGCGCCGCCGAACTGGTGCGTGCCTGCAAGGCGGCCGGCCTGAAGGTGCTGCTGGTCAGCGGGGGCTTCACCTTTTTCACCGACCGCGTGCGTGACGAGCTCGGCATCGACTACACACGCTCGAACGTGCTGGAAGTCGAGAACGGCCTGCTGACCGGTCGCATGGTGGACCAGCCCTGGGGGGACATCTGCGACGGCGAGGAAAAGAAAAAGATGCTGCTGCAAACCTGCGCCATGCTCGACATTCCTCCCGCCCAGGCCATCGCCATGGGCGACGGCGCCAACGACCTGCCCATGATGGGGGTGGCCGGCCTCTCGGTGGCCTACCACGCCAAGCCGAAGGTGCGCGAACAGGCCATGGTCGCCATCAACGAGGGCGGGCTCGACCGCCTTCTGGAAGTGTTCAGCCAGCCGGCCGGCACAGCGGCCCCGCAACAGCCCTGAAGCGGCGATCTCGAGGCCTGTGCCGGGCTACAGCAGGACGGGCTGCACCAGCGCGTCCTGCGTCTGGACCTGCAGCGGCAGGCGCACCGTGAAACAGGTGCCTGAACCGGCCGGGCCCACCAGGCTGCTGACTTCAATCGTGCCGCCGTACAGGTCCACCGCGTTCTTGACAATGGCCAGGCCCAGGCCGGTGCCGGGGATGGCACCGACATTGCTGGCGCGGTGAAAGGACTCGAACAGGTGGGTGATTTCATCGGCGGGAATGCCGATGCCGTTGTCCGACACCTCCAGCACCAGTTGCCGGTCCGCCAGAAAAACACGGCACAGCACCACCCCGCCCAGCGGCGAATACTTGACGGCGTTGGACAGCAGGTTACCCAGGATGTGCCTGAGCAGTTTTTCGTCATGCAGCCCCGTCCCGCCGCCGGCCGCAAACAGCAGGCGCAGCTCGCACGGGCTGCCAGGGTGCAGCGTGCGCGCCTCCTGTACCAGCTGCTGGCAGAGTTTTTCGAGATCCAGGGGCCGGGGTTGAAACTCCAGCATCTGCGCCTCGGCCTTGCCGATCAGCAGAACGCGGTCGAGCATGCGCGTCATGCGTTGCACACTGGCCGCAATGGTGTCGAGCACTTCCGCCTTCTCGGTGGCGGGCAGGCGCTCGCCGTAGTGTTTGAGGATTTCCCCCGACGACAGGATGCTTGCCAGTGGCGTGCGGAACTCGTGGCTGGTCATGGCCACAAAACGACTGCGCAGCTCGTTGAGTTCCCGCTGCCGCTCCAGCGCCTCGCGGGTGTCCTGTTCCGATTTCTTGCGCTCGGTGATATCCAGGAAAGTCCAGATCACCCCTGCCTCCGGATCAAGTGGCCGCAGGCAGTTGCCGCCCGCCTCCACCCAGAACAGCTCGCCGTTGCGCCGCTGAAACTGCTGCTCGCAGGTGTAGCTGCCGGCGGTTTTCAGGGCTTCGCGCGCGCGCTGCCCGAAGTTTTCCCACGCTGCGGCGTCCGTGTGCAGCTGCAGGGCCGAATGGCCGATCAGTTCCTCGCGCGGATAGCCCATCATCTCGGCGAACTTGGCGTTGACCCACTCCAGCCTGCGCGCCACGGACAGCACAATGCCCACCAGCGCGCTGTTCAGGATGGCTTCCCGCTCCGAAGAGGTACGTATCAGCTCGGCTTCCAGCTCCTTGCGCCGGGTGATGTCCGCCATCACCCACACGGTGCCCTGCGTCAGGTCGCGCGGGCTGACGGCCTTGCCGTGCAGGGAAATCCAGATGTGTGAACCGGTGTACTGGCGGACCTGGATCTCGGTTTCGTAAGCCCGGCCCTCCCGGATGCAGGCTGCCACCTCGCCCCCGACGCGCAGGTAGTCCGCGCGCGACAGGTAAAACGGCTCCATCGAGGTCAGCGGCTGGTCGCCAGCGGCAAAAATGTCGAGCATGGCCCGGTTGGCCCAGCGAAAACGCCCTTCCGGTGTCAGGAACGCAATGCCGACGATGGAGTTGGCGAGTATGGTTTCGCGCTCCTGCAGCACCGCGCGGTAGCGCTCCTGCGACTGGCGCAGGGCTTCGACCGTGGCCTGGTCGGCCTGGCTGGCGGCCTGGGCCTGTTCCTTTTCGGCCATCGCCACATTGATGCGGTCGGCCAGTGCAAAGGAAAGCAGCACCATCTCGAGTGCCGAACCGATCAGCAGGGCATTGGAGGTCAGCAGATTGGTCGGCAGGATGCCCGTGTTGTGGAGCACAAAGGTCGCCACCCCCAGCAACAACACCGCCCACGCCGTCAGGAAATAACGTGCGCCGGGAAATTTCTGCAGCATGCTGAGCACGCCGGCCAGCACAACCACGGGAACGCTGACGACAGCCAGCCCGGTCACCATCCACGATGAAACCGTGTAGGGCAGCAGCAGCGCGACCAGCAGCGTCAGCAGCCAGGCGCCGGTCAGGGCCAGCATCACGCGATTGATGCGTGGCATGCGCACGGCACTGTTGAGGAAGTTGCGTGCGAACAGAAGGCCGAAAGCGGCCGCCGTGGCCATGCCCACCGGTGGCGACACGCCGTTCCACCAAGTCTGTCCAGGCCAGAGCAACTGCCCGCCCAGTCCCGTCAACGCGGCCTGCGACACGGCCATGCCACCGACAAAACCGACATAGATCAGGTAGGCCCGGTCGCGCACCGAAAAATACAGCAGCAGGTTGTACAGGAGCAGACCGATCAGCAGGCCAAAGTAGAGGGCGAGCAGCGCGTACTCCCGCTGGTCGTGCTGCCACAATGCCCTGGCCTGCCACAGGTGGGCGGGTACCGACAGCGTTCCCTGCGACTGCACGCGAAGATAAAGCGTGGTTCCTGTGCCGGGCTGCAGCGTCACCGGCAACACATGGTTGCGGTGCGGCACGGCACGGCTGGCAAAGGGCAACAGGTCCCCGCCGCGCTGGTGCTCAAACCCGCCGCGGGGATTCGCCGTGTACAGGTCCAGCTGGTCGATCGCCGGATAGGCGACCTCCAGCAGCCACGGCGCCGGTGTATCGGTCTGCGCCTGCAGCGTGATGCGCAGCCAGAAGGCCGACGAGGTCAGACCGAAGTTGGTGGCTGACCCGCTCTGGGCCACCGTTTTGAAGCGCGCCTGCTGCGCCGGCTGCAGCACCTCGTCCAGCGACAGCTGGCCCCCTGGGTCTTCCAGCACCATGAAGGCGCGGGACAGCGTGTAGCTGCCCTGCTGGCCGATCATCAGCGCGCCGTCCTGTGCATGCAGCAGCGGGGAGATCAGCAGCGCCAGCATCAGCGGGAAACCGCGCAGCCACGCACGCGGGCGGACAAGGAATCGGAAGCAAGGGAGGTCAGGCATGAGCGTGGCGGAAAGCCCCTTTTTGGCGCCCATTATCCACCGCACGCTACGCCGCACCCGCGCCAGCGGGCGCTGGCGAATCCTGCCTATGGACAAAACCCCTGGGGCTGGTTAGTGTGACAACAGACCCCGAAGGAAATACACCATGGCCCTGGACCACGCGCAACCGCTCGACATCATCAATGTGCAGCCCCTCGCCGGCAAGCTGCAGGACGTCAAAACCCACAGCCTGCTCAAGACCGGAAAACTGCAGCTGATGCGCCTGGTGCTGGCGGCCGGCCAGAGCGTGCCCGAACACCAGGTGCCCGGCGAAATCACCATCCAGTGCCTGGAGGGGCAAGCCGTGGTCAGCACCCCCGGAACTTCGCGCACGTTGGGTGCCGGTGAGTTGATGGCCCTGCCCGGCGGCGAACCGCATGCACTGAAAGCCACTACAGCCGCCTCGCTGTTGGTCACCATCCTGCTGAATCCCTGAACCGGACGTCGTCGGGTTGCGAGGGCCGGAATGCTATTTCGGAACACTATTTATTTGATAGCAACCTGCGCTTACTGGAAAAGGGCTGCGTGGCCTTTTCGGCAGAAACCGTGAACACGCGCCCCGCAAGCCCGGGCCTCAGCCATCAGGCCTCCGGCAGCGGCATCTCACGGGCGGTTTCGGCAATGCAGTAGGCGAAGAACTCGTCGAGTTCGTTGGATTTGTCGAACACCGCATCGGCGCCCAGCGCCATGCTGCGCTGGCGAATATCGGTCGTGGCGAAATTGGTCAGCACCACCACCTTCTGGTAAGGCTCACGCTGGCGGCAGCCTGCCAGCACACCCAAGCCGCTGCCCTCGCGCAGGAACATGTCGACGACAGCCAGTTGCCACTGCCCGTCATGCAGCGAGAGCCAGCGCCTGGCTTCCGATTCGGTGGCGGCATGACCGACCACGACCACCGACGCGATCTCTTCCAGCGTTTCGATCAGGTTGTCGAGGATGGTCTGGTTGTCCTCGACAAGATAGGTGATGAGCGCCAAGAGTTTTTCCGCGTTTGGTTGTCAGAATTGGCTGGTCCGCCATGGGCCATGGGTCAGGGCTGGGTGCTGGCGAACGTGCAGGCGCCCCCCGCAGAAAAATCCTAATTCAGCAGGCCGAACGCCTGCTGCAAGTGCGCCGCCTTCAGGCGCGCATGGGCCGCGTCCAGCGCGGCGAAGGCCGCATCGATGGCACGTCGGTCGGGCACCGGCGCGCGCAGCAACATGTCGTAGGTTGCCCGCAAAAAATCGTAGTCGGCCAAGGCAACGGTGGGGCGCATGTGAGAAGTGGTGAGGTGTGCCTGCATTTCATCTCCGGCTTGATGGATCCACAGTGCAGGGTCGGCTGAACCGTCCCTTCATGCCTCTCATTGTGGGCAAGCCGGAGCGGCGGCGGCATAGGCCAACTCAATCTCCGGCTGTCGGAGACCACCTACCCGCCCGCCGCCGTACGGCCACGGCGTCAGTCCAGGTGGTCGAGCAGCAGCGGCGCAATCATTTCCAGAAAGCGGTATTCGCCTTCGGGCAGGTGCCGGGCTTCGGGGTCCATCTGGCACAAGGTGCCGTAGAGATGTCGGGGACCGCGCGACAGCGGCAAGCCGACATAGGCATTGATTACCCCGCGCTGGAAATGTGTGGCCAGGCGCGGGTCGGTCAGCACGTCCTCGCTGACGAAGTCCTGGCCGGGCTGCACATAACTGCAAAGCGAGTGGTCACGAGGCGTGGGTGGCAAGGGGGACACCACCTGTCCGAGCCGGTCGTGGATGCCCACGTTCAGCATCACGTCACCGTGGAGCTTGTAGATGGCCGTGTAGCGGTGCGGCGCGCGCCGGTTCAGGAAGGCCAGCGCACCGGGAACCCCATGGTCCGCCAGCACTGCCTTGAATTTGGCAATGTCATCAAAGCAGTCTTGCACGGGGGTCTTTCAGTAGGTGGCCGGACGGCCGTGGCGTGGTGCCGCGATTGTAGGCACCCGGGAGAAAGCGGTGGGATCAGCCGGGTATGGGCGACAGCCCGCCAGGGCTGCTACAGCGGACGCAGATGGGTCGGTGGGTCGAAGTCGCCCATTGCCAGCTTGAAGCGGATATGGGCTTCGTCCATGGCCACCATTGCGTCGTTGACCGCCTTGTAGTCGGGCGGGTCCATGCTCAGAAAGCGCATGTAGTCAGCCCGTGCCTCGTCATAGTCGGCCAGGGCCTGCTGCGCTTTCGAGAGAGGAGCAGACATGGCCGGTCTTTTTTAAATGGCGGGCTGAACCGTACCGGGCTCTTCCGGATGCGCCGGTGGGGGCACGGGACCGAGATCGGGTTCGACCGGAAACTCGGCTGGTGCCGGCACAGTTTTCCCGCCAGGTGACAGGGGCTCACCATTTTCGGAAGGATGGGGGCGATGGGTGGCCGACATGGGGGTCAGAACGGGGTGATCCAGGCGTCCACCGGAACCTCTGCAGTAGCCAACGCGGCAACGGCAGCGATACCGATAGACACCGCCGACACATAGGCAACCAACGACCCCAACACCCGCCGGGGCGGTGCGCTGGACAGCCAGGCTGGCTGGTGAGGGTTGGTATCGGGATGACTGGACATGGTTTTATTTTTGATCGAAAGCAGAACGTGTGCCATAGGCGGAATCTGAAAGGACCTGTCAGCGCAAGCCGACAAAGTGAAAAGCAGCGAACAACACACGGCGGCCAGAACTCACTTTTTGATAGCTACCCGCGCAATTTCCAAAAGGGCTGGAGGCCAATTCGACCTCATAAAAAGCGCCGTCGACCCCGGGAAACCGGGGTTCAGGGTTTAGAGTTTGGGAATACGCAGCGTCTTGCTCAGCATCAGGGTGCCAGACAGGACAAACAGCAATGACAAGGGATGCAGCGCCCAGGGGCCGAGCATCCAGACACCGCCGTAGAGCTGATCACCCAGGCGGTCCTGCCAGGCCGCCACGGCCAGCAAGGCGGTCAGCAGCACGCTGGTCGGAATCGGTGTGCCCTCGAAATAGGCCACCTTGGCGGCCCCTGCCGACAAGGTTTCAGCCGTGACGTTGTACCGTGCCAGCCGGCTCACGCCGCAACAGACGAAGTAGATCAGCGCGACCCAGTCCCAGACGCCGCGCAGGCCCGCGGCAAACGCCAAGGCCGCAGGCGCCACACCAAAGGAAATGATGTCCGCCAGCGAATCGAGCTCCCGCCCCAGCGCCGAATGCTGGCTGCGCCAGCGCGCCACGCGTCCGTCGAGCACGTCAAAAATGAAGGCTGCCGGTGCCATCGCCGCCGCTGCATAAAACCAGGCCTTGGCCCCCTCCACCGCGTACAACATGGCCAGGAAAACACCCGCGACCCCGCAGGCCGCATTACACAGCGTGAGGAAGTCCGCGAGGTGGAACTCCCGCAGCATGGAGAAATGTCTGGGCTTGTCAGTCAAGGGCGCCTGCTTTCATCGGTGGTCATGTCGGTCCGGCCGGCCATGCCGTACTTTACCTATTTCTGCGGGACGGGGACCGGCACCAGCAGCACCGGCGCATTGGTCTTCGGTTCGATGCGAACCGACGTGGCGCCGGCCGGCACGACCACGGTTTCGACCTCGCGAATCACCCCGCCGCCGGCGACACTGCCGCTGGCGTTGCCGTAACCGGTCACACGGGCTACACAGGCCGAGCGGTCTTCGCCGGTGAGGGCTTCGCAACGCAGGCGGGCATTGGCCTCGAACTGGGCGCCGCTGTTGTCAAGCTTGCCGCTGCGTTTTTCGGCGGCGGCATTGTTGACTTCCCTCAGGCAGGTGGCCTGGTCCTGCTGGGAACGGCCTTCCATGCAGGCGGCACGCTCCTTCTGCGTATTGCCCGAGGCATCAATGCCCGTGGTGCCGGTCGCCGTGATGGGCGCCTGCGCCAGCGCAGCCCCCATGAGCAGGGACAGCCCCAGGCCAGCCCATGCGTGGCGCGCGCGAAATGTGAGGTTGGTTTTGATCATGTTGTGCTCCTGAGCGGTGAAAGATGTCCCCAGTCTAGGGAGACGGACGCGGCCGGCCTGAGGGATATCACGCCCGCTGGTTAGCGCCACGCACGCGACTCTCTGTAGGACGGGTCTTTCAGCGGCCACAAAAAAGGCGGCCATGGCATGGCCGCCTGGACATTCCAGGGAGACGGGCTATCTGCCGGGCATGGTGAAGGAGTCTTCCCAGGGGGTCGCGAAACGGCCCGGCTTGTCACGGGTCGCGAAGGACCCGGTGCCGTCCGGGTTGAAGCCAGCAGGTCGGCTCTTTTCCCGGGGATCGGTTTCGGCAGCCTGTTTGTCCTTGAGCTCCTTGAGGGCAGCGGCTTTGGCGGCGCGCACCTTTTCACTGGTGAATTCGTCGAGCGCCGCATGAAAGCTGCTGTCGCCGCCGCGGGTCTCGTCGGCTTCGGCCTCCGACATCGGAACTTCGCCCAGAAACGCCGCCCTCATCGCACCGCCCGCGGGCAGACTGCCACTACGCACCGTGGTGTAGCCGATGCCGCACTCCAGCAGCAGGCTTTCCTTCATGTCCTTTTGGGCCCTGGTCAGGCCCCGTTTGCCCGGCACATCGACGCAGCCGACCACCTTGCCGTCCAGCGTGCAGACAGTGAAGCTGCAGTAAACCCCCTCCAGCAGTTCGTGCCAGTGCTGGTCCTTGTTGTCGGGCCGGTTTCTGGTGCTCGGAATCGTGAAGCGCATGACCGGCACCTTGATCATCACCGCATGGTCCGCAAAAGCCGTGCGCAGCCACTTCCACACCTCCTGCTCCTCGCTGGTCATCAGGCCGCGGGCGTTGAGCAGCCAGCGCGCCGGCAAACGCAGCTTCTCCTCGACGCGGCGGCGCGACCAGCCCCAGTGCGCCAGAACCCCCAGACCGACGCCCAGCAAGAGGCCCAGCGCAGTCATCAGCCATGTGGATAGGTTCACGGTATCTCCTTCTTGTGTGGGCACGCTGCCGGATGCAACCCGGCGTCTGGCAGCCAGCATAAATCACAAACACCCCGCCGGTCAAAACATGGCGTCCGGAACGGTTACCAAATGAAGCACCGCGGGCAGCGCTTTCACAACTGCTGCCGGCCGGCGCTCAGGAACTGATCGCTCCTCCCAGGGGAAAAGCACGGGTCCGGCGCTGCTGCTCCAGGCTGGACTTCAGATGGTTGCGCGCCTTGTCGATCGGCGAAGAGTCCAGCGAATCCACGGCGGTCAACGCCAGCGCCCCGCTGCCGACTCCTGACTCCAGGGCCAGCGGGTCGCTCGTGTCCATCCCGCTCAATTCAATCTGCCCGATGAAAGCAGTCCGCAGGCTTTCCCCCGCCGGCAGCTTGCCGCAGCTGACCATCACATAGGGGATGCCGCATTTACCCAGAACGGTCTCCTTGACGTACCAGTGCGCCCTGTCGCCGTCGCCCGCCCCCACGACGTCCACGCAGCCGATCACGGTTCCTTCCGCGCCGCACACCGTGAACGTGCAGTAGACGCCGCTCAGGCGCTTGTGCCAGACCTTGCTTTCTGCGGGGGTGGTGGGCGCGGTGTAGCGCACCAGCGGAATCTTGAGCATGACGTGGAGTCGGCGAAGACCCCGCACAACCACTGCCAGACTTCGTGTTCTTCTGGCGCGACCAGTTCACGCGCCGTGATGGGCCACTGGCTGGGTGCACTCATGCTGCGGAGGGCATCGCGCCGCAGATGCTTTCTGCGAAGCAGGAGGCTGACGCCTGCCGCAGACACCACCAGCAAAACCCCCAAGCCCACCGGTCCCGTCAAATCATTGAACACGCGCACTCCCTCTTCTGAGGGGAGTCTAACCACATCCCGGAAAAAAGATAATTTTTCTATCTAAAACAAAACTTTTTTTATCCCCAACACGCCAATCCCGTCCAAACGGCCCCGGGTGGAACCCGGGCCGGTGGTAACTCAGAGGACGGCGCCAGCCACCAGGGCTAGCGGAATTTTTTGGTGAATTCGCGTACGACGCCGATGATTTCGGCAGTGCCCAGGGGACGGATGGGATAGCGCACATTGAGCGGCTTGAGGAACAGCTCGCCACCATCCTTGATGAGCTGCTTGAAGGTCGTCTGGTTCTCGCCGTTGAGAGCGATCACATAGTCGCCCGGCAGGGCCTGCATTTCGGGCTCCACGATCAGCAGGGATCCCTCGGGGAAGGAGTCGAGGCTGTCACCCACCATGCTGTCCCCCTGAACACGCAGCGCAAAGGTGTGCCGCTTGATCGCAATGGTGACCGGCACCATTTCCAGCCCGTCCTTGGGCTTGAAGTTGTCAATGACCGTGTAATTTCCGGCCTGCACCTCCGAGATCAGTGGCACTTCAGCCCTCACGTCAAAGCCCGGGCTGACGTTGGAACCGCCAGACATCAACTCGGCCACGGAAACGCCAAGCAGCTCTGCCACCCTGCGCTGGTTGGAACGTTTGGGCGCGGTGCCGCCTGGTCTTTCCCATTGTTGTACGGCCCCGCGGCTGACGCCTGCAGCGTCAGCAAACTGCTGCTCGCTCATGGCCAGCCGCTTGCGGCCTTCCCTGATTAATGTGTGAACGCTCATAGTCTATAGGTTAGGCCTCGGCCTCGATAGAAAATTTGTCTCTGGATAGAAAATTTAGCGCTCACGCGGAACGCAGCCTCGGTGCTGAATGACCGTGAAAGGGCCTGAAACAGGCGCTGCGGCGGCGCCTTCCAAACAAGCTCTGTGCGTAGCCTGTTGTTCTTCTTCTTGATTCTTCTTGGTATTGCTGAAGAATCTGGGTATGGAATTACACAAAAAAAAGGTCTACAAAACCCTGTAAATCTTTTTTATTAATCAACAAAAGGGATGGAATACCCCGGCAGGCGGCCCTAGGCGGGACATCAGCTGTCCTTGAGCAAAAACTGCATGCTGGTTCCCGCCAGTTCCAGCACGTCGTTGTGAGCCAGTGGCACCGCATCGGCCCCTATCGGCTGGCCATTGAGCGTCGGCGGGACCTCACCCGCCATGTGGGCCACGTAGTAGCCGTAGCGCCGGTGGGAGACGGCGACAACGCTGACATCGGGCTTGCCAAAAGTGGTCACCGCCTTGACCACGGGCACTTCCAGCCCCGCCGAAGAGCCCGAGAGCACCTTGAAGCTGGCGTGCAGCGTGCCAATCCCCACCGGCGCGGCATGGCCATCGAGCTTCATCGCCGCGGTTTCGTGGTAGCCGGAATCTTCGGAGGCCGAGAGGTACTGGATCCTGAAGTTTCCGATGGCGATGATGTCGTTGTCATGCAGCAATTGCCGTGACTTGATCATCTTGCCGTTGATATAGGTGCCGTTGGTGCTGCCCAGATCTTCGACATACACGTCGGCCAGGCCTTCCAGTTCAAACACGCAGTGCTCGCCACTGACCACCAGGTTGTTGAACACAATGTCGTTGTGCGGCCGCCGGCCCAGCGTCGTGCGGTCCTTGTGCAGGTAGACGTGTTTGATTTCGACACCCTCGACCGATGCAATCAATTGCGGCATAAGGCCTCCCGGCTGCGTCCAGACTGCCGCGGTGCGCCCTTCGCACAGCGGCCTGGCCATCGTATGCCTGGCGCGGCCCGGAAACAAGCCCCCTGAGTCAGCGCTTGCGCAGGGGCTGCAGCAGCGCGGACAGCCCGTTGTGATCGATTTCCAGCATCAGCGCCAGCAGGCGACCGATCTCGTTCCTGGGGAAACCTTCGCGGGCAAACCAGGCGAGATAGTTGCCCGGCAGGTCGGCGATCAGCCGCCCCTTGTATTTGCCGAAAGGCATCTCGCGCGTCACCAGCAGTTGCAGGTCTTCAGGCTTCATGCGCCCGCACGCTTGACGGTCCAGCCCTGTTTGGTGAGCAGGTCCACCACCAGCGCGGCATGGTCGCCCTGCACCTCGATCACGCCGTCCTTGACCGTGCCGCCGGAACCGCAGGCCGTCTTGAGCTGTTTGCCGACGATCACCAGCGCCGCGTCCTGCAACGCCAGCCCCTTGACCAGGGTCACGCTTTTGCCGCCGCGGCCTTTGGTCTCGCGCGACACCCGGACAATGCCGTCGGATGGGGCAAGCGGCCGCGTCTGGCGACACACGCACTGGGCCAGCGCCTTGCGGCAAGCCGGGCACATGCGGCCGGCATCGGTCGAATAGACGAGCCCACCCTGTGGGAAATGGCTTTTCATGAGATCAACGGTGTTGGGAAAACGCGGGCAGCTGCCACGCTGGTGGCGCCGGGGAACAGCCGGCGCCGCAAGCCCGTTATTTTAGTCGCCGCACGAACGCCACGGCTTCAGCCGCGCACAGAACCGCAGACTGCTAGATATGCCCCACCGGCTGCGGGGTATGCCGCAGGTGAAGCGACAGGCCCAGCGCTTCCATGTGGTTGCCGTTGCGGCCGAGAATGGTTTCGGCCAGGGGCAGGAAATGTTCCTCCTCGAAGCGCGCATGCGAGGAATAGGCGTGAACCAGTTCCTCCACGGCATCCAGATCCAGGTCGACAGACTGGGACTTGGCCACGGCCTTGACCACAGGCTCCAGCTTTTTCCACATGGCCTCGATCTGGCGGTGCTCCGCGGTCAGGCGCTGCACCATGGCCTGGACCTCATCGGCCTCCCGGCCCCGGCCGGCGCTGCGCAACACGGCGGGAAACAGCTCGCGCTCCTCGTCCGCATGGTGCTCGTACACCGCGTGGTGGAACAGGGCCAGCGTGTCGGTGGCGATGGTTCGCGCCTGGGCCGCAGCCGCCTGGAGCGCAGGCAATTCCTCAAAGGCCTGAAGCTTCGACAGAATGCCCAGATGGCACTGGGAAAAACCGGTCAGTGGCTCGCTGGAATGGTCCGGATCGTGCGCGGCAGAATGGATTGTCATGTTGTCAATATAGGGGGGCGTCTGTGCGTCTGGCTTGATGCACATCAATAAAGCGGCCGCCCGGCTCCGCAAGATAAGGGCCTGTTCATCATCACCCGACAAGGCACCCATGTTCAAGAACATTCTTCTGGCGACCGACGGTTCCGAAGCATCGGCCCACGCGGCCCAACTCGCTGTCAACCTGGCGCGCACGCATGGCGCCAAACTCACCGCCCTGTATGTCGTGGACCCCTACCCTTACCTGAGCATCGGCGAGACCAACCCGCTGGGCGTGCAGGCCTACATGGCCGCCGCCCAGAAACACGCCGCGCAGGCCCATGCCAAGGTCGCGGCGCTGTGCGGTGCGCCGGGCGCGGGGATCCAGCTCGAAGCGCGCATGGCCGAGAACGTGTCGGCCGCCAGCGGCATTGTCCAGACCGTCAAGGACGAAGGCGCGGACCTCGTCGTCATGGGCTCCCACGGCCGCACCGGCATCGTCCGGCTCATGCTGGGCAGCGTGGCCGCCAAGGTGGCGGCCGAGTCGCCGGTGCCGGTGCTGATCGCGCGCTAGGAGTCTGCTCGGCAGCTGTCAAACCTGACTGCGCCTGCGCAGCAGCGGCCTGAACATCAGCAGGCCCAGGGCCGGCCCCAGTGCGAGCCAGGGCAGCACCACCGGCAAGGGCCAGGCCTGTGCGGCCCCCACGAACAGTTCGATGCTGAGCACCGAGATCGCAAAGCCGATGCAATTGGCAAAGGTCAGCACGCTGCCGGCCACCGCAGGCGGCGCGTTCTGCGCAGTCAGGGTGGAGAACTGCGGCGAGTCGCCCGACACCGTCACGCCCCAGAGCAGCATCCAGGCCATGAACCACGGCAGCGGCGCGGCCAGCATCACCGGTGCCGCCACGCAGCAGGCGCCGCTGATGGCCAGCTGCAGCTGCGCCACGCGTGCGCTGCCGAAGCGCCGCACCAGCAGACCGCCACCCACACAGCCGGCGCTGCCCACGGCAATGATCCAGAAGGCCGCAACACTCACAGACGTGCCGGCCAGCCGGGTCGCCACGATCAGCGGCACCAGCACAAAAAAAGCATAAAGCTCCCACATGTGGCCGAAGTAGCCAAACACCGACGCGCGCAGGCGCCGGTCGGTCCAGATCAGGCCCAGCGCCCGTGGCGTGATGCGCGCACCGCGCACCAGGTGCGGGCTCTCGGGCACCAGCCAGGCCGTCGCCACGCCGCCCAGCGCGGCCAGCAGCGACACGCCCAGCACCACCGCCTGCCAGGGCGAGCCGCCCCCGGCAAATGCAGGCAGGCCCGCATCACCGGCCAGCGCACGCAGGCCGTGGGGCAAGGCCGTGCCCAGCACCAGCGCGCCTATCAGCACCCCCATCACCGCGCCCAGGCGTTCGCGGTACCAGCTCGCCGCGATTTTCATGCCCACCGGGTAAATGCCGGCCAGCAGAAACCCCACGCCAAAACGCAGCGCCAGCAGCAGCGTGAAGTCGCCCTGCACCCCCACGGTGGCGGCATTGAGCGCCGCACCGAGCAGCGAGCAGATCAGGAACACCCGTGAGGGTGCAAAGCGGTCGGCCAGCATCAGCAAGGCAAACACCAGCGTGCCCGCCACAAAACCGAGTTGCACCGCCGAGGTCAACATGCCCACGGCGCCCGGCGGCAAACCCCAGGCCCGTTGCAGGTCGGGCATGACGGCGTTGACCGCGAACCACAGCGAGGTGCCGGCGAACTGCGACAGCACGATCACCGGCAGGATGCGCCGGGGAACGGCGCCCGTCATCAGCGGAACCTGACGGTCAGGCCGGACAGCGGCGCGTCAAACGCCGCCGTCCATGTCTCGCCCGGCGCCACCGGCCAGGCGTCCGTCCAGGTACCGGTGGTGACCACGTCGCCCGGTTGCAGCTCGGGGGCGCCGGGGCAACTGCGCAGCTCCGTCAGGAAATGCTGCAAGGCATGCAGCGGGCCGTCGAGCACATTCGCGCCCACGCCCTGGTCCACCTGCCGCCCACCGCAGGACAGCGTGATGTGCGCTGCTGCCAGGCGCTCCTCCAGGGCCCGCGCATCGCTGGCCAGCCCGGCCACCGGCACACGCGCGCCGACCAGCAGGCGTGCATGCAGCGCCCCGTCGGCCACGGTGTCGGCCGCCACGAACTTCCAGCCGGGCTGGTGCGACTGCACGATCTCGAAACCGGGCGCGACCCACGCGATACAGGCAAACAACTCGTCAAGCGAGGCATGGGCCGGCGGCGTAGTAGCGATGCCGAAAACCGCTTCCGGTTCCAGCCGCGGCTGGCAGGTTCCCGCCAGGGACACCTCGCCCTGCCCTTCGCAAAACGACAAGGTGCTGTCCCAGACCGTGCCCCAGATCGGCCCGTACACCTGGTAGCGCGGCCAGATGCTGCGGTTGGTAAAACCCACCTTGTAGCCGCGCGGCTGTTCACCGCGGTTGATGCGCAACTGCCGCACCGCCAGCGCGCGCTGGTAAGCCTCAGGCACGTCCAGACCCGAAGCGGCGGGCCAGAAACCGGCATGGTCGTAGTGGTGGAGAAGTCGCTCGGGCGTCATGGGGTCGAGCTTAACGCCGCTGGCCGGATTCCGCATGTCAAAGGATTACATGCCAAAACAGGCGCCAGCCCAATAGATACGGGCGCAAGCAGCTATCATTTTGAGAGTCAGCAGAAGAGGATGGCGAGCAGCGCCGGGTCTTCCACCAGATTCAGCAGCGCGTAGCCGCCCAGGCGGTAGGCGGTGTAGACGGCCTGCGCCATCAGCTGTTCAAGCGCCATCATCGCTTAGAGCCGGCTCACGCCTTGGTCTGCGCGGCCTTGCGGTCGGCCACGACTTTTTGGGCCGAGGGCCGCTCGCCGATCAACTTGACGTAACTCTTGTAGTCCACCCCGCCGGCCAGCAGCAGGTCTTCGCCAAACGCGATCTTGCTGGCCATGCCCACCAGCGGCAGGCTGGCAAAGGCGGCGCAGTCGGCCTGGGTGAAGGTGTCGCCCGCCACGTAGGGCGAAAACTTCGCCAGCTTTTTGAAAGCGGCGATGTTGGCCTCCAGCTGCTTGCGGACGCGGGCCAGGTTGCCCTCGCTCAACGGCTCGGCACCGAAAAAGGCCGCGCCATAAAGCTGGCGCGCGACGATCTCCAGGTGCCAGTCGATGAAGGTCGTGAGCTCGCGCACCTTGGCGGCGGCAAAGGCATCGGCCGGCAGCAGCGGCGGCTGCGGGTAGGCGGTCTCGATGTAGTCCAGGATGGCCTGGCTTTCGCAGAGCCCGCCCTGCGCAGTGCGGATAAAGGGAATCTTGCCCAGCGGCGAGGCGCCGAGGATCGCCTCGTCCTTGCTTTGCGTGGCGGCGTACTCTTCGGCAAAAGGCACGCCTTTTTCGAGCAACGCGAGTTTGACCTTGTTGTAGTAGTTGGAAACGGGAAAGCCGCAAAGGGTAAGCATCGAAGAGTCTCCTGAGTTGATGGCGCCAAGTTTAGGCCAGCCCGGCCGGGCCGGCGTGCAACGGGGGTGACAGTCGCGCCGCCGCCAGGCCCCCCAGAGGGCGCCAGGGCTGTCTGTGTGACATATGCGCCTTCTCCTCCATTTGAAGGACGACAGGGCGCAGCGCCAGCGCGACGATTCCCCCCCTCATCCACTTCATCAACTGGAACCACCATGAGCAACTACTACTGGGACGAAACGCAGATGAAGGCCGACGGTGCCAACCCGACCATCCTGGCGATCGGCGACTCCTGGTTCTGGTACCCCTTCTTCGGGGGCAGCCTGACCAACTACCTGGGCGACATCGTGGCCCCCAAAAGCCATGTCATCCTGGCCAAGGGCATGAACGGCGCCGAAGCCTTTGACTACGTGGACGGCAAATACGCCGACAGCGTGCGCAGCGCGCTCAAGCTGTACGGCGCCGGTCTGTCGGCCGTGTTCCTCAGCGGGGGCGGCAACGACTTCGCCGGCTTCAACGACATGCGGCCGCTGCTCAAGGACAGCTGCTCGGGCGAAACTACCGCCAACGGCTGCTTTCGCGGCGGGGCGCAGGGCCTGCCGGGGTTTCTGGAGCGCATGGACACCTACTACCGCAAGCTGATCGGTGTGGTCTACACCCGCACCACCCTGGACTGCCTGATCGTCATGCACACCTACGACTACGCGATCCCGGACGGCAAGGGCGTGTTCGGCAAGGACGGCTGGCTGCAGCCCGCGCTGACGGCCGCCGGCGTCAAGCCCGGGCTGCACCAGGCCTGCGTGGTCCACCTGCTGGACGCCTTCTACAAGGTGCTGGACAACATCACGAAGATGGACCCCGTCCACCTGCACGTGGTGGACAGCCGCGGCACGCTGGGCCCCGGCGACTGGGCCAACGAGTTGCACCCCAAGGGTACGGGCTTCAGGAAAATAGCCACGCAGTGCTGGAAACCCGCGCTGAAAAACATCGGGTTGGCCTGAGCGGCCCCAAGCTGCTTGAGCCTGCCTGGCTACGCCCGGTCGGGAAACAGCGGCGTCAGCAGGCGCACGGCAATGTTGAAGCCGTCGCCGGCTGGCGTGACGCGCACCACCTGCACCTCGCAGGTCAGCGGGTGGGTCCGGCCCACGCCGGGAAACTCCAGCACAAGCTCCATGCTGGCGCCCACTTCATAGCTGCGGTCCGACTGGAAGTACAGCCCGGTCGCGCTCAGGTCATGGGTCGCGCCCTCGTCACCGTCAACGGTCAGGCGCACAGCCACGCCAAAACGCTGCGCCACCCGTTGCTCAAGCAGCACAGCCCTCTTTTCACCCCCGGCGGTTGTTTCCATGGTTCTGTCCCTGTAGATGCCCAAAAACGGACGTGCTCTCCAATCTAACACCAGGGCGCGCTCCGTGTGTAGGCGCCTCCACAGGCCGCGTGTGGGACAGCGGACCCAATGCGCCACCCCGACCGCCAGCATTGAAGATCAGATTAGCCTTCAACCCAATACAGTCGGGCGCTACCAGCTATGAGATTGATAGCAAGTTGAGGCCAGACGGATGACCCTATCTGCAAAGCTGGTCCTCGCAGGGCACCCCATCGTTGTCGCCGTCCATCTTGGTACCGGGGCAGTTTTTCAGGAAGTACGTGGCTTCGGCGCAAGAGGTCATCTGCAAGCAATAGCTCGACGCGGAGAGCTGGAATTCGGCTTATTGACTGCCATCTATCCACGCCTGCGACGAGATTGATCGACCATCATGACCAACCGAATTCACCCCACATGGACAGACGTCGATAACTCTTCCGGCAGCATGCCTGCCGTTCGTAGCGACTGGCGCGCCGGTGGCACACATCAGATGCCAGATATACGACTGCAGGCACTTCCCCAACAGCCAATCTGTCGATCAGCCTCTGCCGTTGAGGGGGAGCCACGTAGGAAGAGTTAGGGTACATCAGCTTTAGAGGTACCGCTGGCTTCCAAACTTGCGACTTCTTCGTTGATCGCTTTCAGTCGACCGTCCAGATCGCCATTGAGGTCGACTGGCCCAACTAACGCGTACGCACGCAACAGATAGAAAAGACAGACCAAGTAGCCAATGATACCGGCCGGATTGAAGATCGAATCCATCATCAGCCCGTAAATCAGCCACATAGCAGCCTTCAGTGTTGGCCTTGATGCCCGATAGAAGACAAACGCCAGTGCCAGAGCCTGGCCTTCGTATGTCTTCGCAAGTACCGCTTCTAGTTTTGTCTGCTCGTTTACGAGCCAGGAAAGACGATTTGACTTGGAACGCTTCGAATACTCTGCTGAGGCCATCTTTCGTGCTCGCTCCGCAGCGAGGAGAACAAGCCAAAAGAGAGCGGATCCGAGTGCACCCTGAACAATAGTTGGCCAAGCTTTTACCGCATCAATGAGTTCCTGCATTTTTTCTCCATTCAATCAACTGTTGTTATTCGGTGCAGCCTACTCCCGTCGCTTCCGGCTTGACCGCCTTGGCCCATTCACATTCAAATTAGCACGAGGCGCCGTCAATGCAACCACCACCAAGTATGAATTTCGGCTTGCACTCTGTCATCCTGCAATCAGACTAGACAGCCCCATTCTTCTTCATGGCTCGGCAAAATCCAAGCTGATCCAATCACAGAGAAAAAGTCTCCTCAAGCCTGCCAAACCCCATACCCCAGCTCCCTCAGCGCAATCCCCAGCTCCACCTCCATGTCGCGCGCGCCTTCGTAAGGCATGGGGTTGTACATGGCGTACAGGCCGGGCAGCAGGCGCACACCCCACTTCTGCACATATACGTTGGACTGGATGCCGGCCTTGTGTTTGTCGAAGCGCACATCGGGGTCCAGCC
>ERZ1292640.946-Hain-H43-02um-R1-946-length-24027-cov-5_pt1 | contig 24027 bp, 16 predicted proteins | sample MGYA00564404_ERZ1292640 | MGnify/ENA primary metagenome ERZ1292640 (study PRJEB36523, sample SAMEA6512636) | groundwater metagenome | collected 2019-01-08 | study: AquaDiva: Metagenomics assemblies of 32 groundwater samples
TGTCCGCGTGCGCCAGCCACATCGCCGGGGCGAGCACCGTCGCCGCACGTGCCACCCCAAGCCGCTCGGCCGCCCAGGCCGCCCCCAGGCAGATGTGGTGGTGCACGATCACATCGGGGACCCACCCTCCGGTGGCCATTTCGGTGATGCTCGTGAACGCGTCCCGGGCGCCATCCCTGATCATGCCCAGGACCGCCCAGAATCCCTTTCGCGGATGCATGATGTCGGGATGTGACTGGTGCAGGAGCTTGAGGTCGAGAAACTCGCCCATCGGGGCGAATCTCAGGCCCGCGCCGGCTTCCTCGATCTGGCCCTTGTAATAGGGGTTGGCCATCAGCACCGCGTCGTGCCCGCGAGCCGCCAGCGCCCGTCCAATGGCGATGAATGGATTGATGTCCCCGTGACTTCCAACGCTGGCCAGCAGCACTCGCATGGGGCACGATACGCGTCGGGCGCCCGATTCACCACGGATCCAGCAGAGGAGGACCCGGTGGTGGGTCGAGTACCGCCGTCAACCCGCGCGCACCGGCCAAACCCACCGCGCCTCCGCGCGACATCGAAGGGCTGAACGAATGGCTCAGGCGATCGAACGCGGACCTGGGCATGTGGACCGTTCGCCAGCGCAGGCTTCGAACCCGCATCGCCGTGACGTAGTCGGCCAGCGTGATCGCGCGAAGGGCGTACCACTTGCCGCGATGCTCGAAGATCTCCTCAAAGAGCGCGTCGGGAGGTTGCTCGTCGCACCAGTAGACAAAGACGAACGCGGCGGCGAACTCGGGGCCAAAGAGCCTGCCCCAGGCCGTCAGCGATTCGATGTCGTCGAGCGTCACCCAAGTCTCAAGGCGTCCGACTCCACCCGCGCGGGGCGGCGAAACCTGCCCCTCACCGCTCCGAAAAGTCCGGCGTCCGATGCGCCTTCCCTTGACCTCGATCAGGAGATTGCTGCCCTGCCCATAGATCACAAAGTCGAACGACTTGAGCGCCGCCTCTGGCAAGGGATCGGCCGGCCCTTCATTCACCTCGTGCGACTCCCTCAGCTCCTCGCCATGTGAATGGGGAATCAGGGCCTTTCTTGCTTCATCGACCGCGACGTAAGGAACGCGGCGCTCCCGCAGGTACGCCTCAAACGCGTGCTCGTAGTGGTGGCGACGCTGTGCCATGAACACCAATCGTATCACGCCCAAACGCCGTACGCAAGCCTGCTCTCACGCCTGCGTTGCGGCGATGAGGGGCGTGGCGGCGTGGTTGTACGCCATCTTGCACTTGGCCGGGGACGCGCCGTGCTCATCGAAGATCATGACCTCGTTCTCGCCCGCGCGAAGCCACGAGGCGGGGATGAAATACCGCGACTGCCCGGGAAGCGGCTTTCCGCCCGGTGCCGCGACAAAGTAGCGACAGAGATGGCGTCCGTTGATGTAAAGCTGTCCCTTGGTGAGCCCGGCGGCGTCAAAGTAGAGCGGCGAAGGCGACTTCGCGGGCTTGAACTGGGCCCGCCACCACGCAGGTGTGTGCGACCTGGAGGTCTTGGGTGCCTTGAACGCCGTCGCCGACGGACTCTCCCACTTGGCAAACGACCACTCCGCCTTGGCGGTGAGATTGGTGACGGCGTCGTGGAACGTGACTTTCTCGCCGATCTCTTCGAGGAGGTCGGGTGTCACCGTGTCGCCATCGCCGATCACCGCGATCTGGAGCGCGGTGGTCGACTTGGTGAATCGCTCGGGCTCGAGCACGATCATGCCCGGGCCGGCCGCGTCGACGTACGCCACGGGCTTCTGGTCCAGGAGCAGAAGCCCTCGCACGGGGATCTCCCCGATCTGGACGATCACCGGGCTCTTCTTGCGATGGCTCAGCATCCACGTCACGCGGGCGGGTTCGGTCGCGTCTCCGGGGCGAACCTCCAGGAGCGGCGACCGGAAGCCCAGGACGTCGATGGGCTCACCCTCGACGAGCTTGGGCTTGCCCGGCTTGATCGATTCGACTTCGAACAGGTGCCCGAAGAGTCCCTTGCCCTCGCCGATGTGCGCGCCGCCGGCGAACCGGCCCAGATTGTCGGCCATCACGACCAGATTGTGCTGTCCCTTGCGGAAGGGCACCGACAGCTCGCTGGTGGCGCCCGGCCCGACGCCCAGAATCCCCACCGGCTCGCCGTCGGCGAAGAAGTGAAGACGGTCGCTCGCAAACGGCGCCATCAGATGGACCTTCGCGGTGGTCGCGGGCCTGATGCCCAGACGATACCACCCGTACCCAAACGGCGCGCCCAGCGTTGAGAGTTCGGCCGGGCCGGCGATCGCAGCGTACCTGGGGCTCCCGCCCGACGCGTAGTCCTCCGCGGGCGCGATCGTCCAGTCCGACAGCGGCGCCCGGTCGCCCGTCGACCCCGACGCCAGCGGCGTTGAGACCGCCTTGGCGGTGTTCGCCGGACGCGTGCTCATCACGCCGTCGCCCGCAACGTGCACGTACGACTTGGCGTCCGCTGCCACGATCGGACGGCCGTCGCTGGCGATGCCCAGCACTCCCAGGTACACCGCGTCATCGGTCAGGTACGCGGTGTCGACCTGCTCTTCGTTGAGAACCAGCAACTGCACGCCCTCGTGCTCGAGCACCGACGGCGCCGTCTGCCCCGCGGGCACCGGTGTTTCTACCACCGAGCCGTTGATCGAGACAATGCCCATCGACCTCGCCGGGCCGAAGCAGACAAAGACCTTCCCGACCATCGCCAGGGCGTTGAGATTGGTGAAGTCCAGGTGGGCCCTGGTGTTCAAGTTGGTGTCGAACAGGCACCACGCGACCGCCTGGGTTCCAAGCGCAACCGGCAGCGTCGTCCCCTCCGGAAGAAGCAGCGTCGCGGCCGCACGCCCCTGCTCGCCGGGCGCATCGCCGAACACGAACACGACCGCCCCCTGCTGGCCCATCGCGTGAACGATGACGTGTCCCTCGCCGCCCGAAGGAGAGTGCTCACCCTTCTTGGCGCCCGCCGCCGGCCTGCCGGTGCCAGGGTGGAGCGTGATGGGCTGATATCCCGGGTCAAAGCCCGCGAAAACCCGTCCGAACTTGCTCGCAAAGGTCGCGATCCGGCGGACCATGTTCCACGAGCGCCCGCGAGCGCCCGACTCGCCGATGGGCGCTTCGGCGTCTGAGGTCGCGGTTGCAAACTGCGACTGGCCCTGCGGGAGTCGCCCGCCCCAGAACCCAAAGTTCGTCCCGCCGCAGAACGGATCCAGATTGAACTGCCCGCCGCCCGCCAGGGCTTCGGCCAGCCTTCGCTGCAGGTCCCAGGGCTCGGCAATGACCGGCGGCTCGCCCGTCCAATCGGCGGGCTCGCCCGTGGAGAAGCTGACCACCACCCGGGGCTGATCCGCGCGCACGCACGACAACTGACGCATCGTGGCGAGAATGTCCTCCTCACCCGAGGCGCGCCAGCCGTCGATCTGCCCCTCGACCGTCTGCCACAGATTGTTGCTGTTGAGCAGCGGAACGGAGAGTCCCGCCTCGCGGACGTACCGGTTGAGCTCGCCCAGGTAGTGGTGCGCGAGCGTGTCGTCTCCGCACGTCCAGCCGCTCTCGACCTGTACCGCCACAACCGGGCCGCCGCGCCCGGGGCTTGTGACCTGCAAGTCGCGCACCTGCTCGACCGCCGCCGTCAGGAACTTCGAGCACGCCTCGAGGTACACGTTGTTCGCGGTTCTGAGCTTCGCGTTGCTCAGGTCGTGCAGCCACGCCGGCAGCCCGCCCATGTCGCAGCCCATCCCCACAAACGGCCCGATCCGCAGCACGCAGTACATTCCCGCGGCCTGCACGAGCTTCACAAAGTGGCGCAGATCGTTGTCGCCCGTGAAATCGAGCTTCGACTGCCGGGGCTCGTGGCGATTCCAAAAGACCGGCGTCTCGATGGTGTTCAACCCCGCCTGCTTGGCCGAGTGAATCCGGTCCGCCCAGGAATCGCGGCTGATCCGCCCGATGGGCACCGAGCCAGAGACCAGCCAGATCCGCCGTCCATCGAGCATAAAGCTGCGACCGTCATAAGTAACCGTGGGCATAGTCCCAGAACTCCGTCTGCTGAAATCGATCTCGCGCCAAAGGCCCAAACAACGGGCTCACAAAGGGCCGACGCGACGCCGCTTCCCGGGAAAGAAACCCCCGCGTACACAAAAAGAACGGTGTTTGAAAGGGTTTCGTTTGTACCCTGTGGCCCGGTGGCGACAAGACAGAACGATAGGACCGCCCCCGCCAATTCGCAACATTTGGGGCCGCAATCGTGTAGACGGAATGCCGGTTTCCACTCCCTTTGTCGACGGCCATTCCTTCACCCACGCCCGATCTTGGGGCGGCGAGTCCTGCTTTATGGCGAACAGACGCCTAAATGGCGCTCAAACACTCACGCTCCCTCTCGTGCCGCCGCGGATGGTCCACTCCGTCGCCCTGGGTACGTTGCTCGTGCTCGCAGGATGCACCGCATCGATGGAATCGACCGACCGGGAGATCGCCGCGCTCATCCAGCGGCGAACCCAGGATGTCGGCGGCACCAGATCGCCCGCACCCAGGCGCGCAAACCCAGAGGACGTCGAACGGCCTGTAGCGCCGCTGCGCCAGACTCTCAATCCCGCTCCGAACGATCTCCGTTTCACGCCCGCGGCCGAGGCCCGCGATGTCGCCGCTCGCCTTGAGGGTTACACCGCCACCGCGCTGGGCACCCAGTCGCCAGGGGCGGCCCTGGACCTGGATCTCGAGGGCGCGTTTCGCACCGCGCAGCTCTCGGCCCGCGATTACCTCAACCGCGAGGAAGACTCCATCGTCGCGGCGATCAGCCTCTTGCTCGAACGCCACCAGTGGTCGCCCCGCTTCTTCAACGACACCTCTGCCCAGTTTGGCGGGCAGGGCACCCAGGGACGATTCGAGCACGCGCTCTCGGTCATCAACACGCTCAGGGCCACGAAGAAACTCCCCTTTGGCGGCGACATCGAGGCGAGGTGGATCACCGCCGCCACGCAGCAACTCCGCGACCAGGCGACCGGACGATACGTGCAGTCGTCACAACTCTCGCTGAGCGCGAACGTTCCTCTGCTCCAGGGCAGCGGCGAATCGGCCCGGGAGTCGCTCGTGCAGGCCGAGCGCGAGCTGATCTATGACGCCCGTTCCTTCGAGCGTTTCCGCCGCCAGTTTCTGGTGCAGATCGCGACCGAGTACTTCGGCCTGCTCCAGTCGCGCGCCCAGATCGTGAACCAGGAGCGCCAGCTCACGAGCCTCAAAAAGTTCGCCGAGAGCAGCGCCGCCCGCGTCGCCGCCGGACGCATCTCTGAGTTCGAGCGTGCGATCGCCGACAACCAGGTCCTCTCGGCGACAGCGGCCCTCGCGAGCCAGCGCGAGTCGTACATCCTGTCTCTGGACCGCTTCAAGGTGCGGCTGGGCCTTCCCATCGACCGTCCCATCGACATCAAGCCGCTGGCGTTCGACCTTGCCGAGCCTTCGATCGACCTGGCCGAGGCCTCGCGCCTGGGGCTGGAGTACCGCCTCGACCTGCAGAACTCGCGAGACCGAGTCGAGGACGCCCAGCGCGGCGTCGCCAACGCCCGCAACACGCTCCTGCCCAGGCTCGACCTCACGGGGTCGGTCGGGGTACCCACGCCCGGCAACCAGCGCGTGGGCGGGCTTTCGTTCAGCCCCGACGACCTGAATTACTCCGCGGGCCTGCTCCTGAGCCTCCCTCTGGACCGCAAGTCCGAGGCCCTGGCGCTCCGCACGGCCACAATCCGCCTGGAGCAGTCCCGACGTCAGCACGACAAGGCCAGGGACGAGGCGGTCATCGAGATCCGGGGCTCGTTGCGCAACATTGATCTTGGGCGATTCCGCCTGACGCTCGCGGAGAAAGCGGTGGAGATCAACCAGCGCCGGCTCGAGGAGCAGAAGCTCAAGATCGACAAGGTGACGCCTCAGTCGGTGATCGACTCGGAGAACGAGCTCCTCAACGCCGAGAACGCACGCGACCGGGCCCGCACGGACCTGCGCGTGGCCATCCTCGACTACCTGCTCGCGACGGATCAGCTCCGGGTGGCGCCGGACGGAACGTTCGAGAAACTTCCGGGTATGGAGCAGGCGGCAGCCCAGGCGCCGCCAGTGAAGTAATCGTCCTTTCCGTTCGAGCTTCGCCGCATCCGATGGCCAGTACCTCACCGGTCAAGCAAATGGATTCACAAGCTCAACACCCTCGATCACCGGCCGGCTTTGCATGTCTTCGGTGTAAAGCCGCGTCACGCCGGCATCGGCACAAGCTGCGATCAGCAACGCATCCCAGCTTGAAACCTGGAATTCTGCATGTATCCGCAAAGACCGATCCAGAGTGGTGAGTTGGGGCAGCACAATCGGAAAGCAGGTTCGCAACGAAGCAATCGCCTCAGAGCAGTCGCCACGAAACCTGCCCGTTCGTGACATCGATCCCAGCACTGCCGCGATCTCACAGGCGACTTGTCAAGGCAGGACGGTATCGGCAACAGGGAGCGATTCGATCAATTCCAGAGCTCGTTTGCGTTTGACCGCGTCGCTCGCGTCGATCGAGTAGATGAGCACATTCGTATCAACGGCGTTCATGCATCTCGTCCCGCGTCATCGTTCGCCCCGCGGAATAAAATACACCCGACTCGCCGATCCGCCGAATGGCTTCGATCGCTCGATCTCGGGCCTTGGAGTCGGGTCGCACGCTCGATTCGCGGATATGTGCCACGCCGCGAGCCCCTTCTGGAAGGTCGACGGGGCCGTCAGGCCTGAGAACTCCATTCTCAAAGACAAAGGAAATGTCTTGTTCGCGATCCATGCTGCAAGCATATGGGCGGCCGACCGCTGCCGTACAGGGGGCACCTGTTGTCGAGTATTCCAGCGTGCCTTTGGCTCCCCAAACAACTCCCAAGAAGCTGCCCACGCTCGCGCCCGCGCCTAAACTCCATTCTGCGCCGTCGGGGGCCGTTTCCCCGTCGCCGCACCGAGGAATTTCCATGGCACGCACCCAGCTTTTCACGTCCGAATCCGTCTCCATGGGCCACCCCGACAAGGTCGCCGACCAGATCTCCGACGCGGTTCTGGACGCGATGCTCGCCGACGACCCCTTCAGCCGCGTGGCGTGCGAGACGCTCTGCTGCACCGGACTGGTGGTCGTCGCGGGGGAGATCACGACCAACACGTACGTCAGCATCCCCGACCTGGTCCGCGACACGATCCGCGAGATCGGCTACACCTCGGGCGACATGCGATTTGACGCCGACAGCGCGGGCGTGATGGTCGCCATCAACAAGCAGTCCAACGACATCGCCATGGGCGTCAACCGCGAGGGCGCGGGCGACCAGGGGATGATGTTCGGCTTCGCCACCAACGAAACACCCGAGTTCATGCCCCTGCCCGTGCTCCTCTCGCACCAGCTCGTCGAGCGGCAGGCGGAGATGCGCCGTACCGGCAAGATTCCGGGCCTCAGGCCCGACGCCAAGAGCCAGGTCACCGTCGAGTACGACGGCAGCGCGACGGGAGCGGGCAAGCCCGTCCGTGTCGACACCGTCGTCCTCTCCACCCAGCACGATCCGTCGTGGAACGACCGTCAGGACGAGCTCAAAAAGCAGGTCGTCGAGCACATCATCAAGCCCGTGCTTGGCACTTGGTGGAATCCCGGAATCACCGTCCACGTTAACCCCACCGGGCGCTTTGAGATCGGCGGACCCCACGGGGACACCGGCCTGACCGGTCGCAAGATCATCGTCGACACCTATGGCGGCATGGGCCGCCACGGCGGCGGCGCCTTCAGCGGCAAGGACCCGACCAAGGTCGATCGCTCCGCCGCCTACATGGCCCGCTACATCGCCAAAAACGTCGTCGCGGCCAAGCTCGCCGACCGGTGCGAGGTCCAGCTCTCCTACGCCATCGGCGTCGCCGAGCCCACCTCGGTCTACATCGACTGCTTCGGCACCGCCAAGGTCGACGAGGACAGGATCGCCAAGGCCGTCCGCGAGACGTTCTCCCTTACGCCCCGCAAGATCATCGAGACGCTGGGCCTTCGGGCGCCGATCTACAGCCCCACCGCTCGGCACGGCCACTTCGGTCGCGCTCCCGGCAGCGTCACGTACAAGGGCAAGAAGTACGACACGTTCACGTGGGAGCGCGTCGACAAGGCCGACCAGCTCAAAAAGCTCTGCTCCTGATCGGCCCGACCACCTCGCCGGAATCCATGTGATGCTGAACCACTTCCTGGGCATGCACAAGTACGAGACGTGGGCCTCGTCGCTCACGATCGACTCGATCGACACCGTGCCGCAGTCGGCGCGGAATTCGCCCCAGTTTCTGCGCGCCATCCAGGTCATGGCGCACATCCAGATCGCCCGGCGTGTCTGGCTTGCGCGGCTCAAGAACGAGGCCTGGCGGGTCGACGACTGGTTCCCGGCGTGGCCGATCGCCGACTCGCGCCGGGAAGCCCTGGAACTCGACAACGCCTGGAGCTCGTTTCTTGCCTCGCTCTCGGGGGCGGATCTGAGCATGGCGTGCCGCTACACCAGCAGCGAGGGCGTGCGCTACGAGAGCTCGATCTCCGACATCATCGCGCACGTCCTCAACCATTCGACGTACCACCGGGGCCAGATCGCCCGGCTGGTCAGCGAGGCGGGCGGACGCCGCGCCGGCACCGACCTCATCGCGATGACGAGAAGGCAGCTCTGACCTACGGCGTCGAACGCCTTTGCGAGCATCCCGCTACTTGGTCACCGCCCCGCGCCCCACGAAAGAAGCGGAGGGCGTTCGAACGCCCGTGTCGAAGAGGATCTCGGCCAGGCGTCCTGGCGCGACGTACTCGAGATCGCCGCGAACCTCGTACACGCCGCTGGTCGATGTGCCGCTCCCCGAAACAACCGCCGGGACCGTGAGTCTTTGCGTGCCGAATCGGCGGATCGTCGCCTCGGGCGATCGAGCGCCGGCAAAGACCGTCCGCCCGTTGATCGAGATCGAGTAGCCGATCTCTCTCAACGGCATTGCCTCGTCGTTGGCGTTCTCCGCGTCGATGTCGATCGCCAGAACCGTTCCCTGGTCGGTGCGCTCGATCTCCCGCACGCCCACCACACTCAATCGCGGCGCGGTGTCGGAGCACCCGGCAAGAAACGTCACGCACGACAAGAAAAGGAGCAACTGCTTGGGGCGGATGGCCATGCCCCAGTGTAGCGGCGTTCACTCCGTCCCGAGCATCACAAACTCGGGATCGCGGGCGACCGCCTCGCGAGTCTCGGCGTTGTTGAGCACCTGCGCGTCGTGGTTGTAGTTCATCCAGCGCCCCGTGAGCCAGACCAGCGTGGCGAGACAGATCCACGCGCCAAGCTCCCCGGTCGCGTGGCGACGCGTGTAGTACAGGATCCCGACCGCAGTCCCCGCGGTGAACAGCTTCCACGTGACAACCATCCAGATCGAGCCCAGTCCCATGATCGAGCGAGCGATGGGATTGATCTCCACCATGCCCAGGGTCGTGGAATAGAGCAGCGTCAGGTCCAGGTCGACCAGGCTGAGGGCGACGACCGCCGCCAGCACCGCCGTCACGCGCCATGGACGATGGAACGCGATCCTGCGGGCGCCCGCCCACAGCCCCGGGGCGTGGGCGCTCGCCGGGCGACTCTCGGACGTGGTTGGCAGCGCGGTAGGCACGAGCTAGCCAATCGGTCCGGAATTGGGAACAAATGAACTATCAATCTGCCAAATCCGCTAGACTATGGCCGAACTCCTGTTCTCGGTCGTCCGAAATGGAATAGAGGGCAGGCCCCGCCCGCCCAATCCGGAGTGTGTTCATGTCGGCTGTGCTTCGATCCATGCTGCTGTCGGCGATCGTCGTGGCCTGTGCGGGAGGGGTCCTCTCGACGGCCAACGCTCAGCAGTCGGCGGTTTTCGTCGACGACTCGGTCGCGGCTGCGGAGTCATTGCAGCGAATCCCCGAGCTGATCGCCGCGGGCAACATGGGCGAGGCCGCCCGCATCGCCCAGTCGCTCCTTGAGTCCGAGGGCGATCGCGTGGTGGCCACGGCCCAGGATCCCGCGATCTTCATCAGCGTGCGTGCTCGCATCCACGAGTTGCTCCTGGCCAATCCGGCGTTGCTGGAACGATATCGGACGACCGAAGAATCCCGCGCGCTTCGACAACTCGCCGGCGGCCAGCACTCCGCCGCGGAGCGGTCGAGGCTCCTCACTCCGTCGGGGTTCGATGCCGCGATCAGGCTCGCCCAGGAGCATCTGGAGTCCGCCCGGTTCGACGCGGCATATTGGACGCTTCTTGAACTCGACTCGCACCCCGATCGCAAGAGCGATCACGAAAGAAGCAAGAGAGTCGCTCTCGCCGCCGCGGAGCTGACGCGGTACCTTGGAACTCCCGGCGCAAAGTCGCTCGCCGCGCGGTACGTCACCGACGCCGCGCTGCCCGTTCCCGACAGCACGCCGATCGTGCCGCCACAGACCGCCCTGGCCCTCTCGCGCAACGCTATCGCACCGGCGGGTCCGCTCACGGAGGCGGAGGTCGCCAAGGACCCGCTGGCGTCGGTGGCGCTCAGCCGTGTTGAGCAGGTGGCGCCGCGGTCGGCGGTGGCCGGGCTTCCGTCCACGGCGTGGGCCCTTCCGGGCGTCGTGGGCGACGCGGTGTATCTGAACGACGGGCTGTCGATCGGAGCCTGGGACCGCGCGACGCTTGTGCCGCTCTGGCGCTTCACGCCGCGAGCGGTCGTCGACGACACCGACACGCTCGACGAGAACCAGAGGCTGCCGCTCGACATCAGGGCCCGGCAGTTCGAGGAGTGCTCCACGATCACCGTCGCATCGGGCATCGTGGTTGCCACCACGGGCTTTGCGACTGGGAACTTCCGACGCGAGCACGACCCGCGAACGCACGCGCTCGACGCGGCAACCGGAAGGGTGTTGTGGTCGGTGGATCCCGCGGCGCTGGACAAACAACTGAGCGAGTCGAGTGTGCGCGGCCCGGCGCTGCTCTCGGGGGACACGGTGGTGCTGACCCTGGGACGCCTGTCGACGGGCCGGCGGATCGCTTCGAGCCTCATGATCGGTCTCGACGCCTCGACGGGCGCCCTCCGGTGGATGAGACCGCTCGCCAACGTCGGGGTCTCGGTCTACGCACGTCCTTCCCGAGTGGCCGAGTTCGGTGCCTGCGAGGATGGAATCGTCTACAAGGCCGACGCGCTTGGCGTGGTCGCCGCGGTTGAGGCGGCCACGGGCAGGCCCGTCTGGCTCCGGCGGTCCCAGTCGGTGGCGCAGGAAGACATGATGCGCTACGGCCCGCTGGCCGATCGTCAGCCCTGGACCGGGGCGGTGCCGATCGTCGAGCACGCGTCGATCATCGTTCTGGAGCCTGGCACGGGCGACATCGTCCGTCTCGACCGGGCTTCGGGCGCCCTGCTCGAGCGGCGCAGGGCCGACCAGGCCGGCGCGCCCAAGTACCTGGTCCGCGTGGGTGAAACGCTCGCGGCGGTTGGCACGCAGATTGTCAACTTCATTCCTCTGGCGGATCTGGCCGGAGGCCAGTCGCGTCTGGGTCCATCGTATCGCGATCCCGGCGCCGCCGGGCGCGCGTTTGCGGCCGGGACCAGGCTCGGCGTCCCGGTCGTGGGCGGGATCGCGATGATGAATCCGGCCAATCCTGGCGAGGCCCGGTTCATCGACCTTGCCGAATCGGGCAACGCGGTGGTAACCGATGGCCAGCTCGTGGTGGCGACGCCCTCAAACCTCACGTCACACCTCTCGTGGACCGCCGCCGAGCCCCGCCTGCGCGCCTGGATGTCGCAGCGTCCGGACGATCCTGCGCCCTGCCTCACGTACATCAATATCGCCTCTCGCGCCGGAAAGCTCGCCGGGCTTCCCGGTGTCGCCGATGCTCTGCTGGCGATCGTCGACGCCGACCCGTCCGATGTCGCCCGCCAGGGCGCTCGGCACGATCTCTTCCGGGCACTGCTCACCATCGTTCGCGCCGCGCAGCATCCCGCGCCCGGCGGACCGATGCCCGATCTCGCTCTGGTCGACCCACTCCTGTCCCGTCTGGCCCGCGCGGCCGACGCGCCCGACGAACGGGCGCTCCAACTCCTGGAAGCCGCGTCGATCCACGAGGCGCTGGGACGCACGTCGGCGGCGATCGAGGCCTACCAGCAGGTCCTTCAGGACCCCGACCTTGCCCAAGCCACCATCGACGCCCCCCTGGGCCTTGGACCGGGCGACCGAGCTTGGGAGACCGCTCGCGACCGCCTGGCGGCCTTCCTGGGCAAGGCGGGTTATCGCCCGTACGAGGGCTTTGCGGCACAGGCGGCCCGCGAGCTCGCGGATCTTGGGCCTGGCGCGGCGGCTCCCGCCCTTGAGCAGCTCGCGCGGCGATTCCCGCTTGCGCACTCGGCGTGTGTCGCCCTGCTTGCCGCGGCCGAGTTGCACCAGCGTGGTGGCTCCCGCAACGCCTTCGCCGCCGATCTTGGGGCCGCCGTCGAGTGTGCCTCGACGATCGCGAGGCTGACCCGAGACGCCCCCGTCGCCGAGCTGGCGCTTGCGGCCGGACAACTCACCGATCTATTGATCCAGTCCGGACGAGTCGGCGAGGCGAACCGGCTCGTGAAGCGGCTGGCCGCCGACAACCCCGGGCTTCGGCTCGTCGGTGCGGGCGGGGCGCAAGATCCCGCCAGGATGCTCGAGTCGTTCGGCAAGACGCTCGCCGCGATCGAGCGTCGAGCCGATCTTTCGGGCTCGATCGAGCGTCGCCCGCAAACACTCATCGGCTGGACCATCGCCAAGGCCCGGCTCACCAGCGGCCCGGGCGTAGCGACCGACCAGCTCCCGCTGTACGCGCTGGGCGAGCGCGTGGCGGGGCTGTGGGCGTCGCGCGCAGAGGACGGACGCCTCGCGCCGCTCTGGTCGCGTGCGTACGACCACGATGTTGAGCGGCCCTCGTTTGTCCGCGTCGACTGGGATTCTTCGTTCCTTTTCTGGCCCGCGGGTCCGGCGGGCCCGAGCCTCGAGCGTGTCTCCTCCGACGGCACGACGCTGTGGCGAACGCCGGGATTCGATTCTCTTTTCCCGCCCGAGCCTCCCGACAACTCGCCCGAGCCCGAGAAGTTCACGGCGCCCCTGGACGGCGAGGTCGATCGCGACGGGATCGTTGTCGACATCGACGACCGCACCGCGGTGCTCGTCAAGCGCTCGGGACGCGCCATTGGGATCGACCTGGGGTCGGGCAAGGTTCTGTGGGCGCGCGACCTGGGCATGAACGGGGTCTATGACTTCACGCTCGTGAGCGGGCGGCTTGTCGCTGTCGGGTTTGGCGCCCGCGAAGCGGCCTCGGCGATCGTCGTGGCCGACGCCCGGACGGGCGAGGGCACGCTGACCCTGGGAACACCCGACGTGCCGCTCAAGTCCCACACCCGCTGGGTTCGCGAGGTGGCGGGCCTCGCCATCATCGCGCTTGACGCGCAGGTGTTTGCGCTCGATCCCGTCACCAGCGAGCTCAAGTGGAAGGTGACCGACAAGATCGCCCAGAACTCGATCGACGCCTGGGGCATCGACAACCAGATCTTCCTGTTGACCTCCGAGCAGAAGCTCTGGACGATCAACGCCGCAACGGGTGAGACCCGCAAGGAGGATCTCGACACCGCCAGGCGACTGGGCATGATCGAGCAGAATCGCCCCGTCGATGAACCGGCCAACGTTGTCGTCGGACTCCGGCCCGGGGGTTCGGCGATCGTTTCGGAGAACGGCCTGGTCTGCTACGACGAGTCCGGCAAGCGCGTCGGCTTCGACGCCGCGGGCATCGACGGCGTTCGCCGCCTCTTTGCGATTGGTGAAGACACCGTCGCGTTCATCGAGGCCGCCCCGGGAACAGAACGGAGCGAGCGGCGGGCCGCGGGACTCCAGCTGGTCTCGATGCCGTCGGGCAAGACGCGAGTCAAGGAACACCTCGGGCTCTTCGACACACCCAGCGCCATCGCCGCGATCGATGGGCACCTGGCGGTCTCCGTCGGCCCGTTGACCGTGATTCTCACGTTGACCAAGTCGCCATGACGCGCCCACGTTCGGGCAGGCCGGACGATCCGCCACCGGCGTTCGGTGAGGCCGCACCAAGTGGGTGTCGACTTGGGATCAGCTGCTGGCCTGGACCTTGATCGCCTTGGGCACCACCACGACCTTGGGCGCGCCCGGAGCCTTGGCGGCCGCGGCCTCGCCCAACTCCAGGCTCTCGCGCATCAGGCGTCCGACCTTGAACTTCACCGTGACCTTGGGTGGCACACTGACACGTTCGAGCGTCTTGGGGTTCTGGGCAACGCGGGCCGCCCGGCGCTTGAGCTCGAACACGCCGAAATCGCGGAACTCCAGGCGATTGCCCCTCTTGAGCTCGGCGATCACCTGATCAAGAAACTCCTGGATCGACTTTTTCACCGACGCCCGCGGCTCGCTGGTCCGCTGAACGATCCGGTCGATCATGTCCTTCTTTGTAATCGTCGCCATTGCCAAAGACCCCTCGCCGCGCACCTGGGCGCAACGCATTGTTCAGACACTCACCGCCTCAGAAGCCTCCATCGCTGTGGCTTCCGCTCTGGCGGGTATTGGATTTGACTTCGATCCGCCGCACGATGCTCACGACACTCACATTACCCAAACGAATCGTCCGCCGATCTCGTGAGAGGGGAGTATCTCCACCCCGACCGCTCGCGTCAACCCATGAATCAACAAGAACTTATCCCCGGGTTTTCCACACACCTTCCCGAACCCGCGGCGGCATTCAAAACCTCAATTCCACGCCCACGAGCAGCCCCGCCGCCCCGCCATTGAACTCGAACTTGCCGACATCCTTGCCCGATTGGAGATCAACCCGCATGTTCCGATAGGCGAAGCGAATCCCCACGTTCTCGATGGGACGGTAGACAAACCCGGTGCTGATCTCCCACGTCGCGCTCGATCGCTCGCCGGGAAGGTAGCCGAACGTCGACTCAACCTCGATGGAGAACCCGTGGTTCAATTCCATGTCGATTCGACCTCCCACCACCGGCTCGAAGAAGAACTGGTCGGTTCTGACCGTGTTTGCGGCGGCCGACCCAAAGCCCATGCTCAGGTCGTACATCCTCACGCCCGCGATCAGGGATTGGTCGATCGAGAAAGCCACTTTCCCGTCGGGCTTCTTTGGGGTCGACCAGTTGCCGAAGCTGTAGCCGCCGAGAATCTGCACCGAGGCGAGGTCGATCGACGATCGAATCGTGTCCCCGGCGTTGAACGCGAACGTGCCGAACTGGCCGGCCACCTTCGCTGTTCCCGTGGTGTTCATCGAAACGCCAAAGGCCGAGAGGGACACGCGCCACTGGTCGAATCCCACACGCACCTCGCCCATCGGCGCCAGCCTGGGCTTGTCGGCGCCCACCTGATTCAGCTTGGTATCGGAGGTGATCAGCGGTGCGGTGCCCGGAACCCTCACCGCGCCCGACAACCCGACGTACCAGAGACTTTGATCGAATCGGAACTGGTACGCGGGCTCCATCTTCGTGAGACCCCGGTCGGAAGTGTCTTCGCCCTGCTTGGGTTCTGGTGGCGGCGGATTCGATCCCTGCCGGGCGCCCGCGGATGATCCCCAGATCGACGCGGCCGCGAGAAGAACAAGGGTGGATGGGTGGAACATCGTGGGTCTCATATCGGGTGCGCTTTCGACGATTCGGGAAATGGAAACAGGGGGCGTCCCGGAGAGTAACCCACGGGACGGCGCGCCGCGACCGAGTTGCCTAGGGTCGCTCCGGTGCCGATCCACCCCTCACTCAATCCTCGCGACGGCGTGATTCTGGCGATCGAGACCAGCAACCCATCGTCCTGGGTGCCCAGCGACGCCTCCCCGTCGCTCACCATGCCCGGAGTCGCCGCCCTGGAGTGGTCGGGAGGCAAGCCCGGACGATTGGCGGTCGAACCCTGCGACCCCAGCCATCGCGACGACCTGCTGCTCCCGGCGATCGACCGGGCGATGAGGTCGCTGGGTCGCGGCCCCAAGGATCTGTGCGCGATCGCGGTCTCAATCGGGCCAGGAGGGTTCACATCGCTCAGGATCGCCGGCGCCGCCGCAAAGATGCTGGCGATCTCAACTGGGGCGAGACTTTTCGCGGTGCCCTCGGCCCGCGTCGTCGCGCACGCCGCCCCCGTGGGACCGGGGCCGCTCGGCGTTGCGCTTGGTTCCAAGGGCGAGAGCGCGTGGATCGAGTGCTTCACGGACAACCAGGAGCATGACCCACTGGGTCGGCCGGGGATCATGCACGCGGGCGGCCTGCACGCGCTTGTGGACCTGGGTGTCACCCGACTCGTGGCCGATCGATTCCTTCCCGAGACGATGCGTGCGGCCGCCGCGTCCCTGGGACTGGCCCTGCACCACCCCGTCTTCACGGCCCAGGCCTGCCTCGCGGCAGCGCGGGCCCGGGACGAGGTCTCGCCAGCGGCGCTCACGCCGATCTACCCAAGGCCTCCCGAGGCGGTTCGCAAGTGGCGGGAACTCCATCCCGGCACATCCAGCGTCCCTCCGGGGTTATTGCCCAAGTCGCCCTGAGCGGGTGTGAAGTTGGGGTATTTGCGAGACGATGATGCGTGGCAACTCCGGGGCCCACCGCCGGCTTTGCCACGACATGGACACCGAGAAAGCCAACAACACCGAGAAGCGCGTTTTCACGACTGGCGAGGCGGCGAAGGTGTGCGGCGTTTCGCAGCAGACGATCATCCGCTCGTTCGACGCCGGACGCCTCACAGGCTTCAAGGTCCCGGGCTCGAAGTTTCGACGCATCCCGCGGGACGAGCTCGTGAGATTCATGCGAGCCAACGGCATGCCGCTCGAGGCGCTTGGCGAGGACGGATCCGTTGCGCGCGTGCTGCTCATCAGCGCCGATCAGGCGGTGTCCAGGCTGGTCGAAAGCACGCTCAAGGACGATCGACGCTTCTCGCTGGTCACGGCCAACAACGCCTTTGATGCGGGGCTCCTGACCGAGTCATTCAAGCCGGGGCTCGTGATCCTGAGCACCCGTCACGACGAGATCGACCCTGTTGCGATCTGCCGGCGCCTGCGCTCCCGAAGCGAATCCGCCGACGTCCGGATCCTGAGCCTGGGCGGCGCGAGCGACAGTTCCCGGCCCGAGTCGCTGCGACGTGCGGGCGCAAACGAAGTGCTGATCGTGCCTTGCGCGGGCGATCTCCTTCTGCGCCGGCTCGTCTCGCTGCTCGCGAGCGCTTCGGAGCGGTGAATTCCAGGAATTCCGGCCAGACCAGGCGTGTGCGAGGCGCGTTCGTCGTTGCGCTTTTCGGACGTCGGTCCGCGCCCGCGGGCGCGATGCTCCGCGTATGCCGACTGGGCCGCCCGGTCCGTGTGGTGGGAATGTGACGCCGGCCCGGCGCCCGAACTAACGAGCATTGGAACAGTTCATGAAGTGGTGGGGCATGAAGTCCGAACCAAGGTGTGCACCGTTGGTGACGATTGCCCGGACGATCCGGGCAATGGACCGGCACAAAAGGACCAGCAACCGTGACAGCCCGCCGAGACACAACCACGGACAAAGCCCCCGGAAGCCGGGGTGAGCCCGTGGCCGTGATCGTGCTGGTTGAGAGCGGGAAGGTGCGCGAGTCGGTGCTGGCGTCTCTGGCCTCGCGTGGGTTGGCGTGCGTGGCCGCCGACTCGCCGGCGCACGCCGAGCGGATTCTGACCTCCCACCACATTGACGTGGTCGTTCTCGACGAGCACTGGGCCAGGCACGGGTCACGCTCGAACTCGACCGGATACGCGACCGCCCGCAAGCTTTCGGTCGCGCACCCGACCACCGGGATGGTGATCCTGGCGGACAAGCCCGCCTTCGACGACGCGATCGCCGCGATGCAGGCCGGAGTGTCCGACATCGTGTCGGCGGGCGCGCCCATCCGCGAGCTGCACCGCCGCGTGCTGGCCGCGGCCTCGCGCTGCGCGACCGCCCGCGTCCGCTCCGACGCGAAGGATGTTCGTTCGGCGAAGCTCAAGACGCTCTGCCGCACGATCAACAAGGCGCGGCACGAGCTCACGCACCAACTCGGATCGATGTGCCAGAATCTGGCGGGCGCCTACAAAGAACTCTCGGAGCAGATGGCCGTGATACGACTCACCTCGGAGTTCGAGAGCGTCATTCGTCAGGAACTTGACCTTGAGAGCCTGCTCCGTGTGGGCGTTGAGTTCATGCTCCAGCGCATCGGCCCCACCAACGCGGCGGTCTTCCTGCCGGCGACCAGCGGCGATTTCTCGCTGGGGGCCTACGTGAACTACGACCGCGCCAAGGACTCGGCCGAGGTCCTGATGGACCACCTCTCGTCGGCGATCGCTCCGAGGCTCGAGCACGAGCCCGAGGTCCTGCAGATGAACTCCCGCGAGGAGCTCGACGCCAGGTTCGGTGAGGGCGCCGAGTGGATCGGAGACTGCTCGGTCATCGCGTTCTCGTGCAGGCACGAGGGCGAGTGCCTCGCGGTCTTCACCCTCTTCCGCGACCGGTCGACGCCCTATTCCCCCGACATCCTCCCCGGCATCCGCACCATGTCGGCCCTCTTCGCCCGCCAGCTCGCCCGCGTCATCCATGTCCACCACCGCCACCTGCCCAAGCACAAGTGGGGACATCCCGGCGATCCGTACGGCGGCGCGGACGACATCGACCTGGCCGCCTGATCCCGTCGTTCGACCGGGGCTCCCGGATCACTTCCCGGTCAGTTCGCGGACCAGCGCGTCCGCTCCATACACCGTGCGAATCGCCTCGATGAGCCCGCGGCTGTCGACGCCCACCGCGCGCCCGCTCTCCTGGTTGTACACGTAGTTGCCCACGAGGCTGTGGATGTTCCCGTCGAATACCAGGCCGACGACCTCGCCCCTGGCATTCACGATGGGCGAGCCCGAGTTGCCCCCGATGATGTCGGCGGTGCAGACGAAGTTGAACGGCGTCTTGAGATCGAGCTTTCCCTTCGCGTCGAGCCACTTCTGCGGGATCTCGAAGCCCTCCTGACCCTTGCGCTGGGCGCCCCGCTCGTAGAGCCCGGCAAAGGTCGTGAACGCGGGTACTTTCTCTCCCGCGTCGACGAAGCCCTTGATGGGGCCGAACGACAGGCGGAGCGTGAACGTGGCGTCGGGGTAGACCGAATCCCCCTGGATCGCGAACTTGGCCGCCCCGATCTTGGAGTAGGCCTCGCGGAGAGGCGACTCGACGGCGTCCTCGAACTTCTTGCGCAGCTCGCGCGATTCGGGGTCGAGAGCGATGGCGAGCCTGACCATCGGGTCCTTGCTTTCTGCCACCGCCTTGGCCCCGCCCGCCACCAGCGCCTTGCGCGCGGCGGGGTCGCGGAGCGTGCCGGCCTTCACGAGCTCGGCCGCCCGAGCGGCGGGCGACTTGCCCGCCAGCAGCGTCACCACCGCCGGATCGTCGGCCCCCAGTCGCTCGGCGGCCCGCGCCAGCGCCTGCGAGAGGCCGTAGATCTCCAGCGAGTCGTAGATGGGCTCGGCCGAGTACAGATTGAGATAGAGCGAGTCGAGCTGGGCGTCGCCAAACTCGCGTAGACGCTCGCTGCTGGGCTTGGGTAGCTCGGCGACCAGACGCACGATCGTGCTGGCCTTTCCCATCAGGATCGAGCCGCCTGTGGCCCGTCCCAAGAGCGCCCTGCGCTCGCTGGTCGCGATGTCGATCTTCTTGGCGGCGGCGACGTCGTCCCACGCCGTGCCCCACTTGGCCTTCATCGCGGGATCGGCGTTGACCGCCGCGCGAAGGGCATCTTCGGCCGCCTTCTTGCCGGCCATCAGGGCCGGGTCCTGCAACCCCTCAAGCTGCCCGGTGATCGCCTTCCGACCGTTGGCTACGCCGAAGAGATCGTCACGGACGATGCGGGCGTTCTCGGCCGAGCGCCCCGCGAAGGTCTGGGCCTTGATCTCCGTCCGCCACATCTCCCCCAGCCTGCGCGGCAGCTCCACATCGCGGGAGACTTTCAGATGGTCGTACGTGTTCAGCCGCTCGGTTCGCCCGGGGTGCCCGACAACAAAGGTCAGCTCGTTCTCGGCCGCCCCGCCCGAGCTCCACTTGAGGTAGTGCTCCGCCTTGAAAGGCTTTCCATTCTCGTAGATGCGGAAGAAGCAGCAATCCAGATCGAACCGCGGAAACTCGAAATTGTCCGTGTCGCCGCCGAAGAACGCGATCGCCTCCTCGGGGGCGAAGACCAGCCGGATGTCGGTGAAGGCCTTGTAGAGGTAGAGGTGGTACTTCGACCCGCCGTACAGCGTGACAACCTGGGCCTTCATCCCCGTCTTGTCCTTGGACTCCTTCTCGATGGTCGCGATCGTCTCGCGCCGGGCCTTGCCCGCCTCGGCGGCGGCGACGCCCTCCTTGACCGACGCGTTCACGCGGGGCGTCACGTCCTGGATCTCCCAGAGCACATTGAGCTCAAGATCGGGACAGGCGAGCTCTTTGGAGCGATCGTCCGCCCAGAACCCTTCCTTGAGCAGGTCGTGCCCGGTCGTGCTGAGCTTCAAGAGCATGTCCGAGCCGACGTGGTGGTTGGTCATGACGAGCCCGTCGGGCGAGACGATCGATCCCGAGCCACCGGTCTGGAACCTCACCGCCGACTTCTGCACGTGCTCGGCCCACTGCGCCGTGGGCACAAAGCCGTACCGATCCTTCAAGGCCTTGACCGGCAAGTTGTTGAGCGGCCACATTCCTTCATCCCCTCGGGCGGGGTGAAACGTGGCGGCGACCAAGAGTCCGGCGAGAACGGCGATTCGAGATGGACGCATCGTGGTTTCCTTGTGTGATTCACACAGGATAGGAACCAGAGCGCCCGCGGGCGTTTGGCGTCGCGGCGCGAGGCCGCCGACTACCATGTCCCAAATGCCTCGCGGCGCACCTGGAACACTCTGGCGGCACATCGTCGTCGATCTCTGGAAGCTGATGCTCGTGAGCACAGCGGTGATCACCGTCGTGATCGCGTTCGCGTCCACGGTCAAACCCCTGGCCGACGGCAAACTGAGCGCGCTGGACGCGGTCAAGTTCATGCTCTACGCGATCCCGCCGATGCTGGCGTACTCGCTCCCGTTCGCGGCCTGCTTCGCCTCGACCATGGTCTACCACCGGCTCGCGGTCGACAATGAGGCCAGCGCCGCCGCCGCAGGAGGCGTGAGCCACAAGGCGCTTCTAACCCCCGCCATCGAGACGGGCGTCGTGATCGCCATCGCCCTGGCCTCGCTCAACGAGCAGATCATCCCCCGGTTCCTGCGATCGATGCAGCAGCTCATCACCGTGGATGTCGCCAAGCTTCTGCGCAATTCTGTCGATCGTGGCGACCCGGTGCTGCTGGGCGGCAAGTGGATCTATGCCGACCACGCGCTTCCGGTCGACGCCCCGTTGCCGCAGGGCTCAACCCGTGTGATCGATCAATTCGTTCTCCAGCACGTGGTGGTCATCGAGGTCGGCCCCGACGCCGTCCCCATCGCCTCGAGCACCGCCGAATCGGCGTACGTCGTGCTCGTTCAGTCCGACGATGCCGCGAACCCCGGCCAACGCACCGCTCGGACGCGAGTGCTGATCAAGCCCACCGGCGTGCGGCGTGAATCGACCCGCGACCGCGCCCTGGTCGACGTTGCCCCGGTCATCTCTGCCGATGTTCCCGACGCGTTCCAGGACAACGTGAAGTTTCTCACGTGGGGCGAGCTTCGGGCCCTGCGGACCCAGCCCGAGCGGATGAACTGGATCGACCGCCCCCGCCGCGCCCTCGCGCTGGAGATCGCCCGCGTCCTGGTCGTCGACGACCTCGCCGCCACCCTCGCCGCCGGACGCCCCGTCGAGCTGCGCGATCCCGCCGGGCGAACGATCAGGGTGTCGGCCTCTGGTCTGCGTCACCTGCCGACCGACCCGCCGGGCGTTCACGAGTTCTCGTCGGTCACCGGCACCGTCGAGATCCTTCGTGTCGACGCCGACGCCGCCACCCGCAATCTCAAGATCGTCGCGAACTTCGCCAGGCTCGTGCCCACCGCCAGCGACGACCCCGCCGCCGAAACAATCCAGTATCGCCTCGACCTCCTGGGCGCCCGTGTTTCCTCGCAGGCCCAGGGCGAAGAGGGAGGGGAACGCAAGGAGATGACCCTCGGCGGCCTCACGCCGGCGACCGACATCCTCGTCCGCTCTCGCTTGCTCAACGTGCCCGCGATCCTCGATGCGGCCGCAAAGCTCTCCGGCACGGCGGGCGACAAAGGGCCGGTTGTCCGGTCCGCCGCCAACCTGCGGTCACTCGAGAGTGTGCTCCAGCGCGAGATCACCAGCAAGCAGCACGAACGGATCGCCCTCGCCACAGCCTGCATGATTATGATCGTCACCGGCGCGGTCACCGCCTTGCGTCTCTCGCTCCGCCTGCCGCTCATGGTCTACCTCTGGTCGTTCTTTCCCGCTCTGATCTGCGTCGTCACGATCTCGGGAGGTCAGCAGACCACCGAGGCCGTCGGCACCGCCGGTCTGTTTCTCCTGTGGGGGGGCGTGGCCATGCTGGGGATCTACACGGCGTGGTCGTACCGCGTGGTCGCGAAGCACTGAATCCAATACCCACGCACGATGCACGAACCGCCACCCGCCAGCACGAGCCCCATCCTCGCCCCACCCGGGCGCTTTGCCCCCTGGGCCGCGTCTTGGCGGTCGATCCTGGGGCTGGTCCTGGGCGTCAGTCTTGCGCGAATCGTGTATCTCGCCTGGTTGTGCCCCTACACGCTGATCGAGGACGAGGCCCACTACTGGGAATGGAGCCGCCGCCTTGACTGGTCGTACTACTCCAAGGGCCCCGGCGTCGCGTGGGCTATCGCGGCCGCGACGCGCCTTCTGGGCGATCACGAGTACGCCGTCAGACTCCCGGCGGTCATCTCGTCGGCCATCGCGGCGCTGTCGCTGGCGGGCCTGGCTCGCGACGCCTCGGGCGAGAAGCGGGCCGGCTTCTTCGCCGCCGCTTGCTTCCAGCTCGTCCCGATGTTCTTCACCACCAGCATGCTGATGACCATCGACATGCCCTATGCCGCGTGCTGGAGCGTCGCGGCGTGGGCCGCGTGGAGAGCATTCGACAGGAGCTCGCCGGGAGCGTGGGCAACCCTGGGCCTCGCCATCGCCGCGGGGATCGCCTTCAAGTACACCATGCTCCTTCTGATCCCCGGAATCCTGGCCTTCGCGGTCGTGCGCCGCCACGACGCCAGGCCGCGGCCTGTCGGCCCGATCATCGCCGGCTCTCTTTCTCTGCTCGGGCTCGTGCCGATTCTGGTCTGGAACTCGTCGCGCGGATGGCCCACGATTCACCATCTCCTGGGGCATCTGGGTGTTTCGGGCGGCGATGTGGCTCCCACGCAGGGCGTGGGTGGCTATCACTACGATCCGACGTGGACGCTTGAGTTCGTCGGGACCCAGCTCGCCCTCGCCGGCCCCATGCTCGCCCTGGCGATCCTTGGCTACCGAAGTCTTCAAAGATCCGCGCAGGCCTGGTCGGCCTCGTTCCTGGCGTGGTGCGCCCTGCCGATCATCGTCTTCTACCTCGTCGTCAGCTTCGTCGCCGAGCCCGAGGGCAACTGGGCCCTCGCCGGGTACACAACCCTCACCGCCCTGGCCGGCCTCGCCATCGTGAGATCCATGGACGAATGGACCGCGCGCGTGGCGGTGTGGCGGTCGACGCCCGCGCCGCGCCCCCGCGCCGGACTCATCCTCCGACGCCCAGAGTCCGCAGGGCAGATTCTCTGGCATGCGACACTCCTGATCGGCATCCTGTTCGGCGTCGCATCGCTCAGGCTCGACCTGATCGCCAGGCTCCCGATCGTCGGCCCGCGCGTGCCCCTGTCGCGATTCATGGGGGCCGATCAAATGGCCGCCCACACCCAGCGTCTGCTCAACCAACTCCGCGCCCAGGTCCCCGGCGTCGAGCCCTTCGTAGTCTCGCAGTTCTATGGACGCGCCAGCCAGATGGCCTTCTACCTCCCGGGTCACCCGGTCGTCTATTGCTCCGGCAGCATCATGGGTGGGCGCAA
>ERZ1292640.950-Hain-H43-02um-R1-950-length-23990-cov-5_pt1 | contig 23990 bp, 1 predicted proteins | sample MGYA00564404_ERZ1292640 | MGnify/ENA primary metagenome ERZ1292640 (study PRJEB36523, sample SAMEA6512636) | groundwater metagenome | collected 2019-01-08 | study: AquaDiva: Metagenomics assemblies of 32 groundwater samples
AAGGCCAGTTAACACTCCAAGTTCATTACCAACAACAAGGTCATTTAGGCCGTCGCCATCGAGGTCGCCAATTGCGGGGGATGCTCTGCCCATGAAGTCGCGCTTTGTGAGATTATAATTAGCTGCCGCCCATTGGAAGCCTTGGCCGCTGATGTAAATTCGTTTGTATGGGATAAGCAAGCCGTGAGTTGTTCCAACAACGAGATCAGATAGATTATCGCCATCCAGATCGCCAAATGCAGGTGCTGAGCGTGCAGGCACTTTTATGTCATTAAGTGAAACTGTTAACACTCCTACTCCTTCAACATTCACATTAAAGTGATTCGGAGCATCAATGCCAGACCAATCAGTTTCAGTAAATGAATATGCGAATGAACTTCCTGTGTTCTTGAAACTCCTGATTGCGCCGTCCAATGACCCAGATATTATATCCAGATCGCCGTCGCCATCATAATCAATCAGGCGAGGCGCCGCATCGTATTCAAATGCAAGATTACCTATTCCGCTTATTCCGGATGATTGGTTGCCTTCAACTAGTGTGAGATTATTGATGCCATATTCTTTTGAAAGAACATTAAATTCCAATGGCTTCGAAATCGGAATAGTTATGGATGCCTCATTATTAGTTTCATCTTCGTGATGCACTACATCTGAGCTGTCAGCCTTAATTGTGAAGCTCATGAACTTCTTTGCAGTGTCTGTTGGTATCCTGACAGAGAACTGCTGGCCCGAGGTCTGTTTTGCAAGGATCTCAATCGTGCGAGTTTCGGTTTGCACGCCATCAACATAGAAAGTTATGTTGATTGGTCCTGTGCGGATATGACCGTCATTTCTAACGTTTGCCGTTAAAGTTAAAACGTCATTTGGCAGGGGGAATTTTGGATTATAGATTAGTGGAGGCTCAACGACTTCCTTCCATTCGAAAAGTGTTGACTGCTCATTATTATAATCAGTTCTCTCAGGGATTTCTCCTGGCAAGACCAGTTCGGTGTATGCGCTAAACGGAGATATAGTGAGATTTGCAAGCGATTCATCAATATTGAATACGTCCGAGCTGCCAGGGATGAATGCCAAAGTTTCATTTAATCCACCAAACTTAAGAACTTCAACAACATCACCAACACTGCTTAAATTGGACGCATCGAGTTTTTTAGTGATTGTCCTAAAGGTTTGATTCACATACTGCAAAACAGAAAAGTTCGTCTGCTCAACCACATCACTTCTTGTCGATAAAATAACCTGGTAAGGATTTAGCACTTTATGTATCGAAGCACCTAATACCGTAGCTTCTATTTTCGGGTCTATAGTGATATGCGTCGAGTTAGCTGCAATTATTCTGTAGCTAGGCATCGAGGATGCGCTCGGTGTTGCCTGGTTAGGAACAAAAAGTATTGAATTTCCAACAGAGAGGTTAACTGTTGATTGAACTGCAAACAGATTTTGACCAGCAATAACACTAAATGTCTGAACGGGTATACGCTCTGTCCTATTTTCAATTCTTATTCCATAATAATTGCCCTTGACACCGTCAATTAAAGCTGTCAAAATAATTCCATCTGGAGTTACTGCTTTTGCTGTAGTCGCGTTTGAAAATACGCCGTAATCCACATAGGAGTAGACAAAGTGGTCTCCCTCCGAAATATTGCTCCAGTTAATGGTGAAAGAGTGCTGCTTGAAGGAATGATTCCCAATTGCAGAGGTGAATGCATCAAGAACTTGGTTATCGTCATTATCAAGATAAACTATGCTCGTCTGGTTATTGACATCGAAGCCTCCGCCATTATACTGGGTAAGGCTAAATGTTATCAGCTGGCCACTTGGATTGCTTATGGATAAACCCGAATTGCTACCAGCAGGGTTTCCTCCAAAGTGATGATTTAGAGTGATCTTCGAAGGAAGTACTGTAAGCAAAGTCTGATTGGCGCTGTCATTGCGATTAGTCTCACCAGAGCCAACATTCATTATGAAGGCGCTGATGTTATATTTACCATAAACGCGGTATTGGAAATCAGCCAAGGTAACTGAGAAATTCACAAGCCCACTTTCATTAGGTTCTAAATTTCCGAAAGACTTGTGAAGGTATGGATTTGGGCGAATATATCCTGGAACGCAGGGATAACCGCCATAATGTATGCTGTCGGGCATGCAAGAGAATTCAGAATCACTTGGGAATGGGGAAAAGCCAAGTACATTTACATCGTTATAAAAACTTGGCTCGGTTCCCACATTTTTGACCCTGACAAACAAGGTCACACTTTCTCCTTCGATATGAGTTGAATTGTCAAAGTACAGTTCTTCAATAATCAGGTTTGTTGGCGGCACTGTCGTAATAGATGAAAAGTTCACATTGTTAGAATAATCAGTCTCCAAGTCAGCGAAGTCCGGATTTACAATTACAGTCACGTTCAACACGCCACCAACGGCAACAGGAGCTGAAGTTGAGGCGCTGATATCTTGGCTGCCTGATCCAGGTACATTCACATAAGTATAATTAGATTCATGGCCAAGAGAGCCGAATTCGACTGGCACGTCGTTTATTAACATCTTAACTTTAACAGATTCCACATTGATGGGCTTGTCATTTCCTACATTTGCTGTGATTGTCAGCGGTTCTCCCGGCCTTAGCGGATATGAGTAGCCGAAACTTATTGACCTGACCCTATAATCTGGAACAATTATTTTATCGTCGATGAAATCCCGGTCAACTTTTTCCCGTGAGGGGTTGATATTCTTTACGTTCGCAGTTACATCATTAAGGTTTGTGACAGGGCCACTAAGCATGAAATTTGTGCGAGGCGTGTTGTAGAGACCTTCCAAAGTGTAATTTGTCTGGGTAATGCCAGAAACTGTCTGATTGTCATTTGTGAAAAGCTTATATTGCACCTTGTAAGACTCTCTTAGCTTAAGCTGAGCAAGCTCGTCGAAAATGCGAGTCGAATTCTTTACGACAAAATTGCCTGAATCGTATTCTCCAAAAGCAGTAGTCGTGAATTTGTAGCTGCACCCATTTGGTGGAATCGGGAAACTTCTTTTAAAAACCTGCACGCAAACGCTATTCGGCATATTATAATAATAAAGGTTGTAATATGTGTCATTATCCCTGGGGCTGTCAAACAATAACAGGTCGCCTACAAAATCAACTTCAATATCTCCAGTGCTTGTTGTCTTTAGAATAATGTAATCATCAGGAACAAATGACACATTTCCTTTCCAAAGCTCCGTTAAGCCAACTTCCAGCATATTTCGGGCATATGGATTTTGAATTGATGCTTCAACCAGCATCTTTCTCCTTGGCGGCGAAGGCAAGGAACCAGGGAATTGTGGTTTTGAGCCGCCGAAAGTAGTTACAACATTTTGAGGATAAGCACGCATCTTGATGATTAGCGAATTCATCAGCATGGTCATGCTGCCGTTATCGCTACCTACTATCAAATCAACATCATTGTCATTGTCATAATCTCCAGAGGTTAAGCCGTACGAATTTGCAACAGTTCCAATTACCAGTGGATCCACAGTCATGCCTTGAGCCCTGCTGTAGAACATATTCACTTTTCCGTCGAAACCTAAAGCAAAAAGGTCGAGCCTGTCGTTGTAATCAATATCTGCAACAGTCAAGCCATGGGCAAATGCGCCGATATCTGCGAAGAGGAAGCCGTTATATTTTCCTAAAACAGGCTCATAAATTACTTTCTCAAGCTGCCCGAGCCTGTCACCGACGAAAACATCAATTTTTCCGTCAAGGTCAAAGTCCCCTGTTGTTAGGCCAAATGGCTGGTCCCTCGTTGTTATCGTCTGCAGGAATGCAAAAGTTTTGTTGGTGATGTTGTTAGACGATGCATTATTTATGTAAATATCGACGTGGCCGACCTTGTTGCCTACAACCAGATCAAACCTGTTGTCATTGTTAAAGTCTGAGACTGCAAGACCGTAAGCCTCGTTTCCAACATTGAACAATGTTACGTTCTGGCTTGAGATAGTGCCAAAGGTATTGTTGAAGAAAATAACATCGCCATTTTGCAAGCCAACTACCAAGTCAGGGTACCCGTCGCTGTTAAAGTCTGCTGCAGTAAGACCATAAGCTATCTGGTGCAGATTCATTAGAGGGATGACACTGAAGTTAACAGATTTGATTTTTTCATTATTTATGTTTACGGCGCCATTATTTTGGAACAAGAAAAGTTCACCAGTATCTGTCCCTGCAACAATGTCAGGCTTCAGATCCTGGTTGAAGTCGCTAGTAGCAAGGCCTCTTATCTTTCTGCCTGAAAGATTAGGAAGCTCTCTTGGAGGGAATATTAAAGTATCCGGAATTTGCTCAGAAATAAATTCCTTGGTGAAAGAGATTACTGATTTAACATTGTTGCTTCTATTCTCCTCAGCCGGCAGGTTATCTGGATTAATTACAGCATATAGAGTATTATTTCCGTACAGCCCTGCAGTTCCCCAAATTATTGTGACATTCTGCTGCGAGAAGGGGAGTAGAGCAATATCTCTGAAATCTATACGTGAGCTTAGGTTAATTGAGTTCACGTAAAAGTTCACGCGAACTTTCTGTGAGCCAATTGAGTTAAGGCTGCCAACTAGCGCATTTACCGCCCTGGACTCACCAGAGAGGATTGGCTCAGCAGGATTAATGCTAATTGCCAGAACTGCGAAATCAGGCGATGCTACAAACAAGCTTGCTGAAGCGCTGTTATCGCTCTTGTTAGTCTCATAAAGATTTGTCCCGTTAATTATCGAGACATTAATACTTGTGAGCCCGGCCAGCGGGTTTGTATCAGCCAAAATACTCGCTAGCCCCACACCAGATACATTAACATAAGATTCTCCTAGCACAATATCATTGCCAACAAACCTAACAAGAACATTATTTGCTGTCTTGTTTCCGCTATTTTTTATCAAAGCATCAATTAAGATTTTATCTCCTGTATTAGGAGTGTTGTTTGAGAAAGTGATATCTGAAGGCGAGATTGAAAGCTCAACACCTGTCTGCACATAAAATTGCACTGTAGAGGTTGCAAGATTATCTCCGGAATCAAAGGCGTATACATTTGCAGAGTAATTTCCTGAATACGGCGGTCCGATGAAAGTTCCAGCAAATGTTCCATCAGGCAGTTTTTGCAGTGTGACATTCTTAACAGTTGAATTAAATGGAACTGCGACCAGGACTTTGCCCATCGAAGTATTATCAGTTGCGTTGACAATTACAGATATCTGGTCATTTGTAAAAGAGTTATCAAAAAGAACAGAGTTGATTGAAGGACCGGTCGTATCAACCACAAAACTATTTGTAACTGAATAAGAAAGCCCTGCACTGTCGACGATTGACAGCTGAAGATCAAACGGCGAAGTGGAGTTTAAGGTTTTGTTGAATTGGAAAGAGCCAAAGTGTTTCCCAATTGGGGAAATTGAAAGGCTGAAGCCTGAATCGTTCACTGCTAAAGAAGTAATATTACTAATTGTGCCGTTTGCCCCGCCAAATATTTTTCCTGCTGGCCCGACTATAAACGAAGGCCCCGAAGGTGAATTCTGGATGTCTATAGTTGGAATAATATTATCGACTGTAAAATTATCGCTATTTGAAGTCACTATATGTGCACCATCGTTTGTTAAAAGTAAAAGTTTATTCGGGCTTGATACTCCCGTGGTGTTCCATAATACAACCATTGACACGTTTGGCTGAGCCAAGGTTGAATTGGAAGTGAATTTTCCAACCTCAATAAACGTTCCCTGTTCGAAATATTGGGTCTTGTTCGTATCGAATGAAGGAGCGAAATCAAATGGCTGCCAATAGGAAATTGTTGTATTCGACAATCCCTCACCGTCGTTATTCACAATAAATGATATGTTGAAGAATCCGCTGACAACATCTTTTTCCTTTGGCGACAAAATTGTAACTATGGGCGCATCATCAATTATGTCTATAAGCTCCTGCTGGAGCGTGCTGTTAACATTATTTCCTGCAAGATCAGATGCACTGGCAAAGAAGCTGATGTACGCTCCCTGCAGGACATCGAAGTTGAGGTCTGAAGTATTCAATACAACCTGATGGTTGTTGCCTGAAATTAAAGCCATTGGCTTACTCTGCGAGATGTTTGATACAAAATAGTAAAACCTGACAGTTGACCTGTTTACTCCAATCCCATCATCAGAAACAATAGCAGTAAAAGTAATTGACTTGCTGTTTTCAGTAATATTTTGGGAAAGCGATAATGGCGCGATATCAGGGCCTATTGTATCTTGCTGGACAGTAAGTGTTTCAAGCCTTGAATTATCTGACTGATTAGTGTCTGTTGCAAGGACCGCAGTAACTGTTACATTGTAAGACCCTGGTTGGTAGCCTATAAGACTCCAAGGCAGGCTAGTCGACAATGATTGATTTGATGCTATATTTATGTTCGTGCTTGAAATTTGGCTGCCTGAGCCATTTCTTGCAACAACGAATAGGCTATTGACATCGAGCGGACCCTTATTTGTCAAGTTGATACGAATTGTTGTGCTGGTTCCTTGAGTTGGCAAGGCAGGCAAAAATAAAACCATATCAACAGAAACATCTGCGCTGGCATTGACCAATACAGCTGGGCTATCTGCCAAATTCGATGCACTATCAACGCATCTCACTTGATAGGAATATGGATTTGCTGTAAGACCAGTATCTACAAACACATTGCTGCTCGAGGACAGGAAAGAGAAAGTGCCTCTTGCGTTTCCTGACCTTAAAAGTGTACAGCTGACATTTGCGTTGGAGTCATCAGTGACATTAAATGTGATATTAATTGAATTATTTCCAGTGACCGAATTATTTGGAGGGCTGGTTATCACTATTGATGGGGCTGTGCGATCGACTTTGAAATATTGAGTTATGCTTGATGCAGATTGACCAGTGCCATCAGAACAAATCATGCTCCAATTGTGGTTTCCAGCAATTATTCCGCCGACATAAACAACATTATTCTGGCTGTTGAGCCCTGCAATTTGGCTTCTGTTCAGGCTGCCATCTAGTGATAAATTACAGTTCAAAGTCGGAGCAACATTATCAATCGGAATATAAGTAAAGGGAACTGGCTCTTGGTTTGTGAAAACCTGATTAATCGGGCTAATCAGATTCACTGCAGAGGGTGCAGTGTGATCGATTGAGAAAACCTGCGATGTTGTTCTTACAGTATCAATTCCATCAGTGGTATCAAGCACAACTTGATATCTGTCATCATCAACTAGGCTTGTGTCAATTACAAGCGAATTTGAATTTGTGAATCCTAATTGGACCAGTGTTGAGGCAGAATCCTGGTCTGGACTAGCTCCCCTGTGCACATGGTCATTCAAAACAAGCTGCCCGTTCAAATATGCTTTTACTCCGTCATCGCTGCCAATTAGCAGCCTTGCATTCTGCTCTATCGGCGAGAAAACATAGACGAAACCATAACTTAACTGGTATTGGTTAGGACTGAACTTTGAATAAAGATCAATGAATGTATTTGAATTATTGATTGTAGTCCAATTCCGCGAAGCATCAACCTGGCCTGGCATTGGAGATGCATTTTGCTCATTGATGTAATTGAAATCAAAATAATTGTCGTTAGTATTATCAAGCGGGCCCAGCAATAGCCACGATTTCAAGAACCCCGAAGAGTCAGGAGTGAAATTTGAAGTCGAATTCGTGAAGCCTAATCCTAAGCTTTTAAGCGGGGTACCATTAAGCGTAACAAACCTTGCATAATAACCCCAGCCTCCAACGCCATTATCCACTTTCAATAGCAGCTTGTTGACTCCTGCGTTTAGGTGAACATAATTTGCCTTCAAATAAATTGTCGTATTGAAGCTGGCACTATCCTCGTCTGTAATTGTCCAATTAATAGCTCCCGTGCTGTCAAATGAGGAGGATGAAGTCGGTGACAAAATCGAAACCTGAGGCAACTGGTTGATGTAATCAACAAATTCAAACACATCACTTGAAGCACCTGCATTTCCAGCCAAGTCATTCAATGTAACATTGTATTGCAAGGTCTGGCCAGGAAGGATATGGAAGTTTTCGTTAATCGATGCCTGGTATAAGCCAGAAGCTAATTTTGAAACAGCAATGGTTCGTATTATGCCGCCGACTTTGTAATGGACGCGAACTGTTGTTGAATCGACTTTTGATTCATTGTCAGTTGCATTAATCAATAATGTTACAGCTCCAGAATTTTGCGTGACATTGGCTGGCGATTGAGCTATAGCAATAACCAGGGGAGGAGTTAAATCGGGTGTGATGAACTTTCCAGAAGTTAGATTGTTGTTGCTTTCATTCGTCTCGCTAACAATTTTTGCCGAGTCCGCAACAACAGTGTAATTTCTTAAGCCAATAATTCCTATTCCATTTGTGACCAAGAAGGATACTTGAGCAGATGAATTTGATGCAAGCTGACCAACACTTTGCGAACCAACCTGAACTCCATCTCTTAGCAGTGCTGCAGTTGTTGATGCATTGACAAGGTCTGGGCCGATGTTTAGTATATTAGCTTGAACACCAAGAGTTCCTCCCTCAAATGCATCCTGCGAGAAAGTAATGTTTCGAACAGTAAGGTCACTTCTGCCAACGATAATGACTTTTGGAGTTCCATTGACTGCATTGCCTGAAAGGTCAGTTGCGCCCATTATCGCAGTTATACTAACCTGCGAACCTGCAGCAGGGATCAATCCCCAGAAAAGGTTGTTGTTTCTTATTGCTGCAACCTTTACGTATGCGCTGCCATTTATTGAATAGTACATTGTCGCATTCGACACGCCTACATTGTCTGAAATATTTGATGAGATGTTTAATTGATCAAGAGCGGTAGGCACGCTTGGGGAGACTCCTAAAAGCCCGACTGTGGACGGCAGGCCATCAGCAATAAACGCGAAAAGCTGCGATGCAGATATGAATCCATCAGTATCGTTTGCTAAAAGTTTATACGTAACAGATGTGGTTGATGAAAATCCCGGAATCAAAGCGAAGTACTTATTGCTGGAATTCTGCATTGTAAGATTTACAGAAGTGCCATTGGCAGTATACATCACAAACGCAGACTTGACAACAGTATCGTCAGTAATTGTTGCAGATACATTGACGCTCCTATTTAGATTAGGATAAAGTGGCGATTGATCGATATTAGAAATTATCGGCGAGCTAGATGTTTGGTAAGATAATTGACCCGTATCCGAAATTCTTCCTGACAGATCTCGAGCTGTTATAGTGTAATTAACCAAAGTCGTTGTATTAGTTGCAGGTATAGGCGCGCTCCAAATTCCACTAATTGAGTTGCCTGATATCCTGTTCATGTAAAGTGTTTTTGCCGAAGTATTTGCCGTCTGATAAGATAGCAAAACCGTGCCAACGCCGACATCATCCAAAACTGCAGCTGAAATAATTGGCGAAGTCAGGAAGTTAATATTGTTCGAAAATATTGTGAAATTTACAATCTCGGGAGCAGAAGAATCGAATTTTATTTCTGTTGCGTCGCTGGTAAAAAGATTGCCAGACCTGTCGTGAGCGCTTACATAGGCCAAGATTGAAGACGCATTAACGTTTATAGTTGTTTTATAGAGGAGTGGATCTGTTGTAATCATCGCAAGCCCATAAATTCCGCCTACGTCATTTCCAAGGTCTTGCGAACTTAATTGTACTGTTGTTGATGAACGGTTGTAAACCCTTAAGATGCCGTCAACTGAACCTGCAACTATCCTGAGCTGGCCGTCGTCAAAGCGCACGAATCGAGGCGAGCGCCTTTCAGAACTAGCATCAACTGAATATTGTGAATAGAGCTGGCTATTGTTACCCAGATGCCAAACTGCAACTCTCCCCGGAGAGCCCATCCCAACTAGAATTTCCGTCTCTCCGTCGCCATCCCAATCAGCGCTATCCGCAGGAACTATTACTGATCCTAAGGCTGCTGACTGGAAAGTTTCAGTGAAACTTCCTGACGAAAACTTCAGGACATGGAGCTTTGTTTGATCTCCCGCGATAATCTCATCTCTGCCATCATGGTCGAGATCGACATGATAAATGCCGCCTAAAGCGCTGCCGAATCCTGTTGACCTTGCTTTCTCGGTAAAGAAGAAACCGTTGAAGCTGTGGATGAAAATTCTTCCGTTTGCATCACCATCTCCGGTAAGGATGTCTTGCGTTCCATCCTGGTCGATGTCAAAGACAGAAATCGTGTTAGGCAGATTTGCAACAATGAAATTAGTTTCCTCAACAAATGAGTTTCCATTCCAGCTGTAAATATAAACCTTGTTAGCTTCATAATCTGGAACAACAATTTCATTTATACCGTCGTTATCAACATCTCCAGTTGCGATGCCAAACACTCTTCCTGCGCTAGCCCTTCCGACAGTTGAATTAAGCGCAAAAGTATTATTTTTGTAATTCAGGACTCGGAAATATACGCCATTTGAAGCCTGGTCAGCAACGATAATTTCAGAATTACCATCGCCAGTTACATCTGCAATACTTATGCTTGTTCCTGATTGCGCTCCAAAATTCGATGAGGTAAATATTGGAACTAAAGTTTGAGCATCAAGAACGAAAACGATTCCATCAGAACTTCCTGCAACAACAAGTGGCCTGGATCCAGAAGTTAAATCAGGGCTTTTGCCGCTAAAATTATTTACTGCAGTAAGATTCAAATAAGTGTATGTTATGTTATCTGCTGTGAAATTTATGTAAGCGTCAGCTAAAGCATCATTATCCCTTAATAACGCTCCAATAGCAGTGTCTTGCCCTAAGAGAGGCACATTCGGGTTTGTCCTGAGATTGATTAATCTTGGTTTCTCCGAATCTGCTATGAAGTAATTGATTGGAGAGGCTGAGCTAATACCATCTATATCTGTGGCTTTAATGCTATATGCGATATAACCAGATACAGGAGCTGAGATATTTATCTCATAAATATTTCCTCCAATGTTTTGCATTGGCTCATCGGTCAGAACAGCACCGCCTATTATTTCAATCTCAGCTAGGCCACCTCCTGCACCAATATAGCTGTCCTCGTAGAACCTAACATATCTAACAGATTGAGGGATTATATGTGTCGTGTATTTTGTTGCAATATCATCTTCGGCCATAACAGATTGCTTTACAATTACAAAATTTATGCCATCGGTTGAAACACCAAGCCTATAATTCGCCGTCGACCTATCAAAAGATCCAGCATTTCTGGTATTATAAACACTAATTTCCCTTACTGTCTTTATTGATCCGAGATCAACAGTTAATGTCGCTCCAGAAACACCGTTTGGTGCGAGCCAGTAATGGTTTTGAGTTGAACCATCCTCTTTGAAGCCATCTATTGCCATTGCAGCGCTGAACTGGGCGCTGTAGGTCGCGCTCGCTGTAGCAGTTCCGCTCAAAGCCAGATTCCCAATATCAGGCTGTGACCCATAAGAGAGCGCTGCCGAAAGCACTCCTGTGTCGTCTGTTATGTTAGCAGTAATAGTTACTATAGTTTCATTTGAAGGAAATGGAGGACTTAGTGTTATCCCAGAAATCACAGGCCCTGTTGAAGTCCTAAAAGGCGAAGAAGCTGCCAAGGTTGAGAGGCCGTTTGAATCAGTAGCATTAAATGTCACATTTATGCCCATGGGAACTATAGTCGACAGGATGGTTGCATAATAAGTTCCATATAGCGCGTTGCCGGATGTTCTGGTCAGCGCTAAAATTAATTGTGATGAATTTGAATAGATAATTTTAGCAGTTACATTCCTTACACCCGAATTATCTGCGACCACTGTTTGAATATCCATATCTAAAGCTGCATCAGAAACCTGTGTAGGAACTGACATAGAGATGATCGAAGGCGCAGAATTATCGATTACAATTCCCTGCAATGTCACGTTCTTAAGCAACAAGTCGACATCATTGCCTGCAATTGTTAAGGCACTTGAATTAATTATGTGAGCATAACTCGTGTCCAATATTAGATCCATCAAAACGCTTTGATTAGGAAGCAGAGTTAATTTCTGTAAAGTTTTACGAGGGACGCCAATACCAAACCTTGCTTCTCCAATACCTGGGCTAAGAATAACAGACGGAGCGAAGAATCCAGTTCCATTTCCTCTCAATACCACTGTTGTTTGAGAGCTATAAGTTACCGCGATGACATCAAGGTTACCATCATTATTAATGTCTATTATGTCAGTTGCATGATGATTGCTAACAGATTGCCCGATTGGATACGCAGGTAGGAATGACCCATTCCCAATTCCCCTTAACACATACATATTTCCGGTACCACCATTATCCTGGGTGAAAATATCCGAATTTCCATCATTATTAAGGTCACCAAGCGACACGCTGTACAAGTCGCTGAATGCGTGCGTAACTGTTAGCGGGGGCAAAAATGAGCCATTGCCAATTCCCCTGAAGACTTGAATATTGCTTCCGCCATTTCCTACTGTGATATCCGCATGGCCGTCGTTATTAATATCCCCAGAATCCTTGCCCCTGCCCACAGAAGGCAAATTGATTAGGTTCAGCTGATAGTAACTTGCAGATCCGTTGCTTAAAATCTCGACTAGCCCATTTGAATTCCCTGAGACAACAACATCATCAAATCCATCTTCATTGAAGTCATCAACTGCCATGTCCATGCCATAGTTAGAAGAGCTAAAACTCCCAATTGATCGAGGCAAGTCAAAAGATAAAGGCGTGACTGGAGTTAGGCCATTGTTGTGATATAATCTGACAAACCCATCTCCGCCGGCTACAAAAATATCACAATTATTGTCATTGTCAGAATCGCCGACGCCGACGCCTCTAATTGAAGATGGGTCCATTGACAATTGGTATCTTGTGCCGTTTGGCAAAAGCAGGTCAACTCTTCCTGAATCATAAGTTTGCGCAAAGAAAATCTGCCTGCATTGTTTGCTGTTGTTTAATTTCATTCCTTCAGGAACGCTTATTCTCAGATGCAGAGGAGAAGTCCCATTATTGGCGATAGATACAGTTGTTGAAACGTTGTCTCCGATTAAAACCGAGCCGGCATCAAATGAAGATGGCGAAACCAGCATTTGAGGACCATCTACGATTAAATTAACTGTTGACGATGAATTAGTATTTCCTGCAACATCTGCTGCAACAACTGAGAAACTAATTTGGCCTCTGAAATTCAAAACGGTTGTAATAGTATAATTGCCGGTGCCGCTTGACGTCATCGCAACAAGGCTGCTGTTACCGTTTTTTGTGAGATTTAATTTCACATTTCCAACAGCGCTATCATCAATAACAGTTGCATTCACAGTTAGCAAGTCATTGCTTAACGGCGACACAGGAGCGTATGTCACATTAGAGATATGGGGCGGTTCCAAATCGGTTATCTCGCCTGAAAGCGTAACATTGAGCTTTGGATTTGATAAGTCATTTGTAACAAATATTACTGAACCAGTGATGTTTTTAGGCAGGTTTGTCCTTAAGCGCAAAGGCAATACCATAGAGCTATTCGGCTGCAAATTAATTTTTATTGAGTTTGAAGGCGGTATTGTTGCAACACCCATCCTGCCGCTGCCAGCTGCAGCGCCAATTAATGTATTAGACGGGATTGTAAAAGACCCGTTGCCAATGCCCTTATACCAGCGGACATCAGTATTGCTATAGCGACTGATGACCAAATCAGTTATGTTATCACCGTCAAAATCAGCCACATCATTTGGCGAATAGTCGCCGATACCGCTTAGGACTGTAACTGGCGCATCAAAGGTCATATCGCCGCGGCCTTTATGCAATAAAAGTATTCCGCTGCTTCCGCCTCTTTCCACTAGCATGTCATTCTTGCCGTCGCGGTCATAGTCAGCGATGGAGAGCCCATAAGTATCAGAAAATGCATGGGCAATTAAAGTCGGAGTATCAAAAGTTCCATCGCCTCTGTTCCTGAAAACATGAATGTTACTACCACTATTTGTCGTTACTATGTCAGGATCCCCATCATTATCTAAATCACCAGCAGCTTTTCCCCTGCCGCTTCCTGTCAATGATGCAATAATTATTCCGGAATTAAAAGCGCCATCGCCTTTTCCCTTAAACAAATATAGATTCGCATTATTTCCGGAAATTATGAAATCATAATTGCCGTCGAGATTGAAGTCTGCTACTGCAATGTCCATGCCATAACCGCTCGAAGTATATGAGCCAACACTTACTGCAGGCTGGAATGAAAGATTTGATTGGCCGCGATAGTAATGGATGTTGTCATCGCTTCCGCCAGTTACAAAATCACACGCTCCATCATTATTGAAATCAGCTAGGCCAATTCCCCAGACATTAGACCAAGAATTCTCGTCATAAAGCAGAGACTGGGCCGTAAATGAACCGTTTCCAAAGCTCGGAATTAGCCTTAACTGAGCGCTCGCATCACTGGTTATTATGAACTGGCTTTGACAGGAAGAATTGAAGGGCACCAGGCTTTGCAAAATCTGGGGTAAAAATATTGAGCCAACAAGAGTTCCTTGCCCGTCGTTATAAACTGTTAAATTGACCAGAACTTCGCTATTTACACCGACAGAACTGAAGTTGAGAATATTCGGGACAACACGGATAGCAGGCGTAGCAGTTGCAACAGTTATTGTATCAGATGTAAAAAAATTGCCAGCCACGTCAACTGCAGTAATATTGAAAATTGTGTAATTTGTCAAAATCGGCCCGATAATAACCTTATAAGAATTATTGCCACTAGGTGAGAAGACCTTTGTTGAAATGCCTGAGCCGTTGAAAAAATTAAGAGTCACATTTAAGACTGCTTGGTTATCAACAACCGTTGCTGTTACATTGAACAACTCTCCAACTGAAGGGAATAGAGGCTGGTATAAGATATCTGAAATGTTCGGAAGTATTCCATCTGCAAGATATGATTCAACAGAGCCTGTCGCAAAATTTCCGCTTAGATCGTAGGCATTGATGAAGAAAGAAACATTAGAAGTGACATTGGATGGAGGAATTATAACGTTTCCAGTACCAGCGCCTCCTGTGAAAAGGATGGTATTCGCAATTAGCTTTAATGTGTCAGAACTCGGATTATATCCTTCACTATTCACAGTTGTAGATACTGGGTAGATGCTAAGTCCTGCAACATTACCAGAACCAATTTTTTTCACAGCTGCAAGCACCCTGTTATCAGACCAGTGTGCAATCAAGGTTGAACCAGAAGTTACAGTTAGCGAATTAATCCTGTTGCTTCCAGAAGTTAGACTGGTAACTCCAGAAAAGAGCGGACTGGACAGATCATCAACTACATAAGTCGAGCTGCTTCCAATGGTTCCGCTGCTTGGTGTAATTGCATAATAGTTTCCTGACAAGAACCTTCCCTGCACCTCATAACAACTGCCAGAAAAACCGTACTGCTGACCAACAACTACACCACCGCCAGAATCAACGTAATCTGCAAGCACATTTCCTAACCCCGCTGAATTCCCATAACAATAATAATACATGAAAACAATTACAGCATCATACTGCTGCAATAATGAAAGTGTTGGAGCAGTGCCAGAAGACGCATCAAAGGTATCTACCTGTGTAATAGACGAGAAACCCGATAACCTCGTCTTCAAATCAGCATAATAAGTCGGATGATCAGAAGCAACAATTAGGACTTTAACTGAGCCTTTTCCGGTCACATTAACTGGAAGGAAATCATATGGCAAACCATCATAAGAATAAAACAAAGTTGCATTCTGCAGCCCGACATTATCTGTCAAATTCAATCTCAAAGTCACATTGCTCGAAGGCTTAGGATATGTTGGCGCAATAGTTGACTTGCCAATAACTGGAACCAACCCGTCCATAACTAATGTTTTCAAAGAACTATTCCTAAAGAAACCATCAATATCAGTCGTATTTACTAGAAAGGTCACAAGAGTATTTGAAAGTGAGCCCGGAATAGTCGCGGAATAAACACTGCCGGCGATATTTGACATGGAAATATTTGTCTTGTTTGCATCCTTAAAGTAAACGAGCTCAACATTTACTGGATACTTATCGTCAACAACTGTTACGTTAACTTCAACACTGCTGTTTAGACCAGGATAAAGCGGAGAATAAATTATGCCTGAAATAGTCGGAGGAACAGTAGTAAATAAGGACAAAATTGATGATGAAGCAAAATTAGATGCCACATCAATCGCCTCGATATAATATGTCGCGTTAACGGGTGAGAAAGTTGCAGGAATTGTTGCCAAGTAAGTTCCATTCGAAGCAGTTCCATTTACGCGGGTCATTTCGAAAATGACAGATGGCCCACCTATCGAATAGAGAAGAGTTACATTTCTTACAGCGCTATTGTCAGAAACATTTGCAGTAATGGTGATGTTCTCCTCAGCATTTTGCACAGCATCGAATGATTTTATTGAATTTATTGCCGGAGAATCCGAATCAATGACAATGCCGCTAACCGGCACAACAACTGTTGATGCGTCTGGATCATTTGATAGAATCGTCATGTTCTGAGAGAAATTGCCAGGCAGCCCAGTATCCAGCTTGAAGAAGACAGTATCAGACTGGCCAGGAACTATTTTCCTAATTATAGCCCTGGAGAAGCCAGGCCCGCCAATGCCCATCCTTCCACCGCCCAACGAACTTCCAATTAGAGAATTCCCAGGCGTGGTGAAAGTGCCATCGCCATTGCCTTTATACCAGCGAACATCTGCGTTACTATACCTGCTGATTACAATATCTGTTATGCCATCGCCATTAAAATCATTAGCAACCAACGGCGGATAATCCGAAATTGTCAAGCCAGTATGCACGCCAGAACCAAAAGTTCCATCCCCGTTTCCAAACATCCGATATAAATTGCCATTGCTAGTTGTATCCTGAACCAATATATCAAGATGGCCGTCATTATTTAAGTCTGAAAGAGACAAGCTGTAAACATCAGAATAGGGCCAAGATATTGAAGTTCTTGGCTTGAAAGTTCCGTCGCCATTTCCCCTATAAACATAAATGTTGTTTCCATCCAATGATACAATCAAGTCCTCATGCCCGTCCTCATCAATATCTCCAGCCGCTTTACCTCTTCCTGAGCCAGGCAATGAATCGATAATAGTTTGTGAGAAAGTTCCGCTGCCGCCTCCCCTGAAAAGATAAAGATTCGCATTATTTCCAGAAATTACGAAATCAGCATTCCCATCCTCATTGAAATCAGAGGCTGCCATGCCCATTCCATAACCGCTGCTCGAATATGTACCGACAGAAACTGCAGGTGCAAATGACAGTGAACCAGTCTGCCTATAATAATGAATATTATCATCATTTCCGCCGGTAATGAAATCGCAAAGGTTATCGTTATTATAATCAGCGACGGCAACCCCCCACACACTACCCCAACTCTCATCGAAAAGCTGGGCCTGGGTTTGGAAAGTCCCATCGCCGTTTGCTTTAATTAACGCAATTATTCCATTGGAATCGCCTGTTACCACAAAATTGGATTCACAGCTGCCAGAACTGGAACCATTAATCAGCATTCTTGGCAATTTAATGCGCAAAGTCAAATTTATCGTGCCATTATTATAAAATGAGATATTCCTATAAACAGCATCCCCTATGTTTGCGCTGCCGAAATTAAGTGAATTTTGGTCCTTAACCAAAGTCGGGTATAATAGCGGAATTGAAACAAATTCTGAGCTATTTGTATTTGTATAATTATCAACTGCAATAATCGTGATATTTGTTATTTTCGAAAATATTGGGCCGATATTTGCAACGAAAGTATTAGGCTGCACACCAGGAGACATGTTCACAGTTGTGCTGCCTGAAGCAAAATTAAAGCGAACAGAAACATTAATCAGACTGTTGACAGAAGTAACAATAGCCTTCACGCTTAGAATATCGTGTATTGTTGGTGCTAGAGGGATATAGGAAATATTTGTGACAGAAGGCCTCTCGCCATTGACTGTGAAATTAAAGAGGTTTGAATATTCAGTGTTGCCGGAAAGGTCTGTTGCGTTGGCATAATACGATACCAAGCCCGAAGAGCCAAGAGCTGGAATAACTGCGCCTCCAGAACCACCAACATAAAAGAGAGTGTTCGCGATCAGCTTCATAGTATCGGTTGCTGGATTATATCCTTGGCTATTGACAGTTGAACTAACTGGATAAATGCTGAGGCTGGCAACGTTTCCACCGCCCATTTTCTTAACTGCAGCAAGAATTCTGCCATCAGTCCAATGAGCAACAAGAGTTGAGCCCGAAGTTATTGTGAGAGAATTAGGCCTATTGCTGCCTGAATGCACACTGGAAACACCAGAGAAAAGCGGGCTTGATGAATCGTCGAGAATATATGAAGAACTGCTACCAGTGGTTCCAGCTGAAGGAGTTATAGCATAATAGTTTCCAGACATGAACCTTCCCTGCAACTCATAACAACTGCCTGAATATCCGTACTGTTGCCCAACAACAACTCCGCCTCCAGAATCTACATAATCTGCAAGCACGTTTCCTAGCCCAGCAGCATTCCCGTAACAATTCCAGTACATGAAAACAATAACAGCATCATACTGCTGCAATTGTGATAAAGTTGGAGCTGTTCCTGAGGTCGCGTCAAAAGTGTCGACTTGAGTCACAAAAGGAAAGCTAAGAAGCCTTGTCTTCAAATCATTATAATAAGTAGCTAGGTCAGCAGCAACAATCAGGATTTTTATGGTTGGCTTTCCAGTAAAAGGAACTGCAGCATAAGGGCTTGACTGGAAAGAGTAGTAAATCGACGAATTTGCAATTCCCACATTATCAAAAATCGGTATAAAAATTGTGACGTTTTGTGCACCGCCTGGAGCTCTTGGCGAATTTGAAGCGTTCCCAAAAAGGGGAGGCGTTGAATCGATGATGAACTTTTGAATTGAAGTGCTTGAACTCACGCCAGAAGTATCATTTGCTGCGATGAAGAAGCTAACATTAGTTGTAATATTCTGGCCAGGGATAATTGCGCTATATCTTGCTCCTGGAAACATAGAAATATTTGTGAAGGGCAGATTATTGTATGAATACGATAAAATTGCTGTGTCTACTGGAATTTGTGCTAAAATAAGTGCGCTGACATTGATGTCCTGGTTTGCAGGAGGATAAATAGGTGAAAATAATACTGAAGTAATATTCGGACCAGATGACGTATTGTAGATATAGGAATTAAAATTATTGCCTTCATTTGTTTCGGTTACAAATTCATAAACATCAACTATTGCACTTACGTTATGAGTACCTTTTTGAGGATTGAAGGCAGAGGAAATTAAAGTCAAAGATTCGCCAGGAAGCAAATCATTAGATATATAGGGCGACTGCCAAAATGAACCATCAACATCAATTTCGATATAAAAATCCTGGAAAATTTTAACTGTGCCGTTATTTAATATCGTCACATTTATTGTTGCAGTTCTCCCAAATATTGGAATTGAAGGACTTGTTGTAATTGATGACACTACAAGATCAGGGTACAAGGCATGAAGTGGGAAAATAACCTGTAAGGAATTATCTGATTCATTTAGCTCTTGAACGTTACTATACACATCAGAATTTGCCATAAGAATTGATTTATTTCCCGAAGTCACAGTCCAAGGAACAGATATATTTCTTTGCTCGCCAGGCGCAAGTGGAGATGAGGCTGCAGGAACATATGAAGATACATCAAATGAGTTATCGATATAATATCCAACATAAAAGTCGGCTGAAACTGGCCTGTCACCAATATTCTCAACAGTTGCAGTCAAATTCAAATTATCGCCTAATCCGAATTCAGAAACATTCGGGGTCCAAAATAATGAATTAACAATAAGATTCGGGCCGTGAACAAATGGAAGGGAAAGCAAAGCATTATTGTTTGAAAAGTCAGCTTCAGGCAGAATCATGGACGGATTAGTCTGAACCGAAACCGTGTGAGCTCCCGGAGTCGATGTCCAGCTCTGTAACACATTTGATATTTCTCCAGGATTCAAAGGACCGGGACTCGTGAAAGAGCCAATTTGCACTCCATCAATCAAAAAGAGGGTTATAAAACTACTTTGAGCAGGCAATGAACCAACATTTGTAATTGAGACATTGAATTCAAAAATCTCGCCAGGCTCAGCACTAACTGAAATATTTGTGGTAAACAAAGTTATTTCAAGATCTGCACCTTCAATCCGAGGAAGCACAGAACTTGCATGATTATTTGTTTCATTTGACTCAGCAACCACACCATCATAATCTGCGGTAACCGATACGTTAAAATCCCCGAGCAAAGGACCGACATTCAATGTGCCTGAAACTGTTGATGTTGCTCCAGCGCCTATAATCGTATTTTGAATATCAAAGATCTGCCTTCTAAAAGCGCTCAGAGTTGCTTGATATATTTCAAAAGATCCATTTCGATAATCAGACCAAGCATAAGTCGCAAGTCCGTTTCTTGCCGCTAAGGCCGGAAGAGTAAATTGTGTTGAAGTTGTGACCTGCGCATTTTGAGATACTGGAAATTCGGTTGTTAAAACATTTGCATCGTAATCAATTACTGCAGTGCGAATCGAAGAATCCCCTGGGCTGTTATAAGCGATGTATATCAGGCCGCCACTCAGCAGGATATTGGGGTCCATCGCAGGATAAGAATCCGATATTGTAATTCTCTTATCTCCGACCAAGGAAATAGATGCTTCGCTTACACTTGATCCATCCAAAGGAGCAAGGTATGGATTCAATTTCTTAAAATAAATTTCATAATTTCCTTCTTTAGAATCCTGGTAAACCACAAAAATATTAGTTCCATCTGCTCCAATGCGCACTCTCTCACTCTGAGAACAATCATCTGGACTAAGCCTTGACTGATTAATCAGCTTAATCCCTGAACTTCCGTTTAGCATCAAATAATTAACTTCTCTTGTGCAGGAATTGCTATAATCAATCCAAGCGACATGGACATTGTCGTTTTTGTCAACTGCAATCGATGCATAAGCCTCAGAATAGATATCTCCAGGAATTGAGACCATGAAATCAGGAATCAAAACTGAGCCATTGTTAGCTAGTTTACTGTAAAAAATGCTGTAATTTCCAAAAGTCTGCCACGCAACATGAACATTTCCTGACGAGTCAAGAGCTGCTGATGCATGGGTATCATAGTCGTTGAAAAATGAGTTAGACCTATTTGAAACAAGCTGATCATTAATAACAACAATTTCTGAACCAGCTTGCGAACCGTTTCTCGAGGCGAGATAAGGATTCAGTTGCTTATAATAAATCTGAGTTCTGCTTGAGCGCTGGTCCTGCCAAATTAAATGAATTTTATCATTTTTGTCGACAAGAACAAAAGGTCTCAGAGACCTCCCTGCTGCGTTTGTTATTCGCGTATTTGCTATCAGCACTGTGCCGTTTGGCGCAGTCATCTTGTAAAATATCTCATTATTGTTGCTTGCCAAGTGATTATCTTCCCAGAAAAAATGCAAGTTGCCAAGCGAATCAAAAGCCAGCGCCGGCTGGTCCACCAGTACCGAGGCGCCAAGGGTTGAAACCGCAACGCTTCCATTATTTAGAAGATTAATGCTAAAAGGCGACTCCAAAGCAAATGAAACTGAAGCATTTGCAGTTTGATTTCCCAAGTTGGAAATGTTTGCATCAATGGTAGCAATGCCCCCTGATGATATTGAGAGAGGAACATCGATATTTGTTACAGTTAAGTCCGGGAGAGCAAAAGCTGTGGAGAAACAAGCCAAGAACACAAATAACAACAAAACAAGCTTTTTCCTCATGGGATGCACCCCACATCTGCATCCGGATCACATGCTTCAACTGAAAGGTTAACTGTCTGGTTATTTCCTACTACAATATAATCTGTTATCGAAAAAATCTTTGGAACATGATTATCGCCAGATATAATTAGAACCATTTTTGTGGAAGCAGTTAACAAAGTATCGGTGACTGTTATGAGAATGTTGTGAGTTCCAACATCTTCAAGTGCCGGCATGAAATCTATTTGACCATCTGCCGTGATATTGAACAAGGAAGAATTCGATGAGTAAGCCAAAACATCGTTATCCATGTCTGTTGCATTAATCGTAAGGCTAAAAGGAGCTCCCACGAATGCAAACTGAAGATTAATTAAATCAAGCATCGGCGCATGATTTGTTTTATTAACAATAATTTTTACAAGGGAAGAGCTTATCGATGATCCATCGGAAACCGTGACATTAATGTCATGTTCCCCCAGCTGGTTTCTCCTGGGGGTGAATGCAAATCTGCCAGTATAATAATTCGGGTGAAATGATGTCGAATTGTCTGTGAAGAATATCGAATCACCGTCAGGGTCAACTGCTGACAATGTAAAATTCCTGTATGAATCCTCGACTGCCTTTTGTGGCCCAAGAGGCGTGATAATAGGCGCCCTATTGACATTTGCGATTCGCAAAGTGAATTGTTGCGTCACATTGTCTGAACCGTCAGAAGCGATTAAAGCAAGCCTGTACACTCCTGCATCAGTGAAATTCGCCGTCACCTTCAAAGTGTCATTAATAATCGCGAAGCGCGAGGCAAATGGTTTTGGGAAATTAATTGCAAGCAAGTCTTGAACCTGCAACTGGATCGGATCGTTTTCTGGATCTGTTACCGTGAAAGGTATCAATATGATTTGGCCTTCAGATGCATTCTGGTCAGCGATTGGCTGCAATATTGGAGGCTGGTAAGTTCTGTTATTGACAGCAAAAGTTATTGCCGTCAAAAGCTCGTTCGCTTTTGCATCCTGGCACTTGATGAATAGCGTGATGTTATTTCCATTTGACAGGCCAGAAACTAGTGTAGTGTGAATAGTTCCATTGGTTGTATCAAAATCAGTCATCTGTGAGAACCTTAATCCAAAGGAGAGAGAATTCTTGCAATAAGCGTTTTCATCAGTAACCAAAACCAAGGAAACATTCGTAGTGTTTATCGGCAAGCGGGTTGAAGATGAATAGTTAATTATTCTTGGCGCTGATGCATCAACATCAAACCAAATAATAGTTCTTGATACAACGCTGTTTCGATCCTGCTCGCTTGCAATGTCCTCAAGACCAAAAGCAAAAAACGCAACCTTGCTGCCGCCTTCGCTGCTTCGAACTGCACCAGTTCCCCCACCAATGTAAGTGAAGAATGGAGTTGCGTTATTCCCGACAGGAATTATAGTCTCAACTGGGGGCACAATGTCGAGCAAAAGACCCCTGCTTATAGCATCATTGTGAATCCCAGCCACATTATTTCTTTCAACACCTGATTCCACCAGATTGAGATGGAAATAATCAGTGAACAAAGTCCTTCGAGAAATATCATTTCCAATTCGCTGTCCTGAAACTAGCAGCGAGCCGCCCTGGTTGAGGAAATTTTTAATCCAAGACTGCTGGCTTACAGAAAATGTCTGCTCATTCTTTCCAGTAAACCAAACCGCAAGCTTGAACCATAACAAATATTTTTCAGTAAGGCTCGATGAATCAATCGAAACAACGTCAAGATTGCTGTTTATCAATGCATTCTTGTAAACATTCATGGAAGTCACATTATGCTTCCCATCAATTAGCAGCGCAACAGTCTTGTTAGTAACAAAGATAGGAGCGCTTTGCTGATTGTCAAGAAGATAAGTCTCTAATGGCACAGGATTGCTTCTGATTGTCAAGTTATGCGAACCAATACTTGGCACATAATTAAAAGATTTAAACTGCGCTTCATCAGGCCGGAGCAAAACAGTTTCAGTCTTTTTTATTATCGAATCTTCTAGGAAAGCTATGGTCGCATTTTCTGTGCTGTTGCCTGTGTTATGCACCCTATAGATTAATGTCAGATCTTGTGTGGGTTTTGCAACAGCAGGCAATTCGGCTTCAGTAATCTCAATATTGTGAGCAGGGATCTAAAACTGCACATCAGCTGTGCCAATATTTCCCGCTTCATCAGGCACTGATAAATGTAAATTCCTGATTCCATGAGTCGTATTAATTAAGAATAATGGAAGCTCTGCAGGCCCAGAACCGGTTTGAATTGAATAAGTTGGATTTATTGTTCTCTCATTGGTCTT